>Ga0247727_10007813_pt1 | contig 20176 bp, 27 predicted proteins | sample WisWelCaveWW1625_FD_202498 | JGI IMG/M metagenome (GOLD analysis project Ga0247727, IMG submission 202498) | Biofilm microbial communities from Wishing Well Cave, Virginia, United States - WW16-25 | ecosystem: Environmental > Aquatic > Deep subsurface > Groundwater > Cave microbial mat | place... | reverse complement strand
ATGTCGAACGTTATGTCAGTGGGTATGTCATAAGTGAAATCGCCGTTCGGGTCAGGACTGTCCACACTCACTCTTGTCCTGTCGTGCACGCCAACTTTTTCCACATAGTCAGAGCCTGTCGCCCACAATCTGAAGTTGCCTGTGCGGATGCCTGCAGTGATCGCGTTGAACTCGCGCACATTCTCTTCGAGCGTGTCGCTGATGGTCGTTGTTGTGACTCCGCTGCTGGTCGTGACATCGCTGTCATCAGACCTTCGGCGATAAGTGGTCTCGCTGTGCGTGATGCCTGCCCTGAAAGGTCCCAGCTTCAGGAGCGCATGGCCGCCAGCTCCTGCTGTCCTGCGCGGGTCATCGCTCGCCGCTTCCTTGTCCTTCTCGATCAGCCCGTAGGCATCGATATCAAGCAAGCCTGTCCTGAGCGAGGTCTTCTCTTCACGTGTCTGCAAGGACTTGTAGCTGGCTGCTTCCAGCGTGGTCCAGAATCGAGGATCTTCAGGCAGCACGAGAAGTCCTGGTCTCAAGGGCTTCTGCAGCTCTGCCTGCGGGGCTGGCGGCTGATCAGGGGGTTGCGGCGTTGGTTGCTGCCCTGGCTGCGCAGGAGGCTGTTCTGGCTTTGGCTGGCTCTTTGCATATTGTTCGATGCGCGCGTCCAGCTCCTTTTGCTGTTCAGCTGTGAGCGTGCCAAACTCCTTTCCATGATGTGCTATCGCTGCCCAGTCCTTTGTCACATTAATCTGGCCTGCGTAACGCGCTCCTGGCGCAGCATCCTCTGCCTGGGTGTAAAGGAAATGCGCCTGGATGAAGAGATCTATGCTTGCTTTGATATCATCAGGAGTGCTCTTATTGTAGGCAGCTTTGCCCTGCTGGAACCTGTCATACGCGCGTGATTCGATTTCAAACTCCTTCTGGGTTTTTGACGGAAGTTCCTGCTGCTGAGGCTGTTGCGCAGGCTGCTGGGGTGGCGTTGGCTGCACTGAAGGAGCCTTTGCGTAATCGTCAAGAAGCTTGTCTATGGCACTCTGCTCCTCAGGGGTGCGCTCGTCATAGAATTTGCCTGTGTCTGCGAACGAATACTGGTTTCTTATCTGAGTGAAGCGCGGCGTGTACTGCTCGCCGTTTGTTTTCTGTTCAGCGATAGAGAGGAGCTTATACGCGTCCTTGAATGAATTCAGGCGTTTCTCTTTTGGAAGGTTACTGCTTGTTCCAAGATGGTATGCATCATCTGCGCGCTTGGCCAGGCTTTCTTCGCTTTCCTGCGACAAGTCCTGCGGCGGATCAGATGGCGTGCCGGCAGGAGCAGCCTGCATTCGGTCTTCGAGTCTGTAGTTCTTGTTCTTTGATTCCTGCGCGTTCGCAGGAGGGGGACCGAGCGTGATTATGGCAGCTGCCGTGGTCACCGCGGCTGTGGCAACAGCCTGACCGGCTGCGCGCGCAGCATTGTTGTACCAGGCGATTCCATAAGGCCTGACTTCGCCATTTTCAGATATCAGGATGTGCTTTGGCTGGAGAAATCCAGGCAGATAGCGTGCAAGTCCTTGTGGCCGTGGAGGGGCGGGATTCTGCGTATCTACCGGAATCTCGCCTTTGCCTATCGCAGACGCTATAGCGCGGTCAAGCATGTAGTTGCTATTACGTGCACGATGCGAATCTCTGTATGCTTCCAACGCAACTCCCCCGAACAGGCAGCAAGAAATCAGGTCTTTATAAAGTTTCGTGAGATGTTAGTACTCGCAAGGAGTGTCTACTCAAGACTCTCTTCGTTCCAGGCAGGCTCGCTTTCGTCTGCGGCGCCGCCTTCCTCTTCAAGGTCTTCTTCCTCGTCCTTGACAGTGAACTCCTTCATCTCCTCTTCATTAAAGAATTCGTCCTTCTTCTTGGTCCCTTCTTCCTCAACAACTTCTTTTTCCAAAGGAGGAAGAACCGCAGGAGGTGCTTTTATCTCCTTTGGCGCATGCTTCTTTGCGTCCTTGTGAGGACTTGGCTTTGACTTTTTCTTTGCAGGCTTCTTAGCCATTAAGCATCACTCAGTTGTTAGCGTCCTTGCTCGGCCTGAGATTCTCTGCGCCTGTGCCCTTGTAACGCAGGCCACGGATCTTACGACCAGCAGAGGTCTTGCCGCGATAAACTCTGCCGCGATGTGTAGGATTCGTAATCCATGCTGTGCGATTGTCTGCGCGCACAGAAGGATGAGCACGGTCAACGAGAATGACTTCATACCAGTAATGCTTGCTGTCATTAGCGACAGGATACGAGTTAAGGACTTCGCAGTTCGGGAACTGCTTGTTCGCGCGCTCTTCTGCGATTAGCCTATAGTTCTTGGCCAGGATCATTGTCCTGCGGAAGTTCTTTGAGTGCCTTCCGCCGGCGAAGTCAGGACGCTTATGGCCGCCTGCAGCAACACGCTGCCGCACGACAAATATGCCCTGCTTTGCCTTGTAGCCCAATGAGCGTGCGCGGTCAAGCCGCGTGGGATGCTCTAGCCGCACAGTCGCAGGGCCTTTTCGCCAGGCGATAAGGTGCTGCTTGAAGACCTCACCCAGTCGTTCGCGAGGCTGCTTCCACAATTCCCCAATGTGCTGATACATCCCCATAGCGTCGCGGGAGCAGCAGCACCTTTAAAAAGCTTGCGTTCCTCGCCCTGAGCATGAAACTGCTGATTCTGCTCGCAGGAATCATCGCGCTTGGGATGATCGCGGTCATCGCAGCCATACAATTCCAGCAGCCTGAGATCTCAGCAGACATACAGGAGCAAGAAGCCTCTGCGCCAACTTCAGAGGGCATCCCTGCGATAAGCGAGGCAGCGAAAGAGACTGCCACAAATGCACAGCCTGTCCAGCAGGCAGTGAGCACTGATCCTGCGCAGCAGTTGACTGCCACGCAGAATGCATGCCTGGAACTCGAAGCACGCCTGATCGAAGAGCTCGATGACGCAGGGCAGACGCTCAGGCGCGCGCAGCGCGATTATGACGACACAGAGGAGACGTACGATGATGCCCTGAGCGTGCGCGAGCAGGACGAGGCATACCTGCAGAAGCTCCGCCAGGACCGAGACGCTGCGAAAGAGGCGTACGAGGAAGCCGAGAAGGACTTGAACGGCGCGCAGAAGAGACTGTCACGAGCAAGGATAGAATGCGGGCTTTTCAGCTGAGAAACGTTTAAATAGCGTCCTTGCCCCTATCGTCAAAAAAGAGCGTGGGCCATGGACGAAGAACGCAAAGAGCTTATTCATTTCGCTCAGACTGCCGCAGGTCTTGATGACAAGGAAAAGATCAAGCTCATACTGTTTGCCGCTGGCGTGAAGCCAGCCACTTTCTTCACGCTCAAGATAAACCCGAAGAACATCCAGGACAAAGCCCACACCGAGCTTCACCTGCAGGCGTGCAAGACAATCTTCTCTGCAGGCAGGCCAAGAGCATACGAGGAGATCACAGAAGTCAAGGACAATGCTGTCAGATGGAGGATAAAAGGAAGCTGGTATGGGTATGACATCTTCAAGGACAAGGGCAGCGCCATGCTGTTCAAGAGATACCTGACGCTCGTAAGGAGCCAAAAACACGAACAGGCAGACCGCGTCGCAGGCAGGCTCTACGGTTATCCGCGCTGCTGTGTCGAGCGCTACATAAAAGAGCACAACCCAGCATTCCTGCGCGAGAAGTACACGAACTATTCATATTACCAGCACCTGCACAAAATCGAGCGTGCGTTCCCTCTCGTGATGCACACTGCGTGCTCTGAGCGGTGCAATGCCACCAGAAATCTCAACGCCCGCTATGCTGCGACGCTCAAGAAGCACGCACCTAAGTTCTGGAAACAATTCTCTGTGAGCAAGAGATACAAGACCGACGTGGTTGTCGATTCAGAATCAGAGCTGACAGAGGACTTCGCATACCGCATCAGCAGCACCAATCTTGTATTTCCTGCCAAGGACGGTCACGAATACGCATTGATAACGCTCAAGCCGATCGAGAAGCGGCATTACCTCCTCAGCTATCTGGGCAAGAAGGCCATTGTCCGCGGCACAGTGTTCCCTGCAAGCGTAACAATCAAATACAACATCGCCGATACAAGGCTTGGCAGGCCCAAGCAGATCATCAATGACCTGCATCACGAACGCCATTTTGTGTTACCATGAGCGAAGCGAATGACCAGTACTTGACCAATGCTGCGCATTGTCAAGTTCATCGGCAATCTCCGATTGCCGAGACAACGGAGTTGACGCTGCCATGAGATTCCAAGAACTGACAGCAGTGTTCGAACAGCTTGAGAAGACAAGCTCAGGCAATGCCATGCGGAAGATACTTGCGGATCTCTTCAGGCGCGTTTCCAAGGACGAGATCGACAAGGTCTGCTACATGACGCTCGGCCAGATCGCTTCTGAATACGCAGGCATCGTGATCGGCATGGCAGAGAAGATGGTGCTCAAGGCAGTGGCAGAAGCATCAGGCAAGGACGAAGGCGCTGTTGTTTTGTTGTACAAAAAACGCGGTGACATAGGGATTGTCGCAGAAGAGCTTGTCGGAAGAAAGCGCAAAGAGCTCACCGTCAAGGAAGTCTTCGAGACACTGCACAGGATCGCTTCAGCATCAGGCGCAGGAAGCCAGGAAAAGAAGATCTCGTTGCTGGCAGAACTGCTGAAGAATGCCTCTGCCCGTGAAGCGAGATACATAGCAAGGATCGTGCAGGGCAATCTCAGGCTCGGTGTCGGAGACAAGACAGTGCTTGACGCGCTCTGCATCACGTTCACTGGTTCAAAAGAGGCAAAGAAACAAGTCGAACACGCATTCAGCATCTGCCCTGACATAGGAATCATCGCCAGGACCATTGCGACAAAAGGGCTTGCAGGCATCAAGAACATCGGTGTGCTGCTCGGCAGGCCAGTGCAGTCAATGCTCTGCCAGCGCATCAAGGACCTGCACGAGGTTGGCGAGAAAATCGGTTATCCGGTTGTCGTCGAGGAGAAGTATGACGGCGAGCGAATACAAGTGCACAAGGACGGAAACAAGATCATTCTGTTCTCCCGCAGGCTGGAGAACATCACTGCCCAATTCCCTGACGTCGTGGATGCAGTACGAAGGGCAGTGAAGGCAAGAAAATGCGTCCTTGACAGCGAAGTGATGCCTGTGGATGAGAAAGGCAACCTCTTGAAATTCCAGGTCCTGATGCAGCGCAGGAGAAAGCACGAAGTCGAGAAGTTCGTCAAGAAGATCCCTGTCGCGCTGTTCGTCTTTGATGCCCTGTCCATTGAAGGCAAATCATTGCTCAAAGAGGCGTATGCCAAACGCTACGCGTTCCTGCAGAAGGCAATCAAGGAAAACAAGGAAATCAAGCTCGCATTGCGAAAGGTCTGCACTGACGCAGACTGCATCGAAGAAATGTTCCAACAGACAGTTGAGCGAGGCGGCGAAGGGGTTGTCATCAAGAACCTCAAAGGAACTTACGAGGCAGGAGTGCGCGGTTGGAACTGGGTCAAGTGGAAGCCAGAATACGTTAAAGGGCTGCGCGACACCTTTGACCTGGTCGTTGTCGGAGCATATCGAGGCCGCGGCAGGAGAGCAGGCACGTACGGAGCATTGCTCTGCGCAGCATATGATAATACTTCAGACCGGTTCGAGACATTCTGCAAGCTCGGTTCAGGATTCACTGACAAGAATCTCGCAGAACTGCCTGGCAAGCTCAAGAGATATGAGGTTGGCAGCAAACCAGCACGGTTAGAGGTCACAAAGCTGATGATGCCTGATGTCTGGTTCACGCCAGCTATCGTGCTCGAGGTGACTGGAGCGGAGATTACAAGGTCACCGAACCACACGTGTGGCGTTGAGAAAGGACAAGGGCTTGCATTACGATTCCCCCGCTTCTTGCGCTACCGCCCTGAGAAGAAACCAGAGCAAGCAACCACGGTCAGGGAGATTATGAGGATGGCGAAGCGATAATCACTTTCTGCAGCAGTACACGAACGCAGGCGGGATGTTTCTGATGACGAATCTCCTGTTTGTGATTGTGAAGAACTTTCTGATGTATTTCTCGCTCAATCTAGAATAGTGGAATTGGATGAACCTGTGCTTGGCGATCTTCTTGATTTTGCCGAGCAATTTGGTGTGCTTCTCCTTTGAAAAATAAGTCAAGGGAATTGAGCTGAAGACATAATCTGCGCTTGGGATATACGACGCTATATTGAGTGCATCATCATTGATCACCGTCAGTCGCGCGTCATCGATGCAGGATAGTTTCTCGCAGAACTCCTTGTTCAATTCAATGACAGTGAGTTTAGCATCTGGCCTCATGCTTGCGAGGATACGTTTGGTGAGCGCACCTGTGCCTGGTCCGAGCTCGACAATTTGTTTTGCCTTTGAAAAATCCACGTGTTCGATTATGGCTTTTGCAAGTGATTCACTGCTCGACGCGATAGCGCCGGTTGTATTATGATGAAGAATCGCGTTCTTGATGAATGTCCACATGCGAAAATGAAATGTATTACTTTTTAAATACGTTTCTGTTTGGCATCTATGCGGCGGACAGGATTCGAACCTGCGAAGGGACTAACCCACAAGCTTCTGAAGCTTGCGCATTTGGCCACTTTGCTACCGCCGCGAATAACAGTAAGAAGATTTTGTCGTGCTGCCTTTTTAAAACTATCCGAATTCGGCGGCTACGCCGCACAAGACCATCGACTGCTACTTTCTTTTTCGTTTGCCGCGCTTTCCAAAGCGCTCGAATGCGCAGTCAACGCCGAAGGCGACAACTGTTCCCAGAACTGCGCCTGCGATTATGTCAGACCAGTAGTGCACGCCCAGATAGACGCGGGAATAGGATATCAGCGCTGCGAATATCAGGGCCACATAGCCGTGGACTCTCCTTGCGAGCCCTGCAGAGGTAGCTAATGAGAATGACAATGACGCGTGCTTGCTTGGAAAACTCCATTCGTCTGCCGGCTGCGAACCGATCAGCTGGGCATCGCCGACTGCAAATGGTCGGGCGCGGGCAACAACTCCCTTGAGGACGTCTGTAAGAACGTATGCTACGGCGAACGATAATAGCGCCTTGACAATCGCCTTCTTGTCGCGTGTCAGCAAGACGCAGAACACTGGCACAAGGATGCCCCATTGCGAAAGCCAGAGCATCGCTGCGTCAAGCGCTGCCATTTTCAGAGCCTGCCAGGCAATGCCGCGTGCGTGCGAGAGCTGATAGCGACCTGCTTGTGGATGAATTTGATGAATCCGCCGACTTCCTTGTTCGAGCTGGTGAACAAGATCTTGCGGAATCGCGTGTTTGTCTTGAGGCCATGCTGCTGCAAGTCACTCTCGACACGTTCGCTGATCACGTTGCCTGGGTGCGTGCCGTCAAAGAGCAGGATACATTCGCGTTTCATCTTGGATATCGCGTCCAAGAATTTGAAGTAAGGCTCCTGGACGTAGTAAACGTGCTGCACGCCGAGAGATTTTAGCACGTCTGCGTCACGCTTGTGACCCACGATGACTGTAGATTTCTTTGACGCATTGCGCACGTGAGCCAACCAATCAATGTAGATGTCGACGTTCGCTGTCGCCTTGCGTTTTCGCCTTGGTTGTGCGCGCCTTCCAGTCATGGTTTCAACGTCGCCTAACAGGTTAATAAACCTAGCGGTCAAGAGCCATGCGCACGAGCAGAATGCCCCAGACAAGGACAACCATGACAAACATGCCCATCAGCGCGGTGCTGTGCAGCGGAAGCTCTATAATTATTCCGCCGGTTATGCCGGCATCCTCGACAACCACCTGCTGTTCCTGGTACAAGGCGACATATCCCTTGAGCACAAGATCCTGTTCAGACGTTAGCAACATGCCCTTTAAGCCGCGCTGCTCCCGCTCGCTGAGGAGACTTGCAGCGCGCTGGTCGAATTCGTGCTCATCTTTCGCAGTGCTCAATGCCACAATCGCGTCCTGCGTGACCTCGATCCTTGCGTCAGGGCTTTGGGAAATGCCTTCGCTCACACCCACTTCATTGTCAGCGATTATCGCTGTGAATGTCTTCTGGATGTCTTTGATGAAAATCTCTATTTCTGGCAGGTCGCCGGTGAAAGGATTAGAATGCAGCTTGTAAGCGCCAAGTTCGTTAAGCGCATACGCGATATGCTCTGCGCCTACTAACTGGACCGCAGAGCTGAGCAATTCAGGAACATCAGCCGACATCCCTGGCGCCTGCACAGCTGTCCCTGCTTCAGTTCTCTGGCTCAGCAGGGCAGGCTGCGCGACAACAGGCTTTTCCACGAATGCAGGAAAGATGAACACCAGGTAAAACATAAGGCCAAGTATTATCAAAGCGACAAGGCCAAGCGAGGCGATGATCACGCGCGCCCTGCGCTGATGGCTCCTGGCTGCCTCTGTCAGAGCGCGTTCGATATCTTCCTCAACATATCCTGCCTTGCGCAGGTGCTCTGCGACATCTGCAGCAGAATGCCCCTGGTGCAGTGTGGACTGAACGTATCTCACCAGCTTTTTGTCCATAGATGAGCCAATTGGACGATAAGTATTAAAATCTAACCCTGCTCTCCTTCACGCGTGAACTGGAAAAAAGAGGCATTGCGCGACCTGGAAGCGCTCGGCTCGTTCGTTTTTTACATTGTCGTGGCAGCGCGCTCATTGATCGGTATGCACGGGAGATTCCTTGCGCATGCAACACTTGCCCTGGTGATCAGCCTGCTCCTGTGGCAGATCGTCAAAAAGATGACAGGCATCAAGGCGAGCTCGCGCGCGTCCAATGGACTGATGATGATCATCCTGGTCAATGCATTCTATCAGGCATGGCTGTTCGGCATCTTCACGATAGTCTTATTTGGATTTGTCTTATGGGCGCACACCCAGCTCCGCAAGCACAAGAAATACGAATTTATCAGCGGCATCATCATCGGACTCGTATCAATCGCAGCAGCGTGGGGACTTACGAGCCTATTTCTTTAGATAAATCGTCCTTGTTGGGTATGGCACGTCGATCTTTGCCTTTCTCAGGGCTTCGTAGACTTTCTGCGTGACTATGCTGCGCATTTCGTGGCGCTTTCGATAGTCTTCGATGAATACCTTGAGCTGGAAGTTAAGTGAGAAGTCGCCTATGTTCTTGAAGTGCGCTGCTGGCTCTGGACTGCTCTTGATGCCAGGGATGCCCTTGATTGCGTTGAGGACCGCTTTCTTCGCTTTGTCGATATCGCTGTTGCATGCGATACCGACATCAATCACTATCCTGAAGCTCGGATCAGGCAATGAGTAATTTATGATCTTGGCATTCGCGAGCACGCCATTCGGAAGGACCATAAGCTGATGGTCCTCAGTCAGGATCTTTGTGCTGCGAAGGCCGATATTGATGACCTCGCCTATCTCGCCAGTGTCAAGGTGCACTGTATCTCCCACGTTGAATGTCTCGTCAAGAGACAGAGCGATACCACCTATGATGTTGGCCATTGTGCCCTGCAAGGCAAGGCCGACGGCCAAGCCTGCGATGCCCAGGCCTGCGATGAGCGGAGCGATATGGACGCCCCAGCTTGTCAGTATCCAAGCGAACGCTATGACAAGTATCAATAGCTTCAGGAAACCCTGGAAAAGCGGAAGGAAAGTGTCGTCCGCACGCGTCTTTGTCTTGCGCACGAAAAGCATCAAGCCGTGCATGATGAACGTGGTCATGCTCACTATCACGCCATACGTGCCGACAAGGATGAGCAGGGATATGAATATGTTGAACAGCCATTGCTGGGTCACACCGAAATACGCAAGAGACTCCTTGACTCCGAACAAGACAAGGATTATCGCCAGCGGGATACGAAGACGCACTGCCAGCTGCTCGAACATCCTTGATTTCGCAGCGTGCGCAATCGCCTCGAGCACGCGCGTGGCGAGAACCGCGATTGATGCGATGAGCACTCCTGCGACAATCCAGGAAATGCCCACTGTCGTCGGATGCGTCAGGAATGCAGGAAGAGGCATTTCAGTGCTTCACCCTCGGTTCTTTTGTGGAGCCCCCTGAGCAGCTGCAGAAATCAAAGGTGTTGCCGCAGACACCGCAGCATTTTTCCATGGCTGCGCTGCAGCACATGCCGCTCTGAGGGTTTGTCTTGCCGCACTTGTGGCACTTATATCGGGTCATGGTGATCTGGTCCTGGAAGAACAGTCACTTGATGTCAGCGATCTTCGCCGCGACCTTGTCTACCTGCTCGTGGAGCTTGTCCAAGGCTTCCTTGGGAAGGTCATACTCCTTCGCGAACACAAAGACCCAGTTCTTCAGGTCCCTGACAGCATTCTCTGCGTCTCGGACATTCGGCTTGTCTGCCATGTTTTACCACCTCATTTGCTTTCGACTGTGATTATCGAGCATGAGCACGGAATCTTGTAGCTTGCGCGCTTGAGCGCCTGGCGTGCGAGCGTTATGTTCTCCTTGTTGATGTGTATCGTGAACAACGGCTGGCCTACCCTGACCTGGGCAGCGACACCGATGGCCTTGCCGAACGAGTGCGCCATCCCAGTGCTCAGCCTGTCTGCACCTGCACCTGAAGCAAGCGGGTTCTCGCGCAGGACATGATGCGGATAAATCCTGGTCATGAACCTGTAACCACCCTTGCCAAGCGTCTTCTCGAGCAGCCTGTTGGCCGTCTGGCGCGCGCTTTCAATCGCATTGTCGCGGATCTGCAAGGCAGACTTGCTCACAAGATCGAGCTTGAACTTGAACTTTCCAGCGACCTCTCCAACGTCAAAACGCACGACCTTGCATGCAGGCCTTGAGCGCACATAAGATAGCTGCTTGTACTTGGAGAACCTCGTGTAAGGCCTTTCAAGGCTCCTGTATGCCACGAACTTACGAAGACGGGCCATTTTTTGGTAACTGCTTTGCAGCTTATACAGTCTTTAACCCTTGAATTCGACGATTATCCTACAAACTTTCGAACGCGTCCAAGGATATGGAAATGTCCTTCTAAGGTGTTTATAAAACTTTCTACCGAGTTGATGTTGGAAATGGAAAGTGTTGGTTAGTGAACAAAAATGGAAAGAATTACTTCATTAGTTTTGCCAATTTCGCCGCATCTTTAAAACCTTGTTTAGAAACTTCTAGAAGATGATCGATTTCCTGTGCTTCTTGCTCTCCAAGAACTTTAACAAGATGTTGCTTAGAAATAGTGCCTTTAGCATATTCAATTGCAATAAATGATTTGTGTTCCGCGATTTCTTTCTTCGCCTCATGAGCAATAACATTGCGTACCCATTCGTTTTTAGGGAGGTGCAATATTTTGCTAACTACATCAACCTCAATAGCCAGGTCAGGCATGAGTTTGACATTGATTTGTTCTGTTTGCATCAGTACTCTACAGTACCATTAAGTATTTAACTATATGTAAGAGATAATTTAGAAACAGATGTTTAAGCAATAACAAACATCAATATAGTCTTTAAAAACAATTAAACAATTATTGTGCTTATAGTATTTCATATATTTATTAACTTTGACGCAAGTTCTATATATCAATTCCACTTACAAACTAAACTTGAGAAACACGTTTTATTCCAATTATACAAACCAATATTAGAAAAGCTTATATAGAAGAAGCACATTTCAATCTTCATTTTGAGGGGATTTCAACAATGGTTGACGATAAACCAGATCGCAAGAAGGAGATTTTGAAAGAACTGTTAATCAGCGAAGATGACACTTTAGAACAGCTTCACGAACTAGTTGCCAAAACAAAACCATTTTTAGCAATCGAAAAAGAAAGCGGACGGATTATACTCAAACAGAAAAATCTAACTAACACTCAACAATTGGGCCTTTATTTAATCGGCAAGTACTTTGCACATAACCTGAGCCTGGCAGGTTCTTCGCAAGCAACTTTTGATGAATTGAGTAAAGAACTTGGAATTGTGAAAACAACAATGTCTTGGCCTTTAGGCGAACTTGTCAAGAATGGATTTGTCAGAAAACCTGAAGAAGGAAAGTACGAGTTTGTTTATCATAAAATCGCTGAATTCCTCGAGAGCTTGATGAAAAAACACGCATTGGTTTGAAGATGGAAAATGATGAACTTGATTCATTAATTGTAAAGGAAACTGATGTTATTGATAAGAAATTACTAGCTTCATTTTTGAAAAACTATGTCAGGATTACGGAAAGTGGAGAATTCATATTCGAAGAGAAATTCTTCTTGTTAGACGCGAAGAAGAAAATAGTCATTTTCTTGTTAGCACGAAAAGTCATGAAAATAAAGAATATTGGTGCGTTAGATACCGAAGAGGTTGGTCCTAAAGAGATAAGCGATAAAAGTGGAATACCATTCGGAACTGTAGGCCGCACAGTGCGAGAACTGGTAGAAAAGCAGATTATTAAAGAAAGAGAAGGTAAATATTTTGTGCCGAACTTCAATCTCAACAAAATCAACAGCGTCTTGGATCTTGGATAACGATGATCGTTTTCGATACATCTGGATTAATGTCGCTAGAAGCGGGCAGGATTTTAGAGTTAGTTACAGAAAGCATTGATTGCGTAATTCCAGAAAGAGTAGCTCAAGAGCTTAAAGGTCTTGCAAGTACCCACGGATTTGAAGGCAATATTGCAAAAAATATCCTTTCTCTAGTGGGCAATGTTATCCAAGTCCAAAGAGCGTCCAAGACATTTCAAGAGGGCGAGTTAGAAGCCGCCCAGTTGGCCAAGGATCTTAAAGCAGATTTCGTTATAACAGACGACATGCGAGATTTGAAAAAAGTTGAGCGGATGGCAACACCAACGCAAGTCAGATTTAGTACGATGATTGTTTATGCGCTCTACCTAAAAGGCAAAATAACTAAATCCCAAGGATGGAGCATCATAAATCACATGGCTGTCAAGAGGGACTGGAAAGATAATTTGATATTTGAATCAGCCAAAATTCTTTGGAAATAGTCTAAGAAGTTAACACGTTTCTCAAAACTCATGTCCGCATCCCGTCCTACAAGTCTTAAGTAGTCGTCTGTGCTAAGAATTCTTGTCGCGGAAAGAGCAGACTTGACGGGCATTTGCGCCCACAAACCATAGACGGAAAAGGGAGACAGGGATTTTATAAAGCTTTCTACCAATTAATCCTCGACTGCGAAAGCGTTGGTTTAGTATGTATCGCCACTTTAAGGGTCCTTGTTATCGCCGCGAAGCTTCCGATACAGCGGAGAATTCTCGCGTTCTTTCTGTGCTTCGCGCTCAGCAATCTCCATCTTATTCTTGATTTCCTTTCCGTGCGTCACGTACGCCCAGCGAACGGCAGGGTCAAAAAGCGCAAGGGTTTGCTTGACTTTCTCAAGCGCTTCGAGCTGGTAGAACACAGCATCATTTGCGCACATAAAACTATCCAGATATGATTTCTGCGCCTTAATCTGTCTGAGCCCATCTTGCATTTCTGTCCAATACGTGCGGGATGATTCACGCACGTCAGCCGGTGCAAGAACTGTATACGAAGAGAGTATCGAGCCGTATTGCCCCCAGAGCTGCTGCAGCTCCGCGTCAGATACCACCTCAACCATATCACGTATTGTTTCTATCGGCTTTTAAAAAGATTGCGGTAGGGCTTACGCGACACCCGTCAGGAGTTCCCGCATCTGCTTCTTCGCCCTGGAGACGCGGCATATGGCATTGGCTGGAAGTATGCCATATTGCTCTGCAATCTCCTGATAAGACATGCCATCGATGACCCTGTGGACCAAGGCAGTGCGATACATCTCTGGGATGCGATTCAATGCATCCTGCACTGCCTCTGAGAGCTCTGCAGACTTGTGCGGCTCAACGACCGCACCCTGGGCAAGCACATTGTCAAAAGCCTGGACAGGCAGCTTTCCGCGGCGATGGTAATCCCTGCACACGTTACGCAACATCCCTATGAAATACGCCTTAGGGTCGCGCACTTCCTGCAAAGAACCGTTTTTACTGACCAGCTTAAGAAAAGCATCGTCCACAAGCTGTTCTGCGATCGAGGTGTTCCTCACGAAGATGTAAGCGCGCGACACGAATTCCTTGCGTTGGCCGTATAGCTGCACAACTGCGTCTTCACCCATGCGCCCGAGGGCGCGTTTGGAGTTTATAAAGACTTTGACACTTTCAATATGCAGGCAAGCCTGCACAGCGTCCAGAAAAGTTTATATAGTGTCATCACCGCCGTCATACAAAAAGGTGTGATGCTATGCGTTGGAACAAGAAGGGTGCACTGGAGCTTTCTATCACTGCCATCGTTGTGCTCATCATCGCGATCACCGTGCTTGGATTGGCGATATTCTTCATCAAGAACCTGTTCGGCGAGTCGACAGAGCTCATAACAAGCCAGCTAGCGCAGGTCAAGGAACAATTGCGAAGTAACATGGAAGACACAGGCGAGCTCGTCGTGTTCAGCAAGGGCACAGAGCTCAGGGCAAAGCGCGGAGAGAAAGTGGAGTTCTACATCGGAGTCAGGAACCAGAATGACTTCACCACGTGCTATCGCGTGGCCATGCGCTGCCTAAAGCCGTTCTCTACAGAAGGATCGTGCAGCACAGTCCAGCCAGGCGCCCAGAACACAGTCGTGGGCGGCTATGGAGTTGAACCGGCAGACAACTGGTTCCCTGTCCTGCTGCAGGAATTTGACATCGAGCGCAATGACATCCAGGTATCGCCAATCACCATGCGCATCGCAGGCACGCCAGATACCTATCTCGCGGCAATGGAAATCTACCAAGCGGAGAGCGACTGCGCAGGCAGTGACTGGGGCGAGACAGGCGAAACCATCCCCTGGCAGACCAAGCGCTTCCACGTGGAGCTCAGATAATGGCAAAGATAAAAAGACGGCTGACACATTCTGAAGAATTCGACATAATGAGGCTCGTGCTCGACAAGTTCCTCTGGCTTGGCACGGCGTTCGTCGGCTGGGGTCTTTACAAGAGCATTGCCACGACATTCATGGAAGGGCTCTGGTACATCGCGACAGGAGCAGTCATCATGCTCGTCTTCGCCTGGATAATAGTCTCTGAGTTCGAGCAGATGCGCTAATGAAACAAAACCTCGGCAGGCTGGACAGGATTTTCAGGTTCGTTCTCGGAGTCTGGTGGCTCGGCCCTTTGGCACCGCAGTTCGCAGCACCTTGGGCGAACTGGCTGATCGTGATTGTCGGCTGGATTACGCTTGTCGAGAGCTTCTTCGGCTGGTGCGGACTGCACGATTGGTTCGGCATCAACAACAAGAACCAGTAAGTTCTGAGGATGCGCTAACAGCTCATTTTGCGCCCAATAGGAATTCTGGCAGCGCATAGCTCTTCAGCACCCGCGTCTCGTAAACTGAAGCAGGTTGTACGTCCTCTATTCCCTTGCGCTGCGCCAGGATGAACGCCCTGCGTTCCTGCAATGCCCTGGCCTTGAAGCGCGGCGCGTGCTGGCTCCCATAAATCACAACTACGCCAGTGATGTCCTTGTTCTGGAACGCTTCATCGACGCGCATCATGCAGCCGTCCTCAAGATTCTGGTAAGACGCGTGCACAAGCCCATCCAGACGCCTGCCTATTTCCTGATCGATGCCAGTCTGGTATTTTCCACGGAGCGTGCGCAGCCGAGCGTGCGCTTCTGGTAAAGTCTCTTCATTCTTCAAGACGCGCTCCCTCGCACGCTGCATCTCACCCATCATTTCTTGCATGGCGCCTTTGAACAGATTTGCTACAGGCGCGTGCGCCTCATCATGGCGGATGTGCGCTTGTTTGGAATCTGCGACAAGATACCACTGCCTTGCGCTAAGCAGCTGCTCCAATGCAGGGGAATACGTGTCCTGGGCGTTCAGTCGCGGAAGCGTGACGCGCTTCGTCTGGCTGATCTGCGTCACGATATCCTCACAAATCCCTTCGACAAGTATCGCATTAATCCCATAAGAGTCATATGCTTCAAGGGCTGCAGCACTGACCTCTGCGATATTGCTCTCATAGATCTTCGATCGGTCGCCTGTCTTGCCTGCCAGCGCTTCTGACCAGAGCTGTGAAGGATGCTGTTGCGCGATGAGCACCATCGGCCTGTCGGTCCCTGACTTGTGCATGAACGGCAGATTGCCAATCCCAGGCGCCTTGAAGATGTCCTTTTTCGGCTGCGATGGCTGTTGTGGCAAAAGCACATAAGCGCCTACTGCGATGATGCCACCTGCTCCTACGGCCAGCGCCATTCTCCTCGTGAGCTGCTTACCTTCCATGGCGCAGAATATAAATAGGGGCAGATATAAACCTGATGCAAAATGAGGTGCAATAAGATAGTCTTCATAAGCGTTCTTGCATTAATCCTTGTTCTCGCTGGCTGCGCAAAGGCAGAATGCAAGAAGGATGAGCAGTGCGTGAAGCCGCATTTCACAGGCCAGTGCGCGGACAAGAAATGCGTTTACGACCCGATTCCTGGCGAATGCGGCAATACGCTTTGCGAACCCGACGAGAACCAGTGCAGCTGCGCTGATGACTGCGGCCTGTGCTCAGGAAAAGTCGGCAAGCACCTGGTCAAGCAGTGCACACCCCAGGATGAATGCGTCGAAGACATCCCTGTGACTGCGCAGAAGCCGATCACCCTGACCCGCGAGCTATCCACAGGGGGCAGCAAGATCAGCCTCACGAGCACATTCCCTCAGCCGTTCAACATCAGGAAAGACCAGCTCGAACTGGATTTCGGCATCAATGTGCTTGCGACGACAATGAGCGACCTGAAAATCACGCGGTTTGAGCTGACTGGCGTGACTCCTGACAGGCGCACAGTATCCCTCGCGGACAAGAGCGTGGAAAAGCAGCTGTTCGAGGGCGCGCGCGTGAAAGAATACCTGATTGTGGACTTCCCGACCAGCGAGGTCGATGGCGAGCTCTCCGCCCTCAACCTCAAGATATATCTTGATTATGTGGTGACTTCTGGAACCGCAACAACGTCAAAGAGCGTCACGCTGGCCCATCCATACCAGGCATTGAAGTTCGCCTGGGCGCGGCCAGCGAACCTGACCGGTTGCCCGACGAGCTGCGATGACGGCAATCCTGGCACAGAGGACAAGGTGGTGCGCGTCGGTGATGGCTGCTTCTGCGAATACAAGCCAAAGACAGGCGCTTGCGGAAATGGCGTCTGTGACACCGCAGAGAACAAGTGCACGTGCGCGAGCGACTGCGGGCCCTGCGCAGGCGGGGGAACGTACCTCACCCGAAACTGCGTCGGAACGAATTGCGTGAGCCAGCTCAAGCCAGGCACGGCAGTGCAGCCGCAGAGCATCTTTGACGAGCGGCCGCTCGGGCCGTTCGAGCTGCAGAACAGCTACAAGTTCAACAAGCCGCTCAACACAAAGACAGACTCATTGACCATGGAATTCACGCTCTACCAGAAGCAGGACGCTGTCACGTCTGTCAAGCTGAAGGACGCCAGGCTGCTGGACGGCAGCCAGGAAGTCTCCTCTGTGAGCATCAACAAGGAACTGACCACAGTGGGGCAGAAGGAGATTTCGGCGATGAGCATTCCCCCTGTGGCTGGCGAGGCAGACCGCACATTGACCTTGCGCGTCTGGTATGAATATGTGGAAGGCGGCACCACCAAGCAGGGCGATTTCAGCAGGGCATTGGGCAAGCTCACGATAATAAGCCCGGATGTCTGATATGCAAAAGCGCGGCATGGAGCTCGCGGTCTCTACCATTGTCATAATAATACTCTCAATCCTCATCTTCATAGGCGGCATAGCCCTCACGTGGAAGCTCTTTGCCGGAGCAGAGGAGCTCAAGACAGGCATCGAGCAGAAGACAAAGCAGCAGATCGAGGCGATGCTGCGCCAAGGCACAGACCTTGTCGCGATACCTATCAACAGCCAGCGCGTGGACATCGGCAAGGACGCGGTGTTCGGGTTGGGAATCAGGAACATAAAGCAAGAGCCTGATTTCACAATCGTGCTCGGACTGTCAGGCATGTATGACGCAGGACAGCGGACGCTGACACAGGCTGACAAGCCATATATCGAGGAACGCTGGCTTGGCAACTTCAAGACACAATCCAGCGCGATCGACAAGAACGCATTCGGCATAGTGCCGCTGAGCATCAGGGCGGCATCAACCATTGACGCAGGGATACCGACGCCGAAAGGCGCGCTCGCAGTGTTCAATGTGTGCGTATTCCACGGAACAGAGCAGATCGCGGATGAGTGCGCCGATGACGTGCCGAAAGAATTCCTATACGACGGCAGGCTCAGGCAGATCAGCGTGGAGATCCGCTAAGACGCCATCAGCCAAGCTTCATTGTCCTTCCAGAACCTGATTCTGTCCTCGCCTTTTCAGTGACGCTCGCGATTTGCGCGCTGACGTTCTCATCCACAGGACCATAGCTGATGAGTAGCTTGTCCTTATCGCCGATGAGATAATCCCCGTAGAGGTCGTTAGGCTCGCCGTTGACATAGAACTTCAGCGTCTTCTGCTCATCAGTGCAGTATTTCTTGCCCATCTTGAAACACTCATCAGTCAGCTTCATGCCGAGCGTACGGAAGAATTCTCCGATTGTGACTCCGGTCGCGTGCACGTGAATCACATCGCCGTCCATGCCTTCGATGTGCACATACTGCGCCTTGACCATGTATTCGCGCTTTGCGAAATCGACAGGAGTGCCGTCAATATATACCTCGTAGTCTGCGTGGATGTGTATGCCGCCGAGAGGACCGATAGGCGGCCGCTTTGCGCAGCCTGCAAGCAATACGAGCAACGCGATGAGCAGGATTATGCGTCTCATTTTACAGCCATTGTAAAGCTTGCGTATTTAAGCTTTGCGCATCGCTGAGGCAAAGTCCTTCAAGACCTGTTCAGGATTCCTTGCCTTCGTTATGCCTGATGCCACGAGAATGCCCTTTGCGCCCAGCTGCATCGCCTTAGCGACATCCTGCCTTGTCTTGATGCCAGCGCCGCACAGTATCGGGATATCCTTGATGGCTTTTGTCGTGGCAGTGATGACCCCTGGCTTTGCAGCGCTGACAGACACATCACCGCCGATGAGCTCTGGCGGCTCTATCGCGATCATGTCAGGCTTTAGCGCCGCGATCCTCTTGGCTTCTGCTGGCGTGGCTGCGCAGACAAGAGTCATCAAGCCTGCTTGCCTTGCTCGCGCAATTGCTTTCTTAAGCACGGCGATCGTCAGCTTCTTCTCAGAATGGTTGAGCAGCGTCCCTGCAGCGCCTGCTTTCCTGACTGCTTCTGGAAGGACAGCGCCTGTATGCGCGCCTGGCTCGTCAGGATCCACGTGCTGGGCGAAGACAGGCAGGCGTGATGCCATCCGCACGTGATAGATGTCTGCTGTCTCGACCGCAACCGCGATTGTGGTCTTCATCAGTCGCGAGACCTTCTCACAAGCCTCTGCGATGCGGATGGCGCCTTCGCCGACGCAGTTCTCGTAAGCCTTGCAGTTCACGACTATCGCTGGAAGCTTGAGCATTGGACTTGCACTGCATCGCTGGCTTTTATTCTTTTCCCCTCAAAACATTTTTATAGGGGCATACGCGAAGGCAGAAGCATGAGCACACTTGCGTACATACTCGGTTCGGTAATCATAGTGAGCATTGTCTCGCTTGTAGGCGTGTTCACGCTTGCGGTCAACCAAAGGCGCCTTGACAAAATCCTGTTCGCGCTCGTGAGCTTTGCGGCAGGAGCCATGCTCGGCGCAGCATTCCTGGACCTGCTGCCTGAAGCGATAGCGCGTTCGCCAGACGGCGTGTTCGGGTTTGTCCTTGGAGGCATCGTTGTTTTCTTCATGCTCGAGACGTTACTTTACTGGTACCACTGCCACAGCGGCAAATGCGAGCGCCACACCGTGCTTATCGGCGAGCACCGCAGCCACACCCATGAGAAACTGCCAGTCACATACCTGAACCTCATCGGCGATGCAGTTCACAATTTCCTTGATGGAGTCATCATCGCGACAAGCTATCTGGTGAGCATCCCGTTGGGCATCGTGACCTCCCTGGCAGTCGTGTTCCACGAGATTCCGCAGGAGATCGGGGACTTCGGGATACTGGTCGCAGGCGGGTTCACGCGCACGCAGGCATTGTTCTACAACTTCCTTTCCGCATTGACAGCTGTGCTCGGAGCCTTGCTCGCTTATTATTTCGCGACCACCGTCGAGCATTTCACTGAGTGGCTCATTCCATTCGCAGCAGGCGGATTCATCTACATCGCAGCTGTCGACCTGCTGCCAGAACTCCATCAGACAATGAGATT
>Ga0247727_10007812_pt1 | contig 20178 bp, 19 predicted proteins | sample WisWelCaveWW1625_FD_202498 | JGI IMG/M metagenome (GOLD analysis project Ga0247727, IMG submission 202498) | Biofilm microbial communities from Wishing Well Cave, Virginia, United States - WW16-25 | ecosystem: Environmental > Aquatic > Deep subsurface > Groundwater > Cave microbial mat | place... | reverse complement strand
AATCCAAATCCTTCACCAAATCTTAGCCGCCGCAGGTCGATATGAGTCCCGAGGGCGCTGCAAGCCGTTCGACCAAGCGTGAGACCGCCCAAAGCGGCCTCGGCGCGGTCAGCTTAGGCAAATCCTATCGCGGCCGCCGCGTGGTGAAGGACGTTTCATTGTTCCTGAACCGCGGCGAGATCGTCGGTCTGTTGGGCCCCAACGGAGCAGGCAAGACCACCTGCTTTTATATGATCACGGGGCTCGTACGCGTGGACCAGGGACAAATTCTTTTGGATGGCCAAGACGTCACCACCCTGCCGATGTACCAGCGCGCCAAGCTGGGTGTTGGTTATCTGCCGCAAGAGCCGTCGATTTTCCGCGGTCTCAGTGTCGAACAGAACGTGATGTCGATCGTCGAGTTGTCCGAGCGTAACCACGCGAAGCGGCGCGAGATCGTCGATGGCTTGCTTGCCGAATTGCGCGTCGATCATCTCAAGGATTCGCCGGCCTCCGCCCTCTCGGGGGGCGAACGGCGGCGGGTGGAGATCGCGCGCGCGCTGGCGACACGGCCCTCGTTCATGCTGCTCGACGAACCTTTCGCCGGCATAGACCCACTCGCCATCAACGACATCCGAGAGCTGATCTTGTTCCTTAGAGGACGCGGCCTCGGCATTCTGATCACCGACCACAATGTGCGCGAAACGCTGCAGATCGTGGACCGGGCTTCGATCATGTTCGATGGCGAAGTGTTGTTCGAGGGGACGCCCAACCAGGTGCTCTCCGATACCGCCGTGCGCGAAAGGTATCTCGGCAAAGATTATCATTAGAGCGGGCCCGCCATGGCGATGATCCCCCGCTTGGAGATGCGTCAGGGCCAGGCCCTGGTGATGACCCCGCAATTGCAGCAAGCGATCAAGCTGTTGCAGCTCTCCAATATCGAGCTTACCGAATTCGTCGAAGCCGAGCTTGAGCGCAATCCGCTGCTCGAGCGCGAGGAAACCCAGACCGAGGCGCCCAAGCACGATAGCGGCGAGTCCCAGGCGCTGGATTTCGATGCGGCGGCGACCACCGAACCGGCGCTTGATGTGCATGCGTCCGATGTCACGCCAGATTTGAGTCAAGCCGAACTGGCTGAAGCGGGCGCTGCCCCGCTCACCGATTGGTCGAAGGCTTCTTCCGGCAAGAGCTTCGACGACTTGCCGGGCATCGAGGACACCCCCGCCAACGACAAGACCTTGGCCGAACATCTTGACACCCAGCTGACCGAAGCCGGCATTACCCCGGTCGAGCGCATGATCGGCGCCGCGCTGATCGATCAGATCGACGATTGGGGCTATATGCGCGGCGATGTGCGCGAGATCGCCCGCCAGCTCGGGGCCGAGGAATCTCAAGTGCTGCGTGTGCTCGAAATCATGCAGGGCTTCGAGCCCACCGGCGTGATGGCGCGCGACATTCCCGAGTGCCTTGCGTTGCAGCTGAAGGAGCGCAGCCGCTTCGATCCGGCCATGGAGCAATTGCTCAAGCACCTCGATCTGCTCGCCAAGGGCCAGCTCGAGCGCCTGCAGCACGTGTGCGGAATCGATCGCGACGATCTGATGGAGATGATTGGCGAAGTGCGCGCGCTGACGCCCAAGCCGGGCGTGGGCTTTGGCGGCGGGCCGGCGCACACCATCGCGCCCGACGTCTATGTGCGCCAGGCTTCCGACGGCGCCTGGCTGGTTGAACTCAATTCCGACACCATGCCGCGGGTGCTGATGAATCAGCGTTATTACGCTATGGTGTCGAAGAGCAAAGCGCGCGCAGCCGACAAGCAATTCCTTTCCGAGTGCGCGGCCAATGCCTCATGGCTGGTTAAGAGCCTCGATCAGCGTGCGCGCACGATTTTGAAGGTTTCCCGCGAGATCGTGCGTCAGCAGGATGGCTTTTTCGACAAGGGCGTCGCGCATTTGCGGCCACTCAATTTGAAAACCGTCGCCGCCGCTATCGAGATGCATGAGAGCACGGTGAGCCGGGTCACCTCGAACAAATACATCTCCTGCGCGCGCGGGCTGTTCGAACTGAAATACTTCTTCACCGCCTCGATCAATGCCTCGGGCGGCGGCGAAGCCCACAGCGCCGAAGCCGTGCGCCACCAGATCAAAGGCCTGATCGACACCGAGACCGACGACGACATCCTCAGCGACGACCGTATCGTTGAAATCCTGATGGAAAAAGGCGTCGATATCGCCCGGAGAACCGTAGCGAAATATCGCGAGAGCTTAAGGATACCGAGTTCGGTGGAGCGGAAACGGAAACTGGCGAACGGGATTTAGGGGCGACTCGCCACAATCCCATTGACAACCCCAGGGTGAATCTGTACAAGAACTACTGTCCCTGGAAAGGGATTGTTAAGAACCTGAGAACGGTTCTGGTTGAACCTGCTGCCGGAAGGTGGCACCGCATCGCTTCCGCCCGGATGGGTGATGTGCGTGGCGTCGAGGCGTCTCCTCAGCGTCCAGGGCCAAACAGAGCGGTTTTCCTAATTGGAGAACTGAAATGAACCCCGACAAAATCGTAATACGCTTTGAGCAAGTTGCTGAACAAGTCGAAGGGCCTGTTCGGCGGGTCATCGGCTTCGTTAAAGCAAAGAACATGCTGCAGCTTTTCGATGCCGCTGACCTCGAGGCCAACCCAAGGTCCGCAAAAATTGGCGACGTCACCGACGCCATCATAGAGAGTATCCGCGATACGCCTGATACGTTTCCCTTCAAAACTAAGGGCGTCTTGGTTGGTGCATCGAACTACGCCCAACTTCAACGTTCCCGCTGGGAGTTGCAGTTCCTCAATCCGACCGCCGAGGGAGTGCTCGACGGCGGCCACAACATGTTGGCAATTGGCCTCCACATTCTCAGTTTCGTCATTGAGAATCCAAAAGAGTTGAAACGCATAAAGACTTGGCCGGCGTTTAAGGACAAATGGAGGGAGTACCGCGGAGCAATCGAAGAGCTCCGCAAAGCTGAATCGGAAGGAGACGAACCGCTCGATTTCCTGGTGCCCCTTGAGGCGTTGGTGCCAGCGGATCTCATGGACTCAGATCTGGTAGACAACTTCAACTCTTCACTGCTGGAAATTTGCGCCGCACGAAATAACAATGTTCAGTTGACAGATGAATCCAAGGCAAACAAGCTCGGACTGTACGAGGATTTGCGCAGGGCGTTGCCAGAGGACATCTCAAGACGCATCGAATGGAAAACCAATGACGGCGGCACAATCAAAGTGCGTGATGTGCTGGCACTGGCATGGATTCCACTCTCCGTAATTGACCTGCCGACTGACGAAAACGGCGTCCCGATCGCTCCGCCACTGCCGCAGAATATCTATCGAAACAAAGGGCAATGCGCCGAACTCTTCAACACGTTGATGGAAAACGACGATGTCTCCAAAAAGAGTGACGGCGACTACATACGCGAGCTGACGAACACGCGGGTGCATAGCGCGTTACAATTGGCCGCAGATCTACCGGCGCTCTATGACAAGATCTACGCAGATTTTCCCGCCGCCTACAACGAAAACGACGGGCGTTTTGGGAAGGTCTCCGTGGTGAAGCTTGCGCAAGACATGCGGTCCAAGCCGACCAGCCCTTTCACTGAAAAACCGGTCAAATACTCTTACCCAGACGGCCTCATCATGCCGCTGGTCTATGGCTTTAAGGCACTGATGGAGAAGGCTGACGACGGCAAAGTGCGTTGGAGCGAGGACCCTACAAAATTTCTTGACGAAAACCTTGAGTCCATAGTCAAGAAATACCGCGTGATTCTTGAGGCGTTGCGATTCGATCCACAGAAGATTGGTAAGAGCGAGGGCTCGTATGCTCTCGTTCTAGACGCTTTCGAAACTGAATTACTCAAGCGCCGCAAGGCATAGTTGGAGCATCGACTGAGCGCCCGCAACGGGCGCTCAGTCCGCGCTCAAGCCTCCACCCTCCCAGCCCAGCCTTCAGTCGCCAGCATCACCGTCTTAGGGATCGCTTTCTCGCCGCTGAGATAATACGCGATCATGCGTCGTGAGAGGCCGAGCGCTTGGGCGGCAGCTTCTTGCGTCAGGCCGTGCTCGTCCATCCAGACGCGGAAATCCGCGACGCGCATCGTTTCGCCGGCTTGTTCATCGGCCCAGCGGCGCACTTGCTCGGCGCCGAAATCGACGCCGCTCGGCCATTCCAGCGACCAGCCGTCCGCGCTCAATGCGGCGCGCGCAAATTCGCTCTTCCGCTTCAGCGGCGCAAGCGCCTTGAGCGCGTCGATTACCTCGCTGAAATCAACCGCCGCTACGCGCCCATCGTCCCAGCCGATTTCCAACCGCCTGTCGCCCAACACCGCAACGTTCGTGATTTTACCAGTCATGTTCCGCTCAACTCTTTCCACTTTGCGCGCAACAAATCCTTGTTCTGCGCCGCCCAAGCCAACGCCTCGCGCAGATCAACGCGCCCGCTCATGGCGATCACTTCAAGGTCTTCAATCGCCACTTGCGCAGCGCCATCACGCCCGAGCACGTGAAAATGCGGCGGGTCATGATCGGCGAAGAACATCGCCAGCTCCGCATTTGAAAACCGCATCAGCCTTGGCATGAGTCGGTGTCATATGCGCAATGGTTGCACATTGTAAATGACCTTAGCTAGAAATTGGCTCGTGAACACTGCGCCCCGGCCGGCCAGCGCCGCGAGCGCCCCGCGGGCGCTCGTCGCAAAGGGCATTGCACCTGGGCGGCAGGCCCGGACACAAAGGCGGCATGAAACATATCGCCCTCGCCGCACTCCTGCTCCTCTCCGCCTGTGCGACAGCGCCGGCGAATACTGAAGCCCAAGCCGCCTGCGCACCCGCCGGCTTCACGCGCGCCGAGCTTGACGCGCTTAAAGCTAGCCAATGGTCGATCGCAGACGATGCCGCGCGAAACGCCTTCGCTCGCGCGCTAACTGCGTGCCTTGGTTCACCCGATCCCAGTTTGCGCGACGGCTTGGCCTTCGAGGGCTTGCAGTATTTGTTGCGCAACCGCCAGCTCTCGAATGAAACCATGCTGGCGCTTGCCGACGATTTGGAAGCACGGCTGGTTGCGTCCGAAGACCAAGGCTTTGAGCGGCCGTTCGCGGCGCTGGTTTTGTCGGAGGTCGCGCGCGCCGATCGCATCGAGGCTTATCTGACGCCGGAGCGGCGGGCTCGCTTGCTCGATGCGGCAATCCGCTATCTCACCGATGTGCACGATTACCGCGGCTTCGATCGACGCGAGGGCTGGCGCCATGGCGTGGCGCATGGGTCCGATCTCATGTTGCAGCTGGTGCTCAATCCCGCGCTCGGCAAACCTGAGCTCATCAGCATTCGCGACGCCATCGCCTCGCAGATCGCGCCTCGGGAGCATTTTTACATTTACGGCGAGAGCGAACGGCTGGCGCGCCCGATCCTCTACATGGCCCAGCGCGGGCTGTTCAGCGAGGATGAATGGACCACCTGGTTCGGCGAGATTTCCGGCCCAGGCGTGCTCGGCTCGTGGGACAATGCCTTTGCGTCGCAAGCAGGCTTGGCGCGGCGGCATAATCTAAACAGTTTTATCGCGGCGATTTATCTCAACGCCAAGATCGGCGATAACGCGGCGTTCGCGCCACTTCTGCCCGGCGCGGAAGCGGCGCTGCGCGCGATGCCCTAGCTGCGCCTCGTCCGCAGCAGCAGCACCTGCCCCGCCAGCACCAGCGCGATGGCGCCGAACGCCAGCAACCCCCATGTCTTCTCCTCGAACAGGCTCGACACCGCCATCGCCACCGGCGGCGTCAAGGCGGAGATGTAGGACGCCGTGGCGTAGCCCCGGCGCCGCGCCAGGCCGTAATAGAGCAAAAATGCAATCACCGAGCCGTTGAGAGAAAGATGCAACAGCGACAGAACGTAGGACCAACTTGCCTCGAACGCCCAGGTCTTGCCTGTCGCCAGCGCGAATGCCGCCAACAATACCGCGCCATAGGCCATCGCCCACGCGGTCGAGCCGGCGACGCTGGCGCCGGCCAGCTCACCCCGCCGCGCAAATACATTGCCAATCGCCGCGCCGATCACTGCCGCGAGCGTGAGCCCAATCCCCAGCAGCGCGCGCACGCCCATGTGCGCGGTGACAATCTCGTCCCACGATAGAATCGCCACGCCAACTACGCCCAGGCCCGCCGCGCCCCACGCCGCCAGCAGCGCGCGCTGCCCAAAAGCCAGTCGAAACGCGATCAGGTTGAAGAACGCCATCGCCGCGAACACCACCGCGACCACCGCTGAGCTGACCCTCTCCTCGGCCCAATAAACAAACGCGTAATCGATCGCGAAGGTGAACAGGCCGACGCCGAACGCGGCGCGGTGCTGCGTGCGGGTCAGCGCTAATGATTCGCGGCGTAGCACGCACCACGCGAACAACAATCCAGCCGCCAGTGCGAAGCGATATGCAATCGACACCACCGGATCGACGACGCCCAGTTGCAGCGTGATTGCAAACCAGGTCGTGCCCCAGGCCAAGGTGCAGATGAGAATCGCCGCGAGATCGAGCCAGCGCGCGGATCGCGGCTGCGTCGCGGCTGCGCCGTCGGGCGCACTCTTTCCTGCGCTCATCTCGCTCCCCCTCTCCAGCCCGTCCTACCCGCCTTTGGCCGCGCGCAACATGGGGACAACGTTCGCAAACGTGGCGAACGCCAGCTCAAGGCGCCTTTTGCGACGGGCGCCGCGTTGACCCGCTCGGCCCCCGGGCCTACCTTTGAGACATGGCATCGGGAAGCGCCCTTGGGGGGCGGGCCCGGGTCCCGAGAGCCCTCCGCGCCCGCGCGAAAACCAGGGAGGCTGCTTCATGCGCATACAAGTCGCCGGACGGCAGATGGAGGTCGGCGAAGCGCTCAGAACCCGTATAGAAGCTGAACTCGCCGACGGGGTTGGCAAGTATTTCAACCGCGCCACCGACGCGGTGGTCACCGTCGGCAAGAGTGGGGGCGCCAAAAACGGCGGGACCGGCATCGAAGTCGATTGCACGGTGCATCTTTCCTCGGGAATCTCCCTACAGGCCGAAGGGCATGGCGGCGACGCCCACAGCGCCTTCGGCGACGCGCTCTCTAAGCTGGAAAAACGTGTCCGCCGCTACAAGCGGCGGCTGCGCAATCACCATTCCAACGGCAAATCCCCTCTTCCCGCCGAGAACGCGGCGGCGTATGTGCTCGCCCCGTTAAAGGAAGACGAAGAGGCCGACGCAGGGGTATCGGCGGGTGCGGAAACAGCGCCGCTGGTGATTGCCGAAACCACGGTGTCGGTGCGCACCATGACGGTATCCACGGCGGTGATGCAGCTCGACCTTTCCGAAACACCGGCGCTTCTGTTCAGGAACGCGGGCCATGGCGGTCTTAACCTTGTCTATCGGCGCGCGGACGGAAATGTCGGCTGGGTAGATCCCGAACGGGCCCGCCCAATTCCTGGCGGCTGACACATCGGTGTTGGCGCCGCTCGTGCAGGGCGCTCGGCCTGAGATTGGTCTAACGGGGTTAGCATGAACGAATTGGGCCACCTTATCGCGCCGGAAGCGATTCTGCCGCGTCTGCCGGCGGCGTCGCGCCGGCAAGCATTGCAAGCCATGACCGACGCGTTGGCGAAAACCGCCGCCATCGACGCGCGCGCCGCGTTCGAAGCAGTGCTTATCCGCGAACGCCTCTCCGGCACTGGCATAGGCGAAGGCGTGGCCATACCGCACGCGCCCGTCGCCGGCGTGACTCACCCGCTCGGCGCCTTCGCGCGGCTGGAAACGCCGCAGGACTTCGACGCGCTCGACGGGCGCCCGGCCGACCTCGTGCTCATGTTGCTCGCCCCGCCCGACAAGGGGGCCGATTATTTGAAGGCCTTGGCGCGGGTGTCGCGCCTGCTGCGCCGCCCTGAGATCCGCGAGAAGCTGCGCGCCGCGCGGGGCGCCGAAGAACTGCACGCGCTGTTCGCCAGCGCCGCGCACAGCGACGCTGCGTGATGATGACGGCCGCCGACCGGCTGTTCTCCTATTTTCCGCTGCTGTTGACTACGGCATCGTTCGCGGCTCTCGGCGTATTCGCGGCTTGGCCGAACGGCTGGAGCGCGTTCTTGCTGGTGTTTGTGATCTATTTGGCGCCGCCAATGATCTTGCGCATCTTGTTCCGCTGGGTCCCGCTGAAGCCCGGCGTGCTTGCCATTAGCGGGCGCGTGTTCTGCCCGTGGCTCGCGAGCCATCACATCCAGGCCTTTTACGACGCCCTGCCGTATCTGGAATCGTTGTTGCGCGTGATTCCGGGCTTTTATTCGATGTGGTTACGGATGTGGGGTTCGCGTGTCGGCTACGGCGTCGAATGGCCGGTGCGCATGGATGTGCTCGACCGCGACCAGATGGAGATCGGCAACCGAGTGGTGTTCGCGCGCGAAGTGGAGCTCTCCGCACATGTGCGGCAGAAGACCGAGAGCGGCTTGCGCGTGCTGGTGCGCCCGGTGCGGATCGGTTCGCACGCCTTCATCGGCGCCGGCGTGCGCATGGGGCCGGGCGCCTTTGTGCCGGGCGACTCTTCGGTGCCGGCGCTGACCGTCGTCGACGTGAACCAGACCTTCGGCGTCGAAAAACGCGTGCATTCAGCGAGAGAAGAGGCGCAATTCGCGCTGGGGTGAGCGAATTGCATCACCTCTCCCCCTGCGGGGGAGAGGTCCACGCGCGAAGCGCGTGGGGTGAGGGGAGGAAGCCTTCGCTTCCATTCCGTTCGCGCGGCCCCCTCATCCCCGCAGGGGGAGAAGGAACGCTAATCCGCCTCCAGGTTCACCAGCACCAAACCCTCGCTCACCTGCGCGCCCGCCTTCGCTTTTAGCTCCGCGACCCGACCGTCGAACGGTGCGACCAAAGTGTGCTCCATCTTCATCGCTTCCAGCACCAGCAACGCATCGCCTTTTTTTACTTTGACGCCAGCTTTCACCGCCACCGACACAATCTTCCCCGGCATCGGCGACAAAATCGTGCCATCGCCGGTCGCGGCTTCGCCCTCGGCGCGCTCGCCGGTGTCGAGTGTGAATTCGTAGGCTTCGCCATCTCTGAAAATAACAATTCTGCCGCCCTCGACGCTCGGCCAGTCGGCGTCCCCTTCTTCATCGACAGTTACGTTTATGTGCTCGCCACGATATATGAGGGCCACGCGAGGTGCGGGCGCGGCGCTTAGGCGAAATCCTTCCAGCGCACCCCAGGGCGAATTACGGACATGCGGCGGCAACGGCCCGCGCGGGCCTGGCCGCGCCGCAGCGTGCATGAAAGACCGCGCAGCCGAGACCAGCACCGATAGAGACGGCGCCGGCGGCTGTGTGAGCACCTCCTCTCGCGCGGCGATAAAGCCGGTGTCCAGCGCGCCGTTCAAAAAGTCCGGCTCGGCGAGACAGCGCCCTATGAACCCAGCGTTGGTTCTAACTGGCCAGACTCTGACTTGCTTCCACGCTTTGCGGAGCTTCCCGATCGCTTCGACGCGAGAGCCTGCGTGGGCGATGATCTTGGCAATCATTGGGTCGTAGTGTGCAGTGACCTCATCTTTCCAGCCGAGTGCGGAATCCACGCGGCATTCGTCCTCCGGCGTGTCCGGCAGGTCAAACGAGGTGACGCGGCCGGTGCTGGGTAAGAAACCCGTCTCCGGATTCTCCGCATAGAGCCGCGCTTCGATCGCGTGGCCGATGATCTTTAGTTTCTCTTGCTGCAACGGCAGCTGCTCCCCGCTCGCCACGCGCAATTGCCATTCCACCAAATCCTGGCCGGTGATTTCTTCGGTCACCGGGTGCTCCACTTGCAGGCGCGTGTTCATTTCCATGAACCAGATGCGGTCCGCGCGCAGGCCTTCGCTGGCGTCGGCGATGAATTCCACGGTGCCGGCATTGACGTAATTCACCGCGATCGCTGCCTTCACCGCGGCGGCGCAGAGCGAAGCGCGGGTGGCTTCGTCCATGCCCGGCGCGGGGGCTTCCTCGATCACTTTCTGGTGACGGCGCTGCAGCGAGCAATCGCGCTCGAACAAATGTACAACATTGCCATGGCTGTCGCCGAACACCTGCACCTCGATATGACGGGCGCGCGCCAAGTACATTTCCAGCAGCACGCAATCGTCGCCGAACGCGGCGGCCGCTTCGCGCTTGGCGGAAGCGAGCGCTGCCTTGAACTCGGCGCGTCTCTCGACCTTGCGCATGCCCTTGCCGCCGCCGCCGGCCACCGCCTTGATCAGCACCGGATAGCCGATTTTGTCGGCCTCCTGTGCGAGACGCGCTTCGCTTTGATCTTCGCCGAGATAGCCCGGCGTCACCGGCACGCCGGCTTCGGCCATAAGCTTTTTCGCCGAATCCTTCAGCCCCATGGCCCGAATTGAGTCAGGTTTCGGCCCTATCCAGATCAGGCCCGCATCGAGCACGGCCTGCGCGAAATCGGCGTTCTCGGAAAGAAAGCCGTAGCCGGGATGGATGCCTGCCGCGTTTGTCCGCTTGGCGGCGGCGATGATCTTGTCGCCGCGCAAATAGCTCTCCTTCGCCGGCGAAGCGCCAATATGCACGGCTTCATCCGCCTCGCGCACATGCAACGCCTTCGCGTCCGCATCGGAATACACCGCCACCGTGCGCACGCCGAGGCGCTTGGCGGTGCGAATGACGCGGCGGGCGATTTCGCCGCGGTTGGCGATGAGCACGGATTTCAGCATGCAAACAACTTGTACAGGATAAAGCATCCCCCGCCCCCTGGCGGGGCGGGGGAAGGGGGTGGGGGGCGTGCAGAAGGAACCGCAACGGCGCCGCTTGCGCCATATCCTGCGCGCCCCCCCTCCCCTACCCCTCCCCCGCAAGGGGGGAGGGCGCGCGAACCTTCGAAGCGCCGCTCCTCCGTCATCCCGGACGCGCGGCTCGTCCGCCGAAGCGCGGAGCGCGAAGGTGGAAGCGCGATCCGGGACCCAGGGGATCGTAGCGTGCGGCGCCTGCCCCTGGGTCCCGGCTCTACGGCGCTGACGCGCCTCCGGCCGGGATGACGGTGGTGGGGGTTGCTCACGCTTCTTTCCAATCCATTGCTTCCTTGAAGTCAGCGAAGCACTTCAAGCAGACCCAATCATATTCGGCGCCGCGCACGTAATCTTCCGTGGTCGTATAACCTTCGTGTTCAATCGGTTCAGCGGGATCATCGAACTCGGCGAACTTGGCCCAGCACGCGATGCAATGATCGTGATCCCAACCGGGGCGATACTCGCGGTAATTGATGCGCTTGAGCGGCACTCCGCGAAGTTGGGTCTCGCCTTCCAAGTTCTCCCAACGCCAATCACTCATCGCTCACATCCTAAAAACCCCAAACCGCGTCTCCGGTATCGGCGCGTTCAAGCTTGCGCTGATCGCCAACCCCAGCACGTCCCGCGTCTGCGCCGGATCGATGATCCCGTCATCCCACAGCCGAGCCGTCGCGTGGTACGGATCGCCTTCCATCTCGTAGCGTTCGCGGATTGGGTCTTTGAACTTTTCTTCCTCGGCCTTCGACCAGCTCTCGCCTTTCGCCTCCATGCCGTCGCGCTTCACTTGCGCGAGCACGCTGGCGGCTTGTTCGCCGCCCATGACGGAGATGCGGGAGTTGGGCCAGGTGAACAGGAAGCGTGGGCTATACGCGCGCCCGCACATGCCGTAATTGCCGGCGCCGAAGGAGCCGCCGATCAGCACGGTGAATTTCGGCACTTCGGCGGAGGCGACGGCCGTCACCATCTTGGCGCCGTCCTTGGCGATGCCGCCGGCTTCGTATTTGCCGCCCACCATAAAGCCGGAAATGTTCTGCAGGAACACCAAGGGAATGCCGCGCTTGCAGGCGAGCTCGATAAAGTGCGCCGCCTTCTGCGCGCTTTCGGAAAACAAAATGCCGTTATTGGCCAGGATCGCTGCCGGATAGCCCCAGATGCGGGCAAAGCCGGTGACGAGCGTTGCGCCGTAGAGCGGGCGGAATTCGTCAAACTCGCTGCCATCGACAATGCGGGCAATCACTTCGCGCACGTCGTAGGGCGTGCGCACGTCGGTGGGGAGCACGCCGTAAAGCTCGCTCGCGTCGTAAAGCGGCGCGCGCGGTTCGCGTAAGTCCAAGCCAACATGCTTGCTGGTGTTGAGATTGGCCACGATGCGCCGCACCAGATGCAGCGCATGCGCGTCATCCTGCGCCACATGATCGACGACGCCGGATTTGCGCCCGTGCACATCCGCGCCGCCGAGATCCTCGGCGCTGATGATTTCGCCGGTGGCCGCTTTTACCAAGGGCGGCCCGGCGAGAAAAATCGTGCCTTGGCCGCGCACGATGATGGTTTCATCGCTCATCGCCGGCACGTAGGCGCCGCCCGCCGTGCACGAACCCATGACGCAAGCGATCTGCGCAATGCCTTCGGCGCTCATGCGCGCTTGGTTGTAGAAGATGCGGCCAAAATGGTCGCGGTCGGGGAACACTTCGGCCTGGTGCGGCAGGTTGGCGCCGCCGGAATCCACGAGATAGACGCACGGCAGCTTGTTCTGCTGGGCGATCTCCTGCGCGCGCAAATGCTTCTTCACACTGATCGGAAAATATGCGCCGCCCTTCACCGTCGCGTCATTGGCGACTATCATCACCTCGCGCCCCGAGACGCGGCCAACGCCAGTGATGATCCCGCCCGCCGGCGCTTCGTTGTGATAGAGCCCGTAGGCCGCCAGCGCGCCGACTTCCAAGAACGGCGCGCCCGGATCGAGCAAACGCTCCACTCTTTCACGTGGCAAGAGCTTGCCCCGCTCCGTGTGCCGCTTGCGGCTCACCTCCGGCCCGCCAAGCGCAATCTCCGCCGTACGCGCGCGCAACTCTTCCGCCAGCGCGCGGTGATGCGCCGCGTTCTTGGCGAAGGCTTCGGAATGGGGATCGAGGCTGGATTTGAGTTTCATGGGCGAAGATCAGAACCCGATGTAAGGTGGAAAATTCCAAATAAACCTACCGAGCGGCGACAACTTGAAGACTTGATAGGCCACTACGAAAACTAGAATGAAAGCCGGAGCAATTATCCACTCTGGGAAAGACACGCCCAACCTCATCAGGCCAAGCTCGATGATGATCGGAATGGCAGCGCAAACCAAGGTCACTAAGACCGACACCAATGCCTTCATTGGCGCTGACGGTTCGCGATCTCCCCTCATCCCCCCCCAATAACCTCGCGCCCAATCAGGAACCGCCGCACTTCGCTGGTGCCGGCGCCGATGTCATAGAGCTTGGCGTCACGTGCAAAGCGCTCAACCGGAAAATCCTTGGTGTACCCCGCCCCGCCGAGCGCTTGGATTGACTCTAGCGCAACACGCACCGCGCTTTCGGAGGCGTAAAGGATGGCGCCCGCCGCATCGTGGCGCGTGGTTTTGCCGGCATCGCACGCGCGCGCCACGGCATAGACGTAGGCCCGCGCCGAACTCAGCGCCACCACCATGTCGGCGATCTTGGCTTGCATGAGCTGGAACGAGCCGATGGGTTTGCCGAATTGCTTGCGCTCGCGCACGTAGGGCAGCACCACGTCGAGGCACGCCTGCATGATGCCGAGCGGCCCCGCCGCCAGCACCGCGCGCTCATAATCGAGACCGCTCATCAGCACGGCGACGCCGCCATTGAGCCCGCCCATGATATTTTCTTCCGGAACCTCGCAATCCTCGAACACCAATTCGCCGGTATCGGAGCCGCGCATGCCCATCTTGTCGAGCTTCTGGCCGACGCTGAAGCCCTTCATCCCCTTCTCGATCAGGAAGGCAGTGATGCCGCCCGAACCGGCGCCGGGCTCGGTCCTGGCGTACACAACCAAAGCATCGGCATGCGGCGCGTTGGTGATCCAAAACTTGGTTCCGTTCAGCACATAGCGATCACCGCGCCTGTCGGCGCGCAATTTCATGCTGACCACATCCGAGCCCGCGCCAGCCTCGCTCATCGCAAGCGCGCCGACATGTTCGCCGGAAATGAGCTTCGGCAGATAGCGGCGCTTCTGCTCTGGCGTGGCCCAGCGGCGAATCTGGTTTATACACAGGTTCGAGTGCGCGCCGTAGCTGAGGCCGACCGAGGCGGATGCGCGGCTCACCTCCTCCATCGCCACCACGTGCTCAAGATAGCCAAGCCCCAGCCCGCCATCCTCCTCCGCCACCGTGATCCCATGCAGCCCCAGCGCGCCCATTTCCGGCCAGAGCGCGCGGGGAAATTCATTGTCAGCGTCGATCTTGGCGGCCATCGGGGCGATGCGGCCGTCAGCGTATTTCCGCGTGGTCTCGCGGATGGCATCGGCGGTTTCGCCCAGGGCAAAATCGAGTTCGTGGGAATTGCTCATGCGCTCCCTTTACGTCCGGCGTCTGCGCGCCGTTGACCCACCCATCCCCGGATGAGCGAAGCGAAGTCCGGGGCCCATACTCGCAAATGGCCCGTGTCTATGGGCCCCGGGCCCGCCGCTGACGCGGCGTCCCGGGGATGGGTGGTGATGTTGTTGAGTCTCTTAGCTCAATCGCGCACGAAGCGAAATCGGCGTGCGATAAAGAGGGTTAACCCCGGTTGCGTCTGCTTGTAGCTAGAGCCCATTTTCGTTACGATCTCGGAACGTCGGGTCACGTGGTCAGGGTAAAATGGCGCTTTCTGCTCGTCCGGTCTGGACCGGCCAAATCCGGCTCGCCTTGGTGGCGCTGCCGGTCAAACTCTATTCGGCCTTGGATTCGCGCGAGAAAATCGCGTTCAACCAGATCCACGAGCCGTCCAAGCAGCGCATCAAATACGAGAAGGTCGTGCCCGGCATCGGCGCGGTCGATAAGGACGAGATCGTCAAGGGCTACGAATTCCAGAAGGGCCGCTATGTGCTGTTTTCGGACGAGGAGTTCGAGGCGCTGAAGGTCGATTCGAAAAAGACCCTGGACATGATCCAGTTCGCCCCGGCCGAGACGATCGACCCGATCTATTTCGACAAACCCTATTACGCCCTGCCCGATGGCAAGCTGGCCGACGAGCCCTATCGGGTCGTGCGCGATGCGCTGCGCCGCACCGGCACGATCGGCCTGGGACAAATCACCATGCGCGGGCGCTCCTATATCGCGGCGGTGAAAGCGCACGAGGACGGGATTTTGGTGGAGACCGTGCACTACGCGGAGGAGCTGCGCAGCGCCAAGGGCTTCTTCGACGAAATCCCGGCCGGCAAATCCGAACCCGATCTCGTCGACCTCGCCGAAGAATTGATCAAGCGCAAGCAGGCCCCGTTTGACGCCAGCAAGTTCGCGGACGAATATGCCGAGGCGCTGGAGCGGCTGATCAAAAAGAAAATCGAACGCGAGGGTGAAACCATCCTCGAGGACAGCGAAGACCCCTCACCCGATTATGGCGACAATGTTGTGTCGCTGGTCGATGCGCTGAAGAAATCGCTGGCGAAGAAGCAAGCGGGCGCAGTGAAAGCGGAAACGCCGGCAAAGGCCGAAAAACCGCGTGCGGCGGCGTCGAATGTGAAGGCGGCGCCGCGTGCAAGCGCCAAGTCGGCCGCTAAACGCGCTAAGAAATAAGATGCGCGTGCTTCGCGGCGTCATGATCCACCGATTCCCGGATTGCGACATCCGTCATTTCGGACGCGCGGAGCGCGATCCGGAACCCAGGAGCGACCGGCACAGCTTTGGCCCCTGGGTTCCGGGTTCTTGGCTCTCGCCAAGCCCCGGAATGACGGTGACCCAGTCCGGGGATCGGTGAGCGATGGCGCGCAGACCATCCCCCAAGCCAGCACCTGCCGCACGTGACGGTCTCGCCGAGTACAACAAGAAGCGCGACTTCACGCGCACCAAAGAACCCAAGGGCGGGGCGCTGAAGCACGCGGGCGATATGTTCGTCGTGCACAAGCACGGCGCGCGGCGGCTGCATTTTGATTTGCGGCTGGAACACCGCGGCGTGTTGAAAAGTTGGGCGGTGCCACAGGGCCCGAGCCTTGATCCTTCGGTGAAACGCCTTGCCGTCCGCACCGAGGATCATCCGCTGGAGTACGGCGCGTTCGAGGGCGTCATTCCAAAGGGCGAGTATGGCGCCGGCGCGATTATCATCTGGGACACCGGCAAAGTGAAATGGCTCACCCCACCCGGCCCCGGCATGGACGCGGGCAAGCTCGAATTCATCCTCGACGGCGAACGCCTCAAGGGCGAGTTCCACATGGTGCGGATGAAACCGCGCGATGGCGACCGCGGCGATAATTGGTTGCTGATCAAGGCGCGCGACGCCTACGCGGACAGCGCCGATCCCGTGGCGCGCGGGCAGAGCAGCGTGAAGACCGGGCGCAGCATAGAAGATTTGAAAGCCACGGGCGGGCGCCTCTGGAGCAAGGGCGGCGAACGCACACGCGCCGAAGCGACGAAACCGCCCAAATGGACGTTTGTCGCGCCCGCCTTGTGTTCGCCGGTCGATGCACCTCCAAACGGCAAGCAATGGCTGCACGAAGTCAAGTATGACGGCTACCGCCTGCAAGCGGCGGTGAGCGGGCCGGCGGTGCGGCTCTACACCCGCACAGGGCTGGATTGGACCGCGAAGTTTGGCGCCATCGCTGAAGCATTGGCGCGCCTGGGCTTGAGCGACGTGCTTCTCGACGGCGAAGCGGCAGTGGCGGATGCGGGCGGCCGCACGGATTTTTCAGCACTGCAAAAAGCTCTCGATGGCGGCGCGGCGACCGGCGTGTCCTACTTCGCGTTCGATCTATTGTTCGAAGGCGCCAAGGATTTGCGCCAGCTGCCGCTCGCCGAGCGCAAGGCGCGGCTCGCGCAAGTGCTCAAGGGCGCAAAAGCGCCGATCCGCCTTTCTCCGCACATAGTGGGCAATGGCTCCCACGTGTTCGAGGCGTTTCGCGAGAAGGGATTGGAAGGGGTCGTCTCCAAGAAAGCTGAGTCGATTTATCGCGGCGGACGCACGCTTTCCTGGCTCAAAGCCAAGTGCGCCAACGAACGCGAATTCGTCATCGTCGGCTACCAACCCTCCAAGCGCGGACGCGCGTTCGCTTCGCTGTTATTGGCCGACCATGAGGACGGCAAGCTGGTCTATCGCGGCAATGTCGGCACGGGGTTTAGCGACAAGATTCTGGCGAAGCTCGCGGAGAAGATGGCGAAACTCGCAGTCAAGATGCCGCCGTTCGAACCCATTCCGCCCGAGGCGCGCGGCGCGCAATGGGTTGCGCCACAACTGGTGGCGCAGGTGAAATACGCGCAGCTCACCGCCGACGGCGCAGTGCGCCACGGCGTGTTTCTGGGTCTGCGCGGCGACAAACCGGCCGAAGAAGTGCGTATCGAGAGCGAACGCCCGGCGCTGAAAGCCCGTGTTCGTCTCACCAATCCCGACCGAGTGTTGTTTCAAGACGCCCAGGTCACCAAGGCAGAGCTTGCGCAATATTTCGAGGCCGCCGCGCCGCGCATGGGGCCGCACGTGTTCGGCCGCCCTGTCAGCCTGGTGCGTGCGCCGGACGGCGTCGGCGGACAAATGTTTTTCCAGAAACATTCCATGGCCGGCGCGCCAAAGGAAATCGAAGCGATTGCGATCGCGGGCTCCGATGGCAAGGCGGAGGAGACTCTCACTTTGCCGAATGCCGCCGCATTAGTCGCGTGCGCGCAAATGTCGGCGCTGGAAATTCACCTCTGGGGCGCACGCAATGACGATGTGGAAAAGCCAGACCGGTTGGTGTTCGACCTCGACCCGGACGAAGATCTCGATTTCGCCCAAGTAAAACGCGCGGCGTTCGATTTGAAGGCGCTGCTCGATTCCGCCGACCTGCCCTCGTTCGCGCTGCTCACCGGCGGCAAGGGCATCCACATCGTGCTTAATTTGAAACGCCGCCATGCCTGGGACGAAGTGCGCACGTTCGCACGCAAATTCGCCGAACAAGTCGCCGCGCTGGACCCCAAGCGCTTCGTTGCAACATTGTCAAAGGCCAAGCGCAAGGGCCGCATTTTTATCGATCATTTGCGCAATCACCGCGGCTCAACCGCGATTGCACCCTATTCCACGCGCGCGCGCAGCGCCGCGCCGGTGGCGGCGCCCGTGAGCTGGGCCGAGTTGCGCGCCATTGCTTCTGCTTCAGCGTTCAAGCTGCGCGACATGAGCGCCCGTTTGGCCGAACCGGACCCGTGGTCGGTCTACGCCGACAGCGCGGTAACGTTGACCAAAGCGGCGCGCGCGAGATTGGGCCTTGATTAGCGCCACCCCCGTACCACCGGCTTCCAGCCGGCATCCAGCGTTTCAAACTTCGCAACGTTGCGTGGTTGCGTGCGAGCGTGCCGGCCGGAAGACGGCGGTACGAGGGTGGCGCCTTCGTTGCCGATCGGCTAAGCACATCGAAACATCGCAGGAAGCCCCATGAGTTTCGCCACTTACGAAAAGTCCGGCCGCGTCGCCATTGTGACGTTGAACCGGCCAGAGAGTCGCAACGCCATCGCCACTTTGGAGGATTGCCGCGACCTCACACAAACGTTCGCGCGCGCCAATGACGATCCTGAGGTGAGCGCCCTCATCCTTACCGGCGCGGGCAAGGCGTTCTGCTCGGGCGGCGATTTGAAAGCCATCCGTGAGCGCACTGGCATCGGTCCGCAATTCCCGCCCGACGCAACACGCCTGAACTATCGGCGCGGTGTGCATTCTATCATTCGCGCGCTCGCCGACGTGGAGGTCGCCACCATCGCCGCGATCAACGGCTCGGCGATTGGCCTTGGACTCGACATCGCCATCCTCTGCGACATGCGCATCGCGGCGGCCTCGGCGAGAATGGCGTCGAGCTTTGTCAAGGTCGGCATCATACCCGGCGATGGCGGCGCCTGGATCTTGACGCAAGCCATCGGCCCGGCGCGGGCGGCGGAATTGGTGCTCACCGGCGACACCATCGACGCCGCCGAAGCGCTGCGCATCGGCCTCGTCAGCCGCGTCGCGGCCGATGACAAATTGATGGACGAAGCGCGCGCTCTGGCTGGGCGCGTCGCCGTAAATCCGCCGCGCGCGGTGCGGCTGGCCAAACGCTTGCTGCGCGAAGCTCAACACGGGCGGCTCTCGGATGTGCTCGAACTCTCCGCCGCTTTCCAGGCGCTGGCGCACGAGACCGCCGACCACAAGGAAGCCGTCGATGCGTTCACTGTAAAGCGTCCGCCGCGCTTCACCGGAGGATGAACGCCATGATCCGGGTCGGCATCGGCGGCTGGAGCTATGAGCCGTGGCGCGAATCCTTCTATCCTGCGGACCTAGCGCAAGCGAAAGAACTCGAATTTGCCAGCCGCCGCGTCACCGCGATTGAAATAAACGCCACCTTCTACCGCACGCAAAGTGCCGCTTCGTTCAAGAAATGGGCGGCGGCGACGCCGGATGATTTTATGTTCTCGGTGAAGGCGCCGCGCGCTGCAGTGCAACACAAGGATTTGCGCGAGGCGAAAGAATCCATCGAATGGTTCTTGGGCAGCGGCGTTGCCAAGCTTGGCTCGAAGCTCGGCCCGATTTTTTGGCAGATGGCGCCGTACAGGAAGTTCGACGCCGGCGAGATGGGCGCCTATTTCGACATGCTGCCGGAAAAATTGAACAACCTGCCATTGCGCCACGCGCTCGAAGTGCGCCACGCGAGCTTCGGGTGTGAGGAATTCCTGGCGTTGGCGCGCGCGCGCAACATCGCCGTCGCGACAGTGGAATCTGCAAAACACCCGCTGATCGTCGAGCCCACGGCGGATTTCGCCTACGCGCGGCTCGAACTCACGCAAGCAGATGAACCGACGGGCTATCCAAAGCCAGCTTTAAAAAAATGGGCCAAGACCGCGCGCGCGTGGGAGAAAAACGGCGACGTCTTCCTCTATTTCATCGCCGGCGCCAAAGAACGCAATCCGGCGGCGGCGGTGGCGATGCTGGGGTTGTTGAAGACCAAATATGAACCGCCGGCGCCCTCGCCGGCAGCCGGTTCCGCATGATGCAAGCTGGCGGTCCATGGTCTTATACTAGATTGAAGCAAAGCGCTCAGAGTCCTCGTGCTCCCCCGAAGGGGGAGCTGTCAGCGAAGCTGACTGAGGGGGCAGCGCCGCCGCTTGCAAGCCTCGCGCCCACCCCTCCGTCACGCGCTGCCGCGCGCGCCACCTCCCCCTCCACCAAGATCGCGTTGCGATCTTGGCGCTTTGTGCAAAAGAGCCGGTTGCGGAGCAACCGGCGGGGGAGGACGACCGGTCAAGGTCAAGG
>Ga0247727_10007811_pt1 | contig 20179 bp, 19 predicted proteins | sample WisWelCaveWW1625_FD_202498 | JGI IMG/M metagenome (GOLD analysis project Ga0247727, IMG submission 202498) | Biofilm microbial communities from Wishing Well Cave, Virginia, United States - WW16-25 | ecosystem: Environmental > Aquatic > Deep subsurface > Groundwater > Cave microbial mat | place... | reverse complement strand
CCGGGACGCGCGTACCGCTCGAGCACGAGGTGCAGGTCGGTTCCGCAGATCCCACAGTGCGAGACCTCGATCAGCGCATCGCCGCGAGCCGGTGGTTCGACGGTGAGTTGCCGGACCTCGAGCCGACCGTCGCCGATGTACACCGCGGCCGGCATCGATCGAGGCAACGCCACCGCCGGATCGTAGAGGTGTGGCTGTGCTCGCGGCCACACCCCTACCATCGCGACGGAGAGACCGGAGGGGCACGATGGGGTGGCTCGACAAGGTGAAGAAGCTCGTGGGCGGCGCCCGCTCCAAAGCCGACGACCTCGCCGAGGAGCACGGCGACGAGATCAAGTCCGGCATCGACAAGGCATCGGACCTCGCCGAGAAGAAGCTCGGCAAGAGCAAGGCGAAGCAGGTCGACTCCGTCGCCGACAAGGCCAAGGGCTTCGTCGACGACCTCGCGGAGCCCGAATCGGACGAGCAGAAGCCCGAAGCCGAGCACAGCTAGTGCCGGGAGCTTCCCGCAAGCCGCGGGGGTGGGTCCGGCGCCTGATCGGCTACATGGCACCCCACAAGTCCCACGCGTTCGTCGCGTTCGCGGTGTCGATCGTGGGAACCGCGATCGCGTCGTTCACGCCGCTCGTCCAGAAGGTGATCCTCGACGATGTGATCGCGGCGAAGCGGCGCCCGCTTGCTCCGTGGCTGGCGCTGCTCGTGTTGTTCGGGATCGCTCGGTTCGCGCTGGCGTTCGTTCGCCGCTACCGCGGTGGGAGGATCGCGCTCGACGTCCAGCATGACCTGCGCACCGCGATCTTCCGGCAGCTCCAACGCCTCGACTTTGCGAAGCACGACGAGCTCCAGACCGGCCAGCTGGTCTCGCGTGCAAGCTCCGATATCGGGCTGATCCAAGGTTTGCTGCAGTTCCTGCCGATCGGTGTCGGCAACGTGCTCATGTTCGTGACATCGATGGTGATCATGGTGTTCCTGTCGCCGTTGCTGACGCTCGTGTTCGTGTTGATCGGTCCGGCGGTACTCCTCACCGCGATGCGGTTGCGCACCGCGGTGTTCCCCGCGAGCTGGGAGGTGCAGCAGCGGGCAGGTGAGGTCGCCGGTGTCGTCGAGGAGTCCGTCACGGGTGTGCGCGTCGTGAAGGGATTCGGCCAGGAGCAACAGCAGCTCGACCGGCTGATCGACGCCGGCCGTCGCCTCTATGGCTCGAAGATCAGGCTGGTCGATCTCCAGGCGAGGCTGCAGCCCGCACTGCAGGTCATCCCAGCGTTCGGGCAGGTGCTCGTCTTGCTGCTGGGGGGGATGCTGGCGATACGCGGCGAGCTGAGCCCTGGCTCGTTCCTCGCGTTCTCGACCTACATGCTGCGGATCGTGCCGCCGGTGCGGATGATGGCGGCGATCCTGACCGTCGGCCAGCTCGCCCGCGCCGGCGCCGAGCGCATCTTCGACCTGCTCGACTCCACGCCGCTCGTGCAGGACCGGCCCGACGCGACGGCGCTCGCCGTCGCTGCCGGGCGGATCGACTTCGACGGCGTCGGGTTCGGCTACCTGCGGAGCGAGCCCGTCCTCGACGGCTTTTCGCTCAGCATCGCACCCGGAGAGACGGTCGCGCTCGTCGGCGCGTCGGGCTCGGGCAAGTCGACGGTCGCGCTGCTGCTGCCGCGGTTCTACGACGTTCAGGGCGGCTCGGTGCGAATCGACGGCCACGATGTCCGAGACGTGACCTTGCACTCGCTGCGGTCATCGATTGGTGTCGTCTTCGAGGACAGCTTCCTGTTCTCGGATTCCATCCGGGCGAACATCGCGTTCGGCAAACCCGGCGCGACGTTCGACGAGATCGAGTCCGCCGCGCGCGCCGCCGAGGCGCACGAGTTCGCGCTCGCGCTTCCCCACGGGTACGACACCGTCGTCGGGGAGCAAGGCCTCACGCTGTCGGGTGGTCAGCGGCAACGGATCGCGTTGGCGCGCGCGCTGATCTCGGACCCCAAGCTGCTGGTGCTGGACGACGCGACGAGCTCGATCGACGCACGGGTCGAGGAGGAGATCCATGCCACCCTGCGGCGGCTGCTGCCGGGGCGTACCACGATCCTCATCGCGCACCGTCGCTCGACATTGGATCTCGCGGACCGCATCGTCGTGGTCGATCGGGGCCGCGTGCTCGACACGGGCACCTACGCCGAGCTGTCGGTCCGGTGCGAGCTGTTCCGCCGCCTGCTGTCGGGCCCGGGCGACGATGCCGAAGGGATCGGGGCGTCCGGCGACGGCGCGGCGGGCACCATCTCGGTCGACGACGAATGGACCCCGGGGTCGACCACCCCTCATGCCTGGCCCGATGTGAAGGCGGTCGCCGACGGAGCTCCCGACGGTTACGACGCCAGCGAGCTGGTCCCCTTGGCGACGCCCCAGCCGGGCGCGGCGATGCGCTTCGGAGGCCCGCCCGCAGGCGGGGTCGCCGGCGGGATGGCGATGATGGCCGGCGGGTTGGCGCCGACCCCGGAGCTCCTGCGCAAGGTCGCGGCACTCTCGCGCACCGTCGACCGGCCCGGCATCGACGAGCGGGCCGAGGCGCGGCCGGACCCCTCGTTCCGGTTCTTGCGGTTCGTGCGGCCCTACCGGCGCGCGATCACCTTCGGGCTCACGTTGGTCTCGCTGGACGCCATCGCGACCCTGGCCGGACCCGCGCTCGTGATGTACGGCATCGACGAGGGAGTCAGCGAGCTGTCGCAGCGAGCGCTCTGGTTCGCGGCGGGCGCCTTTGTCGCCATCACGCTCGTCGACTGGGCCGTGATGTGGGGTCAGACCCGGGTGATGGGCCGCGCCTCCGAGCGGTTGCTGCACGCGTTGCGCGTCAAGGTGTTCGCTCACCTCGGGCGCCTCGGCCTCGACTACTACGAGCGCGAGATGGCCGGGCGCGTCATGACGCGGATGACCACCGACATCGATTCGCTCTCGCAACTGCTCCAGACGGGTCTCGTGAGCGCGCTCGTCAACTTGGTTTCGTTCGTGGGCGTCGGGGTTGCGTTGACCATCATGAACCCGCGGCTGGCGCTCGTGACGGCGCTCGTGATCCCGCCGCTGTCAATCGCGACGCTCTGGTTCCGGCGCCGGTCATCGGCTGCCTACGAGATCGCGCGCGAGCGCATCGCCGCCGTGAACGCCAACTTGCAAGAGGGCCTCTCGGGAGTGCGTGTCTCACAGGCGTTCGCGCAGGAGCAGCGCAGCGAAGCCGAGTTTGCCGAGGTCTCGCGCGGCTACCTCGATGCTCGCCTCGGCGCGCAGCGGCTTGTCGCCGTGTACTTCCCGTTCGTGGAGTTCCTCTCCGAGCTCACAGGAGCGCTCGTCATCGGCACGGCATCGGTGCTGGTGAGCCAGGGCTCGCTGACGGTGGGCGAGCTGATCGCCTTCCTGCTGTATCTCGACCTGTTCTTCTCGCCGATCCAGCAACTCTCGCAGGTGTTCGACAGCTACCAACAGGCGCAGGTCTCGCTCGACCGCATCGCCTCGCTGCTCGCGACCGACACGTCGGTCCCTCCCCCGGCCGGGATTGCGGTCGTACCCGAGCGCCTGCGGGGTTCGATCGAGTTCGACCACGTGCGGTTCCGGTACGCGAACACGGTCGACGACGCCCTCCGCGATGTGTCGCTGCGGATCGCCCCGGGTGAGCGGGTCGCGCTCGTCGGCGAGACCGGCGCCGGCAAATCGACGATCGTGAAGCTCGTCGCGCGCTTCTACGACGTGACCGACGGCGCCGTGCGCGTCGACGGCGTCGACCTGCGCGAGTACGACGAGATCGCGTACCACGCGCAGCTCGGCGTCGTCCCCCAGGAGGCGTTCCTGTTCGCGGGCACGATCCGCGACAACATCGCGTACGGGAGACGATCCGCGAGCGACGCGGAGGTGGAGGCAGCGGCGCGTGCTGTCGGCGCGCACGAGTTCGTCTCGCTGCTGCCGTTCGGGTACCGCACTCCCGTGAGCGAGCGCGGACGCTCGCTGTCGTCAGGGCAGCGGCAGATGATCGCGCTTGCGCGGGCACGCCTCGTCGATCCCGCGATCTTGCTGCTCGACGAGGCGACCTCCAACCTGGACCTCGACACCGAATCGAAGGTCAATGCGGCGATGGCCGTGGCCGCGCACGGCCGGACGACGATCCTCGTCGCGCACCGGCTGCAGACGGCACGGATGGCGGATCGCATCGTGGTGGTCGACAACGGCCGGATCGTCGAAGACGGTGCCCACGACGCGCTGCTCGCGCACGGTGGTGCCTACGCCCGCCTGTGGCTCGCCTCCGAGCGCGAACCCGCTGCCTAGCCATGCGGCTGCGCGGAGTCTCGTCACGGATCGGTCGGACGGCGTCGATGGCTCATGTCGCCTCCATGGTCGTCGGGTACAGGTAGCGCGCCAACCCGTAACCGATCGACGCTCCCAACACCTGCATCACGATGAACAGCGAGACGTCGCCGGGCCGGATGCCGCTGTAGCTGTCGGTGATGCTGCGCCCGACGGTGACGGCCGGGTTCGCGAACGATGTGCTGCTCGTGAAGAAGTACGCCGCGCCGATGTAGCCCGCAACGCACGCGGGAACCGCCCGGCCCCTCCCAGCGCGGGAAAGGCCGAAGATGACCAGCACGAGCCCTGCGGTCGCCACGATCTCGGCGAGCCGTAGCCGCGGATCACTCCGGTCGGTCGATGAGGTTGCGGTCGCAGCGACGTCGAACATCACGTTGGCGAGCACCGCACCGCTGAGCGCACCCGCCACCTGTGCGCCGACATAGATCGGGATCGCGCGCGACTCGATCGAGCCTTCGACGCGTGCAGCGAGGGTCACGACCGGGTTGAAGTGCGCGCCGGAGACCGCCCCCAGGGTGAGGATCAAGACGAACAGCGCGCCGACCGTCGCCCACGTGTTGATGAGCAACGTGACGCCGCCGTCGTCGGAAAGGCGATCGGCCGCGATCCCCGATCCGACGACGGTCGCGACCAGCAGCGCCGTGCCGACGAACTCGGCGACGGCACGACGTGCGAGGGAACCGTCAACCACAGCAGATTGCGCCGCCAGCCACCGACCCGGACAAGGCGCCGGACGAAGTGTCAGACGCGGTGTCATCGGTGCACGACGCGGGGACCGCGACGTCGGTGTCGGCGTGGACGACGTAGAACTCCCAACGCTCGTGGTCGGGACCGTCGGTCCAGACCTTGTCCTGGAGCGCGAAGCAACAGTCCGTCTGCTCCTCGACGAGCGTCGGCAGCCCAGCGGCCTCGAAGCGCCCGATCGCGTCGCCGACCTCTTCGGTCGTGTCGACCTCGACACCGAGGTGATTGATCGATCCGCCGGCCGCCGACTTGTTCTCGAAGAGCACGAGCTTCAGCGGCGGCTCGGCGATCGCGAAGTTGGCATAGCCCGGCCGGCGCTTCCGGGGCTCGGTCGCGAACAGCTTCGAGTAGAAGTCGACCGCGGCGTCGATGTCGGTGACGTTCAGGGCGAGTTGGAGACGTGACATGGCGCACCTCGCTGCACGGTTGTCTACATTGATAACAATCGATATACTGACACAAGTCATCGACCGTTGTCAATATCGAAGTGTGTCAATATCATGAGGTGAACGACGATGAAGCAGGTCGGCGCGGTCGCGGAAACGCAGGCGACCTGCTGCGTGCCGATCCTTGCGGCGCCGCTGAGCGAGCACGACGCGACGGAGTTGGCCCGTGCGTTCGCTGCGATCGCCGATCCCGTGCGGCTGCGGCTCCTCGGCCTCATCGCGGGCTCGGACGGCGGTGAGGCCTGCGCGTGCAACCTCGTCGAACCGGTCGGTCGCAGCCAACCGACCGTGAGCCACCACCTGAAGATCCTGCACGAGGCCGGTCTCGTCACGAGGGAGCGACGCGGCACGTGGATGTGGTACCGGATCGTGCCCGATCGCGTCGCGCAGCTTCGAGCAGCGTTGGTGACCGCGCCCTGATCGGCGGCGTCGTTCAGGCGAGCGCGCCTCGCAGCCGTCCGGCCGCGAGCCGCAGCTCCGCGGGTGCGAGCGTCGCGTAGCTGAGCCGCAGCGCGTGATCCTGCGCTCCAGCGACACTGAACGCGGCACCGGGGACGTACGCGACACCCAGGTCGACCGCACGAGCGAACGCCGTGCCGGTATCGCCCGCAACCCTCCCCCAGAGGAACATGCCGCCCGACGGTCGCCGGCACGAGACGAAGTCCTCGACGGCGGCGAACAACGCCGCTGCCTTCTCCGCATAGGCGGTTCGCAGCCGCGAGAGGTGCGCGCCGAGGAACGCGGCGTCCGACAGCACGTCGAGCACGATGAGCTGGTTGAGCGCCGCGGTGTGCAGGTCGCTCGACTGCTTGGCGAGCACGAGCGTCCGGTGCAGCCACGCCGGCGCCCGCATCCAACCGACGCGCAGGCCGGGCGACAGCACCTTGGAGGAGGATCCGAGCGTCACGACGTGATCGGGCGCGATGGCGCCGATCGGATCGTGGCGCCGACCGTCGAAGCCGAGCGCGACGTACGGGTCGTCCTCGATGACGACGAACCCGTGACGGCCTGCGAGCTCAGCCAGGCGCAGCCGCCGCGCCGCCGGCATCGTCGCGCCGGTCGGGTTGTGGAAGTGGGGCACCGTGTAGACGAGACGTGGCGAGAGCCCGGCCTCGAGCCGTTCTTCGAGCTCGTCGATGTCGAGCCCGTCGTCGTCGACCCGAATGCCCGCGAGGCGAGCGCCGGCCGCGGCGAAGACCTGGCGCGCTCCGAGGTACAGCGGATCGTCGACGACGACCGTGTCTCCCGCGTCGATGAGCACTCGTCCCAGGAGTTCGAGCCCCTGCTGCGAGCCGGTGGTGACGATCGTCTCGTCGGCGCGTCCCAGGGTCGGATGCGCGAGCGAACCGGCCGCCACCCATTCGCGAAGGGCGGTCAGACCCTCGGTCGGTGCGTACTGGAGCGCGCTCGACCCGTATCGCCCCGCCGTTTGCAGCGCTCGGTCGGCCGCGGCTGCGATCCGCTCGACCGGGAACGTATCCCCGTCTGGGAGGCCGCCGGCCAGCGACAGCACGTCCGGTTGTTCGGCGAGCCGCAGCAGATCGCGGATCGCCGACGACACCAGCCGATCGGCGCGGCGGGCGAGGCGCGGGAGGGATTCGCTCAGGATCGTGTCCATCGCGCCAGTCCACGCCCGTGAGGCTCCCGGCGAAAGAGGCGTGGGCAACGTGGGATCCGGAACACCACCGTCACGGAGTCGCTCGCGTTGCACAATGGGACGGTGCGCAAACGGGCCGACCTCGCCGAGTTCCTCCGAGCTCGCCGGGCTGCGTTGCACCCAGAAGACGTCGGGCTCCCGCCGGGCTCCCGGCGGCGCACCGCTGGTCTACGCCGCGAAGAGCTGGCGATGCTGGCCGGCGTTTCCGTCAGCTGGTACACGTGGCTCGAGCAGGGACGACCGATCAACGCGAGCATCGACGTGCTCGAGGCCCTCGCCCGTGCGCTCCGGCTCGACCCGGTGGAACACGATCACCTGTTGGAGCTCGCGGGGCATCCGATGCGCCGCCCGGTCGAGCCGGGACGAGACCGGGCGCCGAGCGCCGTGCGACGGCTCCTTCGCGTGCTCGAACCGGCGCCCGCGTACGCGCTCGGCCCCCGCTGGGACATGCTCGCGTGGAACGGTCCGTTCGCGAAGCTGTTCCCCGACATCGAGACGATGCCTGTCGAGGAACGCAACCTGGTATGGATCCTCTTCGCCAACGAGCACGCCCGGAAGTTGAAAGGCGAATGGGAGGCAGAGGCGCGCAGGACGTTGTCGCAGTTCCGCGCCGAGACCGTTCCACTCCGCGACGACCCTGCCGTCGCCACATTGGTCGCACGGTTGCTCGAGGTGAGCCTCGAGTTTCGCGACTGGTGGCCGCGCCACGACGTCGCAGGGTTCGAGACGCACCGCCGCGTGTTCCACCACCCCGTCGCAGGGCGCCTCGAGTTCCAGACCCAGCAGCTGGTACCCGCGGGTGAACCCGACGTACGCGTCGTCGTGCATCTCCCGATCGACGACGACGACTCGGCGGCGCGCTTGGCCGCGGTCGAATAGCGTCCGCCGCCATGCCCGACATGCCCCGCGACGACGACGGCCGCGTCTGGTGGCGCGACGGCGTCCTGTACCAGATCTACCCGCGTTCGTTCCAGGACTCCAACGGCGATGGTGTCGGCGATCTGCGCGGGATCACCGACCGGCTCGACCACCTCGAGTGGCTCGGGATCGACGGTATCTGGCTCGATCCGATCACCGTGTCACCGAACGACGACTGGGGCTATGACGTCTCGGACTACTGCGACGTCGACCCGGCGCTCGGCACGCTCGCCGACGCGGACGGGCTCATCGAAGCGGCCGGCCGGCACGGAATCCGCGTGATCCTCGATCTCGTTCCGAACCACACGTCGGATCAGCACTCGTGGTTTCGCGATGCGCGGTCCTCGCGTGGCGCAACGAAACGGGACTGGTACGTGTGGGCGGATCCGAAGCCAGACGGGTCGCCGCCGAACAACTGGCGCAACCTCTTCGACCCGCGGCGCCCGGCGTGGACGCTCGACGATGCGAGCGGCCAGTACTACCTGAACCAGTTCCTGCCGTCGCAGCCCGACCTCAACTGGTGGAACGCCGAGGTGCGGGACGCGTTCGACGAGATCCTCCGGTTCTGGTTCGACCGTGGTGTCGCGGGTTTCCGGATCGATGTGTGCCATGCCGTCGTCAAGGACGCTGAGCTGCGCGACAACCCGCCCGCCACGGCGGACGACCACTGGCACGTCCAGATGCATGGTCTGCGGCAGATCTACAACGCGTGCCGTCCCGAGGTCCACGACGTGATCCGGCGCTGGCGCACGGTGGCGGATTCCTACTCGCCGCCGCGTGTGCTGGTCGGCGAGACCTACGTGCTCGAACCCGAACGGCTCGCAGAGTTCTACGGCAACGGTGACGAGCTCAACCTGGCGTTCAACTTCCACCTCTTGCACTCGCCGTTCGACGCCGGAGAGCTTCGCCGGGCGGTCGAGTTCGCCGAACGACTCTTGCCCGCGAACGCGTGGCCGGTGTGGACCGGTGGGAACCACGACAACCATCGGTGGATGACGCGCTGGTGCGGCAACGACGCGCGCAAGGCGCGCGCGGGAATGGTGATGCTCATGGGGCTGCGGGGTACGCCGTTCCTCTACTACGGCGACGAGATCGCGATGCCCGACACCGAGGTGCCGCTCGATCGCATCCTCGACCCTGTGGGTCTCTTCCACGGCGCACGCGTCGGGCGCGACGGCGAGCGGACGCCGATGCACTGGACGGATGCCGCGGGTGGCGGCTTCGCGCCGGCCGGTGTCGAACCCTGGCTGCCGTACGGCGACTACCGCTCGTGCAACGTCGAGGTCCAGCGCGACGATCCGGCGTCGATGTTGTCGTTCGCCCGCGATCTGATCGCGCTGCGCCGCACACGGCCCGAGCTCCGCCACACGCCCTACGTGGCGTTGGCGGCGAGCGAAGGGCCACTGTGGGCGTGGTCGAGGGGGTCGCTCATCGTCGCGCTGAACCTCGGCGACGACGCGGTGCGCGTGCCCGACGTGCGCGGCTCGGTCCTCATCCACACCGACCGCTCGCTCGACGGTCAACCGGTCGGCGGCATGCTCACGCTCGGCCCCTGGTCAGCGGCGATCATCGAAACAGAGGTGCGTCGATAGCCGTTGGTATTCAACGGCTATCGACGCACCTAGCTCCGCTGGCGAGCACGGCGGCGACGGGCAGGATTGCGACGCCCTCGGTGGTCGTGTACTCGCGCATGATCTCGTCGTAGGCCACCCGCAGCCGTTCCTGGACGTCGGGCGGCTGTCGCGCGATGAGTGCACCGGTACGGGGCGTCGACGCCACGATCGCTTCCCACCACTGCCCTGGATCGACCCGATGAGTCCATTCGATGTCGACCACGTCGACGTCGACGAGCCCTGCGCCCTCGAGCAGCGCACGGAACCGATCGTGGTCGGCGTAGAGCCAGCTGAGCGGGCCCTCGGGGATGTCGGCAGGTGCCGCGACGCCGGCACGGGCGACCGCCTCGAGGAACACACCGAGGACGCGATTGCGATCGCCCACCGCCCAGACCGTGAACGCGCACCGCCCGCCCGCGGCGAGTGCGCGGGCTGCCTCGGCGACGCCGAGCTCGGGGTGGCCGAGATGCAACAGAACGAAGTTGCCGACTGCCGCCGCGAACTCGCCGGTACTCACGGGGAGCGCTTCCGCGGAGCCGACGCGGAACTCGGCGTGCGGCGTTCGCGCGGCCGCGAGCTCGAGCATCTGCGGGGAGACGTCGACGCCGACGACGGCACAACCGCGAACGGCTGCGCGCTCGGCCACCACGCCGGGTCCGGTGCCGATGTCGAGGAGCCGGACGCCGGCCGCCGCGCCGACGGCGTCGAGCAGCGGTTCGACGGTATGCGCCGTGAGCGCCGTGACGCCGCGCTCGTATGCGGCGGCGCGCGGCGAGCTCCACATCGAGCGTTCGTACTCGTTGAACGGCTCGTACATGGCGTGTCAGAAGCGGGTCGCGCCCGCGGCGTGCGAGGCCGTCCACTCGAGCAACATGTCGAGCCCCCACGTGTTGACGATCGAGTCCAGGGGAACCTCGCACTCCACCGCGCGGTCGCATCCGAAGGGCTGCCACTCGAGCTGATCGACGGCATGGGCGTCGGTGTCGATCGAGACCTTCACCTCGAGCTCGACGACCCTGCGCAGCAAGCGCTTTGGGGGATCCAGACGCTCGGGACGGCAGTTGATCTCGATCGCCTTGTCGAACTTCTTTGCGCACATGAACACGAGGTCGGCGTCGAACTCGCTCTCTGCGCGGCCGCGTCCGGTCACCATCCTCCCCGTGCAGTGACCGAGGATGTCGGCGTGGGGATTCGCGAGGGCGAGGAGCATCCGATCGGTCATCTGGGGGCGCGGCATGGCCAGCTTCGAATGCACGCTGGCCACGACGACGTCGATCTCCGCGAGGAGCTCCTCCTCCTGGTCGAGCGTGCCGTCTTCGTTGATGTCGGCCTCGATCCCGGTGAGAACCCGAAACGGGGCGAGTTCGCGGTTGATCTCGGCGACGAGGTCGAGTTGCTCGCGGAGCCGCTCCGGCGACAGCCCGTGGGCGATCTTCAAGCGCGGTGAGTGATCGGTGAGCGCGATGTACTCGTGGCCGAGTTGCTTGGCAGTCGATGCCATCGCGAGCGCGGTATCGCCGCCGTCGCTCCAGTCGGAGTGGAGATGCAAGTCGCCACGCAACCGCTGGCACAGGGCACGGCCCGCGTCGGAACCGGGGTTCGCGAAGACGCCCCGCAGCCGCTGGAGATACGCGGGCACCTGGTCTGCCAGCGCCTCAGCGATGACCTTTGCGCTCGAGTCGCCGACACCGGGGATGTCCGCGAGCCGGCCGAGCTCGGCGAGCCGTTCCAGCTCGCCGTGCGGGATGTCGCGGATCGCGTTTGCCGCGCTGCGGAATGCTCGGACCTTGAAGTACGGCTCGCGCGTGCGCTCGAGCAGCGACGCGACCTCGCGCAGCGCCTCCACAGGTTCCATCGACCGCGACGGTATCCCGGCCGGTGCGAGGTCGCAGCGGGATCTTCTCGACTGATGCGAATGACGCGCTCGTATACTGCGCAGGCTCCGGAGGGCTGACCGAGTGGCCGAAGGTGCTCGCCTGCTAAGCGAGTAGGGGGTTACAAGCTCCCTCGAGGGTTCAAATCCCTCGCCCTCCGCCAAACGCCGCTCGATCGTGCGCCGGGGGAACGCGATGCTCGACACCGGACCCCCCGACACCGAGATTGTTGCGACGCTCCGCGCGCTTGGTGCTGCGACGCTCGGCGAGAGCGGTGGGCATGCGATGCGAGCGCGGATCCGCCCGGCATGGGCGGGCGCGACGGTGTGCGGCCCCGCGTTCTGCGCTCGCAACACACCGGGCGACAACCTGGCGATCCATGTGGCTGTCGCGGACGCACCCGCCGGATCGGTGATCGTCGCGTCGGTCGGTGATGTGCCGGAGCTCGGCTACTGGGGTGAGGTGTTGACGACAGCGGCGCAGGCGCGCGGCATCGTCGGTCTCGTGATCGATGGCGGCGTGCGCGACACCGACGCTTTGCGCTCGCACGAATTCGGCGTGTTCGCAACCACGATCGCGCTGCTCGGCGCAACGAAGCGCGAGCCCGGGGAGGTCGGTGGAGCGGTCACGGTTGGCGACGTGGTGGTGCAGTCAAACGACTGGATCGTCGGCGACGCCGACGGCGTGACGGTCGTGCGCGCGGGCGACGTCGAGAGCGTGCTCCGTGCCGGGCGGGCGCGCGCCGAGAAGGAGACGGCGATGTTCGCCGCGCTCCGAGCCGGCCAGACGACGATCGACCTGCTCTCCCTGGACACCTCGCCCATCCGCCGCACGAACTTGCGTCAATTACCCGGCTCCCGCACGGCGAAGTGACGCAAGTTCGGGATCAAACCGCGAGCTCGGTGACGACGTTGGCCGGCCGGTCGCCGCGCAGGTAGGTCTCCACGGCCTCGGTCGCCATGGTCGCCATCCGCAACCTCGTCGCGACCGACGCAGAACCGATGTGCGGCAACAACACCGTGCGCGGGGCGCTGAGCAGGCGAGCGTGCACGGCCGGCTCGTGTTCGAACACGTCGAGACCCGCAGCGAAGATCCGCCCCTCGTGCAGCGCGTCGCCGAGCGCACGCTCGTCGACGACCGGTCCGCGCGCGGTGTTGACCACGACCGCGTGCGGCGGCAGCAGCGCGAGGCGCCGGGCGTCGAGCAGGTGATGGGTCTGCGGCGTCAGGGGAGTGTGCAGGCTCACGATGTCGACTGCGCGGAGCAGCGAGTCGAGGTCCGCGACGTAGCCGGGTTCGCCCGTATCGCCTCGCGCGTGGTGCAGCACGCGCATCCCGAATCCGCTGGCGCGCCGCGCGACTGCACGTCCGATACGGCCGTAGCCGACGATCCCCAGCGTCGCGCCGTGCACGTCGCGGCCGAGGTACTGGTTGATGCCCCAACCCGACCAGCGACCTGTGCGCAGGTCGTCTTCCGCGGTGTGCGCGAGCCGGGCCGCCGCGAGGATCAGCAGGAACGCGGTGTCGGCCGTCGTCTCGTCGAGGACGCCGGGCGTGTTCGTGACGAGCACGCCGTACCGCGCCGCTGCCTCGATGTCGACATTGTTGTAGCCGACCGCGACGTTCGCGACGATGCGTAAACGTCCGGCCGAACCGACCGCGAGCGTCTCGGCGTCGATGGTGTCGGTGAGCAGCGACACGATCGCGTCGACGTCGGGCGCGAGCGAGCGGAGCTCCGCGGGTGTGTACGGACGGTCGTCGCCGAGCGGCCCGACGAGCTCGTGCGCTCGGAGCGGATCGAGCCCGCCTTCGGGAAGGCACCGGGTGATGAGGACTCGCCCCACGACGGTGAGCGGAGCTAATGGTTGGTGTAGTCGATCTCGCCGGCGTCGGCGACACCGACCGCGAAGCAGAAGCAGTGGATCGGTGCATGGCCGCTCAACGGCCGCAGCGAATGGACGGCGTCCGGTGGGATGTGCACGAGGTCGCCCTGCCGGATCTCGCGATCTTCACCCGCGATCGTCATGATCCCGCGTCCAGCGGTCACGTAATAGAACTCGTGGGTTGGATGATGATGCGGGTCGACGAACCCGCCGCCGGCGACCTCGAACTCGCTCACGAGCTCGAGATGTCCGCCCTTCGTGAGGTCGAACATCTCCCGCGGGTTGACCAACCACCACACGGGCACCGTGCCGTTGTGCTCGACGACCGGCTCCACGTCTTCGATCGAGCGCACGTCCAACGCGGACTCCTTTGCGACGTTCGTCCGTACTCTGTCAGCCTACGCCGACGCGCGCGGGAGGTGTCGTGAGCGAACCTCGTGTCATCCGCCTCGGACTCGAGGCTCTGACCCATGCGTCGTGGGCACCGTTCGGATCGATCCCGAGCGAAGAAGGGACCGCGAACGATCGCTCGGATCTCGAGTTCCTCTGGGACGACGGGCACGTGAACTTCATCAGCCACACGAACGACGAGCTCACCTTCGGGGACGACGGCGCGCCACGTTGTGACCTGTTGAACCGTCACGACACCCACACCCAGACCTTGATGCCGATGGACACGGACGGGTACGTGGTCGTCGCCCCCGCAGCGGTGGACTTCTCGGACCCGGCGCACTTCGACGCCGTGCGCGCGTTCGCGCTGCCGCGCCACTCGGTCGTCCATCTTGCTCGGGGGACCTGGCATTGGGGCCCCTACCCGCACGGGCAGGAGACGGTGCGGCTCTTCAACATCCAGGGCACCGGCTACGTGAACGACAACGGGATCGTGTGGCTGGCACGTGACCACGCGGTCGCGTACGAGGTCGCCCTCCGGGCGCGAGCGGAGCGAGCGGGGTGAACTCGTTCAAGTCCGGCCGACGATTCTTCCGATACAGCGGTCGGAGGGATGACCTTGGACGTTGCCGTCGCTGAGCTCGAGTTGGAGATCCTCGCCGAGGAGCAGCGTGTCGGGCTCCCGGTCGGAACACCGGCGACCGACGCGGCGATCGCCGGCCGCCGCCGGCAGATCTGTTTCATCGGGTTGCTCGTGTTCTTCACGCTCGTCATGGCGACGCTGCGTGCCGACGTGTTCGGCGACCCGTCGGGTGACGTGCTGATCGACCCCGACTACCTGCGGGCGGCGACGATCACGTTCGCCGGGGTCTTCGTCGCTTACGGGGTCGACAAGGAACGCCATCTCCGGCGGCTGGATCGGCTCGGGCGTGCCGAACGCGACATGCGACTCGTCGTGGCGAGCCGGCTGCTTCGTGACCTCGCGGTCGCGGAGGCCACCGCCGCGCTGCACACATCGCTCGTGCTCGACGAGGTGGTCGAGCGGATCATCGAGGGCGCCCGCCGGCTGACCGAAGGGGCTGCGGTCGAGCTGCGTCTGGGCGGCACCGGCCGGCCGCTGCGAACCGCCGGGCGGAACGGCGACACGTTTCAGCGAGGGGTCGTGAACGTGCCGATCGTGCACCGCGAGTCGCTGCTCGGGGTGTTGAGCGTGGTGCCGAGGGCCGGTCAGCGGCTCGACGAAGACCTGCTCGACGCCCTGCACGAGTTCGCGACCCGCGCGGCCGCGACGCTCGCGAACGCGCGCCTCTACGAGAACGCGCTCGCGGCTGCGGCCGACACTGTCGTGCTCTGAGCGAGGCTCTGCTAAGAAACGGGGAATGGCGGAGTTCGACGGTCGTGGCGCGCTGGTCACGGGCGGCGCGTCCGGCATCGGCGCCGCGACCGCCCGGCGCCTCGCGAGCGACGGTGCGATCGTCGTCGTGCTCGACCGCAACGTCGATGGCGCCGCGTCGGTCGCTGCCGAGATCGGCGGCATCGCGATCGCTTGCGACGTCGCTGACAGCGACGCAGTGACGGCTGCGTTCGCGCAGGCGACGGCGCTCGTCGACGGCCTCGACCTCGTCGTGAACAACGCCGGCGTCGGCGACCTGCGGCCGATGCACCTGCTCGACGACAAGACGTTCCGCCGAGTGGTCGACGTGAACTTCTCAGGCGTGTTTTACACGATGCGCGCCGCGATACCGCACCTCCTGGAACGCGGCGGCGGCGTGATCGTCAACGTCGCCAGCCTGTCTGGCCTTGGCCCGACTCGCAACGAGGCGGTGTACTCGGCCGCCAAGGCTGCGACCATCGCGCTGACCAAAAGCGGTGCGCTCGAGTACGGACCGGCGATCCGCGTGAACTGCGTCGCTCCTGGTTTCGTCGCGACGCCGCTGACCGCGCTGTTCCAAGCCGAACCGGAAACATTCGAGCCGATTCGTCGATCGACGCCACTGCAGCGGATGGGGACGGCGGCAGAGATCGCCGAGATCATCGCGTTCCTCTGCTCGGAGCGGTCGTCCTTCATCACCGGGCAGACGATCGTCGCCGACGGCGGCAATTCGCTCCCGCAGTCAGGGACCGACCCCACCCTCGCCGCGTTGTGGGAACGTTTCTCCGGCTGAGCCATTCGGTGGCCGGTGTAGCCTGACCTGCTCCCAGCGCTCGTAGCTCAATGGATAGAGCATTTGACTACGGATCAAAAGGTTGGGCGTTCGAGTCGCCCCGAGCGCGCTGCATCCGCCCTGGTCAGGGTGGGTCTCCGTGACCGGTCCGGGCTTCGCGCTCGGGTCGTTTGCTCACACTTGCTAACGACCGATCGGTAGGTCGTCGTCGCGTTTCGCTTCCGCAGTGCGCATATCTGCTGCGGAGGAACGGATGCGAGGACATGTGCACCGGCGGGGCCGGACGTGGAGCTACGTCGTCGACATCGGGCGCGACCCCGAGTCGGGTCGGCGGCGACAGCGGACGCAGGGCGGCTTCGCGACGCGTCGCGAAGCGGAGGAGCTGCTTGCTCGGTTGGTGGCCGGTGTCGACGTCGCGGGTCCGACTGACCGTCGCTCAGCGTCGGGGGGTACTTGGAGCAGTGGCTGTCCGGGCATCTGGCGACGTTGAAGCCCTCGACCGCGCACGACTACCGCTACAAGGCGGTCCACTACCTGATTCCACGGCTCGCGCACGTCGGCCTTCGTGAGCTCGGGCCGCTGCATCTGCGCACGTTGTGGGCCGACCTGTTGGCGTCGGGAGGACGCGACGGTCGCCCATTGTCGGCGGGATCGGTGCGCGGGATCCAGCGCGTGTTGCGGAAGGCGCTGAATGACGCAGTCGAGTGGGATCTCATTGCGCGCAACCCCGCGATGAGGGTGAAGTTGCCTCGCGCTAACGACGACGCGGTGCGCACCTGGACGGTCGCCGAGGCCCGCAGGTTCCTCGATTCTGTTGAGGGTGATCGACTCCGCTGTCTGTGGGTACTGGCGTTGACCACGGGGATGCGCCGCGGGGAGCTGGCCGGCGTGCGATGGATCGACGTCGACCTCGATGCCGGGACGATCATCGTGCGGAACACCCGAGTGAGTGTCGCCCACGCGGTGCACGAGCACGAGCCCAAGACCCGTTCCTCGAAGCGTCTGATCGCGCTCGACGAACGAACCGTCTCGGTACTTCGGGCGAACCGACGTCGCCAGCTTGAGGAGCGCGTTGCTTGGGGTCCCGCGTACAGCGACACCGGCTACGTGATCACGGTGGAGAACGGCGAGCCGATCCACCCCGAGCGGATCGGCGTGCTGTTCCAGCAGGCAATCAGGAGACTCGACCTTCCGAGAATACGGCTCCACGATTTGCGGCACACGTCGGCGAGCCTGCTGCTCGCCGCTGGGATCCATCCGAAGATCGTGAGTGAACGCCTCGGTCACTCCAGCATCGCGGTGACCCTCGACCTCTACAGCCATGTGATCCCCGGCTTGCAGGCGGAGGCGGCCGATCGGCTCGGAGCGCTTGTGTTCGGCGGTTGACACTTCGCTGTCAATGCTGTCGCTGAAGTTCAACCGTCGACGCAGCAGACCTCAACGCGGCGTTCGGCACCCTCAACCAGCTCGAATCGATGCCTCAACGGGCGGAGACATTGCCGTGAGTGTCCGCAACGCGGGGGTTCGGCATCCTCAACGCGCCGGCGACGTTGTCGCGCGCGCCCTCAACGCGTGCGCTTATCGCGCATGAAGGATTCCGACGAGGAGGATGCAGTGCCGCGACGATTGACCTACACCGTCCGGGAGGCCGCCGAACTGCTCGGCATCGCGGCGTCCACCGCGTACGAATGTGTCCGGCGGGGTGATCTGTCCGCGCTCACTCTGGGCCGGCGAGTGCTGATCACCAGAGCCACTCTCGAATCGCTCTTGGGGCGAACTCCCAGAGCCGGCAGCCACCGACGCGCCCGAGCGTGCCCAGTGATCATGCAATCACCCACCGATCACGACCACCGCACCGCGCGCCGCCTCGGCTTGACTCCGCGCGCAATCAACACGACTGACCGATCAAGTCCGGCCTCCCGTGCGCCGATCGCAGACCTCAACGCGATCCGTTGTGATCGCCCCCTCAAGATCGCTACAGACTTGCCGGTGGCGCTAGCGCCACCGGCTGACGACAACAAGCGGGTCGGTTCGTGACCCGCGAGTCGTACCTTCGTGCCTCCGAGCAGCAGATCGCACGAGCGGACGCGAGCGCGGATCCGGAGGCGTACCGGCAGCGGTGGTTGCGTGACCTTCGGACGAAAGCGCTGATTGCCGAAGAGCACGCTGCCAGCAACGAGCGGTCGCTGGCCGAGGCAGTGGAGCTGATGCAACGCCGCGAGCACGCCGAGCGAATGGCGCAGCGCGCGACCCATGAGCTCGGCCGGTTGCGGCGCGAGCAACGACGCGAAGTGGAGCGCCTCGCGCGTAACGCTCGTTCACGGGAGGCATACCGCAGAGCGCGCGAGGCCACGGGCCCACGAGTCAACGGCCAGGCCGGGATGCACGCGATCGCGATTGCCGTGTCAACCGAGGCCTACGTGGCGATGAAACTCGAAGCGCGCCAACGGGTGACCAGCATCCCGGTCGTGCTCGGTGAGATCATCTCGGACGCGTTGGCAAACCCGGCAACGATGGTGTCGGCGGGTAGTCCGAAATGGCGACGGACCGGCGAGGGTCGGCGAGCGGACCGACACACCCGCATCCAGATCAGCGACGAAGCCTGGGATGGGCTCCACGACCATGCGATCTCGGCCAATCTCACGGTCGGCCGCTGGATAGGCATGGCTGTCGAACAATGGGCGATCCCGACGGCATAGGAGCGCGCGTCTACAGATCGGCGTGGCGGGGAAGCGTCGAGATTGGCACGTCCCGCGACAGTCACGGGTGGTTCACGACCGGTCGTGTCGCGTCGCGCGAGATGGGCGAGACTTCCACCTCTCCCCAGACGGAAACGGCGACGTCAGATCGGGCGTTCGGGCGCGGTCCAAATCATCGCCGTGGCCTGAGCTCTTCGCGAACCGCGAGTGCCCTCCAACGGCACTTCTGTGCTTGATGCCGAGCGAGCACCGAAAAGCGGGCGTTCGCATCGTCGTGTCGCGTCGTTCAGCGCTCAGCGAGGACGGCCGCGACCCTGCGTCGGCAGCGGGCCACGATCCCCGGATTCGTGTGCTCGTAGTACGAGATGCCGAGCACTGAGGTGATCGCCCACCCGCGACCGCGTGCCCATGTCGCGTCATCGACTCCGAGCGCTGTCCGAAACGCCGTGCGGCTCGCCCCGGAGAAGACGCCCCATGCCGGGTCCAGGTCGTTCGCGGGTTCGCCGAGCCCCAGCAGGCTGAAGTCGATGACGGCGTGGAGCCGACCATCCCGGACAAGGATGTTGCCGTCCGTCAGATCGGCGTGGACCCACATCGGCGGGCCGTCCCAGGGCGGCGCAGTGATTGCCTCCTCCCACACCGCTGTGAGCGCATGGGCGTCGAATTCGTGGCGCACGGCGTTGATCGCCCAGCGTGTCGCCTCGTCCTGCGTGACGAGTGGCACGCCACGCTTCGACACCGGCGCATCCGGGAGGTCGAGCGCGTGCACGGCCGCCACGAACTCGGCGAGGTCGATCGCTGCCTGCCGCGCGTCGGCGATGCGGTCGGGGTGGGCGTTCTCGCCGTCGATCCACCGACAGACCGACCAGTGCCAAGGGTAGCCGTGCCCCGGCTGTCCCATCACGAGCGGCTCGGGCACCGCGAGCGGGAGGAGTGGCGCGATCTTTGGCAGCCAAGTGTGCTCCTTCTCGACCTGCGCCACCGCCCAGTGGATCAAGGGCAACCGCACGACGAGGTCATCCCCGAGGCGGTAGAGCGCGTTGTCGGTCCCGTCGGACTGGAGTCGCCTGATAGGGAGCGCCGCCCACTCGGGGAACTGATCCTCGAGCAGCTCCTGAACGAGCGCTTCATCGCTGTCCACTTGATCGTCGCCGTGCATTCTCACGAACCCCACGCTTGGAATCCAAGCGCGTACGCCGCCGTGCGTCGAGGGCTTTTCGACAGGACCCGGACACGCAGGACTTCGGAGCACGCGCACCAACGCCCGGGTTCGGTGACTGTGTCGGACTGATGGCTCTCGTGAAGCCGGTGTCTCACGCGAGCGCGACATGTAAGCAACACTGGCGCCCGGGGATCCACCTCGGGGTTGGGGTTCCAGGGTTGCATTGTCATCCCGGCTGGTTCGGGTGGCGGCGTTGAGCACCGCACTGAGGGAGGCCCCGGGTGGGTC
>Ga0247727_10007810_pt1 | contig 20179 bp, 22 predicted proteins | sample WisWelCaveWW1625_FD_202498 | JGI IMG/M metagenome (GOLD analysis project Ga0247727, IMG submission 202498) | Biofilm microbial communities from Wishing Well Cave, Virginia, United States - WW16-25 | ecosystem: Environmental > Aquatic > Deep subsurface > Groundwater > Cave microbial mat | place... | reverse complement strand
CTTCCTCTTTTTCTATTGCAGGAGCTGCAAGCGGAATATTTAAATCCTCTCCTGCAAAACAGCTTTTCGTGCGCCTAATCCTCAACGTCAAGAAGTCATTGGAACAGAACGCAGAAGTCTACTTTGAGAAAGGCAAGAAGGCGAAGAGGAAGACTGAAGGGCTGAAGATCGCATTAACGCGTTTTGAAAAGCAAAAAGACGAAATTCTCAAGAATCAAGCGACAATGGCCGAACGGTTGGATAAACCAAAACCTGTCGCTGCAGATCGCAAGAAAGAATGGTATGAGAAATTCCGTTGGTTCTTCTCAAGCGATGGATTCCTGTGCGTCGGAGGACGTGACGCGACAACGAACGAAATCATCGTCAAGAAGCACACTGAGCAAGGAGACCTCGTATTCCACACAGAAGCGCCCGGCAGTCCGTTCTTCGTGATAAAGGCAGAGGGAAAACCTATTCCAGACGCCACAAGGGAAGAAATCGCCCAGGCATCAGCAACTTTCTCTCGCGGTTGGAAGTCAGGAGTCGGCTCGATGGAAGTCTATCACATCACGCCAGAACAGGTCAGCAAGGAAGCGAAAGCAGGGGAATACATCGCGAAAGGCGCGTTCATGGTCTATGGCAAGAGAACACATTACAATCCGACATTAGAAGTCGCTATAGGCATACTTGATGACGGCAGGATAATGGCAGGGCCATTGCCAGCGATAAAGAAACACTGCAAGAAATACGCAGTAATCAAGCAAGGCGATGACAAGCCATCAGACGTCGCCAAGAAGTTAATCCACATCCTTGGCGCAGGAACGCCAGATGAAGTGATTGCTGCATTGCCGGCTGGTGGCTGCAGACTGCAAAAAAGCTTATAAACCCCAGTGACAAGCATTCTTCCCGAAAGAGGTGCATCATGCCGGCAAAGAAGAAAGCAAAGAAGAAGATGGTCTGTGAGTTCTGCTAAAATGCGATCTCGCGCGCTAGTGATATCGGTATTATTACTGCTGTGTTTGCCGATAGCGCTAGCGCACGAAGCTGACTTCCCTCACGAGGAATACGACGATAGTGATGCTGGCGGCGAGATGCTTGACCGTGCAGCGATGGTCATGCTCATCGCAGGCATAATAATCGGTCTTGCCACATTCCTCGCGATGATCTTCCACGAACGGCTTGACCCTTCGATCAAATGGCTGCTGTTCCTTGGAATCTCCATACCTGTAGTCATCGCGACAGTGTATTCCGCAACCACCACAATCTCGCTGAACCTCCAGTCAGAGACAAAAGGGCCTGTGCACTGGCACGCTGACTTTGAGATTTGGGTGTGCGGCAAGCAGTTAGAACTGCAAGAACCAACTGGCTTATCAAACAGGCTCGGGACTGAACTATTGCACGAGCACGGCGACTTGAGGATACACGCAGAAGGCGTGCTCATGAGGCGCGAGAATGCGGCACTTGGCAGGTTCTTCCACGTGATAGGCGGCCTGCTGAGCAAGAACACGCTTGGAGTGCCGACCAAAGAAGGGCTTGTGGTCGTCAATGATAGACAGCAATGCCCTGACGGGATTCCAGGGACAGTGCAGGTCTTCAGGTGGCAGCCACGCAATGGAGGAATCGTGCAGCAAAAGCTGGTTGACTTTTCTCAATACCTCATGTCGCCTGAGAGCAACGTGCCGCCAGGCGACTGCATAATAATCGAGTTCGGACCAGAAAAAAAATTCACAGACAGGTTGTGCGCGAGCTATCGCGCAGCCATCGCAAGGGGTGAGTTGCATGGCGGTTGAGGCGATGCTGCCAACAACCCTGGCGATCATCACGAGCGCCGCGATCGACAGCATCAATCCGTGCGCCATAGGCGTCTTGATCCTGATGGTCTCGGTGATGCTCGGAAGGCACCGCTCGATAAGACAGATGCTGTTAATCGGCGGATTGTACATATTCGCAGTCTTCCTGACGTATCTGATAGCAGGTCTGGGCCTGTTGTACTTCCTCAGCACAATCCCTCTCTGGCTCACAGAATACCTGAGCATCGGAGTCGGTGTCCTAATCATCGGGGCAGGATTGATAGAGATAAAGGACTTCTTCTGGTATGGCAGGTGGTTCTCGCTCACGATTCCTGCTGCTGCGGCCCACAAGATCCATGACCTCACAAAGAAAGTCACCTTGCCAGGCGTGTTCCTGCTCGGAGCATTTGTCTCAGGAGTGGAATTGCCTTGCACAGGCGCGCCATATCTCGCGATAATCACCCTGTTATCGCAATACTTTGACTTCACAGCATTCCTCCTGCTCGTGCTATACAACATAATCTTTGTCGCACCGCTCATAGTAATCCTCGTCATGGTCGCAACAGGAACAGAGCTCTACCACATCAAGAAATGGAAGCAGGAAAGCAAAGGCACGATGAGATTGTTCATCGGGCTATTGCTCGTGGCATTGGGTTGGTTATTGATGCTTATCGCGAACGGAACCGTTAACCTCGGGTGAAAAATGGGCAAACTGATCAAGAAATGCGCGTTCTGCGTCGTAAAGCGTGCAGGCCACAGGGAGGAATTTGACGAGCGCAAGGCATACGCTTCATGCTATGCTGCGTGCATAAGCGCAGGCCTCAAGAAGCGCGAGGCAGAGCAGATCTGCGCCAAGGTGGTTGGCACTGTCAAGAAGCACCTGCGCGCGCACAAGGAAATCGGCTCAAACGAACTCTTCAACCTCCTGGTCAGGGAGATAAAGAAGCATCATCCCAAGGCAGCGTACTTGTACGAGACTCACCGTGACATTTCCTAAGCTGAAGCCGCGGAAGCGGACATCGCACAAGGGGCAGAACGGCAGGGTCCTTGTCGTCGGCGGCAGCATTGACTATGTCGGAGCTCCGACCTTTGTCAGCACTGCGGCTCTCGCTGTGCTCAGGAGCGGCGCAGACCTTGTCACTGTCGTTGCGCCAGAGAAAGTCGCATGGGCGATCAATTGTTTGTCTCCGGATTTGATCACGCGCAAGCTGCCTGGCAAGTGGCTGACGCCACGGCATTTGGCGGCCATCTTGAAGCTCGCAGAACAAGTTGATGCGGTTGTTGTCGGCAATGGCATAGGAATGCGACCAGCGACAAGGTCTCTCGTGCGCTTGCTGTTGAAACACCTGCACAAGCCTGTCATCATAGATGCTGACGCCCTGCGGATGATAAGGCTGCAAGACGTCGGGAATGCAGTCCTACTGCCGCACGGCGGCGAATTCACTGCCCTGCTCAGGAACAGCAGGCTCGAGCGCAAGACACCAAGGCAATTGCAGCCGCTGCTCAAGGACAATGTGCTCGTACTCAAGGGACACCCGCAGACGCTCATAATCAGCAGGACGCGCATCGCAACAAACACCACTGGCAATGCAGGAATGACGCACGGCGGAACAGGAGACGTGCTCGCAGGAATCATCGCTGGATTAATCGCGCAAGGAAATGACGTATTCACCAGCTGCAAAACAGCAGCATATGTCAACGGCAAGGCAGCAGACAGGCTCTACAGGCGGATGGGATTTGGTTATCTCGCATCAGACCTTGTCAAGGAGATACCTTTCATCCTGAGGAAGTTCCAGAGGCAGGTGTGATGGATACGCATGCCTTGCCGATTGTTGTCCGCATAGGCAAGGCAGGACTCACGCCTTCTGTAATCGAGGAGATAAAGAAGCAGGTGAAGAAGCGCAAGGTAGTCAAGGTGAAGTTCTTGCCTGTGCTTGCACAAGGCAGAGATAAGAAAGCTTTTGCCAAAGAGCTCGCTGCAAAGACAGGCGCACGACTGGTATCACAGGTCGGTTTTGTCGCGGTGCTGGAAAGAGTTTAAATACCACTTCTGCATCAATAACAGCAAAAGAGGGAAAACTCATGGCTACGATGATGTATAAGCTGGCTGATGTCAGCAAGCGGCTGATACTGCACGGTTTTTTCAATAAAGCCAGGCTGTACCAGGATTTCCCTGAGTGGAGCAAGTGGGACGCGAAGAAGAGGAAGGCGGCGCTGGACAAGCTCAAGGATGAGCAGGTGGAGAGATACGCAGACCATGATGAGATGGAGGTCGCGCGCGATCAGATAATGAAGACCCCATACCCGAAGCCGCTCGCACGCTACTTCCTCATCTATGAGGTGCCGCACGAGAGCATCGAGCCGATATACTACTGGCTGCTCAACCACGTGAGCGTGGACTGGGCATACCCGATAGTCCACAAGGTCACTGACGTCTTCACGCCTGCAGAGCATTCCTCATTCTACGGGGCGTCTGCGCAGCGCTTGGGACTCGCGCAGGACAAGGTCGCGCAATACCTCGCCACGATAGGAAAGATGATCAAGGACATGTTCCAGCTGGTGAGGGAACTGCGCTGGATCGACGAGCGGAAGAAATATTACGAGGATGCTGAGAAAGGCCTGGAAGGGGCAGAGATCTCGCTCAAGGGCCTCTGGACAGACATGGTCGATGGCGTTGTCGGAGGACAGAGGACAAGCAGCAACCTTTTCGTCATGGCGCAGCAATTGCAGTTCTCCGCATTGCCTGACATTTTCTTCAGCGTGCACGTCACGAAGCACATCGCGAGCAAGCTCAAGGGCAAGGCATTGAAGGACGTGACGTCCGAAGACGTGCGCAACCTGGTCGACCAGTCTGTCGAGAAGCAGGCAGGAGGGTTCAACAAGGAACTAAGGAACCTGCTCAAGCGCAAGCTCTACCAATACCTTGTATGGAAGGACGAGACCTGGCTTGAGCTCATGCAGCGAAGGAGGTTCACGCTCGATTACCTGCGCCAGCATTATCACGTCATCAAGATGTACATGAACTGGGTGAAGCCATACCTGCGTCACATCCAGAAGCTCGGCGCAGACGTGCGCAAGATAAACGCCGCAGAGCTCATCAGCTCGTTCGAGGGCTCGCTCATAGAGATCGAGATACTCGCCCAGAAACTTCCCCTGGGCGCGGCTCCCACGCCCATTCCCAACAAGCTCGTGCACGCCGTGATTCTGCTCAATTTCGAATACCGCACACGGCCGCAGATGCAGTTCTCCCAGGAAGGCGGTTATCACAGGGGACCCTTGCACCAAGGCGAAAGCAAGATAACCTGGCGCGCGTATGCCTGGACACAGGAACAGATAGACAATTACCTCAAGATGAAAGATTCCGAGGACCTGGAGCTCATCAAGAGCATCGACGACTCGCTCAGGGCTGCCATGGACGCGCTCGGTGATGACCTGAGGAATTACCTTGATGAGGCTGAGCTGATGCACAAGGTCGAGGAGAAGGAGGGCAAGGCGCCTGAGAAACGGCCAGGCATACTCGAGCCGTTCGCAGAGATTGCCAAAGGCTTCACAGACACATTCACGGCAATACTTCCGAAGAAAGGCAGCGCAGCAGACAAGAAGAAGATACAGGAACAGATAGAGAAGGAAAAGGGCAATGCAGTGGGCGAAGTGACCTTCACGATGTGGCAGACATACAAGAACTTCAAGAAGGCCCATAGAATTATCGCTTGGTAGCGTCTGCATTTAGTGTCTAATTCTCTGAGTGCGGGTCCTGCGGACAAGGACACTCGCTCACTCGTTCGACTCCTCGCTTTGCTCGTCGTCTCACGAGTTAGCTCGGAAAATAATTGAAAGAAAACTGATATGCACTGTCCCTGTGCCGAAGGCACCCTGGTCTTATGCTAGTTTTACCCCTTATAATTTATAGAGCAACCTTCATAAGCCCAAATGCCATCATCCTGCGCGTGGTGCACGAGATTTTTTCGCACAGGCACGCAGATGATGAATCGTGTCCGAGCTGCGGAACTCCGATAAGGCACGGCCTGACAACGCAATACCTTGACGACCTTGACGCAGAGATATGCGCTGTCTGTGAACAGCCCCTGCGCGACTGATTTCTGAGTGAAGCTTTATAAAAGCCGTTTCTGTGGTCATTTCCAGGCGTTCTCGTGGGGACTGAAAGATGAACGGCCAAAACCATCAGCCAACAGAAAGCAAGTATTTGCAAGCAGCGACTGAACTAGGAAACAAACTGGAGACCGAAGAAGCGCGCCAGGACTTTTTCATGCTGACAGACTGGGGGCTTAAATGCGCAACGACAGGCTACGCGCACTGGCACCCAACCCTCAACCCCAAAGACATACCTGCTGCTCTTGTTGAACAGGACCCTGACTCAAAGAAACTGCTTGACGAAATTCTTGCGTTCGCAAAAGCGTACGCTGGGAATAGTATACGGTACGTAGAGCTTCACAGGCAACGCGATGATCTCATTGGCATGGTTGAAATCAATGCGCAAATGGCCGCCGGCCTCGAAGACCAGCGAAACAATATGTACGAACAAAAGCGCGGACTTTCTGTTGTTGTCAAGGTGATAAGCGATGAACTGATAAAAATCAGGGAAGCAATAATCGCAACAGGACTGTCAAAAGACAACCCTGCATATCAAAACTTTGAACAGCTCTTTGTGAAATACCAAGGTGCTTCAACTGAGTTCACCCTGCAGAAACACGAGCTCGAATCCCTGAGCTATCACGAGACAAAAACAAAGAGGAAGCAGGAAGGCAACAAGCCTTAAATAACACCTTAACGCATTCTTCCCATGATGGACAAGATAGACTTTGAGAAATTACGCAAGATGCCTCCTGAGCGCAAGATAAAGGCGCTCAAGGAACTGCAGGAAAAGCTGAACTCGCTCATCAAGGAGCGCAGCAAGGAGATTTCTGACAGCGAACAGGAGGTAAAAGGCGCGCAGGAATTCCTCAAGGAGGCAGAGGAAGAGCTCAGGGTTCTCGAAGAGATGCAGGAACAGGCCCCTGAGCTCAAGGGCGTCCAGGTAGAGAAATTATTCGAGCGCACAGAATCACGCACAGAGCCCACAAGGCCGAGAGACAGGGAGCTGGAGGACATCGCTGGCGAAGCGAAACGACCGGCACCTGGTCCTGAAGAGGTGAGGGATTACATCAACCAAGGCGCGCGAAAGCCGATGGGCGAGCTGAGAGAACGCGTCTATAATGTCCTCGACGACATCAAGAACACAGGCATAATCACCGCATACCAGCAGGACAAGCTGGAGCAGTTCAGGGAAATGATCCACGAAAAGGGCAATGCGTACAAGGAAGGCGAATACAATCCCCAGAGCAAGGGCTTTGCCACAGAGATGACTGGCACAGAGCGGGCGATAGAATACGCCATCGGCCACAAGCACGAGAGCCAGTTCTACAAGACAAGACACCAACACTAAATGTGTCAAGCGGTTTTTAAACACTGAAATCCAACGTATCTGGGATGAGTGAAGACAAGTACCAGCCAGGCCACTGGTATGATTGGGCTTGGAAAGCTGTCGCTGGAGCAGCGCTCGCAGCATCAGCGCTTTTCTCAATAATCACTTATGCGCAGCCATCTGCATACATCCCGCCGCCAGAAAAGCAGGCAAAGCCGCGCAAGTATGACCCGATAACAAGAGGCATCAAAAGCCTCGAAGAACGGACAGATGACGCTGCAGAGAATCTTGGCGAGTTTGTAAGCGACCAGCCTGAGCGCAAGCCGGTCTTTCCTTCTCTCAATAAATAAAGCTTTTATACCCAATCGACAATATGGTGCACCATGGTAGAGTTCAAGACAGAATATTACACGCCGATGGACCGCGGCTATCATGAGAGCGTAGAATTCGATCCAGTGCGGCCGACAGCGAACCTCGAAGAGCCCATAATGCCCATCGCGCAGATAGGCCAGACTGTGCCTGAGCACGACCCTTCTGGACGGTTCAAGAACATCCTGCAGAACGTCCAGGCAGCGATACGCGGAGGAACAGGCAGCCTCCAGATAGTCTTCCAGACACCGATAGAATCAGCCATAGGCGGAAGGCCGAAAGCATACGGCGAAGAAGTAAGGCAGGCGATAAAAGAAGTCGCTGCAGCCAACGAAGTCCTTGTCACAGGCATGGAAATGCCGACATCTCTCACAAACCTGTCCGGCTGGGACCCCCAGCACGGCATGGTCAACGAGGAAAAACGCCAGCGAGACCTTGATGAAGTCAAGGAGATGATACGCTTCGCAGCAGAAGTAGGCCAAGGAGGCGGCGTCGACATAGTCAGCTGGGAACACAACAGGCCGGCATTCAGGCAGGACTGGTACAAGGAAGACGAAGTCGCGAAGAAAGCCTTCAAAATGATGCGCGAACAAGAAGAACGCTTTGAAGAAGTGCGTTTCGTTGACAAGCGTTCAGGGCAGATTGTTCCGATTCCCATCCGTGAAGGAATCTGGGTGTTCAAGGACCCGAAAAATTTCAATGACCTAGACCCGTTCAAGGAAAAGCCTCTCCAATGGAAGTACGATGATTTCCAGCGCTATGCTGAACGTCTGATCAAGGAAGGGCCTGAAGAAAAGACATCGGATTTCATCAAGGAAATGCTAAAAGAGGGCGCTCCGCAAACCCAAGTCATCTACGGGCTCATCAAAGACCACTTCATCGAGACCCAGCGCGGCATCGCACAGGCAGAAGCAGGCTATTACAGGCAACGTCTCAGAGGCACAGAGCAAGAGCTGAAACTATACGAAGAAGCCCTCAGGACCGGAAAGCATTGGAGGGAAGACAGGCCGCTCGCGCCAAAGGAACGCCAGGAAATTGCAGCTGAAATCCCGATCCTCAAGGACATCAAGGTCAGGGAGATCGAAGGCATCAAGTCACAGGAGCGAGTCGCTGCAGAGCACATGGCCCGCCTTGAGAACTGGCAGCGGATGGAAGACTACACCACTGACCTCAGCAAGAAATCATATGCAGAAGCAGGCATCAGTGCGATGCAGCTCCAGGACAAGATGGGGCCAAAGAACATCAAGAAAGACCTCTATGTTGGCCCTGAGATAGGATGGCCGCAGTTCTATGGCAGCCACCCAAAGGAATTCGTTGACATGATCAGAGGAGCACGGCAGGACATGGTTGAGATACTCACTGACAAGCAGAAATGCAGGCAATTCGGCCTTGACAGGCCGATGGGCACATCAGAAGCAAAGGAAGAGGCAAAGCGCCACATCAAAGGCATGTTTGACACAGCGCACATGGGGATGTGGCTGCAGACCTTCCATCCAGAACTGCCATGGGACGAACGGAAGAAGAAATTCGACAAGTGGTACAAGGAACAAGTCGAATGGCTTGCAGAGGTCAACAAGAAGGAAGACGTCATAGGTGCGATCCAGGCAGTGGACTCAGCAGGAGCTGCGCACGGCCACCTGCCTGCAGGACAAGGAATCCTGCCGGTAAAAGACGCCATTGACATCCTCAGGAAGAAAGGCGGATTCAACGGCTATGTGGCGTCAGAAGGCCACGAGGAAGAGAAATTCGGAGAAGGCCGCATCCTGCTGAAGACCTGGCAGCACTTCAACGCGCCGATATCATCAGGCTACGGCCCTTCAGTCCCTGTCAAGCGCTGGGGGGAAGTCATGCACGGATACTTCGGCAGGACATACTCGCCATTATTCATGTTCGGCGCATACGCGCCAAGCAATGAATTCAAGCTCTGGTCAGAAGTGCCGTTGGAATAAATCCTCCAGGAAAAAGCAAAAGAAAAATAAAATAAGAAATAAAATCACTCACGCAAGCCTGAGTCGATCTTCTGGCCTACTGCTATGAGCTTGTCTGCAGGGCAGAGCTCTGTCATGGCGCCGAGGCGTGTCAGGAACTGGCCTGTGGCCCAGACAACATTGTGCCTGCCGATCTCATCGTACTCATAGCTGCGGTCGCCGACCTTCTTCTCCTCGACAGCGCCCTGCTTGACACGCGCGCGCACACCGCGGTCAAATTCCTCGCCAGCCTCGACAACCTTCTTCCAGTCGACTGTGGTGAAGCCGGCCGTGAGCCTGTTGTTGCGGTGGTCTGCGATGTTCATCCAGCATCCGCCCTCGCTGATCTTCGGCGTGAGCACGACCTTGCCATCATAGCCGCACAGCGAGACAAAGTCATCCTCGCTCAGAAGCCCATAGCAAGCCTGCTCTATCTCAAGCCCTTCTTTTGGCGGCGCAGGAGTCCATTCTGTAGGCGCTGGTCCGACTTCTTCAGGCACTGCCTCTTCTGCTTCAGGAGGCGCAGCAGGAGCTGGTTCTGCCGGAGCTGCTGGTGCAGCCGGCGGTGCGGCAGGCTGGCAGGCAGCGATAAATATTGCAAATAATGCCACGATTGCTAGAATGTTCTTGTTCATACAATCACCCCAGAAGCCAGCAATGAGAGCTCGTATATAAATCTTACTTGAACAATTCGCGGTGATTCTCGAGATATATCCTCATGACCTTCTCAGGGCCGAGCTTCCTCACCTTTTCCCTGACAGGAAGGACATACGCGTATTCCGGCCTGCTCGTGTGTTCAAGGTAAGACCGCAGCTCATGCTCTGTGAAACCGAGTTCATCCTTGCGCTTTTCTACGAATTCATCGAGCAGAGCATGCACAACACCCTCCTCGCGCCTCAGACATTCCTGCCCTGTCTTATCGATGATGTGTCCTGGGAGCTGCGGCGGCCTGCCGGATGACTTCCACCACGAATTGATATCGTCAATGATTCCCTGATAACGCACACGCCTTATTGCGAAATGCAGCGCCTCGGCAGGCGGAGATGTATAAGCCTCTGGCGCGCCATTTCCCACGGTCAGAAGGACAGGCATGTTGTTCTCGCTCCGGAAAACAATCCCGTCATCCTTGTAATCAAAAGTACAGTTGTTCTTTATGAGGCCTGAAGGCATGCCTTTGCCTGCAAATGAATCAGCGTCAAGCACCTGCCCGCCGACCTCGATCTTGTACCTTCCGATGACGCAGTCATATACCTGCCAGGCCGAGTACATCGCGATCCTGTCGTCGCTCGGAGGCTTCATCTTCGTCTCGGCAGTCAGCAGCTCCAATGTGATTTCAGGGGCGCGATCCGGAATCCCTGCATAAGCGAAGAACTCCTGCGTCGCGGCAGTGCTCCGCTGGACGTATTCAGCCAGGACCGCTGGCTGGATGCCCAATGTGACTGTCCGCACAGCTTTCTCATATTTCCTGCTGAAGATTTTGGGCTTCCTTCCAAGGCGCTGTTCGATCTGCTGCTCCAGGAGTGCAGTTTCCCCAGGTTCAGGGGTGTGGGCTTGCCTGACTCTGCCGTAGTCGTCGAAGTTGGGTCCTTTAGCACCCGCAAGATTTTTCCGGTACCAGTCGCCATACTTCTCCGGCTTCGGGTTGTCGTCGCACCTCGCGATCATCTTGAGAATGCCTGCGAGCGTGAGCGTGCCTGCGGCAGCGAGCAGAGCGCGCCGCTTGAAAACAAGGGTCTTTCCTTTGGGCTGTGAGGCTTTTTTCATTGTAGAGAAAAAACAAAGTCATTGGAGGTCAGAAGGCGCTCGTGTGGGGGAGTGCTGCTGGTTCCTCCAGATGACTATGTTTCTCCAGCATACAGAATAGCCCTTTATAAAGCTTATGGATTTGTAGTCACTTCCCAGTAGCTAAACACTTGCTGCTGCGATGTCCCAGAGTATGAACGTCAAGAAACGGTTTACAAGGCGATATGTCTCTGCCGCGATCCGGGAATTGCCATCCTTGTATGTGACTCTTGGCACAGCCTTCAGCACAGATGCCCTGAGTTCCTCCTGCATCTGCTGTTCGCACTCGACCTTTGCCTTGTGCCAGCCGATGTTGGCGTTGAAGGCGTATTCCATCTCCGGCTGGTCGTCTTCCTTGCCTGTCGCGATCCTGTACTCATTCCCTCTGTAGTTGGCGAGAAGCTCAGTGTCAGTCGTGCGATAGCTGGCACCAGAATCAGTCTTCTGCACCTTTACCTCTTTGACTTCTGTCTCGAGCGCTGACTCCTTGCCGTGCAGTTCCAGCCAGGACTTGTCAGTGACCTCTTCCAACGCGCCCCTGATCTCTTCCTCAGGATCACGGATCAATCGGTGCGCAAGGTTATGGAAATAGCCAGCAGAATACATCCCCTCTTTTCGCATATTGTGTGCTTGCTTCCCAACTGCTTTTTATTGTTTTCGTTACTCCATCCTGTATACCTCTGACAGCACAACCTATGGGATACTACAGGTAGAATACTCATTAGGTGATAGTGAACAAATCTTATATACGCTCAGACAGGTGTCACCACTATGGAATTCAAAGTCAAGCAGCGACGACACCCTAACGTGCCGCGCTATCCTACCAGCGACTACCAGCTCGCGGAAAAGTTCTCGACCATCCTCAAGAAGGAGCTTGGCGATTTTGTCAAGGCAGTGGTGCTCTTCGGCTCTGCAGCAAGAGCAGCAGAACACAGGGAAAAGCCAGAGAAAGGCCTGCACGAGCACGACATAGACGTCCTGGTAATCGTAAACGACCTCACAATGGTCATGGGCCCTGAAGTGGTCGAGGCATACCGCGTCATCACAGAGAGCACAGCGTCCAAGGTCAGCAAGCGACTGCATATCACGACCATGAAACTCACGAGCTTCTGGGATTACATGCGCAACGGCGACCCGATCGCGATAAACATGCTGAGAGACGGAGTGCCATTGGCTGACGTCGGAATATTCGAACCATTGCAGATGCTCTTGTTCCAGGGCAGGATACGGCCGACAAAGGAAAGCATCTGGAATTATTACGCCAGGGCGCCAGCGACGCTGGCGAACGCGCAATGGCACGTATTGCAAGCCAGCCTTGACCTCTACTGGGCAGTCATCGACGCAGCGCACGCAGCACTGATGAAGATGGGAGAGATCCCGCCAAGCCCAGGCCATGTCGCAGACCTGATCGAGCAAAGGCTTGTCAAGCCAGGCCACGTCGCAAAGCGCTACGCGGACGTAATGCGTTTCTTCTACGAGCTCAGCAGGAAAATCACGCATAGGGAGATCCGCGACATACCTGGCAAGAAATTCGACGAGTACCACGCACTGGCCCAGGATTTCGTCAAGGCGATGAAACGGGTCATTGAAGGGCGTTAGGATCCAGGAAGAGCGGCCTGCCCAGAATCATCCTTGCTTTTTCCTTTTCTTTTTCCCTTGCTGGTTGTCGGAAACAGCCTGCTCTGGAATGGAGCCAGGGCATACCGCAAGGCTTCCTCGAGAGGCACGCCGTCTGCGATTTTCGGCGCCATGGACTCGGCGACGGTAGTGATATCGCGGAAACCCCGTGCCATCTTCTTGTCGCATTCCTGCTTGCTGAGCATGCCTTCGTCAAGACCGTCCGCATCAATGCCATGCATAGCCAACCGCACCTTAAGGACACGCAGCAGGTCTTCCAAGGACGGCATCTCCAATGGTATGATGCGGCCCTGGCGCAGCTTGCTGAACAACTGGCCGAAGTGGCTGTCGCTGCCTTTCTCCATCTCAAGATCGATAGGGCTGCGGTTGCTCGTGCTCGCGACAAAATAGCCGTTCTCGATGCAATGCACGACAAATGAGTGGGTCCTGTTCGCAGTGCCGTGCCTGTCGCCCTCTGCCAGCAGGTGCGCGTCGTCCACGAAGAACCATTGGACGCCTCCTCTGCGTGCAGCAGGGCTGCCGAAGTACCACCATTGGTATTCAAGATCGAAAACCTGCGCCTCATCCTGTTGCTTCTCAGGCCAGTTGTCCTTGACAACCTTCATGCATTCCCTCATCAGCTCTTCACCCGTGATGTATCGCAGCCGTGAGTTTGCCGCGCGTTCAAGGAGTTTCTCGACTTCCAGGGCTTCCTTGCCCTGCCAATTGAAACGCTTCTGCGCGCCTTCCCAGTCGCGTGCCTTGAGAAGTTTCCTGGAATCCATTATGCCGTCATAGACCCGCCAAGCGAATAACTGCAACAGGTGCGTCTTGCCATAACCGACAGGGCCAAATATCCCGACGGGGTCTGCGTTGACAAGCTTCGGGTTTTCTCCTGGCGTAAGAGGGAATGACGCGATCCTGGCTTCCAGCGCCTCATAAGCTTCCTGGTTCACGCCAGTGAGCTCGTATGGCTCGCGATGATTCCCGTCAGTCGGGTCATCGGGATCTTTTTTCTCGCGGTATTTCGGATTCAAACCGTCTTCCATGTGGAAATACTTGTAGCTGGCCAGTTCGCCTGCAGGCGAAGCTGTTGGAGAAGGCACTGCCTGTGCGTAGACAGGTGCGGCTGATTGAGCAGGGATAGCTGGCGCAGAGAGTTCAGGGGGATGCGTAGGAAGGGTCTTGTCGACAATCACCTTGACGTCGGTCACCTTATAGTGCTCCTTGATGGCATCCTTGTGCCTATCAAACGCTATCCCGATATACGGGTTGGGCGTCCTTATCGTGAGAACGCCGTCAACGACAGGATCCGGCCTGGAACACTGCAGTGCTATCCTTATTCCCCAGTGTTTTGAATTACCCGCTGAAAAGTATTCATTGAGAGAAGCCCACAAGTCAGGCGGAGTGTCAGTCATGCAATCCCCATTTATTTTTTGAGTCTTGGGTTCTTAAAAGAATATGGAGACTCAAGTATACATTTCCTTATAAGTCGATAATTTGCACTGCGGGATATGGCAAACCTGCTGGCAGTCGGATCATACGAGCTGGACCTGATCGATACTGAGAAAGGACCAAAAGCGACAAAGAAACTTGAGCTTCTGGTCAATCCAGAGCTTAATTCTTTCGGAAGCGCGACACTGATAGACGGCGCCCTGACGTTGGTATCGTGCGATGACGGAATACTCAACGGCAGGATATACCGCGATGGCAGGGAGCGGGTGAAAGATATCGCGTTGCTTCAAGGCGGGAGTGATCACGCGTTGCGCTGTAGCAAAGTATATTCGATTGGAGGAAGCGCCCAGTTCCAGAGCGTGGACTATGTGGTCTGCATGGACGAAGCACCGCTCGGAAAACGTACAGCGGATAATGCGCACGGCCGCCACCATTTGGGCTCGCCGAAAGGATTCTTCTCCCAAAACGGCACCCTTTTCGATTATGGCCCATACGGCATCTTCCTTACGCATGCGAACAAGCAGCTCTCCATGCACGAGACCCTTGATGTCGCTTCTGCCAATGGCCTGCTCTATATCCTCGAGAACGGCAGGGTGCGCGTGACAGAATGGCCATCTGAGCAAGGGCGAGTGCTCAGGCCTGCGGTCCAGCCAGCGCATATAGCGCCTGTCGGCGTACAGCACGTGTATTTCACGGCAGAATTCGAGACCCTCGGCATGCATTCAGGACTGTTCAGGCTTGACAATGAGACAGGCAGGACATGCCTGCGCGACCAGCGCGGAAAATGGCAGGCGTGGCCGTCGGACAAGGCCAAGCGGATTCTCAAGGAGATCAGCACCGAGATACTCAGCGACACGATATCGCTCATCCCATTATCGCGCGGACTGGTGAATTCGCTGCGCGGATACGCCAGAGTCAGCTGATTCCTTATATTTTATATAAAACTCGAAAGTCTTAAATACTGTGTTCGCTTAAGTGGAACAATGGAAGTGAAGATGATAAAGCTGGTCGAGGACCCGTGCTTCGGCAAGCATTATGAACAAGTACCTCAATGCCAGCATTGCTGGATAAAGAATTCTTGCCTTGTTAGTTTCAGGAATAGGAAGTGATTATGAAAGCTGCTCTGCTTCTTCGATTATCCGTTTGTTCAATAACTTGCGTGCATTGAGCACTTCCACTCCTAAAATCTGCCCTTTCTTGTCGAAATCTAGGATGATGTCCTCGTTTAGCAGCATCTGTTTAGCGGATTCGCCAGCCTTGATAGGGTACTTCAAGTATATGTATGCTGCATCTGCTTCCTTGTCATAGGTGCATTTCATGAAGGTTACCATACGGTCACGATCCTTATATAATTTTCCGTTTTTGCAAAAACAACATCCAATAGCCTGGCATTTATAGAGCCATGTGCTATCCATACCTCACCTGATTTCCAGACACGTTCTGGATGGTCAATCACGTGCTCAATTTCAAGGGAGGTAATCCCTCGTTCGCGCATACGAGTCAATGCATGATCGCTGTAGACAACATTCATCAGTCACCCGGTGTTCATCAGCAGCATCGTCCGGTACTCCCCAGGCACTGCTGTCATTGGCACGTTCAGCTTGATCTCGATCTTCTCTGACTTCGTAGGCTGGATGGTCACGCCAGATACCGCAAGGTTGCCGTACGCTATTTTCTGCGTGCCAAACACCAAGTCGCTGCCTGTCCAAGAGACGCTTACAGGCACATTGCCTGTATTCTTTACACTGACCGTGCCCTTTCCTGTGCCGCCAGGCGATGCGCTCAAGGAGACTGTCTTGCTCTCGAGCTTAGCCGCCTTGACTTCCAGGACAATGACTGGAATGCTCGTGTTCTGGGAATCAGCGGTTATCACTATGTTCTGCGCTCCTGCAGCATACCAGTATTCCAAAGGCAGCTCGCCAGTCCATACTCCAGAAGCACCAGTCAGCGAAACAGTCCTGCCAAACCAGCTCGCGCTCACTGTGCTGCCGTTGTAATACGCCTCAAGGTGCAGCGCGCGCGTGCCTCCTGCCACTGGTTTGAGCTGCACGCCAGGCTCTGCACTGTCATCTTCGTCCAACGCTGCACCAAGAGGCAGAACTACCGCGGGGTTGGCGGGTAAAGATGAGTTCGTGATGTTCGCTATGATTTGCACAGTCTCGCCAGAAAAGAAAGCAGGGTCTGCTTCTGTGAAATCAGCTGCATTATTGTTCGTGTCAGTGCCCCTTGCGAGCGCCTTGCCTGCAGCGACCTCAGCAGCGGGCGTTCCCTCAAAAAGGCCTGCCTTTATCTCTGCAGCATCACCCCAGCCGACAGCGTCAACAATGACGCCAGAGACATCCTTCAGGGCTATGCCAGAATTCGCATTAGCCAAGGTTATGGTCTCCTCGTGGTCTGCGTCCTTCCAGGCAGGGCTGTCTTTTGCAGAACTCCAGCCAGTGTCTGCGACCAAGTATGCAGCGCCAGGGGCCAGAATCGCACCAGAAGGAAGTGTGGCGTCAGCGGCAGATGCCTCGCTCGCCAGAACCCAATCACCGATGTCCACAGCAGCAGAGCCGTCATTGCGCAGCTCCACTGCCTCGCCCCCACTTTCTGTCCCAATCGGATCATACAGCACTTGGCTGATGACCACGCCTGCGTGAGCTGTCGGAAGCGCGACCAGCGCAGCAAGCACCCAATGCATGAGGTTGTTTGTTCTCATGCAGGACAGGTAAGGCATACTCTTTAATGTCTCTTGTGCCGAAAAGTCCGGTATTTATCCGTCGGAAATGGAAGAATCACGGATCCAGCCGGAAGTCTTGTCCCGAGTTTAAAAATCAAAGAAATAATCAACGAAAAAAATGAAAAATCACATCACGTCTGCGCGAGGCCTTCGGAAGGCCACGACAAGCAAGACAATGATGATTATCAGCAACACAACACCCAAGGCTCCCAAGAGCCACAGGTATGCCGGGCTGTCAGCGAAGCCGCCTGCGCTGCGCACTCGCGCGCGAGGCACTGCGACTGCGCCAGTCGTACCTGACGTGGTTGCCGGCTGCGTCCCTGCCTGCGTGGTCGTGCCGGTCGTGCCGGTCTGCGTGGCCGGTTCGGTCGTCACGACAGTGTCGTCTTCCTCTTCGCACTTGTCGACCGTGAACTCCAATGCTTGTGAGTTGCTCGGCGCAGTGTTATCGAAGAAAGTCGACAATGTCGCGCGGAAGATGCCTGCCTTTGTGTCGGCAGGGACATCAACGACAAAGTTCACCGAAGTGCTGTCGTCCTCGTCCAGCTCGATCTGGTCGATGCGCTTGTTGAACTTCAAGTCAGGAACAGACAGCTCGACAGCGACCTCGTCCTCGTCACGCTTGCCCATGTTGGAGATGCGCGAAGTCACACGGACGCTGCCGCCTTCGCAGGCGCTGACGCGTTCAGGCGCGATGGCAGGGCTGCGGATCTGGATGTCGTGCGAGAGTCGCTCGACTTCGAGCTTGATCTCCCATCTCTCCCCATGGATCGCGCCGTTGTCGTCGCGGCCGAGTACGCGGACTTCCAATGTGAACGTTCCGTCATCGACATCCTCATCGATGTCGAAGTCAACATTGATAGTGTCCTCGTCGTTGGCGCCGAGGCCGTCAAGGTCCTCGTCCTCATCAACATCAAAATCAGAATCGTCGACCTCAATCTCGATGTCAACAGTGTCGAACTCGATGTCGCCGATCTTAAGGTCATTGCCAGAAGCGTCCTCATCATCATCTTCTGGGAAATTGTTCTCCACCTCGACCTCGAATGAGCACTGGGTGTCTGGCTTCAGGTTCTCTACCTTGTCGCCGTCGTCCACGCTCTCTGCCTTGGTTCCGCACTCGATTCGGCCCTTCTTGACCTCGAGCTGGTTTGCGGCCTGCATCTTCAGGTCGGCGGTGGCATTCACTGCGCTTCCGATCTTTGCCTGGATCTGGCCGATGACAAAGGCCTTCTCGTTCAGGAAGTCAGATGCGCTTGAAGAAGCTTCGACTGCGTTGAAATCCAATGGGATGTCTGCGCTTACCTTCACTTGCGTGTTGCCGCCGTTTGCTGCCAGGGTGGCTGAGGCAGGATCAAAGCGGACATTGTACTTTGCATCCGCAGTCGATGCGAACGTCACGGTGACCGCAGCAGAATCGCTGTTTGTCACGGTAATCGTCTGAGAAACATTCTTTATACGGTCTTGGTCGTTGTTGCCGATGGTCATGCTGCTCGCGCTGAACTGCGCTGCAGAAACGCTTCCTGCGAGCACAGCGAACAACGCAACCAACACGAACAATGTTGCGAATTTCTTCATGGTTAATGCCACCCCATTAGAGTATTGGTTTGTTATGAGCGTAGAGTAGTCACATTATTTATAAAGCTTCTGGTTTTATAGCTACTTCAGAATATATATTATAGAATATAGGTCTATTGCTCTGGCTTGTCTTCTGGTTCCTGGACCTGTTCTGCGACATCCACGTTCTCTTCCAGCACGCCCAGGTCATGCTCCTCATTGACGAGCTCCTCGTCAAGCTTCTCTGCTTCTGCAGAGTGTTCAGCGTGGTGCATCCCTTCCTCAAGCTGCTTTGCCTTGAGATCAGTCAGTTCCTTCTTCAATTCTTCCAAGGCCTTCTCTTCCTGCTTCAGCAATTCCTTGGCTTTCTCGAGGTCTTTCTGCGTGACGCCTGCTTCAGTCATCATCTCCTTGAGGCTCTTGTCCTGCCCCTGCGTGGCAGTGCCTATGATGATCTCCTTTGCCCGTTCGTACGCCTCTTCAGCAGAAGCAGCGAGATGCAAGTCCTTCAGGTTCTTCGCCAACTGGCTTATGCGCCCAGCAGTATCAGCGTCCATAAGGACAAAGCACGCAAATCGCTATATAATATTTGTTGTGGTATAGTATAGAAGACCATACAAGAAGGTAGGGTTATTCCGGAGGTTTTTGGATGCAGAAGAGCACACTTGCCCATTTCCCTTTGGTTTTGCGATAGGATTCAGCTGTAAGCAGCCGTTTGCACACCGGCCCGATGCGCAATGGGATAATCTCGCGCACAGAAAATCCGGTCTTGGTGATGATGCTTCGGTAGTAAGCGAGTTTTCTGAATCGAGAAATGGTGCCCACGGGTCGTTTGAACTTCTTCTGTGCTCTGTACTTAATGTTGCTCCAGTCGAGCGAACCATCCGCTACAAAGTCCATGATGAACGCTTTGCCGGAAGGCTTGAGGATGCGGTAAAACTCGCGGAGCGGGGTTTCTACGTCTGAAAGAAACTGAAATGTAAGCGTGCAGGTTATCACGTCATACGTATTCTTTTTCACAGGTATTGATTTCTCAAGATTCGAAGTGAAGAGTCTGACCTTGGGAAATTTCTTCTTCGCAATAGCGAGCATTTCACGCGACAGGTCTGTTCCCTCAACTTTTTTGGTATACTTCAGCAAATGAGGAATGTTTTTTCCCGTACCGCAGCCGGCATCAAGCACACGATCCGTCTTTTTTGGGCGTACGGTTTTGAGGAATATTTTCTCTCCTACAAGAAAAGAAACGCTCTCGCTCTTCGATTTGTCGTAAAGCGGAGCCCATTCCTTGTAGAATCGCTTAACTCTTTCGACATGCTTCACATCGTTGAGAATGTACCGGTTCTTTATCAACATTTCCAATGGATGTTTCAAGTTCACCATCACCGGACCAAAACTTTCACCTTTTCAAACGGTTCAGATCCTGCCTTGTTTGATTATCCAGCTGAATAGTGAAAACGCCTGGGCGGGGATTTTCAGGCTATGCGGTCGCCAACAAAACCGCAAAGCTTTTGAACCCCGAAGC
>Ga0247727_10007809_pt1 | contig 20180 bp, 16 predicted proteins | sample WisWelCaveWW1625_FD_202498 | JGI IMG/M metagenome (GOLD analysis project Ga0247727, IMG submission 202498) | Biofilm microbial communities from Wishing Well Cave, Virginia, United States - WW16-25 | ecosystem: Environmental > Aquatic > Deep subsurface > Groundwater > Cave microbial mat | place... | reverse complement strand
GCGACCTGCGCGCGAAGTACTTCGCGTTCCGCCGCGAGCAGAAACGGGAGATCGCAGCACAGACCGCCGCCTGGATCCAGCGTGAGGCCCGCAGTCACTACCAGGCCGACGGCCCGATCGATCACTGGGCCACACTCGGCGAGACGCTCGACAAGAACGGCGAGGACTGCGACGGCCTCGAGCTGCTGGTCTACCACCTGCTGCGTGACATGGGCTTCCGCGAAGACGAGGTGGCTCGAGCGGTCGTCGTGCGTCCCAGCGACGGACAACACCACATGGTGACGCTCTGGTTCGAGTCGGTCGACGATCCCTACGTGATCGACCCGACCGGCGCGATGACCTCTGGCATGCCGCGGCTCTCGGAGGTGCCCGGCTGGGAGCCCCGGAAGCTCTTCACCGAGAACGCGGAGTTCAGCCCGCAGGCGATCGCCGCCGCCCCCTGAGCCCCGCCTCCCTCGCTCTCGCCAGGGCGTCCGGTTAGATTGGGCGCGCCAAAAGTGGGGGAGCCTCCGTCATGTTGAAGATGCCGCGCGGGATGCCTCAGGAGCCCGCGCTCTTGCCGCTCGTGAAGCAGTCCGAGCATCCCTGTCACGGCTGCGCCAAGTGCTGCCTGTACGTCGCCATCGAGATCGACTCGCCCACATCGATGACGGAGTACGACCACGTGGTCTGGTACCTCTACCACGAGAACGTGTCGGTGTTCGTCGACTGGGAAGGTCAGTGGTTCGTGAAGTTCGAGACGCGCTGCAAGAACCTGACGCCGACCGGGCTGTGCGGGATCTATGAAGAGCGCCCAGCCATCTGCAAGGACTTCGACTGGCGCGAATGCGAGAACCACATGACGCCCGAGGAGGGGCCGGCCGACAAGTGGCTGTGGGAGACGCCCGAGCCCTTCATGGCCTGGCTCGAGAAGCAGCGCCCGAAAGCCTTTCGCCGCTTTCGCGCCTACACGAAGAAGAAGCAGCAGCGCGCGGAGGAGCCGGAGCTCGGCCGCGTCGAGGCGCGCCCGGCGTGAGCGAGCGCGTCGATCCGGAGCGCCTGCGCGACTTCGCGCGCCGGCTGTTCGGCCATCTGACCGGGGCCGTGACCTCGGCGCTCGTCTACCTCGGCGACGAGCTCGGCCTGTACCGCGCGTTGGCCGAAGGCAGCGCCAGCAGCGCCGAGCTCGCCCGCCGCACCGGGCTGGACGAGCGCTGGGTGCGCGAGTGGCTCTACAACCAGGGCGCGGCGGGCCTGCTCGAGATCGGGCCGGACGAGCGCTTCGCGCTCTCGCCCGAAGCCCGCGCCGTGTTGGCCGACGAGTCCCACCCGGCCTTCGGCGCCGGCATGTTCTCGCAGCTGCCCAAGACGCTCGGCACTGCCGAGCGTCTGCGGGATTCGTTTCGCACCGGAATCGGGCTGCCATACGACGCCTTCGGTCCCGAGGGCGCGCGGGGCATCGAGCGGGGCTTCGCACCCTGGCTGCGGACCTTCTTGGTGACGGGGGTGATCGCGCGTGTGCCGGGCCTCGCCGCTCGGCTCGAGGCGGGCGCGCGCGTCGCCGACGTGGGCTGCGGGAGCGGCGCGGCGCTGCTCCTGCTCGGCCAGGCCTTTCCAGCCTCCGAGCTGCACGGCTACGAGCTCTCGCGTCACGCCCTGACCCGGGCCGAAGAGAACCGCCGTCGATCCGGCCTCGCCAACGTCTCCTTCCACGCGGTGCCCGAGGACGCGCTACCCGAGGACGGCCGCTTCGACCTCGTGCTCAGCTTCGACTGCCTGCACGACATGACGCAGCCCCAGCGTGTGGCGCGCTCGATCCGGCGCGCGCTTCGCGACGACGGCGTCTGGCTGATCGCCGACATCAAGTCGCATCCGAGCTACGCAGAGAACGTTGCGCAGAATCCGATGGCGTCGTTGATGTACGGCTTCTCCGTGCTGACCTGCATGTCGTCGGCCTTGTCGGAGCCCGGTGGGGCGGGGCTCGGGACGCTCGGGCTGCCCGAGCCTCACGCACGAGCGCTCGCGACCGAGGCAGGCTTCGCCCGCTTCCAGCGCCTCGACGTGGAGCACCCGGTCAACGCCTTCTACGAGGCGCGCCCGATCTGAGCGGCGCGCTGCGCGGCCGGCTACGGCGAGGCTTCGGATTCGCCCTCTGCTGCCGGCTCGATGCGTAGCTCGCGCCGCTGCTGTGCGGCCCGCTCTTCCGCGCTGCCGCGTTCCCTCTCGATCTCCAGCTCGAGCGCGCGCCGGACCTCCTGGGTGCGTTCGCGCTCCGCCTCGATGCGGTTGCGGCGTAGGCTCACGATGCGCCGCTCCAGCAGCTGACCGCGCAGCGCCATGAGCTCCGCTGGCAGCGTCACCTCGCTCGCGCCGACCAGATGCTGGACTGCAACCCGCGCGCGCGCCTCCGCCCCGTCGCTGGTGTGCGCCCACACTTCGATCACGTTTCTCCCTGGCTGCATCGGCACCAGCGCGGCGAAGCTGCCGTCCGCTTTTCGCAGCAGCTCCGTGGCCGCTTGATCGAGCGTCTGGTTGCGAACCGTGAGCTGGTCGAGATTCGCGAAGCTGACGTCCTCGATCACCCGGATCAGGTCCGCGGGCCTGCGCACCGGCGTGAAGCGCCCCCCGCTGATGCGTGCCATCTCGACGGCGGCGACGGGACTCTCGAGCGCCTCGGGCCCGAGCGCGAAGCTGTGCACGATCACCCTGCTGCGCCGGGCCTGACCGGCTGCCCGCAGCACGGAGCGCACGTTCTGCGCAGGCGAGTTGTCGTAGGGCAGGGTGGGCTGCCCGTCGGTGAAGAAGAGCACGATCTTCGCGCTCTCCGGATCGGGGTCCGAGAGTCCGCCCTGGTAGCCCTTGAGCTCGCGCACGGCGAGTCGCAAGCCCTCCGTCATGTTGGTCTGGCCATCGGGGCCGCGCGCGAGGACGCGATCGAGCGCCTTCTCGACCTCGCGGTACTCGCTCGTGAGCTCCTGCTCGGTGAGCGCTGCCGGACGCTCCCCGGCGCCGACGACGAAGGCGCCGGGCGAAGGCAGTGAGACGCCGGAGAAGGTCACGACACCCACGCGCGTGCTGCGCGCATCGAAGTTCTCGAGCACGCGTCGCGCCGCGGCGACCTCGGCGGCGAGGATCGAATCGCCGGGGTCGGTGCTCGGGAAGACCCCGAGCACCCGCTTCTCGGCCACGACGCCGTTCTCGTTCACGTCGCTTCCCGACGGATCGCGCGTCGAGCCGGAGGTGTCGAGCACCAGGATCACGTCGAAACGCCGGTAGTCGCCGAGCAGTGCCAGCGCGTGGCCTGCGACGAAGGCGCCCTGTTCGTCTGTCACGATGCCGCCGTCCGGGGGATAGTCGATGGCCAGGCGCAGCTCCGTCGTCAGCGCTTCCGAGCGGCCGAGCAGTCGTCCCTCTTCGCTCGGGTCGTCGAGCGGCGCGGCGGCCCCGGCGTTCGCCGCTGCCGCCTGCGGCCCACCGCGCTCCGGAGCCGCTGCCGCGGCGTTCGCCCCTGCCGGCGCGAAGCTGGCGAAGGGTCGGCCGAGGCCCGCGTCGAGCGGGTGGGCGAGCGCCGTGCGAACGCCGTCGATCGGTGCGACGCCGAGGCGCAGACCGTCGTCGTCGGGCCACTGCGCCTCGAGCAGGCCGATCACCTCGCCGCCCGGCTGCCGCAGCACCGGACCGCCGCCCCAGCCCCGCAGGTCGGCCGGCACGTCGAGCAGCACCTCGATCTGGTCGGCGTCCGACTTCGTCACTTGTCCGAACACGTCGTCCTCGTCCGCGGATGCGTTGGCCGGCGCGCCGAGGATGCGGACGCGCTGGCCGACGGGTGCGCAGTCGCTGCTGCACAGCGCGAGCGTGCGCACCCCGCGCGGCGCGAGATCGAGCGCGAAGATCAGGAAGTCGTCGCTGAGCCGGCCGCCCGGCACGGCGAACGACCGACCCGGCGCGGCGTGGAGCCGGCTCGCGACGCTGACGCGCTGCTTGCTCGCGGCGAGCTCGAAGCTGACCTCGGCGCTGCGCGCGAGGTCTGCGAGCGCGATGCCATGCGCCGTGGTAATGGCGACGGCACCGGCGTCGCCGGGCGCCGCCACGAAGAAGGCGCTGCCCCCCGCGCGCGGCTCGCTGCCGGCCACGAGATGCGGCCGAGCGACGGCAGGCTCGATCGCCCGCGCGGCCGGCGCCCAGCTGGTGGAGAGCGCGAGCATTATCGCAAGCTGGAGCGGATGCGCGCTCATCGCGAGCTGGAGCGGTTGTGCGCTCATCGCGCCGAGCTTACGCGAGCGGCCGAGGCCTGCCAGAAGCGCGCGTCCTCGGATAACTTGCGCCGGGGGGAAGCGATGTTCAGGCGACTCGCCTTCGCTGCGCTGCTGGGCGGATCGCTCGTCTGCGGGCCCGCGGTCGTCGCGGGACCCAGCGACCCGCAGCGGCCGGCGCACTTCAGCACCGTCGTGGTGGACGCCGGTCATGGCGGCGACGACCACGGAGCGCGCGGTCCCAAGGGGTTGCTGGAGAAGGACCTGGTGCTCGACCTCTCGCGACGGCTGACCGCGCGCCTCGTCGGGCAGGGGCTCACGGTCGTGGCCACGCGGGACGCCGACGCCTTCGTGACGCTCGACGAGCGCACCCGCATCGCCAACCAGGCGGGCACGGACCTGTTCATCTCGATCCACGCCAATGCCTCTCCGCTGTCCAAGGTGGCGGGCATCGAGACCTTCTTCGCATCGCCCGAGGCCACCGACGAATCCGCCCGCGCGCTGGCGCAGCTCGAGAACCTGGCCTTCGGCGCGGCTGCCGCGAGCATGGCGCAGGGCGACCCGCTGCGCGCGATCCTCGGCGACCTGCTCGCCACCGAGCACCTGGCGGACGCGCAGGAGTTCGCGCGCATGGCGCAGCGCCGCATCGCGACGGCGAAGGCGAGCCGCTCGCGCGGCGTGAAGCAGGCGCCCTTCGTGGTGCTGATGGCTGTGCACGCCCCTGCCGTGCTGATCGAGGTCGGCTTCCTGACCAACTCGAGCGAAGAGAGCCGCTTGGCGAGTGACGCCGAGCGCGAGCGATTGGTGGCCGGGCTGGCGGACGCGGTGGCGAGCTTCCGCAGCCGGCAAGACACGAGGCTCGGCGCCAGCGTCGCCGGCGGAGGCGAACGATGAGCAAGCGCCTGGACGGACGCGCTCCCGATCAGCTGTGCAGCATCGCCGGCGGAGGCGAACGATGAGCAAGTGCCTGGACGGACGCGCTCCCGATCAGCTGCGCAGCATCGCCGGCGGAGGCGAACGATGAGCAAGCGCCTGGACGGACGCGCTCCCGATCAGCTGCGCGCGATCCGGCTGCTGCCCGACTTCACCGAGAATCCGCTGGCCTCGGTGCTGTGCGAGTTCGGCGGCACCAAGGTGCTGTGCACCGTGTGTCTCGAGGAGAGCGTGCCGCGCTTTCTGCAAGGGCAGGGCCGCGGCTGGGTGACGGCGGAGTACTCGCTGCTGCCGGGCTCCACCGATCGCCGCACCGAGCGCGAGATCTCGCGCGGCAGGGCCTCGGGCCGCACGCTCGAGATCCAACGCCTGATCGGCCGCAGCCTGCGGTCGGTCATCGACACCAAGGCACTCGGCGAACGCACGCTGTGGGTGGATTGCGACGTGCTGCAGGCGGACGGCGGCACGCGCACCGCGTCGGTCACCGGCGCGTATACGGCGCTCGCGCTCGCCACCTGGCGCCTGCGCCGCCGCGGCGCGATCGACCGCGAGCCGCTGCTGGACTCGATCGCGGCCGTCTCGGTGGGGCTGGTGGACGGTCGCGCGCTGCTCGATCTGCCCTACGAAGAGGACTCGCGCGCGCAGGTGGACATGAACGTGGTCGCAACCGGAAGCGGGCGCCTGGCCGAGATCCAGGGCACGGGCGAGGGCACCACCTTCTCTCGCGCTGAGCTCGACGCGCTCACCGATCTCGCGTTGCGCGGGATCGAGGAGCTGACGCGCCTGCAGCGCGAGGCGCTGCGCGGCGCCGGCGCCGGCGAATGAGCCCTGCGCCCGGCCGGTGCGGCGGCGCGCGCACGCTGCTGCTGGCCACGGGCAATCGCGGGAAGCGCGCAGAATTCGCGGAGCTGCTCGCGCCGCTGGCGCTCGAGCTGCGCAGCCTGGCCGAGCTGCCCAGCGTGGAGCTGCCCGCCGAAGGCGAAGACTACGAGCGCAACGCGGTCGCCAAGGCGCTGGCCGCCGCACGGGCCAGCGGGTGGGTCGCGCTCGCCGACGACTCGGGCATCGAGCTGACGGCGCTCGGGGGCGCGCCGGGGCCGCTCTCGGCGCGCTACGGCGGCGCCGGCCTCGACGACGCGGCGCGCTGCGCGCGTCTGCTCGGAGCCCTCGCAGCGAGCGGCTCTCGCGAGCGCCGCGCGCGCTTCGTCTGCGTGGCCGCGTTCGCGACTCCGGCCGGCGCGATCGAGCTGGCGCACGGCGAGTGCCGTGGCTCGATCCTTCCGGCGCCACGCGGCTCTGCGGGCTTCGGCTACGACCCGATCTTCCAGCCCGAGGGCTACGAGGTCTCGATGGCAGAGCTACCGGCGCAGGTGAAGAATCGCATCTCGCACCGCGCTCGCGCCCTCGCGGCGCTCGCTCCAGCGCTTGCGCGCAGCTTCGCCACGTTGCGCTCGGCTTAGGAGCCTGACCCAAGCTGGCTCGCGTCGCCCGGACGCCGAGGCATCGCCGCCAACAAGCTCGACGACTCCCGCGCCCTTCGGGCTTGGGCCCATGCGCCGTAGCTACAGCTACGGCTCGGTCGCGACGCCTTGTTGGCGGCGCGCCTCGACGCCTGTGCGGAGCCGCCCATCTTGGGTCAGGCTCCTAGCAGCTAGTCTGCGAGGCGCGCGAAGTGCTCTTCGGGGGTGAGCTGGTTCGGATCGAAGCGAGCGATGAGGCGGGTGAGCTTGGCGAGGCGGGGCTCCGCCAGCGCATAGCCATTGTGGCGCAGCCAGCGCGGCAGCTCGCGAGCGCAGAAGCGCTCGGCTTCGGCGCCGCTCCAGCGCTCGGGATCGAAGCCGGCGGCGTGCACTGCCTGCCAGAGCGAGTAGCGCGGCACGGAGCGATCGACGGCGATCGACAGCTCCACGACCAGGCGATCGAAACGGCGGCGTCCCATACGGGTGGGTCACGCGCCCTGCCGAGGCGTGACGGGCGCCGCGCGATAGTGAGCGGCATGCGAGGCGGGTGGCTGCTGGCAGCCGCGCTCGACCTCGCGCTGCTCGCCTGCGCGAGCCCGAGCGCGCGAACGCCCGTGCCCAGCGAGCGGATGGCGCCGCTGCTCGGCCGGGTCGAAGCTGCGCGCGAGCTGCGCTTCCGCGGCCCGGTTCTGGCCGAGAGCGTGACGCCGGAGGGTGTGCCCGCGCTGCTCGAGGCCGAGCTGGACCGCGGTACGCCGCCCGCACAGCTGCGGCGCGACGAGGCCCTGGCCAAGGCGCTCGGCCTCCTGCCGGAGGACGCGGACCTGCGTCGCATCTTGATGACGTGGCAGTCGCAGGCGGTGGCAGGCTTCTACTCGCCCGCGGACCGCCGCCTCTTCGTCGTCGCAGGCGCTCGGGGCGCGGCGGGAGCGGAGGCGAGCGGCGTGTTGGTGCACGAGCTCGGCCATGCCTTGCAGGATCAACACACACGGCTGCTCGATGCGCGCATCGGCGTGGTGGCCAACGACGATCTGCAGTTCGCGCTCGGCGCCTTTCTCGAGGGAGATGCGCTCTTCACGGAGCTGCGCGACGAAGCCGCCACCACGGGCTTCCCCCAGCCGACCGGCGCGGACTTCTCGGAGCGCTTCGCGGTGGATGCGCCCGACAGCGAGGACGTGCCGCGTCTCGTGCGCGAGTCGTTCCTCGGCCAGTATCCCCTCGGTTACGCCTTGGCTGCGGAGCTGGTCGAGCGCGGCGGCGTTGCGGCACTGACCGCGGCGCTCACGGATCCCCCACTCTCGAGCGAGGAGCTGTTGCATCGAGAGCGCTACCTGACGCCGTCTGCGCGCCGCGGGCTGCCTTGGTTCCCCGAGCCGGCGGACGACTTCGCACCCGAGTCGAGCTGTGAGACGGAGGCCACCACCAGCTACGGCGAGCTCGGCGTGCGCGCCTTCTTGCGCGAAGCCGGTGTCGACGAAGCGCAGGCGAAGAGCGCGGCCGACGGCTGGGATGGCGACCGTGCCTGGCTGCTCGACTGCCGAAGCGCTGAGCGGCTGGCGTGGCTGATCCAGCTCGACAGCGAGGCCGATGCGCAGGAGCTCGAGGCGGCAGTCTCGAGCAGCAGCTTCCGAGGCCGGATCGGGCCGAACGCGCTCGAGCGGCGCGGGGTGCGGCTGTTGCTCTCGACCGGACTCGAGGCGCGCGGACGCAGCTTCCTGCTCGAAGGCCTCCGCGCGCAGCGCTACCCGGGCCTCGCCGCTCTGCTCCGGGATCGCCCCGAGATCCTCGAGCGCGCGGCGGACCAGCGCGGCGAGCGGCGCTACTGAGCTCGTACAGAGCGCCGCTACGCTCCCGCGCCGTGTCTCGCCTGCTCTGCATCCGTCACGCCGAGTCCACCTGGAACGCGCTCGGCCGCTGGCAGGGGCAGGCGGATCCGCCGCTCAGCCGGACGGGCCGGCGCGCAGCCGAGGCGTTGGCCGAGCAGCTGCAGCAGGAGGTATCCGCTTGCGCGGCGCTCGTGACGAGCGATCTCGTGCGGGCGCGCCAGACAGCAGGGATTCTGGGGCGCAGAGCGGCGCTCGAGCCCGAGCCCTGGCCCGCCCTGCGCGAGGCCGACATCGGCAGCTGGAGCGGACGTGTGAGCGCCGAGATCGAGAGGCTCTGGCCGGAGGACTACCGTCGCTTTCGCGCCGGCGATCCCGAGCTCCAGCCCGGCGGCGGCGAGAGCCGACGCGCGCTGCGCGCGCGCGCCCTCGCCGCCGTGCGCGCCCTCGAGCAACGCTTCGCGGGCGAGCCGGTCGTGGTCGTGACGCACCTCGGCTGGCTGCGCTCCCTCTCGCCGGGGCTCGAGCTCGCGAACGCAGGTACGTTGTGGCTCGACAGTCGCGCGCTCGACGACGCCGAGCCGAGCTGGTGCCAGGAGGAGGGGCAGCCATGAACGCACGCACCGGGGCGCTGCTCCTCGCCGGCGCCGCATTGCCGCTGCTGTGGCTCGCAAGCACGTCGTGGCTGGCGCCGCTGTGCGGGCTGTGGCTGCTCGGGGTCGCGGCCTGGCTGCTTCGGCGCCCGGCGCCAGCGGCAGCCTCGTGGGCGGTGGTGGGCGGCGCGCTCACGTTCTGTCTCGGGCTGGGCTTCGTGCTGTTCGGCGCAATCGCAGAGGGCCTGTTCACGCTCGCGCTCGGCGCGGCGGCAGGCTTCGTCGGCGCCCAGCTCTCGCTGGCCGCCCATCCGCGCACGCGCCCGCTGCCGGGGCCACGCTCTCCGCGCACGAACCTTGCCGTGGCTGCAGACGAAGCGATGAAGTGGTACTGGCACGCGAGCGGCCTGCTGTCGCCGGCGCAAGAGCCGGCCCTCTGGCTCGATGGGCTGCGCGCCGCCGCAGAGCGCAACCGTGCGGCCGGCGTGCTCGACGATCCGCAACGCGCGCACGCGACTCCGCCTGCGCTGGAGAAGCACACGCTGCGCCGCGTCGAGCTGGCCGGCCTGCCCCCGGCCGAGGAGATCCGCTTCGACAGCGAGTTCGAGCCGCGCGATCCCGAGGTGCGCGACGGCTACCTCGCGCTGGCGCGGAACCGCGAGGCGCGCGCGCTGCTCTTTCGGCACCGCAGCGGCCCGCGGCCCGCCCTGATCCTGATTCACGGCTACGGGATGGGGCGTCCGGCGCTCGACGCGCGTGCCTTCGAGCTGTCGCGCCTGCACCGGGGCCTCGACCTCGACGTCGCACTCGTGACCCTGCCCCTGCACGGGCCGCGCGCCACCGGGCGCCGCTCGGGCGCGGGCTTCCTCGACGGCCACCCACTCGCGACCAACGCGGCCTTCGAGCAGGCGATCTTCGAGCTGCGCCGTCTCGCAGGTTGGCTGCGCGCACAGGGTGCGCCTCGACTCGGCGTGTATGGCATGAGCCTCGGGGGCTACACCGCGGCGCTGTTCGCGAGCCTCGAGCGCGGCCTCGCGTGCGCGGTGCCGCTGGTGCCGGCGGTCTCGATGCCGGCGATCCTCGGCGCCTCGCGTTCGCCCGAGGAGCGGCGACTGCGCGAGTCGCTCGGCCTCAACGACACGCTGCTCTCCGAGGCCTGGGCGTCGCACGATCCGCTGCGGCATCGGCCGCGCGTCGCACCGGAGGGCCGCTTGATCCTCGCCGGCCTCAGCGATCGCATCTGCCCGCCCGATCAGGTGGAGGCGCTCTGGCGACACTGGGAGCGGCCGTCGATCCACTGGTTCGAAGGCAGTCACCTCGCGCCCTTCGGGCGCCGCGCCCGCCAGGAGCGCCTCGAGGTGCATCTGCGCGGGACCCTGCTCGACGCACAGGCGCCGCGACTCAGTCGCTTCCATGGCCTCGCTCAGGCGGAGTAGCTGGCGAGCGTCGTGGTGAGCCGGCCGACGCTGTCGTCGAGGCCACCGGGGCGCGCGCGCAGCGCCCAGCAGGCGCCCTGCTCCGCGATGGCGTCGCCGAGGTCGCGGCGCAGCTCGGGATCCGGCGGGCAGGGCAGGCCCGCGGCGCGCGCGATGCGGAAGGCCCCGTGGCGCGCGAGCCGCGCCGCCTGCTGTAGCTCGCGCACGCTCACAGCGCCGTCGCCACAACGGGGACGCGCGCGCCCGAGCGTCTCGATCGTCGCGCTCAGCGTCTCGATCACACGCTGCGTGCCGGCGGCGTTCGCCGTTCCCAGCGAGCCGAGCAGGCCACCCTGGAGCAGGTCCGTGAAGAGCGGGCTGCCGTTCAGCCCGAGCTTTCCAGTGCCCGTGTAGAGGCCGCCGAGCGTGTCGAGCGCCGCGCCGAGCACGCCGGCTTCGTCCTCGAACACGAAGGCGTCGAGGGCCGCCGCCAGCTCTAGCTCGCGGTTCGCGCCGAGGCACCACGCCAGCGCCGCGCCGTACGCGAGCGGCGGGAAGCTCACGCTCGGCGGCTGCAGGTGCCCGTTGTCGCCCCAGTCCGTGATCAGGAAGCCGGAGGCGCCCCGCGCGAGGCCGACCTCGGCGGCGTCGAGCAGGTTGCCGCGCGCATTCGGGAGGCGACCGATCAGCGTGTTCCAGCTCGACGTGCCCGGGCACACCCAGTACGGCAGTCCCGAGCGCGCGAAAGGATCCACATGACTCTCGAAGCCGGCGAAGCTGGCGCGGTCGACGCCGAACTCGGCGAGCAGCGCGAGCAGGTCGTCCGGCAGCGTCAGCTCGGACTGTGGCGCCTCGTAGTGCCAGGCGCAGGCGATCGTGCGCTCCTTCGGTAGCTCGGGCACCAGCTCCGGGTGGTGGCGCAGGATGTCGCCCCAGAACAGCACCTCGCAGCCGTCCTGTTGCAGCGGTCGCAGCAGGCGCAGCAGGTGATCGAGATAGACGCGTCCGCGCCCCGAGGCCTCCACCAGCGCCTGGCTCTTGCCGCGTCCGAGCTCGAAGGTCTCGTCGCAGCCGATGTGGATGCGGCGGCTGGTGTGATGCGAGAGCAGCTCGCGGCACAGCGAGAGTGCGAAGGCCGCGTTGTCCTCGGTCGGCTCGAGCACGCCGGGCGGGAGCGAGAGGCCGAGCTTGGTGCGGAAGCCGCCCTCGGCCTCGGCGCGGCCGCGGTAAGCCGCATGCTGGAGCCAGCGCCCCATGTGCCCGAAGCTGTTCTGGTTCGCGCACAGCTCGATCTCGTGCTCGCGGCAGAGCGCGTCGAGCCAGCGCACGTCGTCCGCCGTCAGCGGCGAGGCGTCGCGCCAGACCGTCTCGTGGTCGCGGTAGGCGAAGGTGTGCTCGGTGTAGAGCTCGAGGTGGTTGATGCGCAGCAGCGCCAGCAGAGCGACGAGCCGCGCCAGCGTCTCGCGCGTCGGTACGCGGTCGCGGCTGACGTCGAGCAGGGTGCCCCTCAGCAGGAAGTCCGGCGCGTCCTCGATGCGGAGCGGCGGCAGCGTCGCGCCCGACTGTTGCCGGATCTGGCGCAGCGTCTCTTCGGCGTAGCGCCGCGCCCCCCCGGCGCCGTGGCGGATGCGCACGGCGCCGCCGCCGATCTCGAGCGTGAAGGCGTCGCGGCCGAGCGAGGAATCGGGCCGGATCTCGGGCGTCAAGGAGTGCGCCGCGCCTTCTCCCGTCTCGGGGACGAGGCGGCGCGGTCGCGGCAGGAGCAGCAGGCGGCTGGCGCCTTCCATGCGCGGGATCGTCGCGAACGGCCAGCGGTTGGGCCATGCTGCGCGGCATGCGCCGCTTCGCCCCGGGCTTCGAGCTGTACACCGCGCGGAGCCTGCTGGCGCGCGACTTCGAGGGCACGCTCGAGGCCCTCGCGACGCTCGGCTACCGCGAGGTCGAAGGCGCGGACCTGTTCGGCCGCTCGCCGGCGGAGGCTCGCCGCCGCTTCGAGGGGCTCGGCCTCACGGCCCCGGCCTGGCACTGCTTCCTCGATCCGGAGAACGCCGCCGCGCTGGACGGGGCGATCGAGCGCGCCGCCGTGCTCGGCGCGCGCTTCCTGGTCGCGGCCACGGCGAAGGAGCTGGTGTCGCTCGGGCCCAAGGGCGTCACGCTGCGCGAAGACCTGCCGGCCGACACCTATCGCGGCATCGCCGCCTTCCTGAACCGCACCGGCGAGCGCTGCGCTGCTTCGGGCCTCCGCTTCGCCTATCACAACCACCACGTCGAGCTGCGCCCTGTCGAGCACGGCAAGAGCGGTCTCACGCTGCTGCTCGAGGGGACCGACCCGAGCCGCGTCAGCTTCGAGATCGATCTGTGCTGGACGGTCGCCGGCGGCGCCGACCCGCGAGTGCTGTTCGACCAGCACCCGGGCCGCTTCGCGCTCTGTCATGCCAAGGACACGAACCAGCGCGGAGAGGACCTGGACGTCGGGCAGGGCATCATCGACTTCGGCGCGATTCTCGCGGATGCGGAGCGTGCGGGCATCGAGCACGTGTTCGTGGAGCGCGACACCGAGGAGGATCCGCTGCGCACCGCCGCGCGCGGCTACGCGCACCTCGCGCGCTGGTGGCGCACGCCCTCGGCCTAGAGGTCGAGTCGGTACCTTCCGGCCCGCATGCGCTCCCCGCGAAAGATCGGCCTCGTCTACGACCTGCTCGGCAGCGCGCCCGCCGGTCCGCCCGACGCGGACGCCGAGTACGAGCCGATCGAGACGGTCGAGGCGCTCGAGGGTGCGATCCGGCTCGCGGGGCACGCGCCCGTGCGCATCGGCAGCCCGCGCGAGCTGCTCGGCGCACTCGGGCGCGGCACGCTGCCGAAGCTCGACGCAGCCTGGAACATCGCGGAAGGGTGGGGCACGCGAAACCGCGAGGCGTGGGCTCCGATCCTCCTGGAAATGGCGGGAATCCCAGTGCTTGGCTCCGATGCCCTCACGCTCTCCACGAGCCTCGACAAGGCCTGGACGCTGGACCTGGTGGCGGCCGCGGGAGTGCCCGTGGCGGGATACACCTGCGCGGCGTCCGCGGCGGAGCTGGCCGGGCTCGCGCTGCCGGGCCCGTTTCCGCTGTTCGTGAAGCCGCGCTGGGAGGGCACCGCGAAGGGCATCACGCCGGGCTCGCGCGTCGAGGACTCGGAGGCGCTCGCACGCGAGGTCGCGCGCGTTGCGCGCGACTACCGGCAGCCCGCCTTGATCGAGCCCTTCCTGCCCGGGGCCGAGTACACGGTCACGCTGCTCGGCAACGAGCCGCCGCGCACGCTGCCGGTGCTCCAGCGCGCGCTCGAGGCGACGACGGGAATCGGGCTCCACGCGCTCGAGCGCTTCGGCCCGGCGGGCGGCTTCGCGCACCTGCTGCCCGGCACGCTCTCGCCCGCGCTCGAGGCGGAGCTCGAGGCGCTCGGCGTGCGCGCCTTCCGCGCGCTCGCGTGCCGCGACTTCGCGCGCGCCGACTTCCGGCTCGACCTGGCCGGCCGGCCACGTTTCCTGGAGCTGAACCCTCTGCCCACCTTCGCGCGTGACGGATCCTTCGCCGTGCTGGCCGAGATCCTGGGGCGCAGCCTCGAGGATCTGCTCGCCGAGGTGCTCGCGCTCGGCCTCGCGCGGCTGGGGCTGGCATGAGGGGCGAAGTCCGCGCCGAGCACTGGGGCAGCTGGACGTGGCAGATGCGCAACCGCATCCGCACGGCGGACGATCTCGCGCGCTACGTGAAGCCCACGCCAGACGAAGCGCAGGCGATCACGGCGCTGGCCGAGCGCTTCCGCTTCGTGATCACGCCGTACTACGCGAGCCTGATGGATCCCGACGATCCCGAGTGCCCGATCCGCAAGCAGGTGGTGCCGCGGCTGGCCGAGCTCGACGACCCGGCAGGCCTTGCCGACCCGCTCGACGAGGTGGCGCACTCGCCGGTCAAGAACGTGGTGCGCGTCTACCGCGACCGCATCGCCTTCTGCGTGAACAACGAGTGCGCGCTCTACTGCCGCTACTGCCTGCGCAAGCGCATGGTCGGCGACGAGGACTGGGTGATGCAACGTCGTGATCTCGGCGCGGCGCTGGCCTGGATCCGCGCGACACCCGAGATCCGCGACGTGCTGCTCACGGGCGGCGACCCGCTCAGCTACTCGGACGAGAAGCTCGGCTGGCTGCTCGGCGAGCTGCGCGCCATCCCGCACGTCGAGATCATCCGGCTCGGCACGCGCTACCCGGTGACGCTGCCCTTCCGCGTGACGGACGCACTGTGCCGACTGCTCGAACGCCACCACCCGATCTGGGTGAACACGCACTTCAACCACCCGAAGGAGCTGACGCCCGAGGCCGCGGCCGCCTGTGACCGGCTGCTGCGCGCCGGCTGCCCGGTCGGGAACCAGAGCGTGCTGCTGGCCGGCGTGAACGACGAGGTCGCGACCATGAAGGCGCTGTGCGAGGGGCTCGTGCGCATGCGCGTCCGGCCCTATTACTGCTACCAGGCGCAGCTGCTCGAGGGCACGGCGCACTTCCGTGTGCCGATCGAGCGCGGCATCGAGCTGTTTCGCGCGCTGCGAGGCCGCACCAGCGGCTTCGCCATCCCGCTCTACGTGCTCGACACGCCCTACGGCAAGGTGCCTCTCGACTACCCGTACGTGAAGGGCCGCGAGGGCGACGTCGTGATCGTCGAGAGCTTCGACGGGCGGCTCTGGCGCGAGCCGAATCCGCGCTGATCCGTCATGCTCGGCGCGCCAGGGGGGAGCGATGGAGGGCGCGCCGGCCGGCGCTTCGGCCACACGGCGCGTCGCGGGCACGGCGCTGCTGCTCGCGGCGAGCGTGCTGCTCTCGCGCGGGCTCGGCTTCGCGCGCGAGGCGGTGATCGCGGCGCTGGTCGGGCGCGGCCGCACCACCGACGCCTACAACGCGGCCTTCCAGATCCCGGACATTCTGTTCTACCTGCTCGCCGGCGGCGCACTCTCGGTCGCCTTCATCCCGCTCTACCAGCGCGTCAGGCAGCAGCAGGGCGCGCTCGTGGCGGAGCGCTTCCTCGCCACCGTGCTCGGCAGCATGACGCTGCTGGCCGCGCTCGCGACCGTCGTGCTGTGGCTCGCCGCCGATCGCCTGGTGGCGCTCCAGTTTCCGGACTTCGAGCCGGATGCGCAGCGGCTCACGGCTCAGCTCACGCGCATCGTGCTGCCGGCTCCGCTGTTCTTCATCGCGGGCGGCATCGTGCGCGGCGCGCTGATGGCGGAGGACCGTTTCTGGTCCCAGGCGGCCGCGCCGCTCGTCTACAACCTCGGCATCATCGTGGGCGGTCTCGGCTGCGCGGCCTGGCTCGGGGTGGCGGGCTTCGCGTGGGGAGCGCTGGTCGGCGCCGCGCTCGGCTCGCTCGGCACGGCACTGTTCGAGGCGCGCGGCCGGCTGCGCGTCGGCTTCCGCGTGGCGCCGTTCGACCCGGAGTTCCGGCGTTATCTGGTCGTGGCGCTGCCGCTGATGCTGGGCGTCACGCTGATCAGCGTGGACGAGTGGTACGACCGCTGGTTCGGCGCCGCGCTGGCAACGGGCACGATCGCGACGCTCGGCTTCGCGCGGCGCTTGATGCAGCTGCCGGTCGGCCTGGTCGGCCAGGCGGTCGCGACCGCCGCGCTGCCTGCGCTTGCGCGCCTCGTCGAGAAGGGCCCGCGCGCCGAGCTCGACCGCCTGGTGGAGCGCACGCTGCGTGCAACCCTGGCCGTAGCGCTCCTGCTCGGCGTGGGCACGCTGGCGCTGGCCGATCCGCTGGTGCGCGCGGTCTACGTGCGCGGCGCCTTCGTGCCGGGCGACGCGCTGCCGGTGGCGCAGGCGCTCCAGCTCTTCTGCCTGGGTGTGCCGGGCTGGGTGGTGCAGATGGTCGCGGTCCGCCCGTTCTATGCGCGCGCCGACATGTGGCGCCCGATGCTGCTCGGCAGCGTCTTCGTGGTGCTGGCCTGGCCGCTCTACGCTTCGCTAGGCCGCGCGTACGGGACGAGCGGCCTCGCGCTCGCGGGCGCGCTCGCGATCAGCGCCAACGCGCTCGCCACGCTGCTCCTGGCGCGCGTGCTGCACGGCGCGCCACGGCTGTTGCCGCTGCTCGGGACGCTGCTGCGCACGCTGCTGTGCGCCGTGCCCGCGGCGCTGCTCGCCTGGGGGGTGTCCGACATCGCCGTGGTGCGCGTGGGCCTCGTGGGCTTCGCCGCCGCCGCCTTCGAGCTCGTGCTCGGCGGGGCGCTGTACGCCGCGGTCGCGCTGCCGCTGGCGCTCGGACTCGGCGACGCGCCCATGCGCGAGGCGCTGCGCCGCGCGCTCTGCCGGGCCTTCGGCCGACGCTAAGCTGCGCGGATGCGCGTGCACGGACCGGAGCGACTCGGCGGCCAGGGCCTCGACCCGGAGCAGGAAGAGAGCGGCAACCGCGCCATCCAGGCCTTGCTCAGAGACCCCGAGGTCGCGGAGCAGATGGACCTCGTACTCACCTGGCGCGCAGGGGAGGGCGACGCGCCCGGCGCCTACGAGATCTGGTCGGCGCGCGGGCTGGTGCGCTTCGAGCGCGTGCTGCTCGACGACGGGCGCCTCGACTACCGCGTGCTCGAGGTGATCGGCGAGAACCCGGTGGCGAACCAGGCTCCGGACGCGCTGCGCACGCTCGCGGAGGAGCAGGCCGCGGCGCTTGCCTCGGGCTTCTCGGCGGAAGACCCCGCGCGCCGCTTCGTCGCGCCGGCGCAGCAGAGCTACCCCTTCGCCTACGAGCGCGTCGCCCAGCTCTTCGATTCGCCGAACGCGCCGGATCTCGCCGTCTCGCCGCGCGACTGGTGCCAGGGCACGCAGCCCGGCACGCACGGCGCATTGCACGTGCGCCAGGCGCGCGCGCCGCTCTGGCTCAGCGGGCCGGGCGTGCGCACGGGCGTGCACGACCTCGCGGCGCGGGCCGTGGACATCGCGCCGACCTGCCTCGCGGCGCTCGACTTTCCGCTGCGGGCTGGCGCCGACGCGAGCGGGCGCAGCGCCAGCGAGCGCGGCGTCGCGCCGGACGTCTACCTCGCGCGCCAGGACGGGCGTGTGCTCGAGGAGATTCTCCAGCCGGCCGGTAAGCAGCCGAGGCGTCTCTACATTTTTCTGCTGGACGGGCTGCACCAGACGGAGCTCGAGGATCGCCTCGCCCGCGACCCGGCGGCGCTGCCGGCGCTGCGCCGGCTGCGCGAGCGCGCCGCCGTCCTGGCCTCGGGCTCGATCGTCACGTTCCCGTCCATCACGTGGCCGAGCCACACCACGATCGGCACGGGTGTCTGGTGCGGCCACCACGACGTCGTGAATCCGACCTACTACCTGCGCGAGAAGCGCGAGAGCGTCTCGCCGCAGGGCCAGCAGGTGCGCACCGAGGGCTTCGCGAACGGCGGCGTCGAGAGCCTCGCCGAGGCCTTCCATCGCGTGCGGCCCGGCTGCATGACGGCCGCGATCCACGCGCCGTTCGGGCGCTCGGCGCGCCACGCCGTGCTCGAAGGCCGCAACCTCGGCGAGCGTTCCCGGCTCAAGGCGCTGACGCTCGAGCTCGCCGCCGACCAGAACGCGCGCTGGAAGGCCGATGGGCTCGAGGGCGTGCTCGACGAGTCGGTGCTCGACACGCGCGGCGTGGCGCAGGTGATCGACCTGTTCACGCGCGAGGACCTGCCGCCGCCCGACTTCGTATATCACGAGCTGGTGCTGACCGACGGGGCTGGCCACGACTACGGCCCGCACCACGCGGGCCTCCGCGACGCGCTCGACGAGAGCGATCGCCGCATCGGTCGCGTGCTCGATCTGCTCGACGGGCTCGGCCTGTTCGAGGAGACGCTGTTCGTGGTGACCGCCGACCACGGCATGGCGCCACAGGACGTCTCGCTGCGCGCGAGCCCGGCCTGGCACGTGCGAAAGGTCGGGCTCGAGGCGCTGGTGGCGGAGCCGATGATCTGGCTGCACGACCTGGCCGTCGACGTCGCGCGCGCGCCAGACGGGCGCAGCGCGCGGGTGCTCGTGTGCGACAACGACGCGCTGCCGAGCGGGGAGAAGCCCGGCATCGAAGGCGCGGACGTCGTGGTGGAGGGGCATCGCGCGGCCGAGGCGCCGCTGGTGTTGGCGCGCGGTACGACCGGGCCAGGCGGCGTGTTCGGCTTCGCGACGCCCTCCGATCTCGACTCGGCGCAGATCGCGATCGTGGTACGCGCCGCCGGCCGCAACACGCGCCACCTGCGCCTCGACGGCAGGCGCCTCGTGCTCGACCTGCGCAAGGCGCTCTACGGGCGTGTGCCGGGCGGTCGTTGAGCGCACCGCCTCCCGTTGACGCCTCGAGCCCGGCGCAGCCGGGCGCGCAGCGAGCCGTAGGCGAGCGAAGGCCCGGGCGTGGTTGGTCCTTCTGGATCGACCGGGGCGGGACTTTCACGGACGTCATCGCGGTCGATCCCGAAGGCCGCATCCGCACCCGGAAGCTGCTCTCTTCGGATGACGCGCCGGCAGAGGCCGTGCACGCGCTGCTGCGCGAGGCGGGTGCCTGGCAGCCCGGGGAGACGCTCCCGCCCTGCAGCGTGAAGCTCGGCACCACGCTGGCGACGAACGCGCTGCTCGAGCGGCGCGGCGTGCGCACGCTGCTGGTGACCTCGACCGGCTTCGCGGACCTGCTCGAGATCGGAACGCAGGAGCGCCCGGAGCTGTTCGCGCTCGCGATCGAGAAGCCGCCGCCGCTGTCTGCGCGTGCACTCGAGCTACCCGGACGCTGCGACCTGCACGGCCGGCCGCTCGAGGACTTCGACGAGGCGGGGGCGCGCGCCGTGCTCGACGAGGCACGGCGCGACGGCTTCACGTCGGTCGCGATCGTCGGCATCCATGCCTATCGCGATGCCTCGTGGGAGGAGCGCGTGGCCGCGCTCGCGCACGAGGCGGGCTTCGCGCACGTGGTCGGCTCGGCCGCGCTGGCTCACGAGCTCGGCATGCTCGCGCGCGGCGAGACGGCGCTCGCGGATGCGTATCTCACGCCGCTGCTGCGCCATCACGTCGAGCAGCTGACGGCGGCGCTGCCGGGGGCGCGCCTGCGCTTCATGCAGTCGTCGGGCGGTCTGACCGAGGCCGCGCGTTTTCGCGGGCCGAATGCGCTGCTCTCGGGGCCGGCCGGGGGTGTGATCGGCGCGGCGCGCGTGGCACAGCGCGCGGGCTACGCGCGCGCGATCGGCTTCGACATGGGCGGCACCTCGACCGACGTCTCGCTGATCGTGGACGGCGCGGGTGAGCGCGCCTTCGAGACACGCGTGGCCGGTATTCGCGTGCGCGCTCCGATGCAGCGCATCCACACCGTGGCGGCGGGGGGCGGCTCGCTCTGCCGCTTCGACGGCTTCCGGCTGAGCGTCGGGCCCGAGAGCGCGGGCGCCGACCCCGGACCGCTCTGCTACGGCCGCCCCGCGGCGCGCGCACTCACGCTCACGGACGTGAATCTGTTCCTCGGCCGCGTGCGTCCCGAACGCTTTCCGCTGCCACTCTCGCAGAATTCCGTGGAGCAGGCGCTGGCGCGGCTCGCAGGCGACCTCAGCGCTGCCGGCTTGCCGCACAGCGCCGAGCATGTGGCGGCGGGCTTCGTCGAGGTCGCGAACGCACGCATGGCGCAGGCCATCCAGGAGGTGTCGGTGCGGCGCGGCGTGGATCCGCGCGAGTTCGCGCTGGTCGGCTTCGGCGGCGCGGCCGGCCAGC
>Ga0247727_10007808_pt1 | contig 20180 bp, 19 predicted proteins | sample WisWelCaveWW1625_FD_202498 | JGI IMG/M metagenome (GOLD analysis project Ga0247727, IMG submission 202498) | Biofilm microbial communities from Wishing Well Cave, Virginia, United States - WW16-25 | ecosystem: Environmental > Aquatic > Deep subsurface > Groundwater > Cave microbial mat | place... | reverse complement strand
GCAGCGGCGAGTTGAGAGAATTGGCGCCGTTTCTTCCGCTGTTTGAAAAAGATCCTCCGCTTGAAGTTTTGCGGGAGATGAATTCGATTATCGAAACGGTTGCCGATCCTGATTTGCGTTTGGAGCTCAAAAGCCTCGGCGCTATCATTGCGGCGCGAAAATTTTCCGAAGAGTTGATCAAACATTCTCTAAACTTGGAGCTGTCTATGATACGCGAGACCACGATTTTTTCGGAGCTGCTGGACCAGGCAGAAGCCAAAGGTCGAGTTGAAGGTGAAATCAAGGGCGAAATCAAGGGTGAAATCAAGGGTGAAATCAAGGGTGAAATCAAGGGCGAAATCAAAACCTTGCAGAAATTGTTGGAACGGAAATTTGGCGGGTTGGCGACTGATCTCCAGCTTTCTTTGCAACGGTTGGGCAGCACGCAGCTAGACGCCCTCACCCTCGCGATTCTCGACCTGCAATCCCTCGATGATTTTCGCGCATGGCTGCGGAACGTGCAGCCGAAGAGCGTGTCACAATCGCAACCCGTGGCTTCGGCATGAGCAACATGAAAATCTCTTCGCCTCATTTGGGTCGCAGCTTGACTCTATCGGGGGGCGCTTTGATGCTGTTGTCATGTTTGCTGCTTGCCTGTTCCTGGTCAAATCAACCTTCCCGTCTCTCGTTTGAGATTACTTCACACCCTTCACTTGCCGGAAGTTTACCTGCGTACGGCCGCATGTTCGTCATTCTGAGTTCTAGCGCCGAGCCAGAGCCGCGTTTCGGAATAGGCTGGGCTGATCCGAAGGCCGATCCGTTTTTTGCAAAAGACCTTTCCAGTTGGAATGGCAAATCGGCTTTGGCCTTCGGCGAGGAAGCGATTGGCTTTCCGATTGAATCCATCAACCAGCTCGCGCCTGGCACGTATTACGCGCAAGCGCTCTATGATGTCGATACCACTTTCTCGTTCATCAATGCACCAGGAAATTTTTATGGCGCGCCGATGAAGGTTGAAATCGCCGCAGGGAAGACGCAGCGTTTTCGTTTGACGCTCGACCAAAGCATTCCCGAAGAGCAATTGCCGCAAGACACGGAGTACGTCAAATACGTGCGTATCCAAAGTCGCTTGCTCTCGGAGTTTTGGAAGAAGCCCATGTATTTGCGCGCTGCGATCATTCTGCCGAAAGGTTGTGCACAAGAGCCGGAGCAACTCTATCCCGTGCGTTACACGATTGGCGGCTATCATTCGCGCTACACCAATGCCGAGCGCATGATGCGTGAAGGCTCGGAGTTTCGGCGCGATTGGCTCTCCGACGAGTGCCCGCGTATGCTGCTGGTGCATCTCGACGGCGAAGCCCCGTTTGGCGACTCGTATCAAATGAACTCCGCGAACAACGGCCCGTATGGCGACGCGACGGTGCAAGAACTCATTCCGCACATTGAGCAAAACTTTCGCGCGCTCGCTACCCCGCAGTCGCGCTTTCTCGAAGGCGGGTCAACAGGCGGTTGGGTCGCGCTCGCGCTGCAAATCTTCTATTCCGATTTCTTCAACGGCGCGTGGTCGTTTTGCGCGGACGGCGTGGACTTCCGCTATTTTCAGCTCGTGAATGTTTATTCCGACGATAATGCTTTTGTGAACGAACATGGCTATGAGCGACCGAGCATGCGCGACACCGACGGCGAGCCGCGGTTCTCCATGCGCCGCGAGATGATGATGGAGCGCGTGCTCGGTCGCGGCAATACCTTTGTCACTTCCGGAGGCCAATGGGGCGCGTGGAATGCGGTCTATGGCCCTCGCGCAACGAACGGCCGGCCTGAAGCGATTTGGGATTCATGGACCGGCAAGGTCGATCACAAAGTCGCGGAGACCTGGCGGCCATATGATCTACGCGAGAAGCTTGAAAAGAATTGGCCTAAACTCGGCCCGAAGCTGCAGGGCAAACTGCACGTTTGGATGGGCGACATGGACAACTTTTATCTCAACAACGCCATGCGCCTGCTCGAAAAGTTTTTGCAGGAAACGCAGAATCCCAAATCCGACGCGCGTCTCTTCTTCGCGCCCGGCGAGGGCCATTGCTGGCAAGGCATTTCTGAAATCGAAATGATGCGCGAAATGGCGGCGCGCATAAAGTGAAATAAACCGCTCAGCCACGGCTTGGCTGTGGCTTGCCTTGGGGATAATGTAACCGATCAACTATGGCAGAATGATTTGTCGGCAAAATGATTTCGAATCATTCTGCCTAAAAATCATTCTGCTAAAAGTTTTCAGAATGGCGTTATAACCCATGGCCTTCAACCTCAACACTTGGTACGAGCAATTCAAATCCGCGCTCAAAAGCTGGAAGCAGCGCGTGATTAATCGAAAAGTCGATTCGCTTTACGGCGCGCTGGCCGCCACGGCTTTGTGGGTTGTTCGCGTTCGGGCAAACGCTTTCGAGTGTGGTCACGAACTCCTGAATGGCATGTTTGAGAAAGGTATAAGCGAATCCCCTAACAGTATAAAACCACGGTCAAGAATTTTGCATTGATGATGCCGCAACCTCCGCCTGATGCTGAAAGCATCAGGCTAAAAGTTGAAAGCCATCTAAAGATGGCTAAAATCCGTTGGGTAGTAGCCCCGCTGTGGCGCATGCGCGTCAACTTTAGGCGCGAAGTCCCCCTTTGAAGGGGGATTCAGGGGGATGTGAAGCTTTGCTGCGTGATTAATTCCGAGTTGTGCTCACGAATTGCAAGTGCTTGACACCCCCCGAACCCCCCTCAAGGGGGGAATTCGTCGAGCAAATTTGCTTAAGTTGACGCGCATGCGCTGTGGCGGGGCTTGCATCTCCTAGTCTGATGCTTCAGTATCAGGCGGTGGTGAGCGAGATCATTAGCGTAAAATTAAGGTAGTAACTCATGCGCCCAAACCTCAAATACCTCCTCGTCCTCGCGTTTTGTCTCGTGCTCGCGGTGCTCGTGCCTCTGCTCACGCCGGAGCCGATTGATTGGAGCATGAGCTTTTCGCGCAAGCATCGCACTCCGTTTGGCAGCTTGGTGGTGTTTGAAATGTTGCCGCAATTGTTTGCGGAGGGCAAGATCACGGCTGCGGCGCTGCCGGTTTATAACACTCTCGGCGAAGGCGAATTGGACCGCACGAATTATATTTTTATCAACAATGTGTTCGATCCGGAGGAGTTGGACACGCACAAGCTTTTGGACTTTGTGGGCCGCGGCAACTCGGCTTTCATCGCCGCGAATATTTTTTCCGGCAAGCTGGCCGATACTTTAAAACTAGACACCGACACGCATTTTGTTTTGCAAGACTCCGTCAGCCTCAACTTCGTCAATCCCAGCCTGCGCGCGGTGCGCGACTATGAATACAAAAAGCAAACGGTGAGTCGTTACTTCACTCGCTTTGACACGGTGCACGCGACCATCTTGGGCCGCGACCGCCGCGGCCAAACGAACTTCCTCCGCCTGCACTTTGGCCGTGGCGCTTTTTATCTGCACTCCTTTCCTTTGGCCTTCACCAATTACTACATGCTCTTTCACAACAATCATGAATACGTTGCCAAAGCTTTTTCATACTTGCCGGCGCAAGACACGTTTTGGGATGAATATTACAAGATCGGCCGTTCGCAAATCGGCACGCCGTTGCGCTATGTTCTCAGCCAAACGCCGTTGCGCTGGGCTTATTACGTCGGCTTGACCGGTGTGCTGCTCTTCATCCTCTTTCAAGGCAAACGCCGCCAGCGCGTGATCCCAATCATTACGCCGAAGGCCAACACTTCGCTCGAATTTCTTTCGACCGTAGGCCGCTTATACTATCAACAAGGCGACCATAAAAATCTCGTGCGCAAGAAGCGCGCATTCTTGCGAGAATATTTGCACGCGCGATTTTATCTCAACGCGCCAACCTGGGACGAAGAGTTTGTGCAGCGCGTGATCGAAAAGAGCGGCCATGCGCCGGCTGAAGTGCGCGCCCTGTTCATGCGCATGCGAACGTTGCAGAACTCCGAGCACGTTTCAGAAGAAGACCTTTTGCAGTTGAACGCTGCTTTGGAACGCTTTTATCAACAAACGGGTGCTTGATGGAAAACGTAGAATTGTTGGAGCCGCGCACGGACTTGTCCGCGTTGCAAGAAACGGTGCAGCGTCTTAAAGCCGAAGTGCGCAAGATCATCGTCGGGCAGCAGCACATGGTGGAGCTGCTCACGGCCGCGGTGCTCGCTGAAGGTCACGTGTTGATCGAAGGCGTGCCCGGCGTGGCGAAAACTTTGGCCGCGAAGCTGTTGGCGAAAACGCTCGACGTGGGCTTCGCGCGTTTGCAATTCACGCCCGATCTCATGCCCTCCGACGTGCTCGGCACCATGGTTTATAATCTGCAAAAGTCGGAGTTCGAATTTAAGCGCGGCCCGATCTTTTCGAATCTCGTATTGGTCGATGAAATCAATCGCGCGCCGGCGAAGACGCAAGCCGCGTTGTTCGAGGTGATGGAGGAGCGCCAAGTTACGATTGACGGCGTGACGCATCCGATGGCGCGGCCCTTCTTCGTGGTGGCCACGCAGAATCCCATCGAGCATGAGGGCACCTATCGTTTGCCCGAGGCCCAGCTTGATCGCTTCTTCTTCAAGATCGCGGTCGATTATCCGTCGTTCGAAGAAGAGACCACCATGCTCGCGGAGTTTCACGCGCGCAAGAATGTGAATGACCTCAATGCGATCATGCCCGTTTTGCGCGCGGAGCAAATCGCCGAGCAGCAGCAACAGGTCAAAGCCATTCACGTTGAGCCGAACTTGTTGCACTATATCGCGAAGATCGCGCACCAAACGCGCAACGACAGCGCGATCTATCTCGGCGCCTCGCCGCGCGCGGCGCTGACCTTGATGACCGCGGCGAAAGCGATTGCCGCCATTCGCGGCCGCGATTTCATTACGCCCGAAGACATTCGTGAAATGGCGCTGCCGGTGTTGCGGCATCGCATTATGCTCACGCCGGAGAAAGAGATGGAAGGCGTGAAGCCCGATGAAGTTTTGCAGCAGCTTTTGGCGCGCATCGAAGTGCCGAGGTGAGTTGGCGTGGCGTTCGTAGTTGCGCCTTCAGGCGCTTTCATCTCGCACGCGTAAGACGTCTAAAGACGTTACTACAAACTTTTTCCAAAAAGAAGATGATGAGAAACCTATTCCTACGCCCCCGTTTTTTCATCGCCCTCGCCGCGCTTGCGGTGATGTTCGCTACGGCTTATTTTATCCCACGCCTCTTCTTTCTGGCACAGATTGCGGGCCTCGCGCTGACTCTGTTGACATGCGCGGAACTGTTTTTTCTTTTTGGAAAAAGAAAAGGCGTTGCCGCGGAACGCATAACGCCCGAGCGTTTTTCGAACGGCGATGATAACGCCATAACACTGTGCCTCCAAAATCATTACGGCTTCAAGCTCACCGTTCAAATTATCGATGAGCAGCCGGCGCAATTGCAAGCACGCGCTTTCAGCCTGGCAACGGCGTTGCCGCCGCGTAAGGAACAAACGCTGCACTATACGCTCCAGCCGCTCACGCGCGGAGATTATGTGTTCGGCGCATTGCACGTGTATGCGAGCAGCGCGCTCGGCTTGGTGAGCAAGCGGTACAAGTTCGAACAGGCGCAAATGGTGCCGGTGTATCCCGCCTTTTTGCAAATGCGCAAGTATGAATTGTATGCCGTCTCGAATCGCTTGGCCGAGGCCGGCATCAAAAAGATTCGGCGCGTGGGGCATTCGATGGAGTTCGAGCACATTCGCAAATACGTGCGCGGCGATGATTATCGCACGTTGAATTGGAAAGCCACCGCGCGCAAGAGCGAGTTTATGGTCAATCATTTTGAAGACGAGAAGTCGCAGCAGGTTTATAGCTGTATCGACATGGGGCGCGTGATGGAACTGCCGTTCGGCGGCATGAGCTTGTTGGACTACGCGATTAACGCGAGTTTGGTGATCTCGAATATCGCATTGCACAAGCAAGACAAGGCCGGCGTGATCACGTTCGCGCACAAGATCGATACCATTTTGCCGGCAGAGGGGAGGGCCACGCAATTGGAGCGCATCATGCAGCTTTTGTACGGCGCGCAAACGGATTTTTTGGAATCCAACTTCGAAGCGTTGAGCGCGACGATTACGCGCAAGATCAAACACCGCAGCCTGATTTTGCTCTTCACCAACTTTGAAACGCTCTCGGCATTGCAAAGGCAATTGCCTTATCTGCGCCGCATCGCGCGCCGCCATTTGGTCGTGGCGATTTTTTTTGAGAATGAAGAAATCAAAAAGAAGCTGCATACTCCCGCCCAAACCACGGAAGAGGTTTATATCAAAGCCGTGGCGGAAAAGTTCGTGCTCGAGAAAAAGCAAATCGTCAAAGAGCTGCAACGTTACGGCCTCCAAGCTCTGCTCACGTTGCCGCGACAGCTCGCAGTTGACACCATTAACAAATATCTTGAGATCAAAGCGCGCGGGATGATTTAAAAAATGCCTCTCGTTTCCACGCTCCGCGTCGAGTGGCGCGAGCATCTTGCTTCCGGCGAGACGAGGTGCGTGAACTATAATGGCCGCAGAGCGGCCAGGCTGCATTCCCACGCAGAGCGTGGAAACGAGAAATATTTGAGGGACTACGCATGAGCGCCATCGCCATCACTACGGCGCAAAACGTCGGCATTGAGTATGAAACCGCGAGCGTGAGCGACCGCGTGCTCGCGGCCTTGCTCGATATATTCATTCTCGCAGGTTATATGATCGGCGTCGCGATTTTATTTTTCGGCATTCTCGGCGGAGGCGGCTGGGCGATGAGCGTGATTATCTTCTTGCCGGTATTTTTTTATGACCTCATTTGCGAGCTCGCGCTTGACGGCCAAAGCATCGGCAAGCGGCAAATGAAAATCAAAATCATTCGCCTCGACGGCGCGCAGCCCAATCTCGGCAATTATCTGCTGCGTTGGTTGTTTCGGATAATCGACATTCAACTCTCAATGGGCGGCATCGCGATTCTCACGCTGATGATCAACGGCAAGGGCCAACGCTTGGGCGATATTGCCGCGGGCACGACGGTGATCAAGCTCAAGCCGCAAGCAACTTTGGCCGATACGATTCTCAGCAGGGTGGAAGAAGATTATCAACCCGCGCTTCCGCAAGTCGCTCTGCTGACCGATCAGGACATGGCCATCGTCAAGCAGGTGCTCGAAGCCATGACGCACGAGCTTGAGGTTGACGACGATCTCTGCAGCAAGGCCCAGAATGCCGTCGCCGCGAAGATGGGGATTGCAACGGAAATGAATGCTCGCCTTTTCTTGCGCACGGTGTTGAAAGATTATAATCATTATCACGGTAAAGTGTGACGCATGCACCAACTCGTTTATCCCTACCTCTTTTTGCTCGCGCTCGGTTTATCTCTCGCGTTTGTTCCCTCTGCGCGCCGTCTCGCGCTCAAATTGCGCGTGCTGGATTTACCGCACGAGCGCAAAGTTCACGAAGGCATTCGGCCGCGCTTGGGCGGGCTGGCGATCTATGCGGCTTTTATGCTGGTCTTGGGCGCGCAGCTCGGCGGATTTTTTGCGTTAAATAAAACAGCTTGGTTTCGTGATCATTTTCCCGTTCTGGTTGAGCAAGCGGAAATGCTCATCCGCGCGCTGCCCAAGCTTGGCATCATTCTGCTGGGCGCGACCCTGATGACGGTGTTGGGCTTCATTGATGATCGCCGCGGCCTTGGCTTTTCATATAAAATAAAATTCGCGGTGCAGTTTCTCGCTGCCGGCCTCTTGTTGCTTGGCGGCGTCGGCACGACGTTCATGCCCGCGCCGTGGCTCAATTATCTCGTCACGATCTTTTGGATCGTAGGCATTACCAATGCGTTCAATCTGCTCGATAACATGGACGGTCTGGCCGCGGGCGTGGCGGTGATCGCCAGCGCGATGTTTCTGCTCATCACCATCGTGCAAGCGCAGTTCTTTTCCGCGATGATACTCTGCATTTTTGCCGGAGCCGTCGCCGGTTTTCTTTATCACAATTTTTATCCGGCGAAAATTTTTATGGGAGATACCGGCAGCCATTTCATCGGCTATATGCTCGCGACGCTGTCGATCACGAGCAGCTATGTCGTGCCGGAAAGCGTGAATCTCTTGCCCGCACTGATGCCGCTGCTCATTTTGAGCATTCCCATTTTCGACACGCTCTCGGTCATCGTCATCCGCGTGAAAGAACGGCGTTCGCTCTTTCAAGGCGACCGGCGCCACTTCTCGCACCGTTTGGTGGATTTAGGCATGAGCCAACGCGGCGCCGTCATCTTCATTTACTTGGTGGCAACTAGCATCGGCCTTGCCGCGGCCTTGTTGCCCTACCTTCCGCTGTGGGGGCAGATTCTCGTGCTGCTGCAAACGGTTTTGATCTATGTCATGATCACTATTCTTATGCACGTCGCGCGGCGCATGAAAGCGGCGCAGTAAACGAATGAGAGAAACGAGCGAAGGCGTACTCACGCGGCTTGATTTATAGCTCCACCTCAAGGTGTCATTCTGGAAGAACCTTCCCTCACGCTGGGAATAGGGCCGAGCACGAGGGAAGTTCCTTACAGGATGACATTTCAAAGATGGGCATTGCAAATTAGCCTTAAACTGGGTTGCGGAATTTGAGTTTGGATTTCTCCGAAAGCTTTCTATTTTAGCCCAGCAATTGAAGCTTGAACTCATCGTGTTGTGTTGAGATAACCTGAAAGGAGTTTTTCATGTCGCAGCCCGTAGTTTTGAGTGACAGCAATTTCACACAAGAGGTTTTGCAATCCGACACGCCCGTGCTTGTGGATTTTTGGGCGGAGTGGTGCGGCCCGTGCAAAATGATTGCGCCCACGATTCATGAGCTTGCCGGTGAGTATGCGGGCAAGGCGAAAATCGCCAAGCTCGATGTGGATAGCTATAACGTGATCGCCGGACAATTTGGAATTCGTAGCATCCCGGCGCTGTTGATTTTCAAAAACGGCAAAGTGGTTGATCAAATCGTTGGCGCCGTGCCCAAGCAAAAAATCAAAGAGCGCTTGGACGCGAATCTGTGATTCAAAATGAATTCGCGAGACCCGGAGTAAACTCTATTGCGCTTGGTGGAATCGCGCATTGATGATAATCATTGCAAAAGAGCATCCGCACCTCGGATGCTCTTTTGTTCTAGGAGCATCGTGAAGACGCATTACGACGTGCTCATTGCCGGCGGCGGTCCGGCAGGCTTGAGCGCCGCTTATTCTGCCGCCCGCGCGGGTTTGCAAGTCGCGCTCTTCGAACGCAGCAAAGAGATCGGTTATCCCGTGCACACGAGCGGCGGCAGTTGGATTCAGGAATTGCGCAAGCTGGAGATTCCCGAGCGCTACATGCATCCCATTCGCACGGGCCGCTTTCTCGCACCGAATGCGCAGGCCGAGTTCAGCTATGATGAGCCTGTGAGTTGCATTCTCGAGGTGCGCGGCTTGTATCAATACCTCGCGGTGCTCGCGGCGAAAGCGGGAGCTGAAATTTTTCCTTCAAGCCAGGTCGAAAGCGTTTTGTTTAAAAATAATCTTCCCGCCGGAGTGCGAGTGCGGGGCAGAGGAGAATTTTTCGCGCCGCTGTTGATTGATGCCTCGGGCGTCAATGGCGTGCTGGCAAAACAAGCGGGGCTGCGCAGCGAGTTTGAACGCTACGGCGTCGGCGCGGAGGTCGATGTCGTGACCTCGCACTGGCCGCAAGACACCATTGCGTTGCTGTTCGGCAGCTTGGCCGGCCCCGCGGGATATGGCTGGATTTTTCCGCACGGCGAAGAGCGCGTGCGCGTCGGCGTCGGCGTGATTCGGCCCGACACCGCTTGTGATGCGCGTCATGCCTTGCAGAGCTTGTTGGAGTATGCGCATGCGAATTTTCAACTGGAGACGAGTGCGCAGCTCGAAGTACACACAGGTGCGATTCCGAGCGTTGCGCCATTAGCTCGCGTCTCGTCACACGGCGTGCTCGTGGTTGGCGATGCGGCCGCGCTCGTTTCAACTTTGTTGGGAGAGGGCATTCGTTTCGCTATGGAATTGGGAAGATTGGCGGGCGAAGTCGCGGCGCAAGCGCACCTTGCCGGAAAGTTCGAGGCGCGCTTTCTCGCGCGTTTTGATAAAGCCTGGCGCGCGCGTTATGGCAACATGTTTTCGTGGGCGCAGCGCATAAATCGTCGTCTCGCGCAATACGACGATGACAAGTGGAATGAAAAAATCCGGCTTCTCGCCCAACTTCCGGCGCAAGTTGTTCCGCTTCTGTTGCAAGGAAGAGTCTGGGAGCCGGCATTGCTTGCCGCGCTTTGGCGGCATCGCGACCAGTTCAGCTTAACCTCGCTGAAATCGTTGCTCCACCGCGCATGAGCTTCGCTTATTAGCACTTCGCGCTAAAATAGGGCAAAATCATTCTTGATTTTTTAGGCCTCGTTGTATACATTGCGCGCACTTCTAAACACAAGTTTGTTCTCTTCAAAATCAAATTCTCAAGCATGACGCGAGGACCTCGTGCAACGCGCAAGGCTTGAGTTGAAACACGCGCCGACCGATGCCATTCTTCCACCGCGGCATTTTTCTTCTCGCACTCACAGCAGCCGGTTGGGACGCACGCTTTTAGGACTTCAACTTTGGACAGCAACTCGAGGACAGTAAGATGATGGCATTGATTATGGCCGGTGGTTCCGGCACCCGTTTTTGGCCGAAAAGCCGGGAGAGTCATCCCAAGCAACTTTTGCAAATCGTCGGCGAAGGCACCATGCTGCAAAACACGGTGCGTCGCTTAAGCCCGCTGATTGCCGACGAGCGTATTTTTATCGTGTGCAAAGAAAGCCAGCGCGAAGCGATTTTAGCGCAGGTGCCGCGGCTTCCGGCGCAGAACATTATTGTCGAGCCGTGGGGCAAGAGCACGGCGCCCTGTATCGGTCTCGCGGCGTTGTTCATGCGCAAGCGCTGTGGTGATGAAGTGATGGTGGTGTTACCCGCGGATCATTTGATCGGTCCGGCGGAAAATTTTCGCGCGACGTTGGCGGCCTCCGGCAAAATTGCCGGCGAGCATAAAGTTCTAATCACCATCGGCATTCCTCCCACTTTTCCGGCAACCGGCTACGGCTACATTCAACGTAGCAACGAAGCTTTGGGAAATACAAAGGCCCAAAAAGTCAAAGCTTTCGCCGAAAAACCCAATTGGGAAACGGCGCAACGCTTTCTGGCCAGCGGGGATTTTTTGTGGAATAGCGGCATGTTCGTGTGGCGCATCTCCACGATCATGGAACAACTCGACGAGCATTTGCCGCAGTTGAGCGACGGCTTGCGTGAAATCGAGCGCGCGCTCGGACAGCCCCACGAGCAAGAAACCATCGGGCGCGTTTATCAGCAAATCAAGAGTATCTCCATTGATTACGGCGTGATGGAAAAGGCCAAGAACGTCGTGGTGTTGCCCGCGAATTTTGAGTGGAACGACATCGGCAGTTGGGACGAAGTCTATAAGCTCTCGCCCAAAGATAAAGATCAAAACGCGCTGAATAACGGCAATCACGTGCTCTATGAGTCGGCGGGGTGCTTGGTCGAGGTGACAGATAAAATCGTCGCAACGGTCGGCGTGCAAAACCTCGTGATTGTGGAAAGCGAAGACGCGCTGTTGATTTGCGCCCGCGACCGCGCGCAGGAAGTGAAAGAGTTGGTCGAGCTAATCAAACGCAAGAAGATGACGGATTTACTCTGAGCCATGAAAGAAGAAGAGATCCTCTCGGGGTTGGAAAAAATTTTGGCGAGTTTGCACATTGACCTGCGTTATGAGAAGGGCGACTTCTCCGGCGGGTACTGCGTGCTGAAAGAAAAGCCGATGATGATCGTGCAGAACAGCTTGAGCACGCCGCAAAAAATCAAAGTTCTGGCGCGCGAGCTGGCGCAAATGGATTTGCAAAACGTGTTTCTCGTGCCCGCCCTGCGCGAGGTGATTGACGAAGCGGTGAGCACCAACGCGGCAACACGATAGATTCTTCAAAAAGAAGAACCTTTAACTCAACGCGCATCCCGCAAACGCTACAATCCAAAGCCTTCCGTAAGCGGATTTAACAACTCAAGCGGATAAATCTTTAAAGCTTTATCCGCATACCTTTAAAATCCGCTTACAAAAAATCTTTGCTTTTAAAAAAAGACCGCACTTTTAATGAACTAAGGTGTCTTGAACGCATATGGAAAAAGCAGAACTGATCTCGTATTTCAATGAAGCGACGTTCATTCCGACATTGCAGGCACGCACCAAAGAGGCCGCGCTGGAAGAATTGGTCAATTGTTTCGTCTCCGCCGGCTTGGTTCGCAACGGCGCGATTGTTTTGGAAATGGTCAAGCGCCGCGAGGACTTGGGCAGCACGGCGCTCAATCACGGCATTGCCCTGCCGCACGGGCGCACCACCGCGGCCGCGGATTTGATGATCGCCTTCGGCTATTCCAAACGCGGCCTAGCCTGGGGCGCGATGGACGGCAAGCCGGTGCATCTCATCTTTATGGTGCTCGCGCCGCCGCAAGAACAGAACAATAAGTATCTCCCCACGCTCGGGCGCTTAGTCGAAATCCTGAGTCATCCTGCCGAACGAGAAAAATTCACCAACGTCACCACTTACGCGGAATTTACCCAACTACTCAAAAGCTGATCATGGCCGAAAAAATCAAAACTCAAATCGAGTTCCTGGTCGCATTGCAAGATCTCGATATGATGCTCAAAGAAATAGAAGACGTCAAAGCTTTGGGATTCGAAGTCAACGCCGAGGGCACAGCTACGCTCAACCGCGCGCGCGCGGAATTGGTGCAGAACATCAAGAAACAACTGCTCTCCAATTACGAGCGCTTGCGCAGCCGTTACAAACGCGCGATTGTGCCGGTGAAGGAAGACACCTGTCTCGGCTGCTTTATGCGCGTGCCTACTTCTATAACCGCGCAAGGCCGCACCGACGTAGAAGTATTGAGTTGCGAAAACTGCGGCAGGATTTTGTATTGGTTGAATTGAGAATCGGCGGGATATTTGGAGTGAGGGAGTAGTGGCGTGCTGGGACATGCTTTTACAAAACTCCAGCAAGCCAACACTCCATTACTCCAATCTCAGAGAGGTTTGTCGTACATGCGATAGCGTTTATAAATCTTCGCCCCCAGCAATCTCATGCCGCGATTGATCAAATCGTTATTCTCCAGCGTCCACGAAAATTCCCCGCAATCATTCCCCGCAACCACGTTCCGGCGAAAGGTCTCCATATACAGCGCCGCGCCGATGCCGCTGATGGTCTGCAATTTTTTGATGACGCCCAAAGTTAGCACGCGCGCCGTGTGAATCTTGCGAGAATGATAGAGCACTTTGAGAATGCCGAAGGGCAGGAGGCGGCCGTTGATCTTATGCAGCGCTTCGTTGAGATCCGGGAGGGAAAGCGAGAAACCGACCGGCTCCCCGTTCTTTTCCACGACGAGCACGATTCGCGGATCAACCACAGGCTTTAAATCATTCGCCATGTGTTCAAACTCTTCTTCCGTCATGGGCACGAAGCCCCAGTTGTTGCTCCACGCGTCGTTATAAACTTTTTTAACCGCCGCGATCTCGGCTTTAAAGTTTTTCATATCGAGAGTGCGCAGCACCAAGCCCTCTTCTTTTAAAACTTTTTCTCCCACCCGAACGATTTTAGGATTCTGGCCGATCTCGCTGTGCATCCACCACGCATATAAATCCATTGCCTTCGTGAAGCCTCGGCCCTCGATGAGATCAATATAGTATTTCGGATTATAGGTCATCATAATGCGCGGACTAGCGTCAAAGCCTTCGACGAGCAGGCCACACGTTTCATTCATCGAATAGTTCGCCGGACCGCGTAGCGAGGTCATGCCTTGCGCGCGCGCCCAATTCTCCGCGGTTTCAAACAAGGCCGCCGCCACTGCGGGATCATTGCTCGACTCAAAGAAGCCGAAGAACGCGAGCTTCTCGTTGTGAAAGTTATTGTGATTGTGGTTGAGAATCGCGGCGATGCGTCCCACGTATTCACCGTTGCGGCGCGCGAGAAAAAGGTCGGCCGTGGAATGGAGATAGAAGGGATGCTTCTTCTTATCGAGCAGCTTCTTCATATCCATGATCAAAGGCGGCACCCAATAGGGATCGCCTTTATAAATCTTCCAGGGCAAACGGATAAACTCGCGCAAAGCGCGCGCGCTTTCAACGGGAATGATTTCGATTTGGGACAAGCGGCATTCCTTTGCGGGAGTATTGAAGGATTGCTTTGGGCACACGAAAAAACGCGCCTAAAAACGCAACTACGAACTAGGCAATCAAGCCGACTTGCCGCCCGATGCGCGCGACCGTGTCGATGATTTGATCCAAAATATCTTCCGTGTGCGTGGCCATATAGCTCGTGCGAATCAAGCCTTGCCCGGCGGGCACGGCGGGCGTGATGACCGGATTGGTGAAGATGCCGTTTTCGAAGAGCAGCTTCCAAAACTCGAACGTCTTCATATCTTCACCGACGTGGATGGGAATGATGGGGGATTGCGTGTGGCCGGTGTTAAAGCCGAGATCGTCAAAAGCTTTTTTCATCTTGCGGACATTGCGCCACAAGTGTTCGATGCGCTCCGGCTCTTTTTCGATAATATCAACCGCGGCAATCACCGCCGCCGTGGCCGCCGGCGGCATGCTCGCGGAGAAAATCAACGTGCGCGAATGGTGTTTGATATAGTCGAGCACGTACGCCTCGCCCGCCACAAAGCCGCCGATGGAGGCGAACGATTTCGAGAACGTGCCGAGCACGAGATCGACTTTATCTTCCATGCCGAAATGCTCGCCCGTGCCGCGCCCGTATTTTCCTAAAACACCGATGGCATGCGCATCGTCAATCAGAACTTGGGCTTTATACTTTTCGGCAAGCTGGGCAATGCTCGGCAAATCTACAATATCGCCTTCCATGCTGAACACGCCGTCGGCGACGATGAGCTTGCCGGGCGCGCCTTTTTGTTTCTCGAGCAGCTTTTCGAGGTGCGCCATGTCGTTGTGACGATAGCGCACGGTATGGCCGAAAGCGAGGCGGCAGCCGTCAACGATACTCGCATGGTTCGCGCGGTCCGCAAAGATCACGTCGTCTTTGCCGACGATGGTCGCGATGACGCCGAGGTTGGTTTGAAAACCGGTCGAGAACACCAACGCCGCCTCGCGCTTCATATACTTCGCCAAACGATGCTCAAGCTCCTCGTGCAACTCCAACGTGCCGTTCAAAAAGCGCGAGCCGGTGCAACCCGAGCCGAACTTCTCCAGCGCTTTGATGGCTGCTTCCTTTACGCGCGGGTCTTGCGTTAGGCCGAGGTAATTATTCGAGCCGGCCATGATGAGCTTCTTGCCTTTAATCATCACTTCAATGTCCGCGCCGGATTCAATGGCCTTGAAATAAGGATACCAACCTCCTTCAATCGCCTCTTGGGCGCGCGTGAAGTTGCGACACTTTTGAAAAAGATCCACCTTGCCTCCTCCGGAACTTGCTATGTTGATCCTCGTCGAGCTTTTCATTCGATGACCGCGCTCAACGAGTTTGATTTTTTGTGCAGTTCGTGCTCACGTTTGTTCAGTGGGTATAAATATAATCTGCGCTCGTGCGGAATGCAAGCGGCAATTCTGATGAGTCAAAACCATTTTGGGCAAAACTATTCTTTTAATCGTTGATTCGATTGGACATTCAAACACGCGTAGGCCGTTAACACGGATTAAGAGCGCACGCGGAAAAATATTTGCAAGTGTGTTTTTGATCCGTGTGTGTCCAAAAGATTTTTGGAATTTTATGCAGTGTTTGTTTCGCTGCTTCGTGTAAGTCGGGCAAGCAAAGACAGTGCAGCAGGATCATGAGGCAGGAGGTGGAGTGCTGCTTCGAGAGAGGTGCGCGCGCGTTCGAAGTCTCGCGCCACATAAGCAGAAAAAGCTCTTTCATAATTTTGATAATACGCCGCGTCGATGGGGCTGCGGTATGTGGCGAGATCCCCATGGACTTCGTAAATCTTCATGGCTTGGTTTTTAAGTTCCAGCGTATCCAACCAGCGTGTGCGAAATTCATTCGGCGACAAGCGCGCGGAGGTCGCTTCCGAAATGAGCAAAGTCGTGCCGTAGTTTTGATTCGCAGCGCGCAAGCGCGCTGCGAGATTCACGGCCTCGCCGAGCACGGTATAATCGCAAACCTCGCGCGAACCCAAGTTGCCGATCACCGCGAGGCCGGTGTGAATACCGATCTGGCAGTGCAATGGCGGAACCCCCACGCGCTCCCATTGCTTTTGGAGATCGAGCAAACGCCGTTGCATCTTCAACGCGGCGCGCACGGCAAGCTCTGCATGATTTGGCGAGGGCAGCGGCGCGCCAAACTCAGCCATGAGTGTGTCGCCCAAAAACTTATCGACTCGGCCTCCTTCTGCAATGATGATGTCGGCCATCTCCGTGAAAAATTCCTTCAGCAGTTTGACCAACGCGCTCGCCGGAATGCTTTCCACCAAAGGCGTATTGCCCGACAAAGCCGCAAACAAGACGGTCAGCTCTTTTTCTTCGCCCTCAAGCTTTAAGCGCTCGGGCTGCGCCAGCAACTGCTTCAGCGTATGCTCGGAAACGGATTTTGAAAAGAGGCTGCGAATGAAAGCATGCTCCTTTGCCCTCGCACGGTGCAGGCACAAGAGCATTCCCGAAAACATAAACAAAAAGCTTCCGCCCAAGCTTACGAGGGGAAAGAGTGAAGACCGCGCGAACTCTCGGCAAGCGAACGCGACGAGCGCGGATGCGATGATCAAGCCCGTGAGATGGAGCGGCCAGGAGTTCTTCCGCAGCGCTGCCAGCGCCAACAACGTGCTCGTTAACGTCAACGCGCCGAAAAACTCTTTCCTCGACCACGCACGCGCGCACTGTCCGTTGCACGGACGCTCCTGGCTTCCAGCCGCGACGCGATAAAAATTCTCCAAGACAGAATAATCCCACGGCGTCCAAATCGCGCCGAAGATTTGCCAAAACATCATGGCTGCGGTCAACAAGCCGGCAGCCGCAATTAGAACAACAAGGATAAGCTTCCTGCTTTTCATCACTGCGCCAAAGCGTTTTTGTTTTAAAAAGTGGGACACCAAATTTTAATGACGACAAGATGAACTTACGCGGGAAGAAATGAAATTGCGGAGGCTGCTGGGCGAGAAAAGCTTCTTTCCTTCAGCTACTTTTCAGAAATCTTTTTATATTGGCTTCCCATTTATCTCTACTGCGGCAGATTACCAACGTTGCCCGCTAAACACGCGCGTTGCACAAAAAGCTTTTCGCGTTTTTAGTGGGTTCGTGAGCAAGAGTTTTAATCCGCCCGGAAGACCTAGGAATCGTATTATTTCCCGACCTTCTTATGCGCATACTCGTCATTGAAGATGAAAAAGCCGTTGCCAGTTTTGTGCGACGAGCGCTTGTGGAAGAATCACACGCTGTCGATGTCGCGCACGACGGCCTCTCCGGCGAGCAACTGGCATTAGCCGAAGCCTACGATCTCATCATTCTCGATCTCATGCTGCCCAACAAAAGCGGGTTGGCCGTGCTGAAAACCTTGCGTTACGAGGGCATATCCACGCCCGTGCTTCTGCTCACTGCGCGCGACGAAGTCGCGGACCGCGTCGCCGGTTTGGACGCAGGCGCGGACGATTATCTCGGCAAGCCCTTCGCCGTTGCGGAATTGCGCGCGCGTGTGCGTGCGTTGTTGCGCCGTCATTCCGACCACAAAGACGCACTGCTCGTCGTTGCCAATCTCGTGTTGGATACGGTATCGCACGAAGCGCGCTTGCACGAAACGCGCCTTGAGCTTACCAGCCGTGAATACGCGATCTTGGAATATCTGCTGCGCAACAAGGGCCGGCTCGTCACTAAAGGCATGATCGCCGAGCACGTGTGGGATTATCATTTCGACAGCGATTACAACCTCATCGAAGTGTACGTGCGCCGGTTGCGGCAAAAGATCGAGCCGCAGGGTAGCCCGCGTTTGATACACACCGTGCGCAATGGCGGCTACGTGCTTCGGGAGCCGGAAGCATGATACTCACGATTCGCGGACGCCTCACGTTTTGGTATATGCTCGCCTTTGCCGCGGCGTTGACGCTCGTGCTCGGCGTGTTCGCGCTCGAAATGAAACGGCAGTTTGATGGCGATCTGCGAAGGGCCTTGCGCACTGAAGAAGCTTGGATCACGGATTTATTCGACGAAGAATTTCTTCCGCTGCTTACGGCGGAGGCCGCGGATTACGATACGCTCGCGGCCGAGTTGCTCGAAGAGCTTGATGAACGCTACGGCATGAAACACGAGTTTGTGATCCTGGCCGTGGCAAGAAGCGCGGGCCCCGTGGTTTTCAGCGGAGGCTTGAAAAATGCCGAGGCACTTTTGCCGGTGGATTTTTTGGAGCGGCGCGCCGGCAATTATGACGTGCTTCTGAATGCGCACCGGTATCGCGTGCGCGTGTTTCATCGCGCGTGGGGTCGTGTCGCCGCCGGCTTGGAAAATGAAACCATTTTTGAAATTGCCAAAGAGGCCGGCAAGCTTCTCATTTGGATCATTCCTTTGGGCGTGCTGTTGGCGGTCGCCGGCGGCTGGCTCTTGGCTCGCCTCGCGATGCGTCCCGTGCTTGCCGCCGCGCGCGCGGCCGAATCCATTTCAGTGGTGAATCTGCACGCGCGCCTACCCGCGTATGCCGGCAAGGATGAATTTGGCGCGCTCGTTTCCACGCTCAATCACATGATCGCGCGCTTGGAAGCGGACGTGACTCGCTTGCAGCAATTCACGCAGGACGCGGCGCACGAGCTGCGCACGCCGCTCACGATTCTGCGCGGCGATTTGGAATTGGCTTATCAAGACGAAAAGACTTCCGAGGAGACGCGCGGCCTGCTGCAAAAAACCTTGGATCGCGTCATTGCGCTCGGACAAATCACCGACAATCTCATGCTGCTCACGCGCTCCGATAGCGGCGACTATCCCATCGACAAAAAGCTTTTTCGTTTCGACTTCGTCGTGCAGGAAATTTTCGAGGACATCAAAATTCTCGCCGAGGCGCGCGGCCTTGCAGCGCTAGTGCACGAGTGCAGCGCCGTTGAGTTTTGGGGCGACGAGCCGCTCATTCGCCGCGTGCTGATGAATCTGTGCGATAATGCTTTAAAATATACCCGGAGTGGAAATCTTGAATTGCGCTTGCACCGCTCCGAGCGCGCGGTTGAAGTGCTCGTGAGCGATACCGGCATCGGCATTCCGGCGGAAGATTTGCCGAATATTTTTGATCGTTTCTATCGCGTGGACAAATCCCGCGCGAGCGCCACCGGCGGCAGCGGTCTCGGTTTGGCGATTTGCAAGTGGATCGTCGAAGCACATGGCGGTGAAATCGCCATCACCAGCGAAGTTGGAGTGGGAACGACGGTGCGCGTGTCTCTCCCCTTAACGGCAACCGCGAAGATTTTGTAGCGCCGGCATCAGGCCTGCTTTGTTTGCAGACTGGAAGTCTGCGCTACGATATCGGCCCTTGATCAGCGAGCCTAAAAACAAATATCCTTGGGAAATCGTCTCGGCATTGCGTTGAGTTTTTGAATTTTGATAACGTGGTCGAATTATGCAGGAACCGGCGCCTCCTCCAAATGACGAAGAGCTGATTAGAGCGATTAACTTATCCGATCGCGCGGCTTTTAAGCAGCTCTGCGAGCGTTATTATGACCCGCTGTACCGTTTTCTTTGGCGCAAAACGCGCAACGACGAGGCCGCCAAGGATCTCGTGCAAGAGCTGTTCATGAACCTCTGGAATTTGCGCGCGCGCCTGGATGAAAACCTCTCGATCAAAGCCTATCTTTACCGCGCCGCGAACAATTTGGCCATCAATCACTTGCGCAAAAAAATTCTTAAACAAGCGTATTTTGTCGACGATATTTCCAACGCGCTTGCCGGCTATTCCGAGGAAGAACGCGAGCTGCAGGAATGCCTCGACGAGGCCTTGCAAGATCTTCCGGAGGCGCAGCGCACCGTGTTCATGCTCAATCGTTTCGAAGGTCTGCGTTATGCCGAAATCGCCGAAACGCTGCAGATTTCCATCAAGACCGTTGAAAGCCGGATGAGCCAAACTTTGAAACATCTCCGCGAAAAGTTCAGGCCGCGCATTCGGACTTCGTGAGGAGTTTCATTTGAAAATCTGGCGTAGTTTTCTTTCGCAGGGAAATAGG
>Ga0247727_10007807_pt1 | contig 20181 bp, 19 predicted proteins | sample WisWelCaveWW1625_FD_202498 | JGI IMG/M metagenome (GOLD analysis project Ga0247727, IMG submission 202498) | Biofilm microbial communities from Wishing Well Cave, Virginia, United States - WW16-25 | ecosystem: Environmental > Aquatic > Deep subsurface > Groundwater > Cave microbial mat | place... | reverse complement strand
ATGCAGCTGATCCGAGAGGGACTGCACGCGCGTCTCGACGCTGCCCACCACGTCGCTCGCCATGCCGGCCTGCAGCTCCTTGATGGTGCGGAGCAGTTGCCGGGCGAGCTCAGCGTCCATCGACGGGGCCTCCGCCGGGTCGACCATGCGATCGATGCCGGCGAAGCGGTTCGCCAACGCTTGGTTGTCGGAGCGGATGAGCCGGGCGATGGCGGTCATGCGGTCGTCGACGTGCGCCATCATCCGGTCTTCGAACGCGGCCTGCGTCTCGGCGACCAGCTCGTCGAGCCCATCGATGGACCCGGTGACGGCCGTCACCTCGTCGAACCGGCGTTCCACGGTCGTGCCCATCGCCATCGACAGCGCCATGACTTGCTCGGCGATCGTCCCTTCGAGCGAGGCCAACCGTTCGGCCACGACCTGCTCCATGGCGGCCATGCGGTCATCGACCACCCTGACCACCGCGGTCTCGTCTACCCCCAGAACCCCGCCATCGATGGCGGGGGGCATGGCGGCTATGCGTTCTTCGACCAAGCCCTGCAAGGCTTTCGAGTCCGACCTGATGAGCTCGGCCAGGCCGCGCACCCGGGCCTCGAGCAACGCCTCGACGCGGCCGCGGACCTGCTCCTGTTCGCGGCCGTGCAGCCCGACGGTCTCGCGGATCATGCCGAGCTGCTCGGTCAGCTCGACGGTCTGCGTGTCGACCAGCCCGCGGACCGTCTCGCCGATCTTGTGGTCCTGGGTCACGAACATCTCGGCGTGCACTTCGATGCGCTGGGCGAGCCGGCCCACGGCCTCGGCACCGCCCTGCACGTAGCTCTGCATCGCCTCGACCACGCGTGTCGTCTCGTTCGCGATGAGCTCGCCGTGGTCGCGGACCTGTTGCAGGACCGTTTCCGTCAGCAACCGGTCGCGTTCGTCCATGTGGGCGAACGCCTCGGCGATGTGCCGTTCCACCATCTCGAGCTGGGTCCGGACGGTCTCGACGCCGTGCAGCGTGGGGGAGCTGGCGATCTCGCGGATCGCGGTGGCCGACGTCTCCATGGCCTCGCGGGTGCGACGCTCAGACTCCGACAGGTCGCCCAGGTGATCTTCGAGGCGCGCCGTGCGGACCGCGAGCGACTGGAACCGTTCGTCGCTCGATGCGATGAGCGACCGGATCGCCTGGTCGCGCGACAGCAACGTGACGATGCGCTCCTGCTCGGGGCGGACGTCGCGCGACGACGACCGCCAGATCTCGGTCGCCACCTCCCGCATCAGTGCGGCCGCCTGCGTCTCGATCACCCGGAGGCCTTCCTCAAGGCGGTCCTCGACCGCGCCACCGACCGTTTCGGCCAGCCGGTATTCGGTGGGTGTCATCAAGGGTTCGGCCGGAGAAGGATCGCGTCGGACGAAGCGCCCACGACGGAGCAGGCCGTCCTCCGGCTCACGGGTCGTACCCGGGTTGGTCATGATCAGACGCCTCCGCTCGGTGGGGCCGCGCTCGGTCGTCGATGCGCGAAGCATAGGGGGGGCACCGGGACGAATCACGCAACGACCTGCGGAAATCCGTTCGGTCGCGGAACCACCGTCGATATGGCCGACCTTTGCCGGGCTCGTCGGGGCCCACCTATACTGGTTGACCCGAGCGTCTCCCCGACCTCGGGACCGGTTGGCGAAGGCGCGTAGCTCAACTGGCAGAGCACCGGTCTCCAAAACCGGGGGTTGGGGGTTCAAGTCCCTCCGCGCCTGCAAGGGAGCATCCATGAACCGACAGATGAAGCGAGCGCAGGAACGCGCCGAGCGGCAGCAGAAGCGCTCGGGCGTCGATCGTGCGACCGCTGTGCAGGCGGCGCAGGCGCGTCGCGCTGCTGCTCCCGAGCGCCGCAAGCGCGCCAGCGCCAGGCAGTTCCTGAAGGAAGTCCGCCAGGAGCTCAGGAAGGTCGACTGGCCGACGCGCAAGGAGTTGGTCACGTACACCGTGGTCGTTCTGGTGACCATCACGGTGCTCACGACCTTCGTCTTCGGGCTCGATTACGTGTTCGCCAAGGCGATCTTCGCCGTGCTCGACTGACAAGGAAACCAGCTGTGACCAACGAGATCACCGAGACCGAACCCAACGAGGCCGTCGTCGAGACGGCGGTCGAACCCGACGACGAGGTCGTCGTGGGAACCATATTCGAGGACACCGTCGCCGAGGTCGAGAAGGTCGCCGCGCGGGAGCCGGTCGCCGAGGTCGCGCCGGTCGACCCGGCCGCCGAGGATCCGATGAAGGGGCCCGGCGACTGGTACGTGGTGCACACCTACGCCGGCTACGAGAACAAGGTGAAGACCAACCTCGAGAGCCGCATCCACACCATGCAGATGGAAGACAAGATCTTCCGCGTCTTCATCCCCATGGAAGACGTCATGGAGATCAAGTCGGGCAAGAAGCAGATCGTGCAGAAGAAGGTGTTCCCCGGCTACCTGCTCGTGAAGATGTGGTACGACAACGACTCCTGGTACGTCGTACGGAACACCCCCGGCGTCACCGGATTCGTCTCGGCCGGCACCGGCTCGAAGCCCACCCCGCTGTCGAAGCGCGAGGTCGACAAGATCTTGGTGGTGAAGAAAGAGGAGCACAAGCCACAGATCCGCGTGGGGTTCGATGTCGACGACGTCGTGCGCATCACGTCGGGTCCGTTCGCCGATTTCAACGGCACCATCGCCGAGATCAACGCCGAGCAGGCCAAGCTGAAGGTCCTCGTCAACATCTTCGACCGCGAGACGCCCGTCGAGCTGTCCTTCGACCAGGTGGCGAAGGTCTAACCCCCCTACGACGCGGGAGGTCCGCCACCGGGCCGTTCGAACCGCAGGAGGAAGGTACACATGGCACCCAAGAAGAAGGTCATGGCCATGGTCACCCTGCAGATCAGGGCGGCCCAGGCCACCCCCGCGCCTCCGGTCGGCACCGCGCTCGGCCAACACGGCGTGAACATCATGGACTTCTGCAAGCGATACAACGACGCGACGCAGCAGGTCGCAGGGCAGGTCATCCCCGCCGTCCTGACGATCTTCGAAGATCGCTCCTTCTCGTTCATCTTGAAGCAGCCCCCCATGGCTGAGCTCATCAAGATCGCTGCGGGCATCGAGAAAGGCTCGGCCGTGCCGCAGCGCGACAAGGTCGCGACGCTCTCGAGCACGCAGGTGCGGCAGATCGCCGAGCGCAAGATGCCCGACCTCAACGCCAACGACGTCGACATGGCGATGCGCATCGTCGCCGGCACGGCCCGGAGCATGGGTGTGGAGGTGGAGGCATGACCGAGGAGCATGGCAAGCGCTACCGCGAAGGCGCGAACGGCTTCGACCGCACCCAGGAGTACCTCCCGGTCGACGCGATCCGCATCTTGAAGGGATTCCCGAACGCCAAGTTCGATGAGACCGTCGAGGTCGCGTTCCGGCTGGGGCTCGACACCCGCAAGCAGGACCAGACGCTTCGGGGCACGGTGAGCCTGCCGCACGGCTCCGGCCGGTCCGTTCGCGTGGCGGTGTTCGCCCAGGGCGAGAAGGCCCGGGAAGCGCGTGACGCCGGCGCCGACGTCGTGGGTGGCGAGGAACTGGTCGATGAGGTCATGAAGGGCACCATCGACTTCGACGCGGCTATCGCCACGCCCGACATGATGGCGACGGTCGGGAAAGCGGGTCGCGTGCTCGGCCCGCGAGGACTCATGCCGAACCCGAAGACCGGGACCGTGACCCACGACATCTCGAAGGCGGTCGCCGACATCAAGGGCGGACGCATCGAATACCGCGCCGACCGGACGGGGAACGTGCACGCGATCATCGGCAAGAAGTCGTTCGACGAGAGACAGCTGCTCGAGAACTACCTCGCGGTGATCGAAGAGGTGCTGAAGGCGAAGCCGTCCTCGACGAAGGGGCGTTACATCATGTCCCTGGTGTTGTCGTCCACCATGGGCCCGGGCGTGCGGATCGATCCCACGAAGCCGCGACAGACCGACGAGGTCGGCGTCCCGGCGTAGGCGCCGCCGCCCGTGCTGATCGACGGCGCGCTGTGGCTGTGCACCGCGGTCTCGGCCGGGTTGACGTCATGGTTGTCGCTCGGGGCTTCGCCACCCGGCACCAGCGCCTTCCCTCACGCCGACAAGGTGGAGCATCTCCTCGCCTACGCGGTAACGACCTCGCTGTTCATGTTGGCCGCCGTGTGGCGCCCCGGCAGGGGTGAAGGCGTGGTGTGGGGACTCAGGAAGGGCGTGCTGCCCGCCGCCGTGACCGTCGCCATCGTGATCGAGATCGCGCAGGGGCCGATCGGCCGCGAGCGCGAGCTCGCCGACGCGGTGGCGGGCGGGCTCGGCGCGCTCGCAGCGGTGTCGGGAAACGTCGCGCTTCGCCGCCGCGTTGTCGCGAGCACGACCCCTTCCGTATCCTGAGCGGGCCGCAGACAGCAGGGGCGTTCGCGCCTAATCCCCACGGGGTACCTGCCGAGGCAGTGGAACTCGAGGGCACGCACCGTGCGCGTCTCCGCTGTCTGCGGAGGCGCGTTTTCCATCATCAGGAGGTGTGGATGCCCAACGCCGAGAAGGTGCAGCGGGTCGACGAGCTGAAGGAGCGGATCCAGGGATCCGCGGCCCTGTTGCTCACCGACTACCGCGGTCTCACCGTGGCCGAGTTCACCGAGCTCCGTCGATCGCTCCGCGAAACAGATACGAGCTTCGCGGTGATCAAGAACACCTTGATGCTTCGGGCTGCCGCCGACGCCGGCATCGAACGGTTCGAGGATCTGTTGCTGGGGCCAAGCGCCGTCGCGTTCGTGCACGGCGATCCCATCGCCGCAGCCAAGAAGCTCAAGGCTGCGTCGAAGCTGTTCCCCGCCCTGGCCCTGAAGGGCGGCTACATGGATGGCGCGGTGCTCGACGCGACGCAGGCCAACGGTCTGGCCGACCTCGAGAGCCGCGACGTCATGCTTTCGAGGGTCGCCGGCCTGCTCAAGGGCGAGATGTCGCGAGCCGCGGCGTTGTTCGTGGGCGCCCAGTCGAAGTTCTTGTCGGTCCTCGAGGCCTTCAAGCAGAAGATGCCGGCCGAGGAGCCCCCGGTGGTCGTCGAGGCGGCCTCCAAGCCGCAGCCCGGATCCGCACCCGAGAACGACAGCACCAAGGAGGAGTAGCGATGGCGAAGATCAGCACGGACGACCTGCTCGACCGGTTCAAGGAGATGACCCTCCTGGAGCTGTCAGCGTTCATCAAGCAGTTCGAGGAGACGTTCGACGTGACGGCCGCAACCGCGGCGCCCGTGATGGTCGCTGCGGTGGGCGCGCCCGCCGTGGGCGAGGCCGTCGAGGAGCAGACCGAGTTCGACGTCATCCTCACGGCCGCCGGTGGCCAGAAGATCCAGGTCATCAAGGAGGTGCGCGCGCTCACCAGCTTGGGTCTCAAGGAGGCGAAGGACCTGGTTGACGGGGCGCCGAAGGCGGTGCTCGAGAAGGTGGCCAAAGACGCTGCCGACAAGGCGAAGGAACAGCTCGAAGCAGCCGGCGCCACCGTCGAGGTCAAGTGACGAAGGAGTAACGGAACGGACGAACATCTGCACGTGGTGAGGGCGGGGCGAATCGCCGCCCTCACGCGTCGTTGGGGACCTCGCGAAGGCCCGCGAGGGCGTGCTACGTTGCCCGCCCACGCGGCATGACGAAGGAGGACGGATCCATGGGCGAGCGGCACTTCGGGACGCGACTTCGTGAAGCCAGACTGGGAGCCGGACTGAGCCAGTCCGAGCTCGAAGATCTCTCAGGGATCCCCAAGGCACGACTGTCGCGTTATGAGAACGGACACGTCGAGCCGTCGATCCAGACGCTCAATCGTCTCGCGCGGGCGCTCAACGTGTCGGAGGCGTCGCTGCTCGGCGACGAACGCGCCGCCATGGAGGAGTTCTTCGCGGTCCTCGCCGAGCGAGGGATCACCGTGCGTTCGAAAGATGAGGCGCGCCGCCTGGCGGGGTCCTTCGCCGACTCGTCGGCCGGCGCCTTGGCGGCTCGCTAGCGAGCCGCCCGCGGCGGACGGCTCAACGCCGTCTCGCCGGATAGGCTCCGTTCGTGCGCGTCGACCTCGCCCGGCTGTCGCCCGAAGTCGCCGTGGTGGTTGGTGCCGTGCGCGAAGCGCACGGCACCAACCATGCCGAGCTCGACCACCAGCTGACCCGCCCGCTCGACGCTCAGCGGTTGGTGACGGTGTCGCGGCGGCACGCCGCGACACCGGCGGTGCACGCCGCGCTCGCCCGTCGCGACCACCACGTCGCTCACGAGCTCCGTCGCGTCCTCGACGGGCCCGCGCAGGCCTCTCGCCTGCGAGCCCTCGCGCTCGCAGGCGACCTGATCCGCATCGTCGACACCCTGCGAAACGCGGGTGTCGAGACGCTCGCCTACAAGGGGCCCGTCGCCGCAGCCGGCTTGTACGGCGATCTGGCGGCCCGAGAGTTCGTAGACCTCGATCTGCTCGTGCGACCGGCTGACGTTCGCCGCGCGGTGGCGATCATGGAGCGTGAGGGGTATGCGCCGGTGTTCCCGGTGAACTCGAAGCAGATGAGCTTCCTGCTACGCCACGGACACGATCGCAAGTTCGTGCGCGGGGACGAGGTCGTCGAGATCCAGTGGGCCATCGCCGAGCGATCGCATGCGGTACCGCGCGACCCCGCCGTTTGGTTCGAACGGAGCCGCCTCGTTCCGCTGGGGGCAGCTCAGATCCGGACGTTGTCGCGCCACGACGAGCTGCTCATCTCGTCGTTGCACGGCGCCTTGCATCTGTGGGGGCGGCTCTCGTGGATGACCGACATGGCGGCGGCCCTGGCCGGTCTGGACGACCCCGTGACCGACACCGCGAACGTGTTGGCTGCCGCCCGGCGCGCGCGCGTCCGTCGCATGTTCTTGTCGGGGCCGGCCATGGCAGCGCGCGTCGTGGGGACGGTGTTGCCACGACCGCTCGCCGACGCCATCGACGCCGATGAAGCGCTCGGGCGCACGGTCGCTCGTCTCACCGACGCCGCCCTAGGACCTGATGGCCCCGCGACCTTCGCCGCTCGCGACCAGCTCGGGCTCCGGCTGTCGCTGAAAGACACCGGCATCGCGAAGGCCACCGAGGCTGTGCGGGCGATCGCGACGCCGACCCTGTCCGACTGGCACGCGGTGCGGATGCCAGAGGTGCTGTGGCCGCTGTACTACCCGCTCCGGCTCGGCCGGCTCGTGGCGCGCTATGTGGTCGGCTCGCGTTCGCCGGGCGATTGGTGGATGGCCGACGCCGAGCCCGGCGTCGAGCTGCCCGCTGGCCGGCCGGCGGCTAGCCCTTCGGGCCGGATCGCCCCGTGACCTGCACGTGTGCCCCGCGAGCATGCCCGTTCCCCGCCCGCCCGCCGTGGCCGTTGGTCGCCTCGTTCCCGGTGGCCTCGCGGTAGTCGTCGCGGTACCCGTAGGAGCTGTACGTCCCTCGCCTGCCCGATGCCGGGTCGAGGTTGTTGAGCACGCCACCCACGATCTGGCCGCCGACACGTTCGAGCTGTGAGCGAACCTGGAGCACGGCCGACCGGTGGGTGCTGGCAGCATCGGCCACGACGAGCACCCCGTCCGTCTTCGGGGCGAGCCCGAGCATGTCCGAAACCACGAGCGACGGAGCGGTATCGATCAACACGATGTCGGCCAGGCTGCGGAGCTCGGCGAGCAGGTCGTCCATGGCCTCGGACGCGAGCAGCTCGGCCGGGTTCGCCGGCACGGGGCCGCTCGGCATGACGATCAGGTTCGACACGTCGGTGCGATGCAGGGCCGCGACGAGGTCGCCCCGGCCGCTCAGCACGCTGGACGTACCTATGGTGTTGTCGAGGTGGAAGAACCGGTGCAGTCGTGGCCTCCGCAGGTCGGCAGAGATGGCGACGACGCGCGTGCCGGCCTGCGCGAGCGAGACCGCCAGGTTGACCGTCGTCGTCGTCTTGCCTTCCGCTTGCCCGGGGCCCGTCACGGCGATGACCTTGAGCCCGCCCTCGCGGGCAAGGTAGAGCAGCGTCGTTCGCGCCGCCCGGTAGGCCTCGGCGGCGGCCGAATCGGGCGCCGACAGCGACACGACCTTCGCATCTGACCGATCGCGCCAGCCCGGGACCTTGGGAACGACCGAGATCACCGGGGCGCCGAGGGCCTGCTCGAATCCCTGCCGGTCGGGCAGCCGCTCATCGAGTCGCTCGCGGACGAACGCGAGCCCGATCCCGAAGGCGAGACCGACGATCATGGCGAGGAAGCCGGTGGTCACGTAGCCCTTGTTCGACGGCGCGGCAGGCGTCTGCGCGGGCCCCACGACGAGACCCGGCGTCGGCGATGCCGCCGGGACGGCGAGCAGCTGGAGCTGCGCGGTCTCCCGCTCGCTGCGTACCGACGCGATCTCGCCGAGCAGCGTCGCGCGTTCGACCTCCGAGGTCGCGGCGGCCAGCCCGATCTCGAGACGCTCCAGCTCGTCGTTCGCTCGCCGGATCTCGTCGGTGTACGGCTCGGTCGCGGCGTCGTAGCCGGCCATCGCCGTCGCCCGTCGATCCTCGACATAGGCCTGCGCGAAGGCGTCGGCGCAGGCTCGCGCCGCGTCGGGCGACGGATCGGTGCACGCGATGTCGATGAGCGCGGTGTTCGCCGGCACCGTGGCATTCACCGACCCGGTGGTGGGGGTTCCCAAGATCGCAGTCGCCCCCGACACGATCTGCTCCGAGGCGATCCTTGCCGCCTCGGTGTCCATCGCCGACTGGAGGTCGTAGAAGGCGCCGGCGTACAACGGATTGCTCGTGAGCGGCCGAACCTCGACGCGGGCGGTGGCCGTGTAGACCGGGGTCCGCTGGTAGACCATCGCGATCGCCAGGCCGACAACGGTCACGACGACCGCCGCGACGGTCATCCGGCGCCGGCTGATGACCCCGAGGAATTCCCTGAGGTCGACCAGCTGCGGTTCGGTCTCGTCGTCGAGCGCCATGGGTCCGGCCGAGTCTAACCCCGGCCCGTGGCCGCCCCGACGACCGTGTTCGGTGTGTGTCCGAGGTCGGCATCGGCCGGCGTGGGAGCGACGTACCCCGGCACCAGCTGTCCCAGACAGGTCCGGATGGAGGCCCAATCTCGCACCGCTGCGGCAGCGATCAACGCGTCCACCCGGTCGAGGAAGTCGCGACCGTCGACCGACGCAGCACGTGCAACGCTGATGTGCTCGTGGGCCGTGGGTGCGGCGCGCTCGTTCGCGTCGAAGAGCATCTCGGTGAGCTTCTCTCCCGGTCGGAGCCCGGTGAACACCACGTCGATGGCGCGCGGGTCGGCGCCCGAGAGCCGGATCATGTCTCGGGCCAGATCCAAGATGCGGACTGGCGTTCCCATGTCGAGCACGAACACACCGCCGTCGGCCGCCATGGCTCCCGCCTGGATCACCAGGCGCGACGCCTCAGGGATGGTCATGAAGTAACGGGTCATCTCGGGGTGGGTCAATGTCAGCGGCCCTCCCCGGCGGATCTGCCCTTGGAACACAGGAACGACCGAGCCGCTGCTCCCGAGCACGTTGCCGAAACGCACCGAGACGTAGGCCCGCGCATCGGCGCCCGCGGCGAGGCACCGGACGAGCCGTTCGGCGAGCTGCTTCGTCGCGCCGACCATCGATGCCGGTGTGACCGCCTTGTCGGTCGACACGTTCACGAGCCGAGGCACGCCGGCCGCGAGCGCGGCCTCGACGACGTTCTTCGTGCCGTCGACGTTGTTGAGGACGGCCTCGTCGGGGTGCATCTCCATGATGGGGATGTGCTTGTGGGCGGCCGCGTGGAACACCACGTCGGGGCGGAGCCGCCGCATGACCTGGTGGAGCTTCGCCCGGTCACGGATCGAGCCGACGACCAAGGAGCGTGCGACACCGGGGAGCAGGTGGTCGAGCTCCTGATCCAACGCGTGCATGCCGTTCTCGACGAGGTCGAACATGACGACTCGGCCGGGATCGAGGCGCGCGACCTGACGGACGAGCTCGGAGCCGATCGATCCCCCCGCCCCCGTCACGAGCACCGTGCGGTCCGAGACGTAGTCGAGGGGACCGTCGAGGTCGAGCGCGACCGGCTCACGACGCAACAGGTCCTCGACCTGCACGCCGCGGACGCGGCTGAGCCCCACGTCGCCGGCGAGGATCTCGGTGAGGCCCGGGAGGATCCGGCATGCGACCCCCGTGGCTCGTGCCCCCTCGACGACGTCGCGGGTTCGCGAACCCGAGGCGCTGGGCATCGCGATCAGCACCTCGTCAACACCCGAGGCACGAACGACGGCCGGCAGGTCGGCGAGAGCTCCGAGCACGCGCAGCCCCGACACCGTGACCTTGCGCTTCAGCGAGTTGTCGTCGAGGAAGCCGACGACCGTCATCCCCGACGCCGGGTGTCGCCGGATCTCACGAGCCATGCGCGCGCCGGCGCTCCCGGCACCGACCAGCAGGACCCGTCGTTCGGACTGGCCGACCAGGGTCAGATCTTTGATCGTGCGCTCGTTCCACAGGCGCAGAGCGAGCCTAGTGCCCCCCATACCCACGACAGCGAGGGAACCGGCGATCAGCGGCACCGTGCGAGGGAAGCCCGCGACCTCGTGCCAGACGATGCCGGCGGCGAAGCAACACGCGGCCCCGACACCCACCGCCTTCAACAGGGCCGACAGATCGGCGACGCTTATCTGTCGCCATGCCTGGCGATGCAGGGTGAAGGTCCGGATCAGCAGCGCGTGCAGGGGGATGGTCGATGCGGTCCAAACGGTGATGGTGGAGCCAAGGTCGGTCCAGTCGTCCGGCTGCCGCAACCAGAAGGCGGCGAGGACGGCGAGGGTCCACACGGCGACGTCGATGAGGAACTTGACCCGTGTCCTGGCGCGGTCGTCGAGGCTCTCGAATGGCACGTTGGCGGGCTCCCTCGGATCGCGCGAAGCATCGCATCGAATGTGTCGGCCGCTGGGATATCGACCGCTAGAGTCCTGGGTCGTGGACCAAGACGTGCGAGTCGCGGTGGTCGGTGCGGGGCGGTGGGGGCAGCACCTCGTGCGCAACCTCCACGACCTGGGCGTGTTGGCGGCGGTCGCCGACCCCGACCCCGCCATCCGAGAGCGAACCAGGTTCACCTACCCCGACGTGAAGCTGCTGGACGACGCCGCGTCGGCGGCGTCGTCCGACGTCGAGGCCGTCGTTATCGCGACCCCCGCGTCCACCCACGCTCCGTTGTGCATCCAGGCGCTCGAGGCCGGGAAACACGTATACGTCGAGAAGCCCTTCACGCTGACGGTCGCCGACGCCGAGCGGGTCGTCGAGGTCGCCGAGCGGGCGGGCATGACCTTGATGGTTGGCCACCTGTTGCTCTACCAACCCGCCGTCGGATTCCTCCGTGACTACCTCGCGTCCGGAGCCATCGGCCGGGTGGCGTTCCTGCACCAAGACCGGTTGAACCTAGGCGTGGTTCGTTCGGCCGAGAACGCCTTGTGGAGCCTGGGCGTGCACGACGTCGCGGCCATGTTGCACATCGTCGGCGACGTGCCGACCGCCGTCGACGCCTGGGGCCAGCGTGTGCTGCAACCCCACGTCGAGGACGACGTTCACCTCCACATGCGCTTCCCGGGCGACACCGAGGGGCATCTCCACGCCTCGTGGTTGTGGCCCGAGCGGCGAAGGCGCCTGACCATCGTGGGGACCGAGGCCATGGTCGTCTACGACGAGGAGGGGCACGAGGTCGTCGTGTGCCGGCGCCGGGCGGGCGACGATCTCGGGGTCGTCGATGATGGGAGCGAGGTGCTGTTCACCGGTGACCCAGCCCCGCTTCGCCATGAGCTGATCCACTTCTTGAACCGCGTCGTCGACGGCGCCGAGCCGTTGTCGAGTGGACGGGCGGCCATCCCGGTGATCAGGGTCCTGGAAGAGAGCGCGCGCCAGCTTGCGAGGTTCGGCGGATGACGCTGCTAGCGTGCCGTTCGTGACCGGTCCGTCGATCCATCCCTCGGCGGTCGTCGACGAGGGTGCGCACATCGGTGAAGGAACCAGCGTCTGGCACTTCAGCCACGTCATGGCCGGCGCGACCATAGGGACTCGATGTTCGTTGGGACAGAACGTCTTCGTGGCATCTGGGGTACGGGTCGGCGATGGATGCCGCATCCAGAACAACGTCTCGTTGTACGACGGCGTCGAGTTGGAGGACGAGGTGTTCTGCGGCCCCAGCGCCGTCTTCACGAACGTGCGCTCCCCCCGTGCCGCCTATCCCACGCCCCGTGACGGGTACGACACGACGCTCGTGAGGCGAGGCGCCACGATCGGGGCGAACGCGACCGTCGTCTGCGGTGCCACGGTGGGCCCGTGGGCGTTCATCGCCGCGGGCGCGGTCGTCACGTCCGATGTTCCGGCGCACGGGCTCATGGTCGGCGTTCCGGCGCGCCGCGTCGGCTGGGCGTGCGTGTGCGGCCGGCGGCTCGACGTCGCCGATTCCACCGCGACGTGTGCATGTGGTCGTCGCTTCGCGGTCGAACGCGACGCGATCGGGGAGGTCCGATGACCGGCGCCGGCAGCCGTATCCCGATGCTCGATCTGAGACCGGTGATCGACGAGTCGTGGGTGGAACTGCGTGACGCCACCGAACGCGTCCTCCGATCGGGCCGGTTCATCTTGGGGCCCGAGGTGGAGGCGCTCGAGTCTGAGGTGGCCTCCTACATCGGCGCGGCGCATGCCGTGGGGGTCAACTCCGGCACAGACGCGCTCGTGATCGGTCTGCGCGCTCTGGGCGTCGGTCCGGGCGACGAGGTCATCACGTCACCCTTCACCTTCTTCGCGACACCTGAGTCCATCTCGAACGTCGGTGCCACGCCGGTGTTCGTCGACATCGACCCTGTCACGTTCAACCTCGACCCAGACCGGCTGGTGGCAGCGATCACCGAACGCACGAAGGCGATAGTGCCGGTACACCTGTTCGGGCACGCGTGCGACATGGACGGGATCGGCGTGGTGGCCCGCGAACACGACCTGTTCGTGATCGAAGACGTCGCCCAGGCGATGGGCGGCCGGTGGCGGGGCGTGAGGCTCGGTGCGATCGGTCAGCTCGGAGCGTTGTCCTTCTTCCCGTCCAAGAACCTCGGTGGGTTCGGCGACGGCGGCATGATCGTGACCAACGACGCCGGCACCGCCGAGACCGCGAGGATGCTCCGGGCCCACGGGTCGAGACGTCGGTACGAGAACGAGACGCTTGGCTACAACTCGCGCCTCGACGAGATGCAGGCGGCGCTGCTCCGCGTGATGCTGCCGCACCTCGACCGTCACAACGATGCGCGTCGGCAGGTCGCCTCGTGGTACGGAGCGCTCCTGCATGATGTCGAGGATGTGGTCGTCCCCACGGAGGGACGGGGGACGCACCACGTCTATCACCAGTACACGGTGAGGGTCATCGACGGCCGGCGCGATGTGGTGAAGAAGGCGCTCGACGTCGCCGGGATCGCCACCGCGATCCACTACACGGTGCCCGCGCATCGGCTGCCGGTCTACGACGGGTCGGGCCAGCTCCCGGTCGCCGAGGCCGCCGCGACCGAGGTCTTGTCGCTGCCGATGGGTCCCACGCTCGATGAAGCCACCGTCGCCATCGTGGTCGGTTCGTTCCCGTGATCGGTTCCCGCGTCCGGTCGCTGTTGCCTGAGGGAGGCTTCGCCCGTTCGGTGGCGCAAGTGGCGGGCGGTACGGCGCTCGGCCAGATCCTGGCCCTTAGCGTTACACCCATCCTGAGCAGGGTGTATGAGCCAGACGCATTTGGTCGCTTCGCGGTCTTCGCCTCTTTGGTCCTGGTCCTCGCATCGATTGCGAGCCTGCGATACGAACTCGCGATCCCGCTGCCCGTCGCACAACGCGATGCTCACGTCGTCGTCTTCCTGAGCCTCATCATCGTGATCGGCACCACGGCGTTCGTGTCGGTCGTCGCGGGTGCGGCGATGGCGTTGGGATGGTCGCCCGCGGATCGTGCACTGGTCTGGCTCTTCGCCCTCTCCTTCCTCGCAGCGGGGTTCCAGGCGGTGATGATCAGCTCGGCGGCTCGTGAGGGGCGGTTCGTCAGCATCGGTCGCGCGCGTATCGGCAAGAGCATCGGCCAGGCGACGGGCCAGGTGTCCTTCGGGCTTGTGCAACCGAGTGCGGGGTCACTTGCCATCGGCCTCCTCGCCGGGCAGGCCGTCGGGATGATCGTGGCTGCCGGACCCGTGCTTCAGCGACTCGTTCGGGAGCCTTTGCCTGGGGTGAGCGAGCTGAAGCTCCAGGCTGTCCGCTTCAGGAAGTTCCCACTCGTCTCCACGTGGTCAGCGCTCTTGAGCAGTGCGAGTCTGTACGGACCCCCGCTCGCTATCGCCGCCCTGTACGGGGTCGTACCCGCCGGCTTTCTCGCGCTCGCTCAACGGGTCGTGGGCAACCCGTTGAACCTTCTCCGGGACGCGGTCACCCAGACCATCGTGGGGGAAGGTCCCCGGCGGCTTCGCAACTCCCCGGCAGACCTTGCTTCGCTCCACGACGCGGTCCGTCGTCGGTTGATGCTGGTCGGGCTCCCCCTGGTGGCGGCTCTCGCGTTGTTGGCGCCGCTGACCTTCTCGTGGCTTTTCGGGCGAGGGTGGAGCGAAGCAGGCATCTACGCCATCGCCCTCGCTCCGGGGCTGCTCGGCCAATTCGTCGGTGCACCCCTGTCGCAGTTCCTCATCGCCCTCGAGCGGCAGCATCTGCAACTGGCTTGGGACGTCGCGAGGCTCGTCATCGTTGGAGGGTGCCTCGTCGTTGGTTACACCCTCGGCGTCTCCTCGTCAGGAGCCATCTTCATCCTCGGGCTGTCGAGCCTCGCTGCGTATGCGGTGCTTATCTCTCTCGTGGCGAGGACGGTCGCGCGTGCCGCCGGGGTGAGGGTGCAGATGGGCGCATGACGGTGCTCTTCGCGGTCTGGCTCGGCGGGGGCCTCATCGCCGTCGTGGTAGCCGCGACGCGGGACCTGCGTCTGGCGATCGCGTGCTCGCTGCTCGTGATGTCTCTCGTTCCGGAGGTCGTGCCGTTCGCGATCGTCGAGCAAGACGGGCTCGTCGGCACGCTGCTGTTCACGACCGTTCTTCTCGCGTGTTTCCTGGGCCTGGTGCGTGGACACACCCGTATCGCCCTGCACCTCATCAGCCCCGGTCTCCTTCTCTTGTTCTTCATCGGCCTCCTCGTCATGGCCTACGCACTCGAAGCGACGAACGCGGACTACGCGATCGACAAGGCACGACAGCTGCTCCTGTGGTCGATGGTTCCCATCGTCGCTCTCGCCGCGCTTGGCCCCTTCACCGCTCGTGAGATCCGGGTGCTCCTGGTCGCACTCGTCTGGGGATCCATCTCTGCAACACTGGCCCTCATCACCTTCGGCGACCTCACGGCTGCCCGGTCGACGTTGGGAGCGGAGAGCCCCATAACGTACGCGCGGGCGATCGGGATCGGCGCCAGCGTGCTCGTCGCCTGGCTGATCGCCGGCGAGAGGAAGGGAACACTCACCGGTCGTGCTCTCGCCCTCGTCCCAATGCTCGTCCTTCTCGGCGGCGTCGCAGCGACGGGTTCCCGGGGTCCTCTCGTCGCCGTCGCCGTCGCAGGTCTCTTCGCATTCATGACGTCGGTCCTTGCGGGCCGAGCGAAGACGAGTGTCGTCGGCATGGTGATGGTGGTCGGGGTCGCCGTCGCAGCCTCATCGTTCTCGGGAGCGTCGGCCGAGCGTCTCGCGGGCCTCGAACGCGTCGATGCCTACCTCCTGCAAGCGGGTGACAACTCGTCTGACCTCGCGCGACTCGGCTACTGGGACGTCGCCCTCGATGGCATCCGGTCGAGCGCCGGCATGGGCATCGGCACGGGCGACTTCGCGGGGCTCGTGAGCATGAGCGGTCGAGCGTATCCGCATAACGTCGCGCTTGAGCTGTGGCTCGAGCAGGGTTGGCTCGCGATAGGCGCCTTCATGACGCTGCTCGTGCTCACGCTGCGGCGAGCGCTCCAGCTTGCGAGGGTGAACGAACTCAGTGTCGTCTCGGTCGTCCTTTCTGGCCTCTTCGCGTTCGCGCTCACGAACGCGCTGGTGTCCGGCGATGTCGCGACGAATCGACAACTCTGGATCGTGACGGGTCTCCTTTGGCTCACGGTGCCCGGCAAGGTCGTGCCTGATCGTCCCCGCGAAGGAGCCGAGGCTCTCCGACGTTGAACGTTCTATTCGCAACGGCGACCGACCTCTCGCGAGGTGGCGGGGATGTCGAGCACATCCTCGGTATCGCTCAGGGGTTCTCGCAGGCTGGCAACGACGTGTCGGTCGTCTGCCGGGCGGCACCGCTCGAGCCCCCCGATCGAGTGCGATTCGTCGTCTCGCAGGGCCGATCGACGACGATGTCCGTGGTCAAAGCCGGAAGGACGGCCGTCACCCGAGCGCGAGAGGTCCGGCCCGATCTCGTTTACGTCAGGCCCTTCCCAGGTGATGGCTTGTTCCTGCGAGCGCTCCCGAAGAGCGTGCCAGTCGTCGCCGAGCTGAACACGATCGTTGGAGCCGAGACCATGGTGGCCCGGTCGCGGACTGCCGCGGTCGTTGCAACGGCGTCGCTCGGCCTCGTCTTGCGCCGCGCGACGGCGTGGCTCGGGGTGACCGATGAGGTGTTGGAAGCTGGGCGGCGGATCGCGCGAACGACCCGCCCGTCGTTCCTCGTGAAGAACGGGTACAGCCCCGAGCGAGCGCCCCCACCGGGCACGCGATCGCATGAGCCGAGGCTCCTGATGATGGGTTTCGAGCGAGCCTGGCATGGCGCCGATCGCGCGGTCGACCTCCTTCCTCTCGTTCCGGGCGCGCGGCTGCGCTTGATCGGAAGCACCGGCAGCTCCGTCGCGCGAGCGTTACGCTCGCGCGCCGGGCAACTGGGCGTCGCAGACCGACTCACCATCGAGCCGTGGTGCGACGGAGACGAACTACGAAGCGAGCTGGCAGGTGCCACACTCGGGATCGGCCCGCTGGCGATGGATCGCAAGAACATGCGCCAGGCTCAGCCCATCAAGACCAGACTGTACCTGGGCGCCGGTCTTCCGGTGCTTGCGAACTATGACGATCCGATCATCGGTGATCGACCCTTCCACCCCTCGGTACCGTCGTCGGACCTCGGCGACCTGGCCTCCATCGTGGAAGATCTGCTTCGTCACGCCGGTGACGTCGGACCAGCAGCGCGGGCGTTCGCCCTTCGTGAGCTCACCTGGCGGCAGGCTGCCGAGGAGACCCTCGTTACCTTGGACGCCATCGTGAGGAGGGTCCGGTGAAAATAGCCGTCGTGACCGCCAGGCTGCCCTTCGGTTCGGGTGAAGCCTTCCTGCTCCCCGAGATCTGGGCGTTGATCGAGCTAGGTCACTCCGTTCGCGTCGTTCCGACGCGAACGGGTGGAAAGGTCTTGCACGCCGAGGCGGCGAGGCTGATCGAACGGGGGCACGTGTTCGTGCCGCCCATGGTTTCGCGACTGATGCCTGCGGCGGTGCCGAGGGACCTGCGGGGCGTGAGGCCGAAGGTCAAGGTGAAGAACGCTCTGGCAGCTCCCGTCGGGCGGTGGGCGGGAGAGATGAGCGCGACCTGGCGAGCCGATCACATCCATGCATGTTGGGCGAGCACGCCTGCCTCGGTCGCCTTGATCGCTGGCCAGATCGCCTCTGTTGGCTGGAGTTTCACGATGCATCGATGGGATATCCACGAAGACAACGCGTTGGCCGCGAAGCTCGATCGTGCGTGTTTCGCCCGGGCGATCAGTGTCCGGGGGGCGGCCGAGGTCGAGGCTCGAGTTGGGAGGAACGACGTCCGAAGGCTGAACGTCGGCGTCAACCTGGTCGATGGAGGACCTCGCCCGGTCTCAGGGTCCAGGCTCCTCGTGCCCGCGAGCTTGTTGCCCGTCAAAGGTCACGCGGTGTTGCTCGAGGCGTTGCGCAACCTGCCAGATGTGATGGTCGACCTGGTCGGAGACGGACCCAGCCGCCGAAGTCTAGTCCGCGACGCGATCCGATCGGGCATCCGCGACCGGGTCCACTTCCTCGGCGTTGTGCCGCACGACGTGCTTCTTCGTCGCATGAGGACGACACCGTATGCCGCGGTTGTGCTCCCGAGCCTCAGGATCTCGGAGACGCTCCAGGAAGGGATCCCCGTGGCACTCGTCGAAGCGATGTCGGCGGGTATCCCCGTCATATCCACGCTCAGCGGTGCCGTCCCCGAGCTCCTCGGCGACGATCGTGGCTTGCTGGTCGAGCCTGGCAACGTCGACGCCTTGGCGCGTGCGATCGCCTCCGTGTTGGCCGATCCATCGAGTGCGGGTGAGCGGGCAGGCAAGGCGCGGCTCTTCGTGGCAGCCCACCATGACGCGAGACGCGTGGCGACGCAGCTCATCGATTGGATGCATGAGTGCGGGGGTCTGTGAGCCCGCGATGCGGATCGTCCTGGTGACCCAGTACTTCTGGCCCGAGGTGGGGGCGACGCAGGCTCGGCTCGACGCTGTGAGCAGAGAGCTTGCGGACATGGGGCACCAGGTGGACGTCGTCACCGCCATGCCGAGCTACCCGACCGGACGGATCGCGCCCGGCTACCGCGGGCGCCTCCGCCTCGATGAACGACGCGGCGACGTCGCCGTTCATCGCGTGTGGGCGTACGCCGCGACCGGTATGGGCCTTCGACGCGTGGCGAGCTTCCTGTCCTTCGCGTGCACATCGCTCGTCGCGGCGAGGGGGTTGCCCCGACCCGACGTCATCGTGGTGGAGTCACCGCCGCCCAGCACGATGTTCCCGGCGGCCGTCGCGGCTTCCTGGTGGCGGGTTCCCATCGTCCTGTACGTCGCCGACCTGTGGCCCGACCCGGCGACGGCGACGTCGCTGCAACCTCGCGGCGCCATGGCGTGGCTCGCTCGTTCCATCATGGACCGAGCCCTCGCGCGTGCATCGATGGTGACGGCCGCGACCGACGGTCTCGCGTCGGCGATCAGGGCCAGGGGCATCGGGGCCGACCGGGTCCTGATGCTGACGAACGGGGTCGACACGGTCACGTTCGCGCCGGCCCCACCCGATCTGTCACTGCGCGACGAGCTGGGGCTCGCGCCGGATGACGCCGTGGTCTTGTACGCGGGCACCATCGGCTACGTGCACGGGGTGGACGTGGCGATCAGCGCCATGGCGTTGCTCGCCGCCGAGCGTCCCGACATCGTGTTGGTCGTGGTCGGCGATGGCAGCGAAGCTCCACGTGTCCGCTCACTGGTCCGCCGGGCCGGCCTCACCAACGTGCGTTCCGTGCCGCCCGTGCAACCCGACAAGCTGGCGGCGTACTGGTCGATCGCCACGATCGGGTTGTCGACCCTGCGGGACGTGCCCGTCGCCGAGGTCACTCGGCCGGCGAAGGTGCTCGCCGCCATGGCCTCGGGCGTGCCCGTGATCTACACGGGCGCGGGGGAGGGGGCGCGTATCGTTGTCGACATGGAGGCTGGATGGGTGGTCCCACCCGAAGACCCCGCCGCGCTCGCTTCGGCGATGGTCAACTTGGTTGACGACCCAACTACGCGTGAACGATTGGGCCGAAACGGGCGCCGAGCGGCGGAGGAGACCTTCGCGTGGCCAGCCCTGGTGACCACATGGTTCCAGCAGATCAGCACGGCGCTCGAGGGACGCCGGTGAAGACGTCGAAGCGTGTCGTCGACATCGGGGCGAGCCTGGTCGCGCTGGTCGTCGCCGCGCCGATCATCGTGGCGGCGGCGGTGGTGATCCGCCTCCGTGAGGGTGGGCCGGTGCTTTACTCGTCGTCTCGGGTCGGCGAGGCAGGCGTTCCGTTCCGCCTCCTCAAGCTTCGGACCATGGTCCCCGGCGCGGCATCACACCGCCTCGGGTCGGTCACCGTCGCTGACGACCCGCGTGTCACGCCCACCGGACGGTTCTTGCGTCGGTACAAGCTGGACGAGCTTCCCCAGCTGGTCAACGTCCTCGCCGGGCAGATGAGCCTCGTGGGGCCGCGGCCCGAGTGCCCCGAGTTCGTGTCGGCGTACACCGATGAGCAGCGCGAGGTGCTGCGGTATCGCCCGGGCATCACGAGCCCAGCGTCGATCGTCTACCTGGACGAAGCCGACCGCCTGGCCGCGGAGAGCGACGCGGTTCGCGTCTACCGCGAGCAGATCTTGCCCGACGAGCTGCGGATCGA
>Ga0247727_10007806_pt1 | contig 20182 bp, 9 predicted proteins | sample WisWelCaveWW1625_FD_202498 | JGI IMG/M metagenome (GOLD analysis project Ga0247727, IMG submission 202498) | Biofilm microbial communities from Wishing Well Cave, Virginia, United States - WW16-25 | ecosystem: Environmental > Aquatic > Deep subsurface > Groundwater > Cave microbial mat | place... | reverse complement strand
AATCTTGAATGCGCGTCACCCGCTCGCCGCAAGCGTCCAACAGGCACTCTCTGCCGATGACTTGTTGGCTAATTTGCGCAAAATCTAGGTGTCAGGTCTCAAGCTCAACAAGGAGAAATCAGACATGCCTACCAAATTCTTTCGTCCTTTCGGACTCTTTATCCTGCTCGCCGCGCTGGCAATCCTTGTCAGTGTGGCAGCCGCGCCGGTGTATGCTGTGGCGGTGGGGCCCGGCGGCGTCGGCATCAATGCGGGATTATGGCTCAAAGCCGATGCGGGCGCGTTCACGGACGCGGCGGGAACGACGCTTGCCGCGAATGGGCAAAATGTGCAGCACTGGCACGATCAATGGACGCGCAATGTGCATGTCACAAATACGTCAGCGGGCATCAGTCCCAATTGGGTCTCTGCCAGTTCCACGTTCAACTTTAATCCGTCGCTCGATTTTAACGCGGGCGACGAACTCGCCTCCGCCGCCAACGTTTCCCCCTTTACCGCAACAGGCAACAATTCCGAATTGTTCATTGTGATGAATTATTCGAGCACGTATGCGGATTTGGTTGGAGCCAATGACAGCGCGGCGACAGCGGTTAGTGGCTCGACGCGGGGGGACTGGCCCGACTGGATGGTTTTTAGTAACGCGCCTTTTATGTGGACCTATTACGGCAATTTTGGCGGTTTGTTTGGCACCGCGCCCGTGAACAACAACAACCAACCGTACTTGGTGGATTACAGTTCGACGCACACTTCAGGATCGAACGGCACGATGACGTTCACGGTGGACGGCAAGAATGGCGGGAGTGGGGGATATAACGTTGATCTCGGTTTGTACAATTTTGTTGTGGGCGAGAACGGCGGTGATAACGCGATCCATGATGGCAATAACGCCGAAATCGTAATGTACAACGCGAATCTCACTTCCGCCCAACGCAATCAGGTGCGGAGTTATCTTGCGGCGAAATACGGTATCACGCTTGGCAACAATGCCGCCTCTGTGAATTACACCGCATCGGATGGCAGCACAATTTTTTGGACGGGAAGCGGCACGTATCAAAACGATGTCGCAGGCATCGGACGCGACGATGATTCGGGGCTGGATCAACGCGTTTCGCACAGCGTCAACAGCGGCACACAGCCGACGCTTGCCAATGGCGCGACGCTCCAAACCCTCAACCCCGGCGCCAACACCGCGCTCACGGCGGATCGCAGCTTTGTGATGTGGGGACACAATGCGGGCGCGATGACGCTTACGACGGATGTGACTGCAATGGGCGCGAACAAACGAATGGCGCGCGTCTGGCAAACACAGGTCACAGGCAGCGGCGCGGCGACGCAGCTCACGATTCAGATTGCCGATTCCGTCTTTACGGGTCTCTACAATCCGAAACTGCTCATTAGCACTGACTCGACATTTGGCTCTGTCACGCGCGCTCCAATCGCGCTGACGTGCGCGAGTGGAACCTGCACGGGGACATTCGACACATTTACGGCGGGCGAATTTTTCACCTTTGGGGCGAACACTGCGCCAACGAACGCGACGCTGACGAAATTTGGGGCAAAGGCGAAAATAGGGAAAACAGGGAAACAGGTAGTTAGGGTCAAGTGGGAGACGGGGAATGAGGTGCAGGTGGTGGGGTTTAGGGTGTGGCGGAAGGGCGTTTGGAACACGAAACCCGCGAAAGAGGCGAAAACCGCGAAAGAAAACACGAAAGCTGCGAAAGGGTGGGTGCAGTTGAACGCCGAATTGATTGCGGCGAAACATGCGGGGGAAATTGTGGGGGATGCGTACAAGTTCACGGACAAGAAGGTGAAGGCGGGGAAAACCTATTCCTACAAAGTGGAAATCGTGCTGGCGGATGGGACGAGCGAGTGGAGTGAGGTGGAGAAGGTGAAGATAAAGTGAGAGGGGGAGAGGGAGGGAGAGAGGGGTAGAGAGAGGGAGAGAGAGGGAGTGAAGGGGTGAAGGGGTGACGTAGAGACGTTTCGGTGAAACGTCTCGCTTTGAAAGAAAAAGGGAGGGATGAAGAGGTGAAGCTTGGTTCACCCTTCATCCCTCATTTCTCTATTGTGCATTTGGCATTTTGCTTTAGACCTTGTCCATTCTTCAATACCTTCGCCAATAGGAAAATGCTCGCCAAAAAACCCGTTTTCTCGATTAGATTCTTACAGCGAACTTGTGCGAGACCCAGAAAACGGGTTTTTGGCGATGGTATTGTTCTTGTGATAGTTTTGTGATACCTGTCTGTTATTGTGAAGGCATGAAAACACCCAGCCCCCGTAGTTAAAAAAACTACGTCAAACGGCAGCCGCTCAAACATAGACGTTTCTTGGACGCATGGTTTCTATAATGGGAGCAAATGCAAGACCTGACAGGTTTTCGACGCGAATGGTTTATCCGACGCGGATGAGATGTCCCCCGCGCACGCGACTCGTGACGCGCACGCCGCGATGTATGTCATCGCCAAAACCTGTCAGGTCTCTCTTGAGGAGAATCAACAATGCACAACCCAACTCAACACAACACAACAAGTATTCGCCTTTTCGGCGCGCTGCGAAAATTTTTCACCGCGCCGCCCGTCCTCGCGACGCTATTCTTTTTCCTATTCACCACCCTCCTCCTGCTCTCGCAGATTTTTTCCGCGCAGCCGAACATTTCGCGCGCGTCGGCGGGAACGAATCGGACGTTTACCGTTTCCGTAGATTTTAGCGATGACAATACGGCGAGCGTGACGATCCATCTGGAATGTATGACCTCCAGCATCGCGCAGAACGATTTACCCGCGAGTGAGGGCAGTCCCGCCGTTTTTATGCTTGATGACTCTACGCCTACCCCTTGGTCAACCTGCACGGCGACGGAAAACACCGTCCCCGCGGGCTATACCGCCGACGAAAGCGGCTGCGACGAGGTTGACGACGACTATGATTCGAGCTGCACGATTGTCAATACGTTGAAAACCGCACAGTTCACCGTCTCTAAAGATTTCAGCGATGACAGCTCGGACAGTGTGACGATTCATCTTGAATGTACGTCGGGCAGTATTGACAATGCGGACATAGCCGCGACGGAAGGTTTTCCCGCGCATTTTACCGTGACGGGATTTTCGGACGGCGCGACTTGCACCGCCACCGAGCCGACTGTGCCAGATGGTTACGTGGCGGATGCTTCTGGTTGTGTAGATGTGGCGTTGACGAGTACAACGAATCTACTTCAACCCAATTCGCAGCAGCACGCGTCGAATTCTCCGCGCCGCGTGCCGGGATTCGCGTCACCCGCGTTGATCGTGGCGGCTAACGCTTGCACCATCGTCAACAACGCGCTCCCCAAATTGACCGTGTATAAAGTGGTGACGAATGATAACGGCGGCGCGCTTGCGCCCGACGCGTGGACAATGTCTGTGGACGGCAATTCGTTCGCGGGTTCAGAGGCAGGAACACTCGTGACGTTGACCCCGGGCAATTTCGTTGTGAGTGAAACGGGTCCAACGGGCTACACCGCGACGTACTCTGGTGATTGCGATTCGTCTGGAAACATCACACTGGCGTTAAATGATGCAAAAACTTGCACCATCACGAATGATGACCAACGCGCGTCGCTGACCGTCATCAAGCATGTGGTCAACACAGGCGGCGGCACAAAAAGCGCGGGCGATTGGACAATGAGTGTGATGGGAACGAATGTGAGTTCGAGTTCGTTCGCGGGGGATGAATTGGGAACGACGGTGACGCTGGATGCGGGTAGTTATGAGGTGACAGAAAGCGCGACGCCCATTGGCTACATCGCGGATTTTTCGACGGATTGTTTGGGAACGCTTGGTGTGGGTGAGAGTAAAACATGTATCGTCACAAATACTGTGAAATCCCAGACGTTCAGTGTCGGTAAACTTTACAGTGACACCAATTCGAACAGCGTGACGATTCATCTCACCTGCACATCGGGCAATATTGACAGCGCGGACAAACCCGCCGCCCCATCTGCTCCTGCTGAATTTATTGTGAGCGAATACGAAACGGGGACGACTTGTACCGCAACGGAACCGAATGTGCCTGCGGGCTATGATGTGGATCAAGCGGGCTGCGCGGCAGTGGCGCTGCCCGATACCGCGAACAATTTTTGCACCATCACCAACACGCTGCGAAGCGTGACCTTTACCGTTGACAAGGATTTTGTTCCTGTTGACGTTACGACTCCCGTGACCTTTCATCTGGAATGTAGTTCGGGACTGGTAGAGACCAATGACCTGACGGCGTATGACAACCTGCCCGCCATCTTTACGGTAAAGGGCTATAATTTGAATGCGACCTGCACGGCAACAGAACCAACCTTGCCACCAGGTCATGTCAAAGATGAAGCGGACTGTGTGAGTGTGTCATTGTTGAACGATGGAGTTTGCACCATTTTTAATACACCGACCAGCGCGCTCTTTACGGTCTATAAAGATTTCAGCGACGACAGCATGGCGAGCGTGACCATTCATCTCGCTTGCACCTCAGGCAGCATTGACAATCCAAACAAAACCGCGACAGAAAGTTCGCCCGCGCACTTTACCGTGACGGGCTCTGCGGACGGCGCGACCTGCACTGCCACTGAGCCCACTGTGCCAACAGGTTACGCGGCGGATGTTTCCCAATGTGTAAATGTTGCATTGACCAGCACGACGAATTTGCTCCAACCCAATTACAAGCAGAACGCGACCAATGCCCCGCGCCGCGTGCCGGGCTTGGCGTCGCCACTGTTGATTGCTGGGAACGCTTGCACCATCCTCAACACCAAACTCGAAACAACGGCAAACTCTGATGGCGACCTTAACGATCCCTCAATCTGGACAAACGGCGCGCCTGGGACCTACACGAGCGTCACAATTCCACCGGGACGCACAATCACCGTCAACAGCGCGACCACCATCGGCGCGCTCACGCTGGAAACGGGCAGCACTCTGATTGTCAACGCGCCGCTCACGTTGAATGGCGCGCTCATGCTTGCGGCGGGCAGCACGCTCACCATCAACGCCGATCTCAATTTGAACGCCCTCCTCACGCTCGGCGCGCCGCTCGACATGGGAACGCATACGCTCACAATGGGCTGCGCGGCACAGTTCGATGACACGTCGTATGATAATTTTGTCATCGGCAGTGTCAAAAAAGAATTCTGCGCGACGGGCGCGTTCTCGTATTTCATTCGCACCGCGAATGGCATTGCGCTTGTGGATGTGAACGTCACGGCGTTGGGCGTGAGTCCCTCCGCGCTCACCATCAAAGCGGAGCAAGGCAATCGTGCGGGCATGAACGCATCGCAATCGGTTCAGCGGTATTGGACGTTGACGGAAACGAATGACCTCACTGTTGATCTCACGTTCCATTATCTCGATGAGGATGTGAACGGCACGGAAGCGGATTATGTGCTGCACAAATGGAACGGCGCGACGGAAACGATTGTCTCAAGCACACTTGATACCAATGCCAACACTATTTCCGCGACAGGTATTTCCAGTTTCTCGGATTGGGCAATCGGCGGTCAAGGCGCGCCGACGAACGCGACGCTGACGAAATTTGGGGCGAAGGGGAAAACGGGGAAAACAGGGAAACAGGTGATAAAGGTAAAGTGGGAGACAGGGAGTGAGTTGAATGTGGTGGGGTTCAAAGTGTGGCGGAAGACTGGGACCACGAAAGCCGCGAAAGATGCGAAAACCGCGAAAGGGGAAAGCGCGAAAGGGTGGCAGCAGTTGAACGCGGAATTGATCGTGGCGCAGCACCCGGGGGAGATTGTGGGGGACAAGTACACGTACACGGACAAGAAGGTGAAGGCGGGGAAAACCTATTTTTACAAATTGGAAATCGTGATGGCGGATGGAACGAGTGAGTGGAGTGATGTGGAGGAGGTGAAGGTGAAATGAGAGGGAGTGAAAGGTGAAATGTCAAACGTCAAACGTGAAACGTCAAACGTGAAACGTCAATTTGAAAGAAAAAGGTGAGGGATGAAGGGGTGAAGCTTGGTTCACTCTTCATCCCTCATCCTTTTTTCGGCAAGCGATCATACTGTGGTGGTTCCACCTTTTTCACACGCGCCATCGCGCGTTCGAATTTAGCGCGGCTGCCGCGTTGCGCGCGGGCTTCCAAGTACGTTTCGGTCATCAGCGCGGAAATTTTTTCCGCCAAGGCAAGAGTGATCAGCTGATTGATGGAAATGTTTTCTTGCACGGCCAGCTCGCGCGCCATGTCGTGCAGCGAATCGGGCAGGCGCAAACTTAGGGTACTCATGGCGCTTCTCCTATCTGTTCCAGAAACTCAAAGGGAGTCACGATTTGAATGCCGAACTGTTCGCTTCCCCCAAAATCCTTTTTGTTGTACGTTACAATGAACTTGCACTGGGCGGCGACCGCCAGTTCCAAAACCATGTCATCTTTCGGATCAATCAGAAAAGGACGCCAAAGATAGAAAATCTTTTGATGTCCCGCAATGCGGCACAGGTAATTGAGAATGTCGTCAATGGTTTCCGTCGAGAGTCCGAGTTCGTCGCTCATTCCTTTGGCAACCTGTTCGTATTCGATGGTGAGCGGCACGGAGAGATGGAGGTCAAAGCGCTCTGTTCCGACCAACAGCAGCAGACGATACGCAGTGCCGTATTGAGAGCGCAGGGCGGCGATCAAAACGTTCGTGTCAATGACAATCTGCGGGCGAGCCACATCGGTATCATATTCGATACCGCCATGTCTGTCAATCCGCTGAACGGCATTGTGCATTTAGCAAGGTGCATTTTCCATTCCTCCCTTGTGATACTTTTGTGATACCCGTGTGTTATTATGATGCCATGAAAACACAAGCAACCTCGTTTTGCACCCGAAAACCGATCTGCCTGAAGAAAAAGCGCGCGAAACGATATTCGCTTTGTGCGTTTTTTTTTAGCACGCCTTGTCCAGACGTCGAATTCTATTCGATGGGAGCCACGCTATGAAAAACCGACAATCCTTTTCCCAGCTTACGCTTTGGACACGCGCTCAATTCGCGCGCGACGCGCACAAGCTGAAACGCTTTGGCATCTGGTTTGAATATCTCGCGTCATTGCCGCGCGCGACGCGCCGCTGGCTTGGACGCAAATGGGCGATGCCGCTCACGGCGGCGGCGCTGCTGCTCGCATTGACCAGCGCGCCGCTTCACGCGGCGAATCTCACCGTTGCAGCGGGCGCGGCGGGCATCAATAGCGGCGATGGGTGTTCGCTCGTCGAAGCGATCTTCAACAGCAATAACGACATGCCCACCTACGCGGAATGTCTCGCGGGGAATGGCGCGGATACGATCATCCTGCCCGCCAACGCGACCCTGAACTATTCAGCAGAGTACCTTCCCACCAGCTCCGTCTGCACCGCTCTGCCCGCCATCGCCAGCCCGATCACAATTCAAGGGAATGGCGCGACGATTCAACGCGCGTCGGGCGCGTCTGTCCCATTTCGACTGGTGGGAGTCGCCTCTTTCGGCAATTTGACCTTGAATAACGCCACCCTCGCAAACGGGTTGAGCGTTGTTGGCGGCGCGCTTTTTAACAACGGGACAACGACGTTGAATCACAGCACAGTGAGTGGAAATACAGCAACAAACGGCGGTGGGATTGCTAATCTGGGGACCCTCACGTTGAACCACAGCGTAGTAAATGGAAATACCGGACAAGAGATGTCTCTCGGTGGTTCTTGCGGTAGTCTCTTTGCCTTTCCGAGCGGCGGCGGCATTCTTAATCTCGGCACGCTTGTCTTGAACAACAGCACGGTGAGTGGGAATACAAACACGGGCTCTGGCGGGGGCATTCTCAACGCCCAATATTACTCGTACTATGGTCCAATCGGCGGGCTATTGACGCTGAACAACAGTACGCTCACCGGCAATTCCACGTCCGTAGGTGTAGGCGGCGGAATTGCTTTTTATTCCGGCACGATGGATTTGAACAAAAGCATCATCTCTGGAAACAGCGCGCCATCCCAAGGTGAAATTTTCAGATATGCCAACGAGGGGACGATTTACGTCAACAATCACAATGTATTTGGGCATAGCGGGGAAACGAACGGGGACGCCTTCAGTGGTTTCTTTATGCCCGGGGCGACAGACATTAACGCGACGAGCGACGGCAATGGGAGCAGCATCGATATCCCCACCGCGCTCGCCAACATTCTCAATCCCATCCTCGCCAACAATGGCGGACCGACAAAAACGCACGCGCTCGTTGCGGACAGCCCCGCGTTCGATCGTGCGCCCAATGCGGATTGCGCGGCGAGTCCCATTAACGGCATTGACCAACGCGGCGCGGCGCGGAATTTTGACGGCAATGGCTCAGCGTCTGCGAATGAATGTGACAGCGGCGCGGTAGAGTTTCGCAATCCGACGACGAATTGCGCGCTCGCCACAGCCGCGGATATTGCAATCGAAAATGTCACATTCAATTTTTCCGCGCTCGGCGCGCTCTCTTGTCTCACGGTGGATGAGATGGGGACGAATCATTTGCTCGCGCCGTCGAGTATTCAAACAGCAAATTGGTGGTTCATCACGGGCAACGGCAGCGGCTTTACGACGAGCATCAAATTGCCACTGACGAGCGCAGATGCAAGCGACAAGGTATGCCGCAACACGGGCGCGAGTAGTTGGGATTGCGCGGGTGCGGGCGCAGCCAATTTTGTGACGCGCACAGGTGTTACCGCCTTTTCCGATTGGGCAGCACAAAACAATGCGCCCACCGCCGCGACGCTGACAAAATTTGGGGCAAAGGTAAAGACAGGGAAAACAGGGAAACAGGTAGTCAGGGTCAAGTGGGAAACGGGGAGTGAGGTAGATGTGGTGGGGTTTAGGGTATGGGGAAAGGGCGTTTGGAACACGAAAGCCGCGAAAGATGCGAAACCCGCGAAAGGGTGGGTGCAGTTGAGCGCCGAATTGATTGCGGCGGAACATGCGGGGGAAATTATTGGGGACGCATACAAGTTCACGGACAAGAAGGTGAAGGCGGGGAAAACCTATTCCTACAAATTGGAAATCGTGATGGCGGATGGGACAAGTGACTGGAGTGAAATCGTCAAGGTCAAAGTGCAGGAGTGAAAAGGAGGAACCATGAAGACATCAACACATTCTTTCGATTCACCGCGCGCAAATCGTTCGCGGTGGCTTGGCACAAAATTCGCGCTTACGTTCGCGGTCTTTGTCGTAACTGTCCTGCTGATGCTTCTGTGGGGCAGTGCGCCGCCATTGTTGGCAGAGACGAAAACAGGTCTGCGTGAGCCGCGCGCACACGGCGGAATGGAACGTCCCGCCCTCGTGGCAGGAACCTGGCAAAATCTCGGCTTTGGTCTGAACAACGGGGTGTCCAAAGTCCTGATCAATGGCAGCGATGTTTATGTCGGGGGCTCTTTCACCCAAGTGTGCGGAAGTCAGTTCTGTGACACCGATAACGTCACGATGAATCGAATCGCGAAATGGGACGGCGCCAACTGGTCTGCGGTTGGCAATGGGTTTAACGGAACAGTGCATGACATGATGATGATTAACAGCAAGCTGCATGTCGTCGGCGGCTTTTTTGAAGCGTGCGGTGTTCCCGCGTGCAATAGCGGCAACGTACGCGCAAATGGGATCGCCGTGTGGGATGGCGCGAGCTGGTCAACGCTCGGCTTTGGATTCAACAACGCTCCGTACACGATTGCCTACGACGGCACGACAATTTATGTCGGCGGCGAGTTCACGACGGCGTGCAGCACGTTCAACTGCGCGATCACCCCGCCCAGCACGCGCGTCAATCGCGTGGCGCGATGGGACGGCACGAACTGGCTGCCAATGAATTTTGGGTTTGGCACCGCGTTGTCAGACCTTGCCGTAAGCGGAAGCACAGTGTATGCGGCAGGCACCTACAATCGAATCTGCAACGATGCCGGTTGCTCTACTTTTTCAACCGCAAACCGCCTTGCCCAGTGGAACGGTACCACTTGGTCTGCTATCGGAAATGGCTTTAACAATTCCACGCAGGCGCTCGCGGTGGACGGAAGCAATCTTTACATCGGCGGCATCTTTAATCAACTATGCGGCGTACCCGCGTGCAACAGCGGCAACACGACCATGAATGCCATCACCAATTGGAACGGCGCAAGTTTTGCCGCGCTTGCCAACGGCGGACTGAATTCGCAAGCGTTTGCACTCGAAATGGTGGGGAGCGCGCTTTATGTTGGAGGTTACTTTCCGCGCACCTCTGACAACCTCGTGACCTTGAACAGCATCGCCAAATATGAAAGCAACACTTGGAATAACTACGGAAACGGCGTAGATAGTTCGGTGACTACGCTTGCCGTGAACGGCGATGACTTTTATATCGGCGGCATCTTCACAAATGCGTGCGGCAATGCGGCATGTACTAGCGGTAATACGCGAGTGAATCGGATCGCGAAATTTAATCCGATTGTCGCCACGCCGACGAACACATCAACCAACACGCCGACGAACACGCCAACCAACACTCCAACAAACACACCGACCCCTACGCGGACGTTCACGCCAACCAATACTTCTACCAACACACCGACGAACACCGCCACGTTCACGCCGAGCAATACACCGACCGATACACCAACCAATACTTCTACCGACACGCCGACGAACACACCGACGGACACACCGACAAACACACCCATCGGCGGCGTATGGATCTTTTGCGCGAATGAAAACGGCACCTGCGTCGTCCCCGGCACGCGCGTAGTGCGTTATGGCGCAAACGGTTTATACAAATACAAACTCGTGACGGGCAGCACATTTTGCGGTAACGCAAGTTTTGGTGGAGACCCCGCCTTGGGTCAGTCCAAAAAATGTGAATACACAACGGCGGATGGGGTCACACCCTCCGCCACGCCGACGAAAACAGCCACACCGACCAAGACGCTCGTGCCATCCAACACACCCATTCCGACGAACACGCCGACGAATACACCAACGGTTACCGCGACCCCCACCTTCACCAACACTCCGAACGTGCAAGCCGATCTGCGTGTGCGTAAAACGGTGCAGCCGGGTTCGAGCGCCAAGACCTTTGTCTTTAAAATGAACGTCAAGAATCGCGGCGACGATCCCGCCGTCAAAACGAAACTCGTTGACGTTGTGCCAACCGGTTACAAAATCCAAAGCGTAACAACAGACAAAGGTTCATGCACAACCACAGGACAAACTGTAGATTGCGGTTTGCTTGGTCTAGTCAAGGATCAAGAAGCCAACATCGAAATCACGGTAAAACAGCAGGGTGGCGCGACGACACAAACAAACTGCGTGAACGTTTCATCCAACACCTACGATCCCGATCCAAGCAACAATCAAGCATGCGCCCAAGTCCCGCCACCTTGACAGCAATGTGGAATGTAAAGCGCAGTCGCAAGTGTACTAAAAAAATCGTTGACGTTTTCGTCAACGATTTTTTGTTTCCACCTTTAGCGCGCGTGGATTTGCAATCCACGCTAGCTCCAGCGCGTCAACGCCACCGCCAAAATGATAATCACGCCGCGAAGGATGCACTAGCTCATCTCCCACAGTTCGCGCGCGAAAACGAGTTTGAAAATTTCCGAGCGCCAGCCCAAGCGCTTACACGCGTCGTCGGCGCGGCGAATTGCGTCTGGTTTTTTTCCAGCGCGATGTGACACTCGCAAAAAGAGGAGAAGGGGGGGAAGATTGTGCCGCCGCCCGCGGTTAACCGAAAGTGGCGGCGGGTCCAAGTCACCGCGCAGAATGTTTTCAAACAGCGCGAGCGTTTCCGCGTTGGGTGTGACGCGCAACTCACGCGCTAACACGCGACAACACGTTTCGTACTGCTGGAGCGCGGCGGAACGTTCGCCCACGCGCGCGAGATTCTGCATTAATGCGCGGTGTATTTCTTCGCGCCACGGTTCCAAGGCAAGCGAACGGCGCAGGTACTGGTTTGCCGTCTCGTACGCCCCATGCTGCGTATGATGTTCCGCCAGCGTGTTGGAGATTTCCAAAAATTGTTGATGTAGGCGTTCGCGTTCAATCACCAGCCATTCTTCAAACGCCGAATTGTTGGCGACAAAAAAACCCGCCAGCAAAACACCGTGATACAGCGCGTAGGCGGATTGCAAATCGCGGATCGCGGATCGCGAAACTCGATTCGCAAATGGCGGATCGTTTTCAAATGCTTCGCTATCCGTCCTTTGCCATCGGCTATTTGCGAACTGGCTAAACCGCGTGACATCCAACGTATACGCGCTCTGCGGATTGAATCGGATGGTGTTGGGCGCAAGGACAAGATATTTGTCAACGCCGAGAGTTTTGCGGAGGCGCGCGAGCGAGACGCGGAGATTGTTGCGCGCAGCGGGCTGCGGTGAATCGGACCACAAGAGCCCCATCAAGGTGTCGCGGGTGTGGCTCGTGTCTGCGGCGAGGACCAGATAGCAAAGGAGCGCCCGAATTTTTTGGGTACGAAAATCGAGCGGCTGCCCGTCGAGCGTCGCGGTAAATCCACCCAACAGATTGAGTTGGAGATGAGCCATGCGGGTGGTGTTGACGTGCCACGCACTTTCGAAAATGCGTGGCACGTCAACACGTCTAACCGACTTGGTAATGCTTTGGTAATGGGTGGTGTGATACGCTGGCGTTTGGATTTGGGAGGACGCTTTGACGCAATCAAACATGCCGCGTGAGCTGCGCCCGCGCTATGAATCGTTTCTACTCCGTTTGCGCTGGACGGAGCAAGCGGGCGAGCAGACTTGTTACGCGCATTTGAAAAATATAACCACGCAGCAAGAAGTGTATTTTGCCACGCTGGAGGAATTATACGTCTTTCTCGGCGCAAGTAAAGGAACGAATGAAATGGGCGAGAGTGACACGCCGGTTTAGAAAATTTCTAGAACGCGGTGCGCGCTTACGCATGATTCAAAGGAACCGGACCGCATGAAAACTCGACGAACTCACACATCAATCTTTCGCGCTATCTTTTTGATCTTTGCGGCGCTGGTATTGCTAATTATATGGCAGCCGGCATCGCCCGTCCTTGCTGCCACCAGCATAACCTATACTTGGAGCGCCCAAACTTCCAGCACGTCGAATGACCTCTATGACGTGCATTGCCCCTTGACCACATTGTGCAAGGCGGTGGGCATCGGGGGCGTGATCCGCTCGTGGAACGGCACGAGTTGGAGTGGTGATTCGTCCGGCACCGCGGAAACCCTTAGCGGCGTTTCTTGCCCCTCGACAACACTGTGCAAAGCAGTGGGCACCACCGGCACGATCCGCTCGTGGAATGGCACGAGTTGGAGCGGCGATACCTCCGGCACGGGGGTTGCCCTCCACAGCGTTTCTTGCTCCTCAACAACGTTCTGCAAGGCGGTGGGGGACGGCGGAACGATTGTTTCGTGGACGAGCGGCACGAGCTGGAGCAGCGATACGAACGTGTCGAGTACCCTCTACGGCGTTTCTTGTCCCTCGACCACATTGTGCAAGGCAGCGGGCTTGGGCGGCACGATTCGCTCATGGAACGGCACGCTTTGGAGCGACGATACCTCCGGCACGACGAATATTTTTCATAACGTTTCTTGTGCCTCGACAACACTGTGCAAAGCGGTGGGCGATGGCGGCACGATTCGCTCGTGGACAAGCGGTACGAGTTGGAGCGGCGATACCTCCGGCACGACAAATGCTCTCTACGCTGTTCCTTGTCCCTCGACCACGCTGTGCAAGGCGATGGGCTTGAGTGGCACCATTCGCTCGTGGGATGGGACAAGTTGGAGCGGCGATACTTCCGGCACGACGACTCACCTCATTGGCGGGCACTGCCCCACAACATTCGCCTGCGTCGCCGTGGGCTTTAGCGGCACAATTCTTAGAATGAGCACGCAGACACTGCTGGACGACTGGGGCGCGTATACTTCCCCCACGACGAATGGGCTCAACGCTGTGCATTGTCCTTCAACCACGCTGTGCAAGGCGGTGGGTGCGACCGGCACGATCCTCTCGTGGGATGGGACAAGTTGGAGCGCCGATATATCCCCCACGACGCTTAATCTTTTTGGCGTGCATTGCCCCTCGACCACATTGTGCAAGGCAGTGGGCGTAAGCACGATCCTCTCGTGGAATGGCACGAGTTGGAGTGCCGACTCCCACCTCCAGCCGTTTGCTAATGTCAACAGCGTGCATTGTCCTTCGACCACACTGTGCAAGGCAGTCGGCACCCCCGACAACGGCGTCTCGATTCAATCGTGGAACGGCACGATTTGGAGCGGCGAGATCAATGCCGGGAACATGAACGGCGTGCATTGCCCTTCGACCACACTGTGCAAGGCGGTGGGCGACGGCGGCGGCATTCGCTCGTGGAACGGCATGAGTTGGGGCACTGATACATCCAACACCACGTCTTCGCTCAGCGGCGTGCATTGTCCCTCGACCACGTTGTGCATGGCAGTTGCCTTCAACAGCGAGATCCGCTCGTGGGACGGCGCGAGTTGGAGCAGCGACTCCAACTCTTCGAGTGGACTCAATGGCGTGCATTGCCCTTCCGCCACGCTCTGCAAAGCGGTGGGCGCAAGCGGCACCATTCGCTCGTGGAATGGAACGAGTTGGAGCGGCGATACCTCCGGCACGTCAAGCGCCCTCGCCAGCGTGCATTGCCCCACAACTTTTTTCTGCTTTGCAGTGGGCGCTAGCGGCACCATTCTCAGAATGATCGTCCAAACACTGAACGATGTGGCGGCGAACTTTGCCCTCAACGTGACTCAAACGGGTTGTCTCGACGGACTCACCATCACCCAAACCAACAGCAATCATCCGAACGCGTTCGGCACGATGACTGACGGCAAGTATTGGACGGTGACCGTCTCGCCCGGCGGCTGCACAACAGGATACAGCGGCTCATTGACCCTGCCCACCACCTTTACGCCGAACACGAGTTCGCGGGTGTGCCGTTACAGGGGGAGTGGAACGACATGGAATTGCGCCTACACATCCCACACTTCAAGTACCGTCACGCGCACAAGTATCACGCAATTCTCGGACTGGGCAGCATCTACCGCCGCGGTGACTGCGGCGACGCTCACACGCTTTGGCGCCAAATATCGTCAAGACAAGGGCGCGGTACGGGTGAAGTGGGAGACAGGGAGTGAGTTGCAGGTGGTGGGGTTTAATGTGTGGAAGCAAAAGAAGAATGAACAATGGACAATGGACAATGAACAAATGATTGCGGCGCAACATCCGGGGGAAATCGTCAGCGCGAAATACGGGTACGCGGACAAAGAAGTTGCGGCGGGCAAAACCTATTCGTACAAACTCGAAATCGTGCTGGCGGATGGGACAAGTGAGTGGAGTGAAACAATCAAAGTAAAGGTAAAAGAATAATGCAAAAAATCGTTGACGTTTCCGTCAACGATTTTTTGCATTCGTATCTTTAACGCGCGTGTGGTTCCCCGCGCGCAGGGATTTGTAATCCCGTCCCGATTAAGTCAACCATCCGCCGCCAACGCATACCCAATCGCCTGCTCCAAATTCATTGCGCGTCCTTCCGCCCACAATTGATCAAACGTCGCTTCATCCAATTGCGCGCGCGCCAGCGCGAGGTCTGCGCCGAAATTGCCGCGCCACGCGTGCGCGAGCGCGCCGTACAGCGAACGACTCGCTTGTTCCACTGCGCCAAACAAACGCGCTGCGCGCGCGGGCTGCTCTTGCGCGGCGGCGAGCCCCGCGAATCCTTCGAGACACTCTATCGCTTCGGGATTTAATTCGAGTCCCGCGCACAACATCAAACACTCGATGAATACTTTTTTTGCGCGCGCCGCGTCCCCGCGCCGATGCAGCGCGCTCGCCAAACCCAACTGCGCGCGCGCCAATGTAGTGCGATCATTTTGCAGCGTTAACGCGTTCACCTGCTCTTGAAAAAAAGACACTTCCGCGTCGAGTTCGGCGGGTTCGCCCGACGGCGCGCCGAGAAAAAAATAAAGCATCCCGATGCGCGCCTGATCGCCGTATTGCTCCAACAATGACAGCGCGCGCGCTTTGTACGCGCTCGCTTTGGCGCGTTGCAGCGTGAACCGCGCAATGAATCCCAAGTTCGCGCACGCAATCGCGCACGCCCAATGATCTCCGACGCGCTGAAATTCGGACAGCGCGCGTTCGATGGCGGGACGCGCCGCGAAAAAATTGCCGCGCTGTAAATCCACTCCCGCGCGCGCAAGGACACCCCACGCGACATCGTATGGCGCGCCAAATTTTTCAAACAGCGGAAGTGCCTGCTCGATGAACTTGCGCGCCTGCTTGAGATCGCCTTGCGCTTGATGCACACTGCTTTGCGCGGTCAAAATTTGCGCGCGCAGCAGGGAATCGTCAAGCGCATCCGCCAACGCGCGCGCCTGTTCCAAATGCGCGCGCGCCGCCGCATAATCGGACATCCAATTTGCCAAAAACGCCGCGCTGAACAAGCCGCGCGCGCGGGCGCGCGTTTCGGACAACGCGTGCGTTTCGGGCAACGCTAACAATCCTTCGAGCCAGCGGCGTCCTTCCGCCCAATGATCGTGCACCGTCCAAAAGCGTCCCAACGCGTGCGCCAATTCCAAACCGATCTCGGCTTGCTCATGCGCCAGCGCCCATTGCAGCGCGGCGCGCACATTGTCCAATTCGCGTTCGATGTTTTCAAACCACTGCACTTGCGAAGGACCTAGCAAAGCAGGTTCCGCCTCTTGCGCGAACGCGCGAAAATACAACGCGTGTTGTTGTTCGAACTCTGCTGTTTCATTTTCGCGCGTCAAACATTCGCGCGCGTATTCGCGCAGCGTTTCCAGCATCGTAAAACGCGGCGTGTCCCATTCGCCCGCGACACGCTGCGCTAAATTTTTGTCGGCGAGAGACGTGACCAAATTCAAGGTGATATTTGGTTCTTGATGCGCCACAAATTCTGCCGCGTTCAACGTCCAGCCGCCGCCAAACACAGCGAGCGCGCGAAATAATTTTTTCTCGAGTTCATCGAGCAGCGCATAACTCCAATCGAGCGCGCCGCGTAAGGATTGCTGACGCGGCGCGCGATCGCGTTCGCCCTCGCTCAACAGCTCCAAACGCTGCGTGAGCCGTTCGAGTAACAGAGGCAGAGGTAACATTTGCACGCGCGCGGCTGCCAATTCAATCGCCAACGGCAAACCGTCGAGGCGCGCGCAAATTTCCGCGACAGCGCGCGCGTTGCTCGGCGTGAATTTGAAATCTGATTGCGCGGCAGTGGCGCGCTGCACAAATAACGCGACGGCGGGATAGCGCGCGATAGTGGCGACGAGTTCATTGGGATTCGCCAACTGTGCGGGTTCGGGAAACGGCAAGGGCGCGACGGGAAATTCGTGTTCGCCGTAGAGATGCAATTTTTCGCGGCTCGTGGCGAGAATTTTCAAGTGGGGACACGCGGACAACAATTCGGTCAAGCGCGGCGCGGCGTCCAACACCTGCTCCATATTGTCCACGAGCAAAAGCATCTGTTTGCCGCGCAAGAAATTTTCGACGCGTTTGAAAATATCTTCGCCGCCTTTTTCGCTGACGCCCAACGCGTCCGCCAGCGTGGGGATCACCAAATTCGCAGAGGGGATGGACGCGAGCGCGATAAACGTGACGCCATCGCGAAAATGTGCAGCTGCGTTTTCCGCTGCGCGCAAAGCTAAACGCGTTTTACCGACACCGCCCATGCCGATCAAGGTGAGCAGCGGAATGTTTGCGTCGCGCAACCGCGCGTCCAGGTCAGATAATTCTTGCGCGCGTCCGACAAAGAGTGTGAGCGCGCGTGGCAAGTTACTGCGCGCGCTCACGTTGATTTTTTCGGCGAACGTTCCCGCGCGTATTTGATCGCGCAGTGTCGTCGTTTCGGGTGAGGGTTCGGCGTTTAATTCCGCGGCGAGCAGATGTTTGTATTTTTCGTACTGGGAGAGCGCGGCGTTCGGTTCACCGCTGCGCGCCAACAATTCCATCACTTGCTGCTGTGTCAATTCATTCAAGGGATCAATTTCAAACAGACGCGACGCGGTCTCGATGCCGCGCACGTATTCGCGCTGTGCCAAATAAAAATTTGTGAGACGCTGTAACGCGGTGACGGCGAGGCGGCGCAGGCGTTCCTGTTCCAACAAAACCCATTCTTCAAAACGCGGACTCTCGCGAATGTAAAATCCTTTGAGAAAGTCGCCGCGATACAACGCGAGCGCGTTTTCCAGTGTCGCAGCTGCATCGCGCCGATTGAGATGCCACGCACTTCCGGAAGTGCGTGGCATCTCAATCGGCAACTCGAGTTGTGCTTCAAACGCGGCTGAGTCAAGGTAAATTTCACTTGCGGGATTCAATTCAACGCTTGTGCGTGTGATGATAAAAAAGGGCGCAAGGGTTTGACGCAGATCGGTGATGAGTACGCGGAGGTTGGCGGACGCGCGCGTTTGTTCATCCCAAAGTAGATCAGCGAGAAATTCGCGCGCTTGGGGCTGACGCGTCGAGACCAGATAGACGATGAGCGCGTCCACTTTGCGCGAATGGAAACCTGTGAGGGGCGCGCCATTGCGTTTGAGTTTCAAGCCGCCGAGAGTGGAAACGCGTAATTGATCGGGCATGGGTTGGAAGGGGGTGAATGATTATACGCCAAGAGGTCGAGAATGAGATGCCACGCACTTGCACAAGTGCGTGGCATCTCATTCTCGGAACGATCTCGGAACGATCATTTTGTAAAATGGAATAACTTTTCGCGGCAAATTGTGATATAGTCATGTTTGACAATCCTTCCCCCAACTATTTTGCGTATCTCGTGCGCCTGTGGCGTTCCAGCGAAACAGGTATCTGGCGCGGGATGCTCCAAGACCCTCACTCCGATCAGCAGCTTATCTTTGATTCGGCAGAGGGGCTTTTTGTTTTTCTGCAATCCCGGTTGGGTGAGCCGCCTCGCGTCTTGACGCCGTTACCGTCCATCGTACCACAAGAAACCATTGATCCAACATCGTAAAGGTAGCGCAATGCAGAAACGCATCCCACACCTTCTCGCACTCGCGTTTGTCGCGGGTGTGAGCATCCTCGCATTTATTATCAGGGCTTTCGCTTAGTTGTCATTTCGAGCGGTTTTGCGAGAAATCTCGCTGGGCAAAACGAGATTTCTCGCTCCGCTCGAAATGACAAGCGAAAGTCCTGATTATTACGCAGCGTGTCAACCTCTTTGACACCCGGGCAGAAGTAAAACAAGCTTGGCAAAACGCGCGCGACGCGGGCGGTTATGCGTTCCGCGCGGATATTGTCGAGAAATCCATTCCCCTCCCCCAACTCAAAAACATTGGACGCATCAGCGTCGAACACAAGTATCACCTCGAAGGCACGACCAACTTTCCCGCGCATCTCTTTAACATGTCCTTTTGGGATCAGGGCGGCTCGGTGCTCGATCCCAATTCCGCCGCGCAAATCAAGATTGAAAATGGCAAGACGCTGGCGCGGCGCGGCGATCAAGAATGGCAAGCGATGAATGACATTTCGGGCGGCTTTGCGCCCGAAGGCGATTTCATGGCGTTCCTCGCGGGCGCGCAAAATATCGTCAACGCGGGCAGCGAGACGCGAAATGGGGTTTCGTTCACGCGCTATACGTTCGAAATTGACGGTCCTGGTTTTGCCGCGTTCACGCGCGATCAATTGCAGGCGCGTTTGCGCGAAAAAGGCGAACTGCCATACGGGATGAATCTCGGGTTGCCCGAACAGTACGAAAAGATGACGGGCAAGGGCGAGTTGTGGGTGCGCGCGGATCGACTGCCGCTGCGCCAAATTATCACCGCGCATTTTCCGCCGCCCTCCGCGTCGTCGGATCATCGTTCGGACGCAGAGATCACGGTTGATTTTTTTGATTATCCTGCGGTGGTGCAAATTGATAAATTTGCATTACCTTTTACGCAGACGGGGTTTGTGGATTTGCAGAATGGGTTGCGCGGGTTGGGCGGGGAGATTGCGGCGATGGACTCCATCGCATCGCAGAAGGCGCTCCTCGCAATGACAAGCTCCACCACGTTCTGGACAGGCATTTTGTTTTTCGCGCTGTTTGCGTTTCTCTTGTTGTTCTGTATGCGGTTTTATCGCTCGCAGCGCGTGTATGCGGCGATTGTGCTGTTTGTGATTTTTAGTATGGAGGCGAGTCCGTTGATGCAAACGGCGCAAGCGTCGGCGTGGGTGGATACGCAGCGCGCGCAAGCGGCGGTGCAGC
>Ga0247727_10007805_pt1 | contig 20183 bp, 13 predicted proteins | sample WisWelCaveWW1625_FD_202498 | JGI IMG/M metagenome (GOLD analysis project Ga0247727, IMG submission 202498) | Biofilm microbial communities from Wishing Well Cave, Virginia, United States - WW16-25 | ecosystem: Environmental > Aquatic > Deep subsurface > Groundwater > Cave microbial mat | place... | reverse complement strand
GCTCAAGGCCTGGCCGATCGCGTCGCAGCCATGCTCACGAAGCTGATCCGCAGTGCAGTAGCTGAGACGGGGTAGGACTCCATTCCAACGAAGCCTGGGCCGTCACTCCGGATCCCGGCAGACCGTGACCGTGACCGTGCGCCATGACCGTGACCGTGACCGTGGTGAAGACACTGTCGGCAACGTGGCGTGATTCCCGAGAATACGACACAGGACTTCCGGGGCAGCGTACTGAGTCTCGCCCAACAGAGTGACGACCTTGCATCCCGTCTTCAGGCCACCTTCGTCCTCTCCTCGGTCGCGAGATCCTCAACGTATCCACGAATACACCGCTCGCTGCCGACATCTCGCTCGGTCGTCGAGAACGAATCCGGCCCAAATCTGGGCGCAATCCTGCCACTCTATGGTGCGAGACTCAGCAAGCCGTCGCCAGCGCCGGCGTTCACGCGGTCTCAAACGCGTCATCCCGGTTAGCATGTCGCAAACCATGACGATCGCTCGATGCTTGATGCTGCTCGGAATGATTCTGCTGCCGCTCGGACTGATCTACGGGTTCAGCCACATGGGGCGGGCAGAGTCGATGAGGGCGATGCTCGTTGAGCTGACGTGCCTGGTGTTCGGCGCCGGGCTCTTCCTGCTCGGCAGGAGCCTCGAGAAACGCCGCACATGACCGGCACGGTCGAGCTTTGCGACGTCCAGGCCGCCGCGCTCCTCCTCCGGGGAAGGGTTCGTCGCACGCCCCTGCTCTGCTGCGACGCGGCTCCAAAGGCCCACCAGCGTTTGCTGTTCAAGTGCGAGAATCTGCAGACGACCGGAGCTTTCAAGGCCCGCGGCGCTCTGCACTTCCTGCTGCAGCTCGAGCGCGCGGAGGCCTCGAGAGTGAAAGGAGTCGCCACCTATTCCTCCGGCAATCACGGCGCAGCGGTTGCGTGGGCCGCGGGCGAGAAAAGCCTGCAGTGCATGGTGTTCGTTCCCGAGGACATTCCGATCGCCAAGGAGCGGGCGATCCGGGACTACGGCGGCAAGGTCGTACGCGCCGGGCGCACCTCCAAGGATCGCCAGCTCGCGGCGCTCGAAGCCGCAGACAAGGAAGGGCTGACCATCGTTCCGCCGTTCGACCATCCGTGGATCGTCGCCGGCCAGGGCACCGTCGGCCTGGAGATCGTCGAGCAGTGCGAGGAAGCCTCGATTTTTCCCGACCGGGTCCTGGTGCCGGTCGGCGGCGGCGGCCTTCTCGCGGGAATCGCGGTCGCGATCAAATCGCTCCTCCCGCGCACGCAGGTGATCGGCGTCGAGCCGGTGAACGCGGCGAGCATGGCCGCCGCGCTGAAGATGGGCGAGCCCGTGGAGATCGATCTCGGGCAAACGATCGCCGACGGCCTGCGGCCCGTGCAGGTCGGCTCTCTGACTCATCGGCTGGCCGATGGCAGGGTCGATTCCATGATGCAGATCGAGGACTCCGCGATCGTGTCTGCGATGCGGTTCCTGTTCGAGCGCATGAAGCTCGTCGTCGAGCCCTCGGGAGCGGCCGCTCTCGGCGCCTGCCTGGAGCAAAGGACCGGCGATCTCGAAGGAACGACGCTGGTGGTGCTCTCGGGAGGCAACATCGACCCAGGTCGCTTCCTGGACCTGGTCGTCACGGGCGCTGCGGAAAGGCCGCCGGGATGAGCCCGGGCTCTGGCCGACCAGGGAAACCCGACGTCCACGCGACCATCGATCCTCTGCGGGCCCTGGTGATCGGATCGCTGTTGTTGCCCTGCTGTGATCGTCCCTCGCCTTCCCCCTCGACGGGTCCGGAGCCGATCTTCGTGGAGCGCACCCGGGGAAGCGGGATCGATTTCGTGCACCGCCATTTCGGCACGGGTCGCAAGTACATCGTGGAGATCAGCAGCGGCTCCGCCGCCCTCCTCGATTTCGACGGCGACGGCCGGCTCGACGTCTTCTTCGGTCAGGGAGCGCCGCTGCCGGGCCACGTCGGGGCGGCCACGGATCACCGCGACCGTCTGTACCGAAACCTGGGAGACTTCCGCTTCGAGGACGTGACGGAGCAGAGCGGGGCCTTTGATCTGGAGTACACGCTGTCCGCAGCCGCGCCCGATCTCGACGGCGACGGCGATCCGGACTTGTTGCTGTGCAATCTGGGACCCGACCGCCTGCTTCGCAACGATTCCGGCAGCTTCGTGGACGTGACAGAAACCTCGGGGATTCTCGCCGACGACTATTCTTCCGCCGCGGCGTTCGCAGACTTCGACCGCGACGGTGACCTCGACCTTTTCATCGCCCAGTACGTTCTCGAAGTGTTCGACCACGAGGGCTGCGGGGATCGCAGCAAGGGCCGGGAATGGGTGTCGTACTGCAGCCCGGACGAGTACCCGGCGGCTCACGATCGTCTGTTTCGCAACGACGATGGCACGTTCACGGACGTCACCGAGGCGGCCGGGATCGTCGACGTCGACGGCAAGGGGCTGGGACTGGTGATCTCCGACTACGATTTCGACGGCGACGCCGACTTGTTCGTGGCCAACGACAGCACGCCCAACCAGCTCTGGTGCAATCAGGGCGGATTCTGCTTTCGCGACGTGGCGGCAGTGGTCGGCGTCGCGGTCGGCTTGAACGGCATGAGCCAGGCGTGCATGGGGACCGATTTCGCGGACGTCGACGGCGACGGCGACTTCGACCTGGTCGCGGCCAATCTCGCCCTCGAAGGCCTCACTCTGTACCAGTACGACGGCCGGTCGATGTTCGACGACAAGAGCATTTCCTCCGGGCTGCAGCGGCCTTCGCTCCTGTACGTGGGATTCGGTGCCGAGCTGTTCGACGTCGAGAACGACGGCGACATCGATCTCCTGGTCGTCAACGGACACGTCGTCGACAACATCGAGAGGAGCGATCCGGCGCAGACCTTCTCCCAGCCCGCGCAGCTGTTCCTGAACGACGGCACCGGACGCTTTAGCGTCGCGCTCGAGGAGGCGGGCCCGTACTTCCGGGAGCGCCACGTGTCGCGCGCCCTGGCGGTCGGCGATCTCGACAACGACGGCGATCTCGACGCAGTGATCGGGGACAACAACGGCCCGCCTCATCTGCTCGAGAATCGCGCCGGTCACAGGCGGTCGTGGATCGGGCTCGAGCTGATCGGCAAGGCCCGCAATCGTTCGGCGTTGGGAGCCCTCGTGCGGGTGCGGGCGGGCGGTCGCACGCACGTGAACGAGGTTCGCGGAACCAGCTCGTTCGCGGCGTTCCACGATCTGCGCCTTCTGTTCGGGCTCGGCGACCTGGAGTCGGTCGATCAGGTCGAGGTCCGCTGGCCCGACGGTGAGGTCCAGACCTGCGAGCACCTGCCGGCCCGCCGCTACCACCGCATCACTCAGCAGTGACTCCTGAACCCAACCAAGCCCGTCATTCCCGCGAAACCAAGCCCGTCATTCCCGCGAAAGCGGGAATCCAGGCCGTTGACGTGCACTAGCTCTAGGATCCGCACCACGAGGGCATCGACGATTCGCATGGCTCGGGCTAGCATTCTCCGCGAGGCAACAAGCGGTCCATCGGACAGTCGGGCTTGTCTCAGAGGTATCGATGTTCTCGTCGGTGCAAGTCGTTCGCACTCGGCGCTCTCCACGAGCATGCGTGGAGTCGCGGTCAAGATTTGTTGCCCCGGTCTCGCGGGCAAGTCCGCAAACGAGATTCGCTTCCGACACTTGCGCCTGCTTTGAAGTCGCCGGCGGACGCCTTTGCAGGCATGCAATCCGCCTCAACACCACGTCGGCGCCAGGGATCGGACTGAGCAGCCGACGAAGTCTTCACCACTCGTTGCGCATCGGCAACGGATTAGGGTGCGCGCGAGCGTTCCGGATTCGGTTCCTGGGAGAAGGAGGTGCGCCATGGATCAGTCGCAGCGGTTCTTGGTGATCAGTGCGTTGCTGACCTCGATGGGCGGGGTCACCAGTGCGGCGCCGGCGCAGGAGCGCCTGTTCCGCTGGGATGGCGAGAAGAGCTACGACGCCTTCGGGCTGCGCGTGGCGGGAGCGGGAGACTTCACTCAAGACGGCTGCGCGGACCTCTTGATCGGCGCGCCGTTCCACTCCCTGCCCGATCCTCCGGGCAGGGTCTACCTCTATTCGGGGAGGACGGGGTTCCTGCTCCAGGTCCTCGACGGCAAGCAGGGCAACGATAGCTTCGGCGTCAGCGTCTCATCCGCGACCGACCTCAACCAGGATGGTGTGGAAGAGATCCTGATCGGATCGAGCTGCGCCACCAGCTCAACTGGATCGGACGGAGGGATCCTCGAGCTGTACGACGGGAAGTCGCTGAGCGTGCTTCGCATGTGGGGAAGCGAGGGTCAGTTGGATCGGTTCGGCTCGAAGGCGCACGCCGTGGGAGATGTCGACGGCGACGGAATCTCGGAGTTTCTGTGCGCCGCGCCCTACTACATCGAGTACGCACCGTTCTTTCAGGTGGGCCGCGTGTACCTGTACTCGGGCCTCAACGGAGGCTTGCTGCAAATGTTCACCGGCCAAAAGGAGTGTGACTTCCTCGGAAAGGAGGTCTCAGCCGCAGGAGACCTGGACGGAGACCTCGTGCCCGACTTGGCCGTGTATGCCGAGTCGTCCCGCGATCAGTCCCGAGGGAAGCTCTACGTCTACTCCGGTCGAACCCGGACCCTGCTGTACGCTCACGAAGGAACTACGGCCGGCATGCAACTGGGGACGGCAGTCGCCGCTTCGAGCGACCTCGACGGCGATGCTTCGCCGGATCTGCTCGCCGGCGCGATCGGCGCCCTCAACGGCCGCGGTGCGGTCTTCGTCTACTCCGGTCCGGGCGGTGTCCTCACCCATGAGCTGTACGGCGAGAATGAGGGGGACGCCTTCGGGAATTCGCTCGCTGTTCTGGGCGACATGAACCACGACCAGAGCCCGGAGTTTGCGGTCGGGGCGTACGGCACGAACCGCCAGGGCCCGCTCAAAGAGCCGACGGGCAGTGTGTACCTGTATTCGGGCCGCAGCTTCCGCCTGCTCTACCGCTTTGACGGCGAGAACCTAAACGATTCTTTCGGGAGCAGCTTGGCGGCTGCGGGGGACGTCGACGCCGACGGCATTCCGGATCTGATCGTCGGTGCTCCCTGGGGCGTGCTCGGGGACGGAACTTATCCGGGCAGGGCGCATGTGTTCGCCGGCAACGATCTGTTCCTGCAGATCGAGCCCACGATCGCCGGCCCGGGACACTCGGTGTCGATCGCCGTGCGCGGGGGGAGCCTCTCCTCGACGCTGTTGATCGCTCTGGTGGAGCTCAACGGCACGCCGCTGTTCGTCCCGGTTTTCCTCGGAGCGCTCGATCGCCACGGAGAGTGGTCGGCGAGCGCGACGGTCCCCTCTGGGCTCGGCGACCTCACCGTCGGGTTCCAGGCATTCGCGTTCTCACCGCTCGTCCGTCCCGATCACCCGCGTCTCGCCGACTCGAGCCAAGCGATCGTCGAGCTCACCGCGCAGTAGGCCGAATCAATTCCCTGTCCATTGACCGCCGCGCTTGCAGCGGTCCGAAGTTGAGTCCCAGTGCGCCAGCTGGCCGGCAGTGGCGAGAGCCCGGCGACGGCAGAGTCCCCTGCGACCGTCTTGGGCGAGTCGCCCGCCGCCGAACCTGATCAGAATCTGAGCCACCCTGTATCGGAGCTTTCGGGATGTTGCACTGGTCACGTTCGGTCGTCACTCTTGAGTGACTCAGCCTTCGGTCGTCTCCAGGGGCCGACCTTCACGATCGCGACCAGCCTGCGCCTTGCGTTGCGCCGCCGCGCCGACCACCCTCCGCGGACGCAGGCTCCGGGAGCGCGCGAGAGGATGTGCACGATCGTAGATCTCGCGCAGCCTGCCGGGGCTCAGGTGAGTGTAGATCTGAGTGGTGGTGAGCTGCTCATGCCCCAGCAGCTCCTGGACGACGCGCAGATCCGCGCCTCGCTGCAGGAGGTGCGTGGCGAACGAATGGCGAAACGTGTGCGGGCTTCCGTGCACCGGCAGATTCGTGAGCCGGCAGTAACGATCGACGAGGAGATGGACGCCCCTTGCACTGAGCCGTCCCCCTCGCTGGTTCAGGAACAGGCCAGCAGAGTCCTTGCGCAGCCGCTTCAGGAGCCCGCCGCGCTCGACGACGTAGCTCGCAAGTGCTTCGATCGCCTTGGTTCCCAGGATCGCGAGGCGTTCCTTCCTTCGCTTTCCGAGGACGTACAGGCAGCCGTCGTCGTTGAGGTCGGCGAGGTTGAGTAAGACCAGCTCTCCGACGCGCAGGCCCGCGGAATACAGGGTCTCGAGGAGTGCGCGGTCGCGCAGCCCGGCGAATCCCTTTGCGGAGGGCGCTTCGAGCAGCGAGGCGACCTGATCCTCGGTCCACACCTTGGGAAGGACCTGCCGGCGCCTCGGTGTACGCAGGCCTTCAACCGGAGACGAGGCGATCACTCCACGCTCGAGCAGGAACCGAAAAAACGTTCTCAGGGCGCTCAGGCGCCGCGCCAGGCTGCGATCCTGGTCCTGGCCGCCGCCGACTCTGCGGTGCTGGATGAAACGACGCAGGTGGGTGATACGGACCGCCGTCAGATCGGCGATGCCGATCTCCCGCAGGAGCTTCATGAGGTCGGCGATGTCGTGGAGATACGCTCTGCGGGTGTGGGGGGAGCGAGCTCTGAGCTTCAGCTCCACCTCGAAGGCAGCCAGCCAGCGATCCACTCTCCCCTCCCTGTGACCAAGGCTCCGTCCGGCGGCATCGCGCTTGCGTGGACGACGGGCAGCTCCCCGCACGAACGGAGAGACCTCCCACAGCCCCGGGCGCGTGCATCATTGAAAGCCCCTGACAAGCCATATTGTCAGGGACTCAGAGAGTTTTCGGGCGGTCTGCTCGTTCCAGCCCTTGAAGGCCACGGGCAACCCTAGGAAGGAAGCCAACCATGCGCAAGATCCTGACCATGTATCTGTTTTGGCTCGCTCTTCTGGCTTTCGCGGTGAGCGAGGCCCGCGCCCAGGGATTGTCGGTGGACGAGCTGCTCCAGGGGTTGGAGGATCAGGTCAAGAAGAAGGACGACGAAAAGGCCATCTCGATCCTCGGCGAGCTGACGGATCGTTTCCCGAAGATGACGGAGGAGGAGCAGAAGAAAGTCGTCAAGGACACTTCCAAGGTGCTGGGCAGGAATCGGCCGGAGGGAGAGGACGATCTGTTCGTCGCCGCTGTCCAGTCTCTGGGAAAGATGGGTCCGGAAGGGGCCAAGTCCTTGACCACGGCCATCAAGGGAACCGTCAAGAAGCGCTTCCCGGCCCTTGCCACCGCGCTGATCGCGCTGTCGGCGGGGAAGGATCCTGCGCACGTTCCCGTGATCGAAGAGCATCTGGTGCATTCCGAAGCCCTGATCGTCGCGGCCTCTGCGGAAGCGCTGGGCGCCTACGGAGAGCAACCGGAGCCGATGCGCAAGCAGATCGTCGAGGAGCTCGTCAAGACCTATGCCGGGATCGCCGCCACCGCCGCGGCCCGTCCCAAAGAGCCGGTCTTCGGGCAGAGATTGAGCAAGATCGACAAGCCGATGAAGAATGCGCTGAGCAAGCTCACGGGTCAGACCTTCGACAACGCGACCGACTGGGAACGATGGTACAACAAGAACAAGAGGGTGAAGTGGGAGCCGGTCGAGAAGAAGGGGGATGGGGGGTGAGCACGAATGCACCTGGCAAGGCGCGGTGGTTGCGTCCAAGATGTTGGAAGCTCGCTTTGGCGCCTTGCAGGTGATTCGTGCGCTGGAGGATTCGCGGGCGCGATGATGGGATCGGGAGCGGAATCCATGGGGCGGTGGACGCGTGGAGATCGTTGAAGTCATCGCTCCTTGCAAGTGATTCGTGAGTGGGGTGTGAATGCGACGATGGGAAGAGTTGAATCTGAAAAAGTCCAGGTTTCCCGACTCGATCGTGCGGCACGGGTGTTCCTTCGCGGTTCTTGCCTTGCTGGCATGCAGCCAGAACGGGCGTTCGTACTCGGTCGGAAAGCTTCCGGAGAAGTCCGAGCCGGAAGAAACCCTCTTCGTCCACGGCGCGGTGATCGACGGCGGGTCGTTGTTCCTGCTCACCTCCGACCAGAGAGCGCCCGGGCAGGACCGGTTCTCGGAGACTCAGTTCGGGGGCATGCTGGGGCTCGATCCGGCCGACTACGACTTCGTCCGGCTGCACGTGTTCGGCTTTGATCCGAACACGCCCGCGCTGGCACTGGGGAGCGACGGCATCGAGGTTCGCGCGGAGGGTGCCTCGGGAATCTCTTTAAGCCTCCGACCGTCCACGCTGCTCTTATCGGTCAAGAACGAGACCGCGCGGCTGCGTCTGGGGGCGGAGCTGGGTGCCGGCTCGCTTCCGGATCCCCGGGGCGGTCATCTGGATCTGCTGGTCGTCATGCCCGGACGCGACGTGATCGGTTCCATGGAGCGATGGAGCGTGCGACTGCCGGATCGTGAGATTGCGCTCGAGAGGCGTTCTCTGCGCTCGCGGGTGCTCGATCAGTTCTTCACCCGACCGTCGATCAGCAACTGGAAGAAGGTGATCGACGGCGAGGAACTGATCGCCTCGGCCGATGCGCGTCAAGCAGAGGAGGGCCCGCCGATCGAGGAACCAGAGGCGGACCACTGATGAATCCGAGGAACGATGGACGCACCGGATCAGTCACGGCAGCAGCGAGAAGGCGGCGATCGGCCCGGGGTCGATGACCGCTGGATCGAGATCTTTATGGCCACTGACAGGCGCATCCGCGAGCTCGAGGGCCGCGCCGCCTCGTCGCGGCCCAATCTCTCTGCGCTGCGCATCGCAGTGGTCGGGTTGGTCTTCGCGCTGTTCGCGGTGGCCCTGTGGGCATGGACCTGGCAGGAGATCCGGATGCTCGCTCGCTTGGGCTCGCAGGCATCGCTCGATTCCGTCGGTGAAAAGGGCTCTGATCTTTCTCTCGAGCGGCTCGAGCTCCGCCTCGAACAGTGTCTGAAGCTCCTGAGCGATCGAGAAACGGCCTCGACCGCCACATCGCAAGCGCCTGCCGGGAGGGAGGATCGTGCCAGGAAGGTCAGCTCCTCGGGATTCATCTCCGGGAAACCTGCCGTGGAAGGTCCTCTCGAGACGCAACCGTCAAAGCCGTCGATTCACGTGAACCTGGACGCGGTCGAGGAATGGAACCGTCACGAGATGGGCGAAGTGAGCACGGGCGAGGATGCGCAGGCTCCCGCCACTCTCATGGCGGAGCCAGCCGAGAGCAGGGACGGGTCGAGTTCAAACGGTCTCGAGACCGTCACCGAGATCTCCCGCCACTCCGCCTCCGACGAGGAAGAGCTTGATTCCGCGGCCCTGTCCGCCGAGCTGCAGGAGTTGCTCGAGGACGCAGGCCTTGGCAACTATCGATTGCTCGAGGGGCGGTTTTTCAGGAACGGCGGCATGCGCGAGGCGCTTCTGGGGGTCAACGACGTCTACGGTGCGGTCGCGGGAACGATCAGCGCAGAGCGCATCGACCTGGTTCTCAATCCCGCGGACGAAAGCGGCTCGCTGGTGCTGCGCGAGGCGGAGGGAATGCTCGACGGAACGCCTCTGCAGACGCAGGGCGGCATCTATCGCATCCACGTGCCTGGCAAGCTCCCGCGCCACTGGATTCCCAACGAGCTGGGCGTGGCCTTCGGAATGGACCCTTGTGACGACGCCGGAGTGATCGCGCGCAAAGGCGAGAGGGTCGAGCAGCTTCTTGCCCAGTATCAAAAGCTCCTGACCCGGATGGAGAATCACTCCCTCCGGATGCTGGCCCTCAAGGGCGAGCAGGACGGCGATCTCATCGGCGCCGTCTACGAGATCGCATGGGACAGCAAGGAGCCGGTGCGAACCATTCATGCCGGCACTTCCTGGTTCGAGCTGGACACGGTCGCGGCCACGGTCGAGCTGTGCTGCGAAGGCGGCGAGATCGAGAGCAAGGGACAGCGCCGGCCTCTGTTCAAGGGACGTTTTCGTCACGTCCTCTCCGGCATCGACCCGGAGGCATGGATCCGGATCCAGGGGGTAAGGCCGCGCGTCCGTCCCGCGGACAAGGATGGCGGTCTGTAACGGTGTGCAGGGAGGCCGGGCCCTTAAGGTCGTCTCGTCACTCGTGGTCGCGGTCCTTATACTGCCGCCGACCAGCAAAGCCCGGCGACGCGCGAGAGAACCGGTGTTCTCGCGGGCGGCGGCGGGCAGAGCTGCAGCGATAGATTCCTGGGGTGTGCTCTGCGTCAAGGAGCCGGCGCAGATTCTGCAGATTGACTCCGGACGTGGCGACCCACGGCCCGGTTCGAACCAACGCAGTCGTTCGGAGACCTCTTCCTCTGTTTGCTGCAAGCGGCAAGCATCGAGTCACCCGACTTTCTCGCGCGACGCGACTTCCGTGGAGGAGTTCTCCCCGTTGGAGTGCATGCCTGCATCCCAAGGATCTCCCTTTCCACCAACTGACGGACGACTGAAGTCCAGGCTCCGCTGAAAGGGAGCGGAAGAGTGATCGAGAATCTGATCCTGGGAGGCGCGGCCCTGCTCGCGGGCGCGCTCGGCGGGTGGGTGTTGCAACGCTGGCGGGCGGAGCGCCGTCGCGCCGGCCTCGAGAGGGACAAAAGCCATCTCCTCGAGAAGGCCAGGTCGGAAGCGGAGCAGAAGGTCAAGAGCGCCGAGCTCGAGGTCCTCGCGCGCGCCGAGAAGTCGCGGCACGAGCTCGAGGAAGAGCTGAACGAGAAGCGCCTTCAGATCAAGAAGGTCGAGAGGCGCCTCGAGCGCGACGAGGAAATGATCGAGAGGGAGCGCGAGCGCATCCAGGTCAAGGAGCGCTCCATCGAGGAGCAGCAGGCGCGCTCCCAGCAGGCCGAGCAGCGGGCGCGCGAACGCGCCGACCAGCTCGACCAGAAGCTCAAGGCCGTGGACCAGAAGGCCACGGAGGCCGACCAGAAGCTGCTCGAGGTCTCCCAGCTCTCCGAGCAGGAGGCGCGCGACCGGGTGATGGCGCGCTTCGAGCAGGAGTGCAGCGCCGACCTCGACAAGTACCTGCAGAAGCAGGAGGAGATCAAGAAGGAACGCGCCGAAGAGCTGGCTCAGCGGATCGTCGGCACCGCCATCCAGCGGTGCGCGGTGATGTACACCGCGGAGACGGTCACGGCGACGATCGACCTTCCCAACGAGGAGATGAAGGGTCGGATCATCGGCCGCGAGGGGCGCAACATCCGCGCGATCGAGAAGTCGACGGGCGTCGACGTCATCGTCGACGACACTCCGGGAGTCATCGTGATCTCGTGCTTCGACGCCGTGCGCCGCGAGGTCGCGCGCAAGTCGATCGAGAAGTTGATCCTGGACGGACGGATCCATCCTTCGCGCGTCGACGAGCTGGTCGATTCGACGCGCAAGGAGATCGAGGAGGACATCCGCCAGACCGGCAAGAAGACCGTCCAGGAGCTCAAGCTCCCCAAGGTGCACCCGCAGATCCAGTACCTGGTCGGCCGACTCAAGTACCGGACCTCCTACGGCCAGAACGTCCTCAAGCATTCGATCGAGATCGCCTACATCCTCTCGGCGATCGCCTCCGAGCTGAAGCTCGACTCGCAGCTCGCCAAGCGCTGCGGCCTGCTGCACGACATCGGCAAGGCCCTCACTCACGAGGTCGAGGGCAGCCACGCGGTCATCGGCGCCGAGCAGGCCAAGCGCTTCGACGAGACGCGCCTGGTCTGGAACGCGATCGGCGCCCACCACGAGGACATGCCGTACGAGTCGGTGTACGCCGTTCTCACCCAGGTGGGGGACGCGATCTCGGCCGGCCGGCCCGGGGCGCGCCGCGACACGATCGAGCGCTACATCGAGCGGCTGGAAAAGCTCGAGCAGACCGCCACTTCGTTCGAGGGGGTCACGGCGGCGTTCGCGCTGCAGGCAGGCCGCGAGATCCGGGTCCTGGTCGATGCCGACCTCCTCGACGATCAGCGCACGATCCTGGTCGCGCGCGAGATCGCCAAGAAGATCGAGGATGAGCTCACCTATCCCGGAGAGATCAAGGTCACGGTGGTCCGCGAGCGCAAGATCGTCGAGGTGGCCCGTTGAGGGGAGCTGCCGCGGGAGGAGACGCGGATTCCAAAACCCTCATCCGCCGGATCGAGCGGGCGCTCGAGGCCGCCGTTCCTGTCGCCCGGAAGGAGGAGCCGGCGCCGCTGTTCAGAGCGCTGCGCTACGCCGTGTTCCCCGGGGGAAAGCGCCTCCGGCCGCTGCTCTGCCTCCTCTCGAACCGCGCGGTCGGAGGCACCGTGACCGAGGCCCTTCCCGCGGCGGTCGCGCTCGAGCTGATTCACTGCTATTCATTGGTCCATGACGACCTGCCCGCGATGGACGACGATGCTTTGCGGCGGGGCCGGCCAAGCTGTCACGTGGCGTTCGGGGAGGCTCTGGCCATCCTGGCCGGGGATGCGCTGCTCACGCTGGCGTTCGAGCACGTGGCCGCGGAATCCCCGCCGCATTGCGCAGCGCCGCTGGTCGAGGAGATTGCCAAGGCCGCGGGCGTGGCCGGCATGGTCGGCGGGCAGGCCGCCGATGTTCTCGCGGTCAAGAAGGGGGCGCGATCCGAGGCCCGGGTGAACTGGATCCATGAGCACAAGACCGCCGCCCTGATCCGGGCCGCCGTTCGCTGCGGAGTATTGGCGGCGCGGTCCAAGGAAAAGTACCTTGAGCCGGCGGATCGCTTCGGCCGTCACCTCGGGATCGTGTTCCAGATCGTCGACGATCTGATCGGCAGGAGCGGGGACCCGCGGGTCGCCGGCAAGCCGGTCGGCAGGGACGAGCGGCGGGGCAAGCTCACCTACCCTTCGGTGGTCGGCGAAGCACGCGCACGCCGCAGAGTGGAGCAAGGGACCGAGCGGGCGGTGAGCTCAGCGCGACAGCTCCCCCATCCGGCCGAGCTGGAGAGGCTTGCGCTGCAAATGAAAGAGCGAGTGAGCTGAGATGCTGCTGGAACTGATCCGAACACCCGCCGACCTCAAGCGGATTCCGCGGGAACGGCTTCCGCTGCTGGCGACGGAGATTCGCCGGAAGATCGTCGAGACCGTGACCCGCAACGGCGGGCACCTCGGCTCCGGAGTCGGAGTCGTCGAGCTGACGATCGCCCTTCACTACCTGTACGACTTCTCCCGTGACCGGCTGTTCCTCGACACCGGTCACCAGTGCTATCCCCACAAGCTCCTGACCGGACGATTCGAGAGCTTCCACACGCTGCGCACGCTCGGCGGCATCAGCGGCTTTCCCAACAAGGGTGAGTCGCCCTACGACCTGATGACGAGCGGGCACGCCGGAACGGCGCTGTCGATGGGCATCGGGACCTGTCTGGGGGACGCGCTGCGCGGCGAGATGCGGCGCACCGTGGTCGTGGTCGGCGACGCCAGCATCGTTTCCGGGGTGTCCTTCGAGGCGCTCAATTCCGTCGGTCATCTCGACCAGAATCTCCTGGTCATCCTCAACGACAACGAGCAGTCGATCGGCCGCACCGTGGGCGCGCTGGCGCGGCTGATGTCCAAGGTGCGCATGTCGCGGCTGTACGAGGGAGCCAAGCACACGATGGAGCGGATCGAGCGGCTGCTGAGCTCGATCCCGGTGATCGGCCAGAAGGTCGACAAGAACGTTCACGACCTGTTCCACCAGCTCAAGAACGCTCTCGTTCCCGGCCAGCTTTTCGAGGAGCTCGGGTTTCGTTACTTCGGTCTTTACGACGGGCACGACCTGGACGTCCTGTTCGAGGCGATCGAGCGCATCCAGGACCAGCCCGGAATCAAGATGCTGCACGTCCTGACCGTCAAGGGAAAAGGGCTGCGCGGATGCCTCGAGGATCCGCTGGCGTTGCACGGCGCCAAGCCCGGCGATCGATTCGTGCTCGACTGCGACGCGGCGAGCGACGTCGAGAAGGTCGACCCGGAGCCGCCCTCGAGCAGCGAGCCGGCCCCGAAGAGATCCGATTTCGCCAAGTGCTTCTCCGGCGTCCTGGTGGAGCAGGCGGAGCAGATTCCCGAGCTGGTCGCGATCACCGCCGGCATGCCCGACGGCACGGGTCTTGTGGCGTTTCGCGAGCGGTTCCCACAGCGCTTCTTCAACGTCGGCATCGCCGAGCAGCACGCCGTCGCGTTCGCCGGCGGGCTGACGCTCACCGGCACCAAGGTGGTGTGCGCGATCTACTCCACGTTCATGCAGCGCGGCTTCGACCAGGTGTTCCAGGAGGTCGCCCTGGCGAGGAATCCGGTGGTGTTCGTGATGTCCCATGCCGGACTCGCCGGGGAGGACGGTCCGACGCACCACGGCCTGTTCGACATCGCAATGCTGCGCTCCATTCCCGGCCTGGTCCTGATGGCGCCGCGCGACGGCGCGGAGCTGCAGGCGATGGTGCGATTCGCCCTGCGTCTTTCGGTGCCGGTCGCGATTCGTTATCCCAAAGCCGGCACCGAGCCGCCGACGCGCGAGGTCGCGCCGCTCGAGCTCGGCAAGGCGGAGGTGCTGAGGGGCGGCGAGCACATCGCCCTGGTCGGCTACGGACCGATGAGCGAGACTGCGCTCAAGGCTGCGGACCTGCTCGCGCAGGAGCAGATCCAGCCGCTGGTGGTCAACGCGCGCTTCGTGCGGCCGCTCGATCAGGATCTCCTCAAGAGACTGGCAGCGCGTTTTCGCCACGTGTTCACCATCGAGGAGGCGGCGCTGGCCGGAGGGTTCGGCTCGGCCGTTCTCGAGCACTTGACCCATGTCGAGCCGTGGCGCGCGCGCGTGCATCCGCTCGCGATCCCGGACCGGTTCATCGAGCACGGCCGGCGCGAGACGATGCTCGCCCGCCTCGGCCTGGGTCCCGAGGGCATCCGCGATACCGTTCTCAGACTCTGCAAAGAAACGACGACCAGTGAAAAGGCCTACTTCGGTACTGCTCCTCGGTGATCTCGCGGACACCCGGATCGCGGCGGAGAGGGATCGCCTGATCGACTGGCTGAGAGCTCGAGGAGTCCGCGCGCAGCTCGTCCGGGAGTCGACCCGACGCCTTGATCGGCGCGCCGGCCTCGCGATCGTCCTCGGCGGAGACGGTGCCTTCCTGCGCGCGGCCCGAAGGCTCGAGGGCAGCTCGTGTCCGTTGATCGGCATCCGGCTGGGCTCGTTCGGCTACCTGGCCGAGCTCGAGCCGGAGAACTGGGAGCCGGAGCTCAAGCGGCTGCTCGAAGGCAAGGGCAGCGTCGAACACTGGATGCGCCTCGCCTGTCGGATCCGGCGTGCAGGGCGGCCGGATCGGAGCGAGCTCGCCCTGAACGAGGTCGCCGTCACCTCCGCGCGGGTCGCCCGGATCCTGACCCTCAATCTGCGGATCGACAGTGAGGACATCAGTCAATACCGGGGAGATGGCCTGATCGTCGCGTCGCCCGTCGGCTCGACCGCCTATTCGATGGCCGCCGGAGGACCGATCATCGAGCCCCGGGACCGCTGCCTTCTCCTGACGCCCCTGACCGCCCATGCGCTCACCTTTCGTCCGTTGGTGCTCAACGCCGAGAGGCGGGTGGAGCTGAAGGTCGGGCCGGTCCGCAGCGGGGCGGCGGTCACTCTCGATGGCCGGGAGCCGGTCGAGCTGCGCCAGGGCGACATCATCGAGGTCCGGGCATCCTCCAAGGATCTGAGGGTGGCGAGCATCGTCGATCGTTCGCGGTTTCGCACGCTGCGCGAGCGACTCCACTGGGGGGCCCCGCTGGTCGAAACGAGCTAGCTCCCGATCCGACTCGGCCCGGGCGTTGCTGGACTGGGGGTCGCGACTCAACAGCTCCACCGCTATCTTGTCCGCCTTCCTTACAGCCGCCATTCGTTGCCCGGGTGAGGACGGCCGGTACAACTCTGGTCACCTTTTCGCCCCTCAAGGAGCACTGCGTGAAGAGCGCCCTCGGATCGATCTCGATCCTCACCCTTCTGGCCGCGACCTCGCTCGGTCAGACCAGCTTGATCGTCAATGGCAAGACCGCCAACAACAACAGCACCGTGGTCGAGATCCCCCGGGGAACGGTCATGGTGGTGACGGTGGCCAATGCGCAGGCGTCCGGCCGGCCCTATGGCCTGTTCGCGGCCCTTCAGCGCACCGCAGCGAACACCGGCTGGTACCTCGATGACGACGGCGCGGGCAAGCTGCCGTTCCCGGTCCTGACCGGCATCCCGACCTCTTCGATCGAGACTGCATTCTCGACCGACGTGTTCCCCGATCGTCCCGGATCTCCCCAGATCCGCCTCAGCAACGGCGGCGTTGCATCTCTGACTTTCTTCATCCCGGCGACCTTCGCCCTGGGCAGCTACTTCCTGCAGGCGGCAGTCGTGCCCACGGGCAGCAGCGTGCCGATCGCCTCGAACGGAGTAGAGATCGACATCGTCGACCCGGAGCAGAGCGCCCGCCTGCTCGTGTCCTTCGGCAGCGTGGTCGACAATGTCGGCTTCGGAACGCTGAGCTTCTCCACGGGGCCGGGCAGCGGCACGTTCACCGCGCATCCGACGCTGGACCATGTCCGGGTCGACGACATCGGCCTCTCGGCGCTCACCTACTGGCACGATGACTCGGCAGCCACCGATTCCGGCCCCCAGACCGCCAACCGGGCCCGCACGATCGAGGTCAACGCCGATCTGCTCCCGGCCCTCGACAACGACAATCACGAATACGCTCGCATTCGTCTGCCGTCCGCGCCCGGGGGCATCCCCGAGCGCGACCTGCTCAGGGTGTACGACGTCGACGCCGGCCAGGGCCTGTTCATGATCATCAACCACGGCACGAATCCGAACACCAGCGAGGATTTCTTTGCCATCGACGAGACCCGGGTGAGCAACGTAGCCAACCTCTGGAAGGCGAACGTCGCGGTCAATCGCGAGGGAACGCGGATGCTGGCCGTGCAGACGATCGCCAGCATCGACCGGGTGTTCCTGGTCGCGATCGACGGCTCGCTGCCGTTCGCCGGCGGGCTCAACGGCGTCGTCGAACTGACTCCGACCGGCACGGTGACCGTCCCGTCGCGGTCGATGGTGTTCACCCAGGACAACGCGTTCTTCGTCGCGATCGCGACGGGGACGGAGCCGAATGATGCCTACTGGTCTGCACCGATCGCGGGAACTCCGGTGGCGACTCAGGTCTGCGACGCGTCGGGGACGGTCTGCGCCTTCACCGCCATCGCAGAGTTTTCTGCGATGGCTTCCCAGGACGGCTCGGTGATGGTGTTCTGCGCCGGCGCGTCAATCAGCACCAATCCGGATCGGATCTCGGCAGGGGAATGGTACTCGGTGTTCAACGCCGGCCCGACCCGGTACACGCCGATCTCCGGTTTCGCGACGTTGGGGTTCAGTCACGCGATGATCCTCCCCGCGGACTCCGTGAGCCACGGCTACATCGGTCAGTTCGGCTGCGCCAACCTCAGCCCGGACGGCAGCCTGCTGGCTTTCGTGTCAAGGAACACCAAGAACAACGCCACCGAGGCCGAGGAGGTGTACGTCGCGGCAACCAACGGGATCGACGCGGGCAGCACGTTGTTCGGCAACCCGATCACGACGGACGATCGCGTCAACACGACTCTGAACACGAACTTGAAGCACGCTCACGACCTGTTCATGACGGACAACGATCAGCTGTATTTCTGGTATGGCCAGCGTGCCTCGGGCAATCGAACGACCGACCTCTTCCACCACACGATCAGCACCGACTCGTTCGCCAACCTGACCAAGACCGCGGACGCGACTCTGGGCATCATCGGCAACGTTTACCCGGAAGGGTTGTTCCCGTCTCCCAACGGCGTGTACTTCTATTTCTCCCGCGGGCTCGCGACGTCGGCCAACCAGGCCAATCTGGCCGGCGTGCGCGCCGGGACCGACACGATCTTCAACGTGACCGGCTCGGAGTTCCCGGGTTCCGGAACCACGACGACAAGCAACATCGGAGGATTCGGGCAGAACTTCGGTTTCCACACGACGATGGCGGGCGGGGATCAGGGCACGCTCACCTATTTCGCGACGGCGCCGCTCTCGTCGACGACCACTCAGGTGTGGGTGTTCGACCCGGACTTTCCATTCGCCGCCATCCAGGTGACGCGGTTCACCGCCAGCAACCTCAACGTCGAATCGCTGACGCCCAATCCGTTCGCGACGGGTGTGGGCTTCGCCTTGACGGCGCCGACGACCGACTCCGCGGACGTCTGGTACGTCGATCTCCTTCGGGGCCTTAGGGACGACATCACCGAGAGCGGGCTCACCAAGAACTTCGCCCTGAACTCGATCCGCTTCGTGCCTCCCGCCGACGCGGACGACAGCACCGGCGCCATGCCGCCGGCGATCGTCTTTGGCGTGGGCTCGCTGCTCGTCGACAACCCCAACGACGCGGGATTGTTCTGGGCGCCGATCAACGGCACCGCGACCAGCGGCGGGACCGCGATCGCGGGCCTTCCCAGCAGCGGCGTTCTGCAGGTCTACCACGCGAGCATCAACTAGAAGGTCGCTTTTGCCGTCATTCCCGCGAAAGCGGGAAACCAGGGTTTTGCGCTCGCCAGCCGTAAAGGATCTGGATTCCCGCTTTCGCGGGAATGACGATTCACAAGCCCGCTTGCGCGGGAATGACGGCAGACAAAGCACACCTGTATCGGGCGAGGGCGCGGCGAAGAGGAGCGTCCGCTGCTGGCGCGCCTATCTGCACGCCTACTCGATCCGGCTGCGCGGTCCTTCGAGCGGCGAGAGGGTCCAGGTGCATCTCACCCCTGCCGAAGGACCTGCGCTCGGCGCTGAACCAGCTTCACAAGCACTAAAGTCTCGGGTCAGCGACCGACGTCGCGGGAGTCGAGGAGGATCCGCTGCAATGCGGTGACGCGCAGTTCGAAGAGCTGGAACGGCAGGCACGCCGGGATCTCGGGGATTGACCGCAGTGAGGCCCGCCGTAAGCTGCTCCGCCTGATTTTGTCATGCGTCTGCTAACTCCTGGCGAGACCGAAGGATTCCGCCCGAGAGAGCTAGCAGACTCCGCATCCCTGAAGACAACCGTTCGCACAAGATCGTCTATTACCGGAAGAGGACTGGCTCATGAAAGCAGCACGCACACAATTTCTCATCCCCGCCGCACTCGTTGGCGCGCTGGCATGCACGTCCGAGCCACCACAGCAAGCGCCGAGGGCCGCCGAAGGCGAGTCCAAAGCCAAAGCGACCGACGACTCCTTCGCCAAGTACGGCCAGGAGTTCAAAGGCAAGATCGGAAGGACCTACGAGGAATCCGTGGAGTGGTATCCCGAGGGAGTGAAGCCCAAGCCCGGCACGCCCAACGTGTTCATCATCTACCTGGATGACGTGGGCTTTGCCCAGTACGGCTGCTTCGGCGGCCTCATCCAGACGCCCCACATCGACGCGCTGGCCGCCGATGGCCTGCGCTACAACAACTTCCACACCCCGGCCTTGTGCTCGCCTTCGCGAGCGGCGCTGATGGCGGGCAGGAACACGCACAAGATCGGCCTGGGTTCCCACGCGCTCACGGCGATGGGCTTCCCCGGCTACAACGGCACGCCGCCCGAGAGCGCCAAGTCCATCGCCAAGCACTTCCAGCACGCCGGCATCGAGACCTTCGCCATCGGCAAATGGGATCACACGCCGCTGCCGGAGGCTTCGCACAGCGGCCCGTTCCACCACTGGGCCAGCGGTGAGGGCTTCGACCACTTCTACGGCTTCATGGCGGCCGATGCGGACGATTACCGCACGCTGCTCTATCACGATCACATGCCCTCGGAAACCTGGATGGGCAACAAGGACTATCACCTGACCACCGATCTCGCCGACCGGGCGATCGACAACTTCACCTCGCACGTCTCGATCTATCCCGACCGGCCTTTCTTTATGTTCTGGGCCCCCAGCGCCATGCACTCGCCGCACCAGGTCCAGCAGCGGTACATCGACCTGTACAAGGGCAAGTTCGACATGGGCTGGGACAAGGCGCGTGAGGTGATCTTCGCGAAGCAGATGGAGATGAAGATCCTCCCCGCCGGCACCAAGCTGTCCACGGGCATTCCGGAGATTCCCCGCTGGGACAGCCTGAACGCCGACCAGAAGAAACTCTACGCCCGCCAGATGGAAGTCTTCGCCGGGATGATGACGCAGACCGACGAGCAGGTCGGCCGCATGATCGCCACCTTGAAGCGCACCGGCCAG
>Ga0247727_10007804_pt1 | contig 20183 bp, 11 predicted proteins | sample WisWelCaveWW1625_FD_202498 | JGI IMG/M metagenome (GOLD analysis project Ga0247727, IMG submission 202498) | Biofilm microbial communities from Wishing Well Cave, Virginia, United States - WW16-25 | ecosystem: Environmental > Aquatic > Deep subsurface > Groundwater > Cave microbial mat | place... | reverse complement strand
ACCAGGCATATAAAGGAGAAGTAGATTATGATAACCTGAAAATTCAATCGGTAACGGGTACGTATGCTAGTACAGATTTAAAAAAACCACTACATGCCAATGCCACATTGAATTTTACCAAACGTAACATGGTCGTACGGGGTGTGGAAGAGTTTAATGTGAGTGATTCACTCAACGTGATTATCAAGCCCGACAGCAGTTTAATAACCGTGCTGCAAAACCGCGACATCAAATTTGACGGTACCATCACCGCAGGAAACTTTGAAATCACCGGAAAAGATTTCACGCTTAAGTATGACAGCTTCTTCATCAGCCTGAATCATATCGATTCTATTAATTTCTATGCCATGGAGCGCAACACGCGCGGGCAAATGGTACGCAGAAAAATCAACAACTCGATGGTGGGTGCCGATTCAACGGCCGCAGCTGAAGGAGGGATGAGCGGTGCTGCTAAAACTTCAGGCACACTTTATATTAACCGGCCTAATAACAAAGCGGGTAAAGCAAAAATACCGAACTACCCACGCCTGGATGCTGCGGCCGGTGGCGTAATTTATTTCGACAGGCCCGAAGTGCTGGGCGGTGTGTACGACCGGTCTGTATTTTTTGTGGTGCCGCCCTTTAAGCTTGATAGTTTGAATGATGCCGACCCCACTTCGCTGAACTTCGATGGTACATTTGTTTCGAGCGGCATGTTTCCAAGCTTTAAAGAAAAGCTTCACACGATGGCTGATAAGTCGTTAGGGTTTGAACACGCCACACCCACGCAAGGCTATCAGCTTTATAAAGGTGATGCAAAATTGTTTGGAGTCATCACACTCGATAACCGCGGACTGCGCGCACCGGGCAAGATTGATTTTTTGGCGGCCAGCGTGAAGTCTAACGATTTCGTTTTCTATCCCGACTCAGTGATTGCAAAAGGCTCTCGCGCCACGATCACGGAAAAACAATTTGGATCGGTGATTTTTCCGCAGGCATCGTTGCCGAATTACCAGATGAAGTGGTTTCCTAAGCAGGATCAGATGAAGTTCCGCAATACGTCCACTCCATTTAATTTTTACGACTCTACCGCACAACTAACGGGCACTATCACCATTTCTAAAAAAGGAGTATCAGGCATTGGTAAATTGGAAACACGCGGCACAGAGTTGCGTTCACGTGAAATGAGTTTTTCTGCGAAAGATTTTGGAGCCCGTCATGCGCGGTTCAGTGCAAAGTCTGCTGACCCAAGTAAACCCTTGATTGATGGTACCGATGTACGTGTAAAATTCAATCTGCTACAAAACTATGCGGATATCAGTCCCGAGATTGAAGGAGAGGCCGCCATTGATTTTCCGTTTGCGCAATTTAAAACCTCCATACCCAATGCGCGCTGGGATTTAACAACCCAGAAAATTACGATGACAAAAAGCCCCGATGTGCCCATTGAAAACTCGTATTTCTATACTACCAGAAAAGAGTTAGACTCGCTCAACTTCAATGCAGAAAAGGCGGTTTACGACCTGAAAACGCAGGAAATGAAAGTAAGCGGTATTCCGTACATCATCGTGGCCGATGCGAAAATCACGCCTGAAAACAATGAAGTACTTATCCTGGAGAACGCTAAAATCGGAACTCTAAAAAACACTACGATCATCCTGGATACGCTCAATGGTTATCACCGGCTCACGGAAGGTGTGGTGGACATAATTTCGCGCAAGGAGTTTTCGGGATATGCTACCTATCAGTATGTAAACTTTTTGAAGGACACGTTCGCCATTAAGATGACCGACTTTCACCTGGAGCCGGTAGTAGAAACAGAAACTTCAAAAAGATTTCAGCGGAAAAAAACGGTAGCCTCCATGCAAACGGTTGGTATTGGAAACGTGGCAGAAACCGAAAAGCTTGTATTGGGTGCGGGTATGTTTTACAAAGGCGACCTCACGATGTATGCCACAAAGCCCGCTCTGCAATTAACGGGTTCGGTAAAACTCGACATCAAAAAAATTAAAAACTACAACACCTGGATTAAGTATTCGCAAAGTGGAGATGAACCCGAAGTGCTGATTGATTTTGATAATGCCGTAAATGAAGAAGGAGGAAAAGTAGATGCGGGACTTCACTTTTCATCACTTGAAAACGATTTGTATATCTCTTTCCTCAATGATAAGAACGAAGGAGACGATGACTTTTTCATCCCCAGCGGCACCTTATTCTACGACACGCTCACGAAAGAGTATAAAATTGAGGACCGTGAAAAAGCTACTGGCAATAAACTTTCTGGGAAAGTATTTGCCTATAATGATGAAAACTCACAAGTGCGTTTCGAAGGACCAGTGAATCTGTTTAGCGGAACAAAAGATTTCAATGTTACTGCATCAGCACTCGGGCAGGGCAACATGGAAACAAACGATATTAAAATGAACGCATTGGTGATGATGGGCACCACTGCCGTTGCAGATGCGTTTACACTGATGGCCCGCGACATTCAAACCGTAATACAAAATGAGGGGGCAGAGGAAGGCCTGGGCGACCGCACCGAACTGCTCTATAAAATAGCGGACATCGTGGGTGAGCGCACTGCAAAAGATTATGAAACACGAAGCCAGCACGGCTATGTTTCGTTGGGGACAATGTCAGAGACCGCTAAACCGCTCACGTTTGCCAACATCAATTTAAAATGGTCTCCCAAGCTGAAAGCATTTTACAGCGAAGGCGCACTGGGGTTATCCAACATTGGCAAGAACGACATTAACGGGGCGTTTGAAGGATTTATGGAAGTAAAGAAAAATTCAGAAGACGGCAGCCCGGTGTTTAATGTGTTCGTCAAAGCTTCGCCAGACTCGTGGTATTATTTTGGATACGAAGATAATCGTTTGCTGATGTATTCATCCAATACAGAATTTAACACGCTTGTTTCCAGGAAAACAAATTCTGCCAAAGCAAAAGTGGGCGAGATGGTATTCATTCCCGGCAGTGAAGAAGAAACGTTAGCGTTCGTCAATCGCTTCCGAAAAGAATATTATGAAATAGAAGTTCCATACGATCTCAGCAGCGGTTCTACTAAGAAAAAGGAAGAGAAGAAGAAGGAAGCGGATGATGGGTTTTGATTTACTCCCCTCCATCTAAACTATCCCTTTTTACAGCATAACCCTTATGTATATGTACCTTTTTGGTCAATTTGAATTGATTTAACTATTAAAAACGTATAATTTAATTGCACGCGAATTTGTATAGGAATTACTCCTATTGACTGGTATTATTCTATTTCTGCGAATGCACAAGAGAAAAGGATAGCGCTTATCATCGGCAATGGCGAATATGCCACCAATGGCATATTAAAAAATTCCATCAACGATGCCCGCGCCATGGACCAGGTGTTGCAATCGCTTGGCTTTACCACCATGCGCTATGAAAACCTGGGGCTGAATCAGTTAAAAAAATCAATTGACGAGTTTGGAAAACAATTGGCTGACCATGATGTAGGCCTGTTTTACTATGCCGGCCATGGCATACAATATAAAGGGAGAAATTACCTCATTCCTATCGATGCTGATTTAAACATGGCACAACAGGTGGAGTTTGATTGTGTTCCTGCCGAACGCGTGCTGGCCTATATGGAAGGCCACGGAACAAAAGTAAACCTGCTGATTCTGGATGCATGCCGTAACAATCCGTTTGAACGGAGTTGGAGTCGGGGAGTCACAGATAGCGGCCTTGCATTTATGAATGCGCCATCAGGTTTATTGATCGCGTATGCAACATCACCGGGTAATGTGGCATCAGACGGTGAAGGTGAAAACGGGTTGTATACCAGCGCACTCTTACAACACATCAACATTCCGGGTATTACTGTAGAGCAGGTTTTCAAACGTGTTAGAACGGAGGTAGAAGAAAGAACGGGTAAAGCTCAAACACCGTGGGAATCCACATCCTTAAAAGGGGATTTTTATTTTTTAAAAGGAACATCAACAACTGCAATTGACAGTTTAAATCACCTGGTAACAAATGAAAACGCAGCAGCAACCAGGGACATTGTAAAAAATAATCCGGTACGTGGCCGTGTCAAGCTGTTAGCTGAGACGCCTGTTCAGTTTGGTATTGGGGTTGAGGCATTACTCACCAAAAGGATTTCCCTCTCCTTGCAAACAGGCTTGTTGCGCGAACCGAACAGCTCATGGATGATGAAATCTTTTGAAGCATTTGGCAACGATAAAGAAATTATTCTGATGATCGAAAACTCGTTTAAGAAGGGAGTTGTTTAAGAAGCGGGGTTAAACTATAGTTTTAGTAAAAATTATGTTGGTGTATTCTATCAACAGATAAACATGCAGGGTGGTGATAGTCCGGCATCTATGTATCAAGCACGATTTGATACAGACATTAATGCATTGCCTGTTAAACCAAACCATACTGACCGGGTGGAAACGAGTCTCACCATTCAATCAAACTTGTCGCAACTCGGTATCCTGTTTGGAAGAAGACTCCTGTTGAAAAACCCGGCATTTGAAATTGATATAGAGGCCGGGATCAGTAAAAATATAGGGTCGTTCACAAAAGTAACATCCGACAACCGTGTGACAGACACATTAAGTAAAGAAGTAAATGAAAAACTGGACAGCTGGTACGCCACGTCCGCATACATTCCAAGCCTTACCGTGGCATTTGTCTATAATATTAGCCGTTAACGTTGCCTTCACGAACCTTTTAACCTGGTCTGTGTCCCCCCACATACCGAATGATTGTAGTTTGTGAGGGTACAAACCGCAATAAAATATCTGGATCAGAATGACCAGAATGCGATAATCCTGATAATCCTAAAATTCTGAAAATCCTGATTCAGACAATATTTGGGCGCTAAACCTCTACGGGTTAATTTGCACCTCCTCAAAATTATGATTATGGTAAAAGAATATATCGAATCGAATCAGCAACGCTTTTTAGATGAGTTGTTTGACCTGTTACGCATTCCTTCCGTGAGTGCCGATAGCTCAAAGAAAAATGATGTGCGCAAAGCAGCAGAGTTTATAAAAGAAAAACTGGCAGCAGCGGGTGTAGATAAAGTTGAACTCTGCGAAACACCGGGGCACCCGATTGTGTTTGCCGAGAAAATAATCAATCCATCATTGCCTACGGTGTTGGTGTATGGCCATTACGATGTACAGCCTCCCGATCCGCTTGATCTCTGGCACTCACCACCGTTTGAACCTGTAGTGAAAGATGGAAAAATTTTTGCACGTGGCTCATGCGATGACAAAGGTCAGGTATACATGCATGTGAAGGCGTTTGAAGCAATGACGAAACTAAACTCGCTGAACTGCAATATTAAGTTTATGATTGAGGGCGAAGAGGAAGTGGGCTCTGAACACCTCGGAACATTTGTGGCTGCCAACAAAGAAAAACTAAAGGCGGATGTTATTCTTATTTCCGATACAGCCATCATTTCGTTAGACTGCCCGTCCATTACAGTTGGTTTACGCGGACTGAGTTACATGGAAGTAGAAGTGACCGGCCCGAACCGCGATTTGCACTCTGGTGTATACGGTGGAGCGGTGGCAAACCCTATTAATGTGTTGAGCAAAATGATTGCGTCTATGCATGATGAGAACGGCCATGTTACGATTCCCGGTTTTTATGATCAGGTTGTAGAGCTAAGCGCTTCCGATCGTGAGGCGATGAACAAAGCACCTTTCAATATTGATGCTTACAAAAAAGAACTGGACATCAACGAAATACAAGGTGAAAAAGGATACACCACATTAGAGCGTACAGGCATTCGCCCAACATTGGATGTAAACGGAATTTGGGGAGGCTATACGGGCGAAGGCACAAAGACTGTGTTACCTTCAAAAGCATCTGCAAAAATTTCCATGCGCCTCGTTCCCAACCAGGATAATAAAGAGATCACCGAATTATTCACCAAACATTTTTTCTCCATTGCACCAAAATCAGTGAAGGTGAAAGTAACTGCGTTGCATGGCGGACAAGCTGCCGTAACACCTACCGACTCGAAAGCATTTAAAGCAGCCAGTAATGCTTTTGAAGAAGTGTGGGGCAAACGCCCGATACCAACGCGTGATGGTGGAAGCATTCCGATCGTGTCGCTTTTTAAAAAAGAACTTGGTTTAGATACCGTACTGATGGGCTTTGGATTGGATTCTGATGCGATTCATTCTCCAAACGAACATTATGGCATCAAAAATTTTGTGTTAGGCATTGAAACAATTACGTCTTTCTATAAGCACTTTTCAAAAGCATAAACAGGATATTGTTTCAGCATCAGAACCAAAACAGCAATAGAAATTGTTAACTTTAGAGATTAACGTATCCGTATGAAAGGGGTAAGCTACATTACTGACAATAAAAATCGCAAAACCGCGGTCGTCATTGATTTAAAGACCCTGGAGAAATTTGATAATCAGATTGAGGATTTGATTGATGTTATTATAGCAGAGTCCCGCAAGGACGAACCTACTGTTTCCTGGGAACAGGTAAAGAAAAACCTGCAAAAGAAAGGGAAGCTATGATATGTACCGTATCAGTTTTAAGAAATCTGCAGAAAAAGAAATTGCAAAGCTTCCTATAAAAGCGATAAGCCAAATAAGACCTGTAATAGACGGTTTAGCATTAAATCCCAGGCCATCCGGATCTAAAAAATTAGAGAGTCAAAAAGAACCTCTATGGAGAATACGCGTGGGTGACTATCGCATAATTTACCTGATAGAGGACATCATTAAGATTGTGGAAATAAGAAAAATTGGTCATCGGAAAGACATTTACCGGTAACCCATTAGCTATTTTTATCATTTCTACGTTATTGCAACATTGACTTCTCAACCACATGAATTTGTATAGATTTCTCAAGACCTCTTTACTCTTTTTGCTAATCGGTGTAACTACGTATGCGCAAATTCTTACACCAACTAAATGGACATGGAGTGTAGCCAATACAACTGTTAAAGTAGGTGATGAGATTGATCTCATCTTTAACGTGACCATTGATAAAGACTGGTACATCTATGCCAATGAATTTGATCCGGATTGCGGTCCGATGCACACTACGGTTACGCTGAACCCAAATGCAAGTTTTAAAGTAATAGGCACACTCAAAGCAATTAACTCTACTCCTAAACACGATGAAATATTTGACTGTGACGTAAAGATTTTCAAAACCACAGGCGAGTTTCGCCAGAAAATAAAAGTTCGTTCAACAAATTTAAAGCTGTCTGGTATTTATGAAGGCCAGGTGTGTACAGAAGTTGAAGGCAAGTGTGTTCCATTTGAAGGTGATTTTGTTTTCGAAGGAATTAAGGTTACAGGTGGAGAAAAAATAAAGGCTAAAGAAGAACTGAAATCGGAAGTTGTTTCGGTAACCAACGACTCTACTCAGCTAAATCTCCCCTCTCCTTTGGAGAGGGGGCAAGGGGGTGAGGTAAGTGGCCCAACTCTTGATAAAACTATTCTTGAAGGTGAATCAACTTTTGGTAACGATTCTTTTTGGACGTTGTTGGTGTTGGCATTTATTGCGGGATTAACCTCGCTCATTACTCCCTGTGTTTTCCCAATGATTCCCATGACAGTGACTTTCTTTTTAAAGGATACGCAAACAAAGAGAGAAGGAATAAAAAAGGCAATCATTTTTGGATTGTCGATTATCGTTCTTTACTCATCAGCAGGAACCTTGTTTGCCATCATTCTTGGTCCTGAAGGACTAAATGCACTCGCTACGAACTGGGCGCTGAACCTGTTCATATTTTTTGTCTTCATCATTTTCGCACTCTCATTTTTCGGTTTATTCGAGATCAACGCACCCTATCAACTCATTAACAAGGTAGACAGACAAGCCGAGAAAGGCGGATTGGTGGGTGTGTTCTTCATGGCCTTTACGCTGGTGCTGATCTCCTTCAGTTGTACCGTTCCAATCGTTGGAAGCGTATTGGCACTTTCGGCAGGAGGCCAAATACTGAAGCCCATCCTGATGATGTTTTCATACTCGCTGGCGTTTGCATTGCCCTTCACCTTTTTTGCATTCTTTCCCGAGATGATCAAGAGTATGCCAAAATCTGGCGGGTGGCTGAATGCAGTTAAAGTAACATTAGGATTTTTAGAGCTTGCGTTAGCCTTAAAGTTTTTCAGCATTGCCGACCAGGCATATCACTGGGGCCTGCTCGACCGCGATGTAAACATTGCGATGTGGGTGGTGATTTTTTCGTTGCTTGGATTTTATTTGCTGGGCAAAATTCGACTGCCGCATGATAGCGTATTGGAAAAGATTCCAGTAACTCGTTTATTACTGGCAATAACCGTATTCACATTTGTGATTTACTTAATCCCGGGATTGTGGGGCGCACCGTTAAAAGCATTAGCGGGCTATTTACCTCCGCAATACACGAACGATTTCGATTTGGTAACACTCACCCGAAGCACACGTACCAACGAAATTTGCGAACCACCGAAGTACGCAGATTTTCTTCACTTGCCGCACGGCTTACAAGGTTACTTCGATTATGAACAGGCGCTGAAGTGTGCACGCGAACAAAACAAACCACTGTTTATTGACTTCACCGGACATGGATGCACCAACTGTCGTGAAATGGAAGCGGTAGTTTGGAGTGATCCTGCGGTACTTGAGCGATTGAAAAATGATTTTGTAATTGTGGCGCTGTATGTGGATGATAAAACTCAACTGCCAGAATCAGAATGGTTCATCTCGAAGTATGATGGCAAAGTGAAAAAGACTATCGGCAAGAAAAATGCGGACCTGCAAATCACAAATCTGGAAAACAACGCTCAGCCATTTTATGTATTGTTGGGCACAGACGAACGCGTGCTGGCATGGCCTTACGGATACAACCGGAGCATAGAGGAATTTGTGAAATTTCTCGAGAGCGGGAAGACGAAGTTCAAAGAGTTAAACAAGAACTAATATGTGAGTGTAGTGGTGCCACGACTTCAAGTCGTGGCACCACTGTTATGTTTGCTTACTGTACCCTAAAAACCTATATTTGAACCGCGTGTAGCACTAACTGGCATAATTTTTAGTGAGCTACAAATTTTTAGCGCGTCAGGTTAATGGTTCAGAGAATGCAAAAACGTTGGGTTGGCTTTTTTTCTTTCTGCACAGTTATTGCAGGTGCAATGGCATTCAATGCCTATAATCCCTTTTTAGAGACGCGACAAATCGATGATTCTTATAGTTTCTCTCCTATTAATTTAAACGTAAAGAATCCTAAGGTTGTATACGGAATGAACGTGAATGAATATGTGGTGATTGAAGCCAAGGTGAAAAAAGATCAATTCCTGGCCGACATTTTAACATCTTACAACGTTCCGGTTAAACTTGTTAATCAGGTTTCGTCCATTCCAAGAAATTTATTTGATGTCAGGAAAATTGCAACAAATAAAAAGTATACGGTAATCTGTAAACCGGATTCGCTGAAAACAGCGAGAGCTTTTATTTATGAGCCTAACCCGATTGACTATATCGTTTTTACTTTTGAAGATTCATTATGGGTGGAAGTGTGTCAGCGTGAAGTTGTAATAGAAGAAAAAAGTATAGCAGGTGTCATTCAATCATCGTTATCGCAAACCATTGATGCAATGGGAATTTCGCATGAACTCACAAATAAGTTTGTTGACATTTTTGCCTGGCAGGTAGATTTCCAGCGACTCCAAAAGGGAGATGTGTTCAAATTGGTGTATGAAGAAGTGCAGGTGGAAGGCCGCTCCATCGGTATCCGAAATATTAGCGGCATTTACTTTGAACATTTTGCAAGTGATTATTATGCCATTCCTTTCGATCAGGGAAGTGGCAAGGATTATTTTGATGACCGTGGGAAAAGTCTCCGCAAAGCATTATTGAAATACCCGATTGAATTTACCCGGATAAGCTCACGATATTCAGGCAGGAGGTTTCATCCCGTACAAAAAATTTTTAAACCCCACCTGGGCACTGACTTCAGTGCTCCTACTGGAACCCCGATTCGTTCTGTAGGAGAAGGTATAGTTGAAGAGGCCCAGTATAAGTCCAACAATGGAAACTATGTGAAGATCCGCCACAACGGAACGTATACCACTCAATACCTGCACATGTCGCGCATTGAACCGGGCATTCGGGCTGGAGTTAGAGTAACGCAAGGTCAACGGATTGGATATGTTGGAAGTACGGGGCTTGCTACAGGACCGCACTTATGTTACCGTTTTTGGAGAAACGGGAAACAAGTAGACGCACTTCGGGTTGAGCTGCCTCCCTCACAACCAATCAGGAATGAATATGCAGAGGCGTATGAGCAGGTGAAAGGACAGATAAAGATGCGGCTTGATGCAATTCCCTCACCTGTACAACAATCGATGGCGAAAGCTTTTTAAGCTCCTCTAAACTTTTTAGTCGCTGGGTTTCGTTTCTTTTGTCAGAGACTTGTTACTTTAATCTCTCAAAGATTCAACCTTTGCCCTCGTTTTCTTGTCTAACGTAAAATTGCTCGTCCATTTTGAAAAATTTGCTCCTGATCGCACTCCTCTTGCTCGCAACTGAAAGCTGGGCGCAAAAAGTGGGATTGGTGCTAAGCGGAGGCGGAGCGAAAGGCATTGCACATGTGGGTGTGCTAAAGGCATTGGAAGAAAATGAAATTCCTATCGACTGTATTGTAGGGACATCGATGGGGGGAATTATTGGCGGTTGTTATGCAGCAGGCATGAGCCCGGAGGCAATTGAACGCATGATTCTTTCCGAAGATTTTTTACGATGGGTAAACGGACTTCCTGAGAAAGGTGTCAACTACCATTACACCAAAAGCGAAGAAGGACCCTATTTTTTGAAATTGAATCTTTCGCTTGACTCAACTTTATCTTTTCAGTTCAACTCCAGTATTGCCAATGATGTATCGCTCAACTTTGCACTGGCTGAAAAAATGGCGCAAGCAGAAGGAATCTCAGGACGTAATTTTGATAGTTTATATGTTCCGCTTCGTGTGTTGGCGGCCGATGTTTTCACGCAATCAGAAATCATTCTTTCAAAAGGCTCATTGAGCGATGCGTTACGGGCCACACAAAGTGTTCCGTTCTTTTATAATCCGATCCGGGTAGATGGCCGGTATTTATTTGATGGGGGTGTATACAATAACTTTCCGGTTGATGTGACTCAAGATCAATTCAAACCGGATATTCTGATTGGCTCGAACGTTTCTTCAAAAGTGTTTGCAGAGTATCCCTATAAACAGGATGATAAGCTTATTACAAACTCCCTGCTTTACATGCTCCTCGATAAATCCGATCCATCGGATATTCCGGAAAACGGGGTGTATATTCAGCCAAACCTGGAGCGATACAACGCACTTGATTTCAGCAGTGCCCGTGCACTCATTGATAGTGGCTATACTCAGACCATCCGGCAGATTAATGAGATAAAACAAAAAGTTGTTACACGCAGAACATGCGATGAAGTAACCGAAGACAGAAATGCATTCAATGCGAAAAGCGCTCCATGGGTGTTTGAAAAGGTAACATTCAAAGTTTTTAATGCGAAGCAACAGAAATATATAAGAAGAATATTCAAAGTTGATTCTAAAAAAAGTAATCCCTTGTATTACCGCGACATTAAGGAAAGTTACTTTCGGTTGGCAGCTGAGCCATATTTCAACAATGTGTACCCATCCATCTTGTACAATAAGGATTCAGAAAAATTTATTCTCCAGTTAACACGCAGGCCGCAGAAAAATTTTCAAGTTGAATTTGGCGGAGTGCTGGCTACCCGTGATGTAAGCAATATTGCATTAGGGCTAAACTATTATTACTTCAACCGATTACTGACGCATGCCTATGCGGGATTTCAAACCGGAAGTTTTTATAAATCGGCCATAGCGCGTACGCGCATTGACCTTCCTTTTCTAAATCAATTTTATATTCAGCCTGAGGCCATGTTTAATGGATGGGATTACCCTGAAAGTGCTGACTTACTGCAAAAAACATCCCCGACAATTTTGAAACGATATGATCGCAGGTTGGGAATGCACGTAGGCAGGGCAGTCGGGAATAATTTTAAGGGCATGCTCAGTATTGAAGGGTTTAACAACCAAGATCATTTCAGTAATAAAAAATCTTTCATTAGCAGCGACACCTTGGATGATTTGAAAATTAATGGCTATAAAACTGGGTTTAGTTTTTCGATGAACGATTTAAACCGTAAGCAATACGCTTCACAGGGTAAGGCATACGCTGTAAGCGGTTACTACTTTAATCTAACAGAAAAGTATTTGCCCGGGAACACAGCTGACCCCGCGCGTATCGAAAACACAACACAACATCAATGGTTTAGACTGAGAGCTTCCGCTGAACATTATTTTAGTCGGGGTTGGTACCGACCTGGGTATTATGCAGAAGCTGTATTTTCAAATCAGCCTGTCTTTAGTAACTACTTTGGAACAATCATTAACTCACCCGCTTTTTTTCCGCTTCAGGATAGCCGTACCCTTATATTGGAAAACCTCCGCACCTTTAACTATGTGGCGTTCGGAATCCGTAATGTGTTTGTGATTAAAAACCGGTTGGATTTCAGATTGGAGGGATATGTATTTAAGCCGCTTGATGAAATAGTAGAAGGACAAAATCAGGAAGCCCTTGAAAAAGCAGACTTCACACAACTGTATTTTGCTGCCACCTCTGGCCTCGTGTTTCATTCCCCAGTGGGGCCAATCGGGTTAAGCGTGAACTATTATAATGACAAGGAAAATGAATTTGGTGTGCTCCTGCATGTAGGTTTTTTGCTGTTTAATAAGCACAGTCTTGAGTAAAACGGCCATTTTAAATAGACTTTAGTCAGTTGCAGGTCTCCGGTTACAGGTTGCCAGTTACTGGTAAACCTGTAACCGGAAACTGGCAACTGGTAACTTATTTTCGGTCAATTTTAAAATTTTACCTAAGTTTATCAGTTGAATTTAACCTGCCCTCATCTCATGAAGAGACTTCTACCTGTCCTGATTATTGTATTTGCAACCTCTTTTGTAGCCTCTGCACAGGTAGTACAGTGGGCATCCAAGGTGTTGCAGTTTTCGTCTGAGCTGACTCCCGCTCAATATTCTGCTCAGCAGGCGTTGGGGAAACCCAATGTATTGCCTGCCGGAGGCCAGAACCCAAGTGCATGGGCACCGGATAAGCCAAACCGCAAAGAATTTCTAAAACTGGGTTTCGATAACCCGATCAGCATTCGGCAGGTTGCAATAGCCGAATCGCACAACCCGAGTGCGTTGTATAAAGTATTTGTGTACGATGAAGCAGGGAAAGAATATGAAGTGAATACATTGAATCCCATGGCAGTACCGATGAAAGGCCGCATGCTTACGCTGTTCATGGATATGACTCCGTATAAAGTGACTGCTGTGAAACTTGAGTTTGATGGGGCAGCTGTACCGGATTATTTTGGAATTGATGCCGTGGCAATTTCCGATTCCAATTATCCCATCATCGCGTTTATACCAACACCCTCGTTGCTCGCTTCAGGAATTGTTACCGAAGCGTTAGATAAAAATGTGAACAGCGAGTACAGCGAACTCAATCCACTACTCTCACCCGAGGGTAAAGTACTTTACTTCAGCCGTAGGAATCACCCGCAAAATGTGGGTGGCGTGGATGACAAAGAAGATATATGGTATTCAGAGTTGGGAGAAGATGGTAAATGGCAGCTCGCTAAAAACATGGGCCCGCAGTTTAATAATGCGTATCCGAATTTTGTGAATACGATTAGTGCCGTAACGCCTGATGGTAAATCGGCCGTTATGGTTCTTGGAAATAAGTATATCGATGACGGAAAAAAAATGTTGGCGGGTGTTTCAATCAGCTCCAATGTGGGTGGCGAATGGTCGAAGCCTGTTGGATTGAACATTACCAATGATTATAACTACAATGAGAAAGCGAATTACTTCTTAACAAACAATCGCAGAACGATGATCATGTCAGTGGAGCGCGATGATTCACAGGGAGATCGGGATCATTACGTCTCTTTCATGCAAGATGATAGTGTGTGGACCGAACCCTTAAACCTCGGTAAAGTAGTAAATACCGCCTCTGAAGAGTCGGCACCATTTTTAGCAGCCGATGACAAAACATTGTATTTCTCATCTAAAGGATTTAGCGGATACGGTGGAAGTGATGTGTATGTATCCAAGCGGTTAGATGACACCTGGACAAATTGGTCAGAGCCGGAAAATATGGGACCTGAGATTAATTCACCCCTGGAGGATTTGTTTTTCAATATTCCTGGCAACAGCGAGTATGCCTACTATTCACGTGGCATAAGCGAAACCAATACCGATATTTTTCGGGTGACGTTGCCCGTGCTGAGAAGCCCGGATGTATGGGTTACCGTAAAAGGGAAGCTTGTCGATTCAAAAACAGGAGAACCGATTGGAGCAAAAATTATTTATGAAAAATTACCGGATGGAACCATTGCAGGCATCGCTCAAAGTGATCCGAAGACAGGCGAATACGAAATCAAGTTACCGGCCGGTCATTTATATGGTATTCGGACGGAAGCAAAAGACCATATTTCAGAGAACCAAAATCTTGACTTGCGTAATGTGACGAGTGAAAGTGTAATTGAGCACAAGGACTTTATGCTAGCCCCTATTGAGGTTGCCCTTATTGAAGCAGATGCAGTCATTACATTGAATAATATCTTCTTTGATTTCGACAAAGCAACACTCAAACCTGAATCTTTCCCAGAACTAAATCGCATTGTTGCCTTAATGAATGAGCGGACCACGATGCAGGTAGATGTTTCGGGCCATGCCGATGCTACAGGTGATACAGAATATAACAAAGGACTCTCTAAACACAGGGCAGAATCAGTGCAAAAGCACCTGGTAGGTAAAGGGGTTAGTGAATCACGAATTTCGGTTTCATTTTATGGAGAAGATAAACCTGTAGAATCGAACGCAACCAAAGAAGGAAGACGCAAAAACAGAAGAGTAGAATTCAAAATTGTGAAACCTTAAATCGCGCATGATGAAAAGATTTCTTATCCTTTTATTCTCAATTTTCTGCATCACGCTGAGTGCTTTTTCGCAGGCAGTTGATAGCCTTGTAACCGCACAAGGTCGGATCATGAATGCCGACACGAAGGAAGAACTTACCGCAAAAATTACGTATCAAAGTTTGCCGTATGGAAATAAGGTAGGAGTAATAAATAACAGCACCTATTCCTTCCCGATGTTTGACCGGGAGCGATATTCTATAACGGTTGAATCACCCGGGTTTGTAACAGCCAAATACATGCTTGATCCTGCGGAAGCTTCGGAACAAAAACTTGTAAAGGATATTGAATTGGTGCATGACAATGCGGTGGTAAAAAAGAAACATGAAGCAGGACACGTCATGTTGTTGAACAACCTTATTTTTCAGGTAGCTAAATCGAAAATAGAATCAGAGTCATTTCCCGAACTTGACATATTGGTGAACATGATGAAAGAAAATCCAAAAATGGTAATCCAGTTAGAGGGTCACACGGACTATCTGGGAGATGCAGCAAAAAATTTGAAACTGTCTCAGCAACGTGTGGATGCTGTAAAAGCCTATCTGGTATCAAAAAGTGTTCATAAAAACAGAGTTAAAACAAAAGCCTTTGGAGGTACGAATCCCATTTCAAGAGACAGCACACCTGAAGCCCACCGAATGAACCGCAGGGTGGAGTTACGAATTTTGGCGAATTAAAAAGTAGCGAGCGAAGCGATCGCAGAAGAATTTTTTTGGCTGACAGAATAAATTAGCTTAATCGACTTCTCTTTTATTTCATCGTTCCAGCCACTTTGCTGTACAGCCTAGGCAGAAATGTTCTGATTATCGGTAGAAAGAAAAGTGTTTAAGTAAAACGGAGTAGGTTCAACCTCTTGTCCGATAGCGGAAAGAGAGAATAAGAGAACCAGTAAGAAAGGGAACCTTTTCAATGTTAAGCCAATGTTAATTTTGTGCTAACAAAGTTAACAGTTTGATAATTTAGGTCAATACCCTACGAAAAACTTAACATTGGCACCTGTTTTAACAGATTTCACTACCTTTGGAATATGATGACCACTATCGATCAAAAACAGGATCAGATTTTAGCCGTTTTTGAGAAACTTAAGGAGACTTCGGTTGAACTCCGGAAGGAGCCCCTTCAAAGAAGAAAGAGACGATTGCAATCTCTGAGAGACTGGATAAAAGCGAACCGGCCTGCAATTCAACAAGCCATTTACAGCGATTTTCGGAAGCCGGCTGCCGAAGTCGACACCACAGAGATATTCCCTGCACTCGATGAAATCAAGTTTGCACTTGAAAACCTGGATCGGTGGGCAAAGCCAAAGAAGGTAGACGCACCCATCACCATGATTGGTACGCGTTCGATGATTGTCTATGAACCAAAAGGGTTATGCCTGATCATTTCACCCTGGAACTATCCATTCAATTTGTCAGTAGGACCTTTAGTATCGGCACTGGCTGCGGGCAACACTGTTATTCTCAAGCCATCTGAAGTTACACCCCATACTTCTTCGCTCATTAAAAAAATGTGTGAAGAAGTTTTTGATTCAAAAGTAGTAACGGTATGTGAAGGCGCACCTGAAGTTTCGCAAGTGTTGCTGAAACTCCCGTTCGATCACATCTTCTTTACCGGAAGTCCTGCTATTGGTAAAGTGGTTATGAAAGCTGCCGCGGAGAATCTCACTTCTGTTACGTTAGAGCTTGGAGGAAAATCACCTACGATCATAACTTCATCAGCTAGAATAAAAGAATCAGCACAACGAATTGCCGTGGCAAAATTTATTAATAATGGCCAAACCTGTGTTGCGCCTGACTATGTATTGGTACATGAAAGTGTTGCCCCTGATTTTATCAGCTACCTGAAAGAACAAGTGCAAAAACTTTTCTCCGGAAGTGAAAAAAATATTCAAGAATCACCATACTACGCCAGAATTGTAAATCAGAAGCATTACACTCGATTAAATACCTTGCTTCAGGATGCGGTGGATAAAGGAGCAAAACTGGAATTGAGCGGGCCCGTTGAACAATCGGAACGATTTATGCACCCGATGATTTTATCACACGTATCCATGGATGCCCTGGTGATGGAAGAAGAAATTTTTGGCCCCATTCTTCCCATATTAATCTATCAATCGCTGGATGAGGTAATCAAAATCATCAATCAAAAACCAAAGCCATTGGCGTTGTATTTATTTGGCTCCAACAAAAAAGAACTTCAACGGGTGAAGCAGGAAACTTCTTCAGGCGCTATATGCGTCAATGATTGCGTCATTCAGTTTATACACCACAACCTTCCCTTTGGCGGGGTGAACAATAGCGGCATTGGCAAATCACACGGGCAGTATGGTTTTTTGGCTTTTTCGAATGAGAAACCCATCGTAAAGCAACGAAACGGCCTCACCTCCTTCGGTTTTTTTTACCCGCCTTACACACCACGGGTTCAGCGGTTGATCAATTGGTTGTTGAAATTGCTTTAAAACGATAAACAGGCACGGGTTTCGCTAAACCTTAACGGTATTTAAGCAGCAGGTTTAGTAATTTTGATTCTCTTTTTCTGTTAGTCTTACGTAATCGATTTTTTATGAAGAAAGCACTCATCATTGTCGGGCTGGTATTAATTGTCGGGCTGGTATTAGTAGTGTTATTGGCCGCGGCCTTTATTCTACCCATTGTTTTTAAAGACGACATCAAGGCTGCCATTGACAAAGAAATAGCCAAGTCGGTGAATGCCGATGTGGTGTTTGACGCAGATAAATTTACCCTTACCCTGTTTAGAAATTTTCCTAACATCACAGCCGAGATGCGCGACTTTGGGGTTATCAATCGTGAGCCCTTCGCAGGAGAAATTCTGTTTGCAGCTGAACGATTTGAAGTAGAGGTTAACCTGCGAGATATTTTGTTTGGAAGCCAGATGAGCCTGAAAGGCATTACCATTGTTCGACCACAAATCAATATTAAAGTGCTGGAAGATGGCCGCGCCAATTATGACATAACTATTCCTTCAGGGGATACAGTTTCGACTGCTACTGAAGAGTCAGAAGATTTTTCGTTTGGTATCGATCACTGGGAAATTGTGGAGGGTGATATCGTGTATGACGACAAATCAATTCCATTTTTTACTGAACTCAAAAATGTGAATCATACAGGCAGTGGCGATCTCACGCAAAGTGTTTTTGATTTGAAAACCAAAACTACAGTTGACACCCTCAATATGGGATACGCGGGCGATATGTACCTCGCCAATAAGAGCACGGAAATTGACATGACCATCTCTATCAGTGAAGAGTACACGAAATATACATTCAAGGAAAACAGTGTAAAACTCAACGACTTCGCTATGAGCTTTGATGGCTGGTTAAAAATGAATGAGCGTGATTATGGAATGGATATTTCATTCAAGAGCCCGGAGAACACTTTTAAAAGTTTGTTGTCACTCGTACCCGGTATGTACACCGAAAGTTTCAACAACATAGAGACTAGTGGTGAGTTGGCTTTCAATGGATTTGCTAAAGGTACCTATAGCGATACACAGCTTCCGGCTTTTAATATAGGGCTGAAAGTGATTGATGCCATGTTCAAATACCCCGACTTGCCAACACCTATCAATAACATCAACCTCGATATGCTGGTGGATAATAAAGACGGAGTAATTGACAACACGATAATTGATATTAAGAAATTCCACATGGACTTCGGTTCAAATCCGGTAGATGCACGTGCGCTGATTAGTAAAATGTATCCCACCAATGTGGACGCGAATATCACCGCGAAACTCAACCTGGCTGAGTTAAGCAAAATGTTCCTTGTCGAGGGCCTTGATATGAAGGGCAACTATGCTTTGAATTTAAGCGCTAAAGGGGTATACGACAGTTTAAAGAAAACAATCCCGGCTATTAATGCCGCCCTGTCATTGGCAAATGGGTACGTGAAATCATCTGAATTTCCGTTGCCATTACAAGACCTGAAATTCAATTCTACAATCAAGAATAGTTCTGGAAAAATGGCGGAGACCTTTATTGCGGTGAATGATTTTTCCATGAACATGGATGGTGAGAAATTTTCAGCCGATCTCTTGATCCAAAACCTGGCCGATTACACCTGGGATGTAAAAGCAAAAGGCGGAATTGATCTCGAAAAAATTACAAAAATATTTCCGTTAGCGGGCATGACGCTTGCCGGAAAGGTAAAGGCTGACATTCAAACCAAAGGAAAAATGTCTGACTTGGATGCAGAACGTTATGAAAGACTACCTACGAGCGGGATTGCATCCCTCTCGGCATTTAAGTACACTTCAAAAGATCTTCCTTACGATATTACCTTGAGTAAAGCAGAAATGGTTTTTGACCCGAAGAAGGTTGAGTTAAAGCAAGTTTCCGGTACTATCGGTAAGAGCGATTTCGATGTAACCGGATCGGTAAACAATTACATTGGTTATCTTTTTGGAAAAGGTGAATTGCTAAAGGGAACGATGAGCTTCAGTTCAACCCTGCTTGACCTGAATGAATTTATGACCGAAACAGAGGAAGCTCCAGTGGCAGAAGACACAGCCACGTATGGCGTCATTCCGGTTCCTCACAATGTTGACTTTCTGCTCAAGTCAACCGTAAAAACTGTAAAAATGATGGACTACATTATGACCAACGCCAGTGGTGATGTGATTGTGAAAGATGGTGTCGCTAATCTCAGCGGGCTTAAATTCAATATGTTAGGTGGTTCGTTTGTGGTGAACGGAACATATAATACCAAAGACATTGCGCACCCGAAGTATGACCTGGGGCTGAAGATTGAAAACTTATCCATCGCACAGGCAGCCACATCCTTCTCAATCGTAAAAAGCTTTGCTCCCGTAGCCGGATTAATGAATGGCAAGTTTTCTACTGATTTTAAAATCAGTGGTGAGTTGTTGGAAACCATGATGCCAAATTTGAAAACAGTTGGCGGAGATGGTCTTGTAAAAGTTGCGCAGGCATCCTTAAAAGACTCCAAGCTTGTGTCAGGCATAACATCACTTACAAAATTGGACAATACCAGTGAAGTGACAATGAAAGATGTACTCATGTCGGCTTCTATAAAAGACGGAAGGTTAAGCGTGAAACCCTTTGACGTGAAATTTGGAAGCTATAAAACAACAGTGGCAGGCAGTACAGGAATAGACGGTTCGATTGATTACAAATTAAAAATGGATGTGCCTGCTGGGA
>Ga0247727_10007803_pt1 | contig 20183 bp, 11 predicted proteins | sample WisWelCaveWW1625_FD_202498 | JGI IMG/M metagenome (GOLD analysis project Ga0247727, IMG submission 202498) | Biofilm microbial communities from Wishing Well Cave, Virginia, United States - WW16-25 | ecosystem: Environmental > Aquatic > Deep subsurface > Groundwater > Cave microbial mat | place... | reverse complement strand
CATTCGTCGACTTGCACCTTCAGTCGTCAAACAGTATCTTGATCTCATTCCGCCTGACGACTGATGGCACGTTTTTCTCTGGTATCTAAAACCAGCCTACACCTGGTATCATATGATACTATTTGAGTAGCAGCATCTTCTTCACACTTACAAAGCTCTGACCGTTTCTTTCATCATCTTCACCCACAATCCCTTCGGCTACAATACGATAAAAGTACACACCTGAGGCAAAGCTGTATGCATCGAAGTCAACATCATGAGTTCCTTCTTCAAGGTCTTCTCGATCGAACAGTGTTGCAACCTCTTGTCCCAAAATATTATAAACTTTTAACGTAACAAATGCTTCTTCAGGAAGGTCAAATTGGATTGTCGTTGTTGGATTAAACGGATTGGGATAGTTCTGGTACAACGAAAATTCCTTCGGAATTTCATCCTGGCGTCCATCATTTGCAAGTCGAGATTCAGGTTGTGCGCTTGGATTCGGATGGAGGAAAGGCACATTTGCTAAAGGTTGAACTCCTTTTAACATGAGGGAAGATGCAAAGGAAATGGTGTCCATCGGTCCAGAGAAAGCGAGATTGATTTTTTTCAATGTAGAATCGAAGTTGTCATAGTTCCAACCATAAATGCCCGCATAGAGCCAGAAGGTAAGGGCTGAGTCTACACGTGTTGCAATCTGAGCAATGGTCAATCCATTGAGAGGATTTGCAGCACCGTCGTCGTAGATCAAGTTGCCAAACCCGGCAGGCGTAATGCCAATCGAACTTGTTGTCATAGCAAACCTCAGTGCTATCAACTCGCCAAAGAGATGGTTGTTATGATATATCGGTGGAAGCTTCTTCTGTTCCTTGACGATTTTCTTACCATTCCCGAACTTATCAAAACCTCGGGGTGGGCCAGAATGAAATCCGGAGCGGTCAATAATTGAGTATAATAATGATCTACTCTTCCGTATGCGTACCCACCCATATTTTTTTGCGCTGTCATTCCGAGCAACTCCGAGCAACATGCCATTGGGAAAACCGCCTTGTAAAAAAGCCTGATTTCTTACGTTAGCAAAACTTGGCATCGGCAGTAATTGGATTTGAGATGCCGGAGAGAATGAAGCCTGTCTGGCTTGTGGAATGGTGTTGATGATCCAATGCCATGAGCCTATTTTTACTATTTTGCCAGAATTCGCATACCCGCAAATGATTACCGTATCGTTATTATGGACGGTAGCCCCGCCAAATGTCCATGTTCTTCCATCAAATGATGAAGCAGTTGTGAATGGTGTGTGCTGCGTGATCGTAGCGACGATGGAGTAGACAAGCGATTTCGTGAACTGTATTTGCAATCCGTTGACATCCTCACCTGAGGTGTTCACGAACGTTGCACAAAATTGTCGTGCGATCGGTTTTTTTCTGACTGCTTTTGATTGTGATAACTGTGAGATTGTAAATGTTCGATAGGATATTAAATTGTACGTAGGAGTGTTTACAAAATCGATGATAGCGCTTTGTCCATCATTCAAGGTAAACATCGTGGAGTTTGATGTACTGGGATAATGGAAACCATCGATCACATACCCAAGGTGAGCCCATTCGGCGCTATCGGCTTCCACGGCGTAATAGACACCAGCGGAGAGATTTGTAGCGAGAATGCCGTTCGCATTACCACTGGCGACCAATATACCGTCGACGGAGTCTTTTCGTATCTCCAAATGCCAGTTTTTTGGCGTACGGTCTGCATCGGTATTGAAGTTTCCATCGTTGTCGGCAAACTTCCGCACCGTAATCCCGTTTAATCTGCTATTGATAAATGTTGTTGACTCATCTCCCAAAAAGACAAACAGCGTATCGTAGCGTGTTCCATTGCCGTTAATGCGCATCCATGGCAAGCCGCTGTCGGCTTCGCACGCGATATACGTGCCGGCTTGGGAGATAGATACTGTGAGAACACTTGTGTCCGCTTCTGCTACGAGGCTTCCATTTGCAACCGAATCGCGATACAACGCAAGGTGCCATCGCCACGGAGATTGGTCGGCAATCGTACCTGCATTGCCATCTATATCCTTCATCTTTCGCACTGTAACATAATAAACACCGATGCCACTCGCGCCAACAAGAGTCGGTGAACCCGTCGCATCATGTGTGAGAATAATATTGCCACCAATTGCCTCTAAGATTGAGGGTGTGAATATTACATAAAATGTTTGGCTGGCGCTTGGAAGAAGAGCTGCATTTGCTGGAGTAACGATGAAATCGCTGTTGGTTGATACTACGGAAGAAATCGTCAATATCGATGTTCCATTATTGATCACGGTGAAACTGTCTTGTTTGCTTGATCCAAGAGAAACTTCGCCAAAAAGGAGATTCGTGAGTATATTAAATCCGGGAGAGGTGCCTGTTCCCACCACCGAAACCGTGTGTGGTGATCCGGAAGCATTATGTGTGAAAGTAATTGTTCCAACTTTGTTTCCCGTGCTTGATGGATTGAACGTGATAAAGAATTTTTGACTTACGCCGGCTCCAAGGGTAGCATTGCTGGGCGTGACACCGAATTGATTGCTGTTTGATGAAGCAGAGAACACGATCAACGATCCTGCGCCTGTATTCGTGACAGTAACGCTATCGATCTTGCTGAAGCCGACCAGGACATTGCCATAATCGATATTCGAAGGGGCGACTGAAAACGCTGGCACAGCAACGATTGACACAGCATAGGTCTGACTTCCTGTGCAGCCTTGAGCGTCAGTCGCAGTAATTGTAAAGCTGAAATTGCCAGACGACGATGGCGTACCTGAAAGAACTCCTCCTGAGGACAAGCTAAGTCCGGTTGGCAGAGATCCATTTGTAACGGCAAAAGAGTATGGGCTCGAACCACCGCTCGCCGTTAACGTTTGATTATACGATACATTTACTGTTCCACTTGGCAGTGTCGATGGGTTGACGGTGATCGTAGGACAATTTATCATGAGTGAATAATTCTTGTTGCTTACGCAATTTTGTGCATCTGTTGCAGTAATCGTGAAGCTATAGTTTCCGGCTGTTGTTGGTATACCAGAAAGTAGTCCGCCAGATGTTAATGTCATCCCCGGTGGTAATGAGCCACTCGTTGTGACAAAAGTATAGGGGCTTGTTCCATCGCTCGCAGTAATCGTCAGACCATAGGATGTACCGACAGTTCCATTAGGAAGCGTTGATGGACTCACAGTGATTGTGGGACAATCGATAGAAAGCGTATAGCTTCGCGTACCAGTACAACCTTGATCGTCTGTCGCCGTTATCGTGAAATTCGAGCTGCCGACAGTTGTAGGCGTTCCGGAAAGCACTCCACTTGAAGAGAGTACAAGCCCTGCAGGCAACGATCCTGCTGTTACTGCAAAGCTGTACGGACTTGTACCTCCACTTCCAGTTAGCGTTTGACTGTACGATGAACCAACTGAACCATTTGGAAGCGTCGAAAGGTTCACCGTAATAGTAGGACAGTTGATAGTTATCGAGTAGCTTTTACTTCCCGTACAGCCTTGGGCGTCGGTTCCTGTCACTGTGAAATTTGAAGTACCGATGGTTGTCGGTGTGCCCGAGAGTACTCCTGCCGCTGATAAGGAGAGACCGTTAGGCAGAGTTCCACTTGTCACAGCGAATGTGTAGGGGGTCGTGCCTCCACTTGCAGTGATAGTTTGATTGTATGATGCGCCGACAGTTCCACTGGGTAAGGAAGCTGGACTTACTGTGATAGTAGGACAATCAATTGTGAGTGTATAGCCTTGGTCTCCCAGACAGCTTTGTGCATCGGTTGCAGTGATAGTAAAAGTAAAGCTTCCTGAATTCGTCGGAGTACCGGACAAACTTCCACCGGAAGTTAAAGTAAGACCAGCAGGTAACGTACCGGCGGTTACGGTAAACGAGTATGCTGGTGTACCACCACCTGCTGAGATTGTTTGATTATAGGACGACCCTACTGTGCCATTCGGGAGTGTACCTGGACTTACAGTAATGATAGGGCAATCAATCGTAATTGGACATACTTTACTTCCGGTACAACCGTGAGCGTCTGTAGCAGTTATAGTAAAGGAATATGCGCCGACCGTAGTCGGAGTACCGGAGAACAATCCGGCAGAAGAAAGCGTCAAGCCGGGAGGTGGAGTACCCACAGTAACAGAAAAACTGTATGGAGATGTTCCGCCGCTTGCACCTACTGATTGACTATAGGAAGTGCCAACAGTTCCATTCGGTAAAGTTCCGGGACCTATAGTAATAGTTGGGCAGTTCATCATCAGTGAGTAGCTTTGGCTTCCAGTGCAACTATTTGCGTCTGTTACTACAACAGAAAATGTGAATGAACCTGAAGCAGTTGGTATCCCGGAAAGCACGCCAGAGCCAGAAAGTGAAAGCCCTGTTGGCAATGTTCCCAAAGATTGTACAAATGTGTAAGCTGCTGTTCCACCATTCGCAGTGATTGTCTGGCTATAAGCTGTGCCGACAGTTCCATTCGGTAGTGACGAAAGTGTGATGACTCCACAAATTGTAAGTGAGTAACTTAGGCTGCCCGTGCATCCAATATTATCGGTTGCAGTGATAGTGAATGTCGAAGTCCCAGAAGCGGATGGTGTGCCAGTCAAAGCTCCTGAACTTGAAAGCGTTAAACCGGAAGGAAGTGTCCCAGCAGTGACTGCAAAGGTATGAGGATTTGTTCCGCCGCTTGCGGTTATGCTTTGGTTATATGCCGAACCTGCATCTCCATTGGGAAGAGTACCGGGTGATAATGTAATTGTCGGACACGTTCCAATGGTTATCGAATATGCGATGCTTTCCGTACAATTGTTGGCATCGGTAGCTGTAATAGTAAAATCATATATTCCATCCGTGGTTGGTGTTCCTGAGAGAGAACCTGAGGAGGAGAGGGTGAGTCCCGGAGGTACGCTTCCAACTGTTACAGAAAACGTATATGGTGATGTTCCACCGCTTGCCGATACTGATTGGCTATAAGGTATAGTTACAGTACCGTTTGGTAATGAGCCTGGAGCGATAGTAATCGAAGGACAGCTCATCGTGAGCGTAAAACTTTGGCTTCCAGCGCACCCGTATGCATCGGATCCAGTCACAGAAAATGTATAATTGCCTGCCACCGTAGGTGTTCCAGAAAGGACTCCACCGCTCGAAAGAGAAAGACCCGTCGGCAGCGTCCCAGATGTTTGGCTGAATGTGTACGGTGAAGTTCCGCCGCTCGCTGTAATTGTTTCGTTGAACGATGACCCAACAGTTCCGTTCGGAAGGGAAGATAAAGTGATTGTTGGGCAATCCATGGACAGAGAATAACCCAGACTACCGGTACAATTATCAGCATCTGTCGTAGTAACGGTGAATACAAAATTTCCAGATGCCATAGGTGTACCTGAAAGAACACCGGAGCTTGAAAGTGTCAAACCAGTTGGTACGGTTCCGGAGGTGACTGCAAATGTGTATGGCGCCATCCCCCCGCTTGGAGTGATTGTTTGTGTATAAGCAACACCAACCGTTCCATTCAACAATGAAGAGAGTGTGATGGTTGGACAATCAATCGTGAGAGAATAGCTTTTGCTGCCAGTGCATCCCTGGGCATCAGTTGCTGTTACGGTAAACGTAAATGTCCCTGTCTCTGTTGATGTGCCGGAGAGTAATCCAGAAGTAGCTAACGCAACACCGCTTGGAAGTGTGCCGCTTGTAACTTCAAAGCTGTATGACGGAGTGCCACCGCTTGCCGAGATAGTTTGAGTGTAGGATACTCCTACTATTCCATTCGGTAATGAGGATGGAGTAAGAGTAATTATTGGACAATTGATTGCCACGGCATAACTTCTCACGCCTGTGCATCCCTGTGCGTCAGTGGCTGTAACTGTGAAGCTGAAATTTGATGCAACTGTTGGTGTTCCAGATAAACTTCCACCTGATGAGAGCGTTAATCCTGTCGGCAAAGAGCCGCCTGTTACCGCGAACGTATAAGGACTCGTTCCACCGTTTCCTGTAAGAGTTTGACTATATGCAGTGCCCACTATGCCATCCGGTAGCGTTGATGGGTTAACAGCGATTGTTGGACAATTGATTGTTACACTGTACGCTCGGCTTCCAGTACAACTTTGAGCATCAGTGGCTGTAATGGTGAAACTATAATTCCCGATAGTCGTTGGTGTGCCAGATAAACTTCCACCTGTTGTGAGTGTAAGACCGGGTGGAAGTGATCCAGTTGTCACCGCAAACGTATAAGAACTTGTTCCGCCGGTTGCACTGATAGTTTGGTCGTAGGCATCGCCAACTGTTCCATCTGGAAGCGTCGAAGGATTGACGGTAATTGTCGGGCAATTAATGGTGAGTGAATAGATACTTGTTCCTGTACATCCCTGAGCATCGGTGGCTGTAACGGTGAATGTTGATGTCCCAACTGTCGTAGGTGTTCCCGAAAGAACTCCACTCGAAGAGAGTGTTAGTTCCGCAGGGAGTGTCCCGCTTGTCACGGCAAACGAATATGGACCTGTTCCTCCACTCGCGGTTAGTGTTTGGCTGTACACGTCATCTACCGTTCCGTTAGGAAGAGTTGATGGGCTTACAGTTATCGTTGGGCAATCAATAATGAGTGAGTAGCTGCGAGTTCCTGTACAGCCTTGTGCATCCGTGGCAGTAACTGTAAATGCCGATGATCCGGCTGTCGTCGGTGTACCAGAGAGAATACCGCTTGACGAAAGCGTCAACCCCGCAGGGAGTGTTCCGTTCGTGACTGAAAACGAGTGAGGACTTGTTCCACCTGTAGCAGTGAGTGTCTGACTGTACGCCGAACTCACTGTTCCATTTGGAAGTAATGTTGGATTAACAGTAATCGATGGACAATTAATTGTAATCGTGTAGCTTCGATTTCCTTGACAATTGTTGGCGTCAGTTGCTGTGACAGTAAATGTAAATGAACCGGATGTAGATGGAGTTCCCGAAAGGACGCCACCTGATGAAAGCGACAATCCATTAGGCAGCATACCGCTTGTCACTGAAAAACTGTATGGTGAAATTCCGCCGGTTGCAGTTATTGTTTGACTGTACGATGTACCGACTGTGCCATTGGGAAGTAACGAAGGGTTGACAGTGATAGTCGGGCAATTTACACCGCCGGATGTTGTACGCAGAATTGTGCCATTCGAGCCGACAGATGTTCCGGTGTTCAGGTCGGAGAAGAAAACCTCATACAACGTATTAGTCGTTCCACTGGTTTGGCTTCCCCATGCTGTGCCTGCATTTGTTGTTCGGAGTATTGTTCCGCTGGCGCCAGAAGTAAATCCTTTTGTAGCACTTGGGAAGGAGAGACCGAGGAGATCGTTGCTTGTGCCGCTCGATTGGCTTGTCCATGTAGCTCCGGCGTTCGTTGTTCGAAGAATTGTCCCACTGAGTCCAACAGTAGTCCCTGTATTAGCGTCAGTAAAGATAATCTCAGTTAATGTGTTCGATGTGCCGCTCGTTTGGGAAGCCCAATTCGTTCCACCGTTCGTCGTGCGGAGGATTGTTCCATTGTTTCCTACGGCAGTTCCATTGTTGGCATCGGTAAAGTAGACGCCATTCAAATCGTTCGTTGTTCCACTCGTTTGGCTAAACCATGTTGTTCCCCCGTTGGTTGTTCGGCGAATCGTGCCAATTGCGCCAACAGCAGTTCCGGTGTTCGCATCAGTAAATCCTACCCATATCAAAGCGTTTGTTGTGCCGCTCGATTGGCTTGTCCACGTTGTTCCGCCGTTTGTTGTGCGCCGAATTGTACCGCTTGCTCCAACCGCAGTGCCAGTGTTTGCATCAGTAAAAAAAACTGCATACAGCGTACTGGAGGTTCCACTTGTTTGAAGGGTCCATGTAGTTCCACCGTTTGTCGTTCGGAGAATTGTTCCACTATTCCCTACGACGGTTCCTACGTTATTGCTTGTGAAGTGTACTCCTCTAAGAGTACTCGACACTCCGCTTGATTGAGGAAACCATCCCTGTGCGGAACTGAGATCTACCTGTAATGAAATAAATCCTACAATCAATGAGAGAAACAATAGATTTCTTTTCATGGGAATTTCCTTTCCACGTAAAAGTTCAAAAAAATGTATTCTGAAATGGTGGACTTTAAATAACTACTGCTCGGTTCGACTTAAGAATTTCAACACGAACAGTATCATACTACTAAGAGAACAAATAACTTTGTTTTCAAGTGATGAAAACACAATCAACAAGTGTAATCAAGTTGCTAATATTTACCATGTCTGAGCTTAAACATACTGACGGGAAGGGGGAATAAGGAACACCCAATCTTAACATAAAATTGGCAAATAGTCAAGTCGAGGTAGTCTCAAGAGATGTGAAATACTCAAATTTAATGTAGATTTGGCACAACTTGCACTTTTCGATGGAATCAAGTAACTTCAATGTATGGTTATTACGTGGCAAACCTGAGAATCTATGGCTGAACGAAAATACGGTACTGTTATATACAGACAAACTCTTTCTTCCATCTTGGAGATATTCCGCGTTGTTCCTCAAGATGGTACTCCATTCCCTGAGTACAAGGCGGGACAATACATGGCGCTCTCTCGAGAAAATTGCAAGTTGACAAGGAAAGTTGTTAGTTCAAACGGTGACCTCAACTATCTCTATGATACTGATGATGCAGGAAATATCAGACGTGGTCAAGTCACACACTCATATTCCATTTCATCGGCTCCATTCGAGACAAAACAACATGGATATCTGGAATTTTATGTTGTATTGGAGATGATTAAGACGGAAACACCGGGCAGATTGTCTGAATCACTCTTTCAAATCGATCCCGAACAAGATAACAAGCTTACCTATGTCAATAAGATTGTTGGAGAGTTTACACTTGAGAAATGTGCAAAGGGATTTCAGAATGTTGTTCTTGTTGGAACGGGAACAGGACTGGCACCGTTCGCATCCATGATAAAAGAGTTAGATTATCAAGTATTGCAGGGAAGGAAAGACAATGTCCGGTACACGCTCTTTCATGCTAACCGTACAATTGCAGAGTTAGGTTATCACCATGACTTGCTTACTATTGAAAAGGTACAACAAATCGATTTTGCGTACATTCCTTCGGTGAGTAGGCCAACATCAAACGATTATGATGGTGGATCGATTGGAAAGGGACGTGCGAATAATCTTCTTCGTTTCGTATGCGGCATGCCACAGAAAGAAGAACAAGATCTAGAGTTTGCACGAAAAGATAACAGTAGCAATCTTAGCCAGCTAGAAGAAATATTGAAGAAGGCAGTACGCCCGGTTTTGCCTTCGCATCTCTCGCAAAAACAATTGCTGGAACGTATGAACCCGCAGCAAACAATAGTTCTCACATGCGGTAACCCCAATGTTATGGACGATATCAAATATATCGCTGAGACAAATAGCATGGCATTTGAGAAAGAAGATTGGTAGGGAACAGTGGGAAAAGCTTAGTTCTTCAATCCTAAGTCTGCGTAGAGTTTCATCACACATTCTTTGCAAAAATAGAGCAGCTTATAATCACCAATCTGCCGCAGCATCAACAGATTTTTTTCGAATCTATTTCTACAGATTGAACATTTCTCTACGTTCAATTCTTCTTTTGCCGGTCCTCCCTTAATGATTGTTTTATAACCAATCAGTGCTATGAAGCCAATCATTATCAGGAAAAGAATTGCAAGGACAGTAACTGCCATATTACAATTTAATACTTATTGATACCCCGTCTCTCAATGGGATGATTGTAGAAAAAAGTTCTTTTGAAGAATAGATAAGTCTGTTGTACGTGAGGATGCCGGCGCTGTCAGCGTCAGGTTTGTTACTGAGAATCTTTCCGCTCCACAGCACGTTGTCGCTGATAAGCAAGCCACCTTTCCGTAGTCGTGGTACGGCTTTACGGAATGCCTTCGGGTACTGGTGTTTATCGATATCGTTGAAAATAATGTCGAACTGACCATCGGTTTCATCGATAAGCTTTAACGCATCGCCCACAAGAAAACGAATCTTGTTCTTGATTTTTGCGCGATGGAAATACTCTTGCGCATGCTCGGCGTTGTGTGGGTCACCTTCGGTGCAAATCACCTTACCGTCTTTGCCGATAGCTTTTGCAAACCAGTACGCAGAGTAGCCGAAGCCCGACCCGAGCTCAAGGATTCGCTTTGCACCGGTTGCTTTGGCAAGGGTATACAGCAATCTTCCAACTAACGGTCCAATGATTGGGAAATTACGGCCAAGTGCGTATTCCTCCATGTCTTGAAGAACATCATCTCGTTCAGGAGTTACGCTTAACAGGTAGTCGACGATATGAGCGTTGACAATATCCATAGATGAAAGAAATATAGAAAGAATCAATAGAAAGTCAAACAAATAAGTTTTCAGGTATCAGTGCTCAGTAATCATAGTCAGTAATAATTGTATGACGAAGACTTGTTTTGATTCTTAAGTTAGAATTTGTAATCTTAATTAATAACTGTATCAACTATTAACTAAGAGCTAAACTATGACGAGACCTAATGCGATTACCCTCTTGAAAGAATACACCAAAAGCGATGCACTGTTAAAACATATGTATGCGGTAGAAGGAGCGATGCGTGCGTATGCTCGTAAATACAGTGAAGATGAAGAAACGTGGGGCATTACAGGGTTGATGCACGATTTCGATTATGAAATGTATCCCAACCCGCCGGATCATCCGATGAAAGGCTCAGAGGTGCTGAAAGAAAAAGGATACCCTGATCATGTGCGTCGAGCAATCCTTGGTCATGCAACATATACAGGAGTGCCGCGCGATACGCAGATGGCGAAAGCGCTCTTTGCCTGTGATGAGTTGTGCGGTTTTATTATGGCGCGTGCAGTCATACGCCCGAATAAGATTGCCGATCTTGAAGTCTCATCTGTCAAGAAAAAACTCAAAGATAAAGCCTTCGCTCGCAATGTGAGCAGGGAAGATATTACAAAGGGATGTGAAGAATTGGGCGTACCGCTCGACGAGCATATCAAATTCGTTATCGATGCAATGAAATCGATTGCCCCCGAACTTGGACTATAATCAAAAGAAATCTACCGTAAACCCTGCACCGATTGTAGTTATTCGCTGATCGAAATATTCAGCGAACATGTGTCTTCCTGTATAATAGGCAAGATAGATACTCGGACCTTTATCAAACTGCTCTCCAAATTTTATGCCTGCCTGTAGTTGATACGATACAGCATAAACCGGTGTACCTACCAGAGACATACTGTACGCAATGTAGAGATTTACGGGCTGTTTAAATACAGTTCCAATGTCATTGTAGATCTCAGTTCCAGCAAGATAAGAGATACGTTCGATATCGGCTGGTCGAACTAATGTAGCGTATGAGATCCCGCCGTAATACCGTATATTCCCGAGTACTGTGGGCAATGTATGCGCAAGGGTGAGCTCGCCAAAATCTCTTGTGTAAGGGATTGGCTCACGATTATCCGCCCATGATTTGATTGACTGAAGGTAATGTCCATCGACAAGATGCGCGCTGTGATGAAGAATCCTCAAGCGAGCATACAGCCTGGTTGTTGTGTCGTTACCGAGATTATGAGAAAACGTGAGGTTGCCACCAAAGAATCCGTCAATGGCATCGATTTGCAGACGTAATCCTTGAGAACCTGTGACAAACGCGTATGCAAAGAAATCAATACCGGCAGTAAATCGTGAGTGAGGGAACCATAATCCAAAGACATCAATAGTATTTCCGATATCGACCTTCATTTGTCCGGCATTGAGATACTTGAACACGCCGATGCGTGGTTCCTGGATGTTCGCTCGTAATGGAGCGAAATGCAATCCTTTAGGTAGAAACACAAACTGTGAACTTGAATCTATTGTTGACTGGCTTCTACCAATACTGCATACCAGAAGTACAGCAGTAATAAAAATGTTAACTTTGGTAATCATAGAAAATACTTGTCAATATACGTATTAGTGTTTCGATGCGCAATGAAACGAGGATTTGTTCGGGCAATTTGCATCCTCACGTTTTCAGTCCTATATTAATGCATTCATCTATTAGAATATATCTCCGCCAATGATTCATATGTTGACCAATGTACGTAAGCAGATGTTTTTCCATGCCGAAAGCGTGTATCCCGAAGAATGCTGCGGCTTATTACTGGGTGCTGAGATTGATGTTATGCGAAAAATTACCGGAATCATCGAAGTTCCTAACGCAGAAGGAGCTCGCCGTGATCATCGATTCCTGATAACGCCGGAATATTATCGCAAAGCTGAAGTGAATGCAAAAGAAATGAATGTGAAACTGCTCGGATTTTATCATTCTCATCCGGACCATAAGGCGCTTCCTTCGAAGTACGATATCGAACACGGTATTCCGTGGTTTGTTTCTATTATTATTGCTGTGACCGGTGGAACTGCGAGTCACATGACGGCTTGGATTCTTAATGAAAATCGTATGCGGTATGATCAACAATCTCTGCTTGTTCAATGAACGTCAGCATTATTATCCCAACCCCGTTTCGTCAATATACTGATAACTATGATAAAGTTATTGTTGCGGGCGCAACTGTTGAAGAAGCTCTTAAGAGCCTTTCAACGATGTATCCTTATCTCCAGCGTCATATCTTCTCAGAAGACGGAAATGTGCGTGGATTTGTCAACGTCTATGTTAATGATGACGATATCCGGTTATTGAATAAAGGGAAAACGACGCTGAAAGAAACCGATGTCATCAGCATCATTCCTTCGATCGCAGGTGGCATTGATCACTACGCAGTTGCTGATGAGGTTCAACTTTCTTGCGATGAGATGCTTCGTTACAACAGGCATCTTATTATGCCGGAGGTGGGAATAGTGGGGCAGAAAAAGCTCAAGTCTGCTAGTATTTTGATTATTGGAGCAGGAGGGCTTGGTTCACCTGTGGGTTTGTATCTTGCCGCAGCAGGTGTGGGCAACATCGGTATTGTAGATTTTGATGTTGTAGATATCTCGAATCTTCAACGGCAAGTGCTCCATTCAACAAAGAATGTCGGCCTATCTAAACTATTGTCGGCAAAAGAGAGGATCAAAGAAGTTAATCCACATGTGGAAGTGGCAACGTATGAGGTAAGATTGACTTCTGAAAATGCCATGAGCATCCTCGAAGGATACGATATCGTTATCGATGGAACGGATAACTTCCCGACACGGTATCTCATTAACGATGCGTGTGTGTTGCTCGGTAAGCCCAACGTTTACGGAAGCATTTTTCGTTTTGAAGGTCAAGTGAGTGTATTCAAATCAAAGCAAGGTCCATGTTATCGCTGTCTCTACGCGGTTCCACCTCCGCCCGGGCTCGTCCCAAGTTGTGCCGAAGGTGGTGTACTTGGCGTTCTGCCGGGCATTATAGGCTCGCTTCAAGCGCTTGAAGCGATCAAGCTCATCATCGGATCTGGAGATACACTCGTTGGCAGGCTGGTAGTATTCGATGCATTGCGGCTGAGTTTTCGCGAATTGAAACTCAAGAAAAATCCGGAGTGTCCAATATGTGGTGAACATCCGACAATTCATGAACTCATTGACTATGAGCAGTTTTGTGGTACTTATTCACAGCAGATGAAAGGATTAAAGGAGACAGACTATCAGATTACACCGCAGCAGTTGAAAGCACGGCTCGATAATGGAGAAGAAATCTTCATTCTCGATGTCCGTGAGCCATATGAATACGAGATATGCAACTTGGGCGGCTATCTCATTCCGTTATCTACTCTTCCACAACGGATCAACGAATTGGATCCGAAGTATTGCATTGTTGTGCATTGCAAGTCAGGGAAGCGTAGCGCTAAGGCAACAGAAATTCTTCGAGAAGCCGGGTTCAAGAATGTGAAAAATCTCACTGGCGGTATTGACGCATGGGCAGTAGAGATAGACCCGTTAATCCCTCGGTACTAATCAATACTCATGAACATGTTGAAACTCGCATAATATTTTCCTACATTTGGCATATCTTTTTCTCACTTATTATCAGGAGACTCATAACATGATTCGTTATATGATGTTTGCATTACTATTCATTATTGCTGCAACAACATTTGTCATTGCTCAAGAAGAAGATGATGAGCCATTGCCTCCGCCTAAACGAGCCGGCTCTACAAAGATTGGCGGTGCGGCGGGGTATACTATGGGGTTGTTGTTTATGAACTTCGATCCTATTAATGAAGTGATGCAAAGAGAGAACCTTGCAGAGTTCGATAACAACGGGATAGTAATGTTAGGCGGACAAGGTTACGGGTATGTGCTGTTTGTTCCAAATTTTCGCCTTGGCTATCAAGGTATGGGCGGACAAGCAACATCTAAAACGTTATATCAGGCAAGCAACACGGTGAAAGAAGTTGAGCTCGCTGTAAGTTTTGGCGCTGCGACATTCGACTATACAATTCCCGTTGTGCCACGATTTGATATTTCAATCGGTATGATGCTCGGGGGTGGTAGTATGGATCTAAAATTCAATCGAAGCTATGGCACGGGTCAAAACTGGCTTGGCACTTGGGATGAGTTCGGTAGTCTGCCGCCTGTCGGCGAGTATTCTGGTAAGCTTACGGGATCGTTCTTTGTTTATCAACCATCGGTCAACCTTGAGTTTGCTGTGTTACGTTGGCTCGGCTTGCGGGCTGGTGTGAGCTATCTTGGTATGTCAGGCAACGATTGGAAGCGCGATGACAAGTATGATGTGTTTGGTGTTCCCGATAATGTCAGCGGAAAAGGATGGATGTTTAACTCAGGGATTTATATCGGGACGTTTGTATTTTAGCTTTGCATAGCGTAGCCGAAAGCATTTGCTTTCGGTTAGAGGGTCGATGAATTTTGGCGAGAGCCAATGCTCTCGCATATCCCGTTGGTTAGACTTTCTTCTCCTTGAATTGCACACTCTTCCACTTCTCAAATAGCGGCTTCAATTTATTGCGCTGATATTTTCCTGTTGATGTTACAGGAATATCAGTTCCAAAAATAACCACCTTCGGACTTTTTTGGAAAGAGAAGTATTTCCTGCAATATGCAATGACATCGTTTTCCGTTAGTGTGATTCCATTTTGAGGTTGTATATACGCACCGACCTCTTCGCCATACCAATCGTTCTCAAACGCAACTGCAAGGCCAGCTTTCACGCCGGGCATATTCATCAACACTTCATCTATTTCGAACGGTGAAATATTTGTTCCTCCGCGGATGATGAGTTCTTTGATACGTCCGGTGATAAAAAAGAATTTTCTTCCCTTCGCATCGACTTTGTAAAATCCCTCATCACCGCTGCGGAACCAGCCGTACGTAAATGTTTTTTCGTTTGCTTCAGGGTTGGCGTAATACTCCTTCATCACGTTATGTCCCCGGATGACAATTTCCCCCTTTGCACCTTCTGCGATTTCATTTCCTTTGTCATCGTGAATTGCCATTTCATTGACTGTGATTGGCACACCAATGGAAGGGAAACCATACGCCGTCAACCAATCCCGATGTTCTTCGGGAGACAAATCCAATGGCAGAAAACACGAATAGCATGTTGTTTCGGAGAGTCCATAACCATGCATAATGGGAATATGGAAGTGATCTTCGAATTTCGTGGCAAGCTCGCAGGTGAGCGGTCCTGCGCCGCAAATGATATGGCGGAACTTCGAAAGATCATAAGTCGCAGGATTAATATCTTCGGCAAGGAGAAATTGCAATAAGGTGGGGACAACGCTGACCACCTGAACATTCTCGCTCACGATTCGCTCAAAGAATTTACTTGAATGAAATTTCTGATTCAACACAATGCTCCCGCCATAGTACATTGGCGTTATGAGCGTAACAATGGTGCCATTGACATGATGAATCGGAAGCACACACATCATACGTTGGTCGGGAGTCATCTCATGCCACTCAGCAATCGCTTTTGCATCAATCAAGAGATTATATTGAGTCAGTACGACGCCCTTTGGGAATCCTGTCGTGCCGGAAGTGTAAACGATAAAAGCTTCGTCTTCCAGGGAAATTTTTGATAGTTCTGAGATCTCCGGTTGTTGTGTGCTGATTGAGTCATGGAAATCTAAGTATCGGTTGCCTGAATGAGATATTGAGCCAACCTTGACTATTGTTGAGACGCTCAGTATTACAGCGAGAATGTTCTCTATGCGTTCGAGAAACTGTTCTCTTACAAATGCGAGCTTGGATTGCGAGTTTTGGAGAATATAGCCGATACGCTTGTCATCCTCGCCAACATTGATCGGTACAACGACTGCACCTATAAGCCATGCTGCAAAATATTGTATAACGGTGTCAACATGATTGAAGGCGACAGTTGCTATTCTATCTCCTCGTGAAATGTCTTGACTCAGAAGAAAGTTTGCCGTTTTGCCAACAAGCTCATAGAACTCACGATACGTATATGTCTCACGCACTTCTGACGTGTGTGGCGCATGATCGTCAGGATAATAAATGAGCCATGTTTTGTCGCCATACTTATCAACTTGTTTCCTTAATAACTCGCCGATGTTGTTGTAGGAGATTTGATATTGTGTTGGAGATATACCGCTAACGGTTCGTGCTCGAAGGATGTTAGAATCAATAGAACCTAAATGAATACTTTTCATGAGGAAGCATTAAAGTCATTAAGATAACGAACAACCGAAGGACTGCGATGCGTCTGTACAGTCTTAGGATTATAGAAAATTGCTATAAGAGAAACAACTAATTGTGATTACGGTCGAGGACTTCGCGGATGGTTGTGAGTACGTGGCGAGGCTCATAAGGTTTATGAATAAACTCGTTGACTCCTGCTCCTTCCATCTTGGCTTTAATATCAGGTTCAAGGTAGCCGCTGGCAATGACAGTCTTAACATTTGCATCGATAGCTTTCATTTGCAGGTATGCGTCTAAACCGCTTTGCTTTGGCAACCCCATATCTGAAAGGACAAGGTCTATTTCAGTATGATGATGAGAAAAGACAGTTACAGCTTCTTCGCCATCGTGCGCTGAATAAATACGATATCCTTTACCGGCGAGCAGGGAAGCCACAAAGTCAGAAAGCATCTCTTCGTCTTCGACAATGAGAATGGTTTCGTTGCCGCCGCTGATTTCGTTATTTGCAAGTACGTGTTGTGTAAGCAACGAGATGTCCTGCTGTGGGAAAGGAACGTAGAGGTAAAACGTCGTGCCAATCCCAAGCGTGCTTTCAACATCGATAAAGCCATTGAGGTTTTGGGCAGTGCCATACGCGACAGCAAGCCCAAGCCCTGTACCTTTACCTTTTGCTTTGGTCGTAAAGAACGGTTCGAAGATCCGGCTCTTCGTGGCTTCATCTATACCCGTACCTGTATCGGTGACACTAATGCAAACATACGTATCTTCTTTTGCGTCGGTGAAGCGTTGACGGAGTTGTGCATTGTTGATGAGCCGTGTTTTGATCGTGATGCGTCCGCCTGATCCTTTTTCCATTATTGCATCACGGGCATTCACGCAAAGATTGAGCAAAGCTTGATGAAGTTGAGTACGATCTGCTGTAATAACAGGATCACTTGACTCGAGTAACGTCATAAGTTCAACTGTTTTTGGGAATGTTTCATTGAGCAGTTTCGCTAACTCTGCAATCTCTTTGTTAATGTCAAGCGGCTCAATAGTTACCTCAGTTTTACGAGCAAATGTGAGAAGTTGTTTAACAATCCCCGTACCTCGCTGCACGGCAGTTGATATCGCGTTCGTATATTGTGCGAATCGTTCCGGATTACCTTTATAATTGTCTAGCATTGAAGAGTAGCCCAGTATGATCGCAAGAATATTATTGAAATCATGAGCAATTCCACCTGCGAGCGTACCGATGCTTTCCATTTTTTGAGTCTGTCGAAGCTTGTCTTCAAGTTGCTTCTGCTCTGAAGTATCAATGTAGATTCCATAGATACCGACTAGTTGACCATCGATGATGATAGGATAGCCGAGAATGTTGACATGGATGAGGGTGCCGTCTTTTCGTTTACGTATCGACTCTTTCTGGACCACGAGGCGGTTTCGAGAATCACCGGACAGTTTTTCTGACTCGTCCCTCAAGTGATCAGGAACTATAAAGCCGTTAATCTTTTTTCCTTGAATTTCTTGTAATGTATAATGAAAAAGCTTTTCAAACGAACTATTCGCATTAAGGATCGTATCATGTTCATCCAGCACAACGATACCCGCCGGGGAGTTATCAAACAACTGCTGGAAGTAGGATTGCTGCAATCGGAGCGCTTCTGCAGCTTGTTTTCGCTCGGTGATATCTCGAATATTTACAACGAGTGCCTTCACAGTAGGCTCTTCAATGAGGTTTTTACATGCGACCTCCACCCAGCACAATGATTCGTCTTTATGACGGAAACGAAACTCGGAAATGTCTGTTGTATTTGGCGCGCGTAACAGATTAGATAAAAGGTCCCTATACGATTGCGCATCATCGGTGTGGATAAAGTCGACAGCATGCTGCCCAACAAACTCTTCTACCTTATATCCGAACATACGAGTCACGGCAGGTACTGCGAAAAGAATTTTTCCTTGTGCATTTAACAGGCATATTGCATCAGAGCTCTGTTCGATAAGTGCGCGGAAGTGTTCTTCACGCTGCTTTACGGTTTGCTGTGTCGTAATAATGTCAGTAATATCGCGAGAGCTGCCCATCGTACCGACGATGGTTCCATCTTTATCATATAACGGGATCTTGCTTGTAAAAAACCACTGCTTACGCTTGTCATCCCAGATGACTTCCTCAACTTTTCCAATTTGCGGCATGCCGGTCTTGATCACGCGCTGTTCAATTGCGAAGGCGAGTTTAGCATGTTCGTGCGGGAAAAAATCAAAATCAGTCTTGCCGATTGCTTCGCTCGGATCCGAGATTTTTAGAACACGCGCCTGTGCTTTGTTTATGCTTGTAAATCGCGAGTTGAGATCTTTGAAGTAAATCGTGTCAGGGATGTTATCCATAAGCCGTTCCCAGAGCAAACGTTCGTACGCCAATGCTTCTTCTGCTGTTTTTCGCTCACGGCGCAAGGCTCGGCTTCGTTTTTCGATTCGCATCTGATGTACGACTGCGAATACTCCCATCACAAGTAAATAGATGAGCACAAACACTTCTCGAGAGTGTCTGCTCGCTGTATCCAGTACATTGAGAGCATACAGCCCAAAATGAATGATAGGAAATGCAAGTGCATATCGCAAGATCGGACTGCCATACAACGTGCGCCGTTCATTTCGTTGCTCTTCTTCTAACTCCTGGTGTTGAATGATAGCAGTATCTTCATCGACATTGATATAGCTGCGAGCGCGTGCAGCAAGGACAATCATGATGAATTGGGGATACCACATCAGTTCAACGCTCGTTCCAAGGTTGACTGTCAGTATTTTCAATACTCCAAGCGTCTCAACAATGTCGCTTATACCCTGGAAGGTTGCCATCAGTGAGATAAAACTGTAGGTCCAGCGCCATCGTTTCGAACGACACACTCCTACGAGATGATAGGATCGAATGATCAGGTAGACATCGACGACAATGTATAAGGCAAACGAAGGAAGCCACGTAAGATAGTGACTCTGGTTGGTGTTACTCGGGATAATTGCGAAGTAGACGAGCAGCCCGAACGCAAATGCAAGTGTACCGATGACATCAAATCCATTGTCTTTGCTATCCATGGTAATTTCTGACTGCAGGTGAGGCTTTTTCTCTAACGCCAAGATGATAGTAAAATAGAACGAGAGGAAAAAGCAATCACTGATGATGCCTGCGATAGTTGTTTGGTGTATGCTCGGAAGTATGAATTCAAAACACTCGTTGATGAGCCAGAAACTGTACGCAATCGTTAGGTAATTCCAAAACGCGACTTCTTTCTTTGAGGATGCTTGATTGAGCTGGAATTTGAGAGCTACAATCGTAAGCAAGATGAAGACGAAGTCGCTGAAATAGGTTGCGAACAGCCGCATATGCTTTAACTCGAACATAGGAAGGAAATAAGGCAACGCCATTCCCAAGAATAGGATGCCAGAAATCATCACTATTGTATCATTTTTCAGTGTTTTAAGCATATTCTTATATCAAAACGATACAATATATCATAGTGCTATAGTCCAGTCAACGGGTATATGATATAGGATACAGGTGAAATTAAACGTGTGGTCTCGGCGTATCGCGTCCTGAGGACGTAGAAACAGCAACAAGGGGAGCCGAGCCACAC
>Ga0247727_10007802_pt1 | contig 20184 bp, 18 predicted proteins | sample WisWelCaveWW1625_FD_202498 | JGI IMG/M metagenome (GOLD analysis project Ga0247727, IMG submission 202498) | Biofilm microbial communities from Wishing Well Cave, Virginia, United States - WW16-25 | ecosystem: Environmental > Aquatic > Deep subsurface > Groundwater > Cave microbial mat | place... | reverse complement strand
GACACGCTGTGGCTGGACGCCCAGGCGCAGAATGCGCCCGACGAAAATACGCGGCTGTTTGCGAGATGGCGCGCCCGGCACGGGCTCTCGCTCACGGAAGCGGCAAAAGCGCTCGGCATGACCCCGCGCACGATGAGCTCCTATGGCTCCGGCAGCCGGCCCGTGCCGCGATATATCGCGCTGGCGTGCAAAGGCTGGGAGGCGGAGCGCGGGTCGAAGCGCGCATCGAAGCGATAGTCCGCGGTTTCGGTACTTTCCGCGGACGACCGGTATTCTGAAGTGACCGCCAACGCGTACACCGAGGACCAACTCGTCGAGCAACCCGCGATCGGGCTTTTCGCTGAACTGGGCTGGCAAACAGTGTCCGCAATGGAGGAAGTGTTCGGCGCGAGCGGTACGCTCGGACGCGAGACGTCGGGCGAGGTGGTGCTGGCGCCGCGATTGCGGGCAGCCCTGGAGAAGTTGAATCCGAAGTTTCCCCCTGAAGCGATCACCAGCGCCATGGACGAGCTGGCGCGCGATCGGTCGGCGATGACGCTGGCCGGGGCGAACCGGGAGATCTGCGGGCTGCTGAAGGACGGGGTGAAGGTTTCGGTGCCGGACCGGGAACACGGCGGGTTGAGGGAGGAGCGGGTGCGGGTGGTGGATTGGGAGAATCCCGCCGCGAACGATTTCCTGCTGGTGTCGCAGATGACGGTCACGGGGCAGCTCTATACGTGCCGTCCCGATCTGATCGGGTTCGTGAACGGGCTGCCGTGGGTGGTGATCGAGCTGAAGAAGCCGGGGGTGGCGGCGCGGCAGGCGTTCGAGGAGAACCTGACGAGCTACATGCATCCGCAGAACGGCATCCCGCAGCTTTTCTGGAGCAACGCGTTCCTGATCGCCTCGAACGGCACCGACAGCCGGGCCGGGACGATCACGGCGGACTGGGAGCGGTTCTGCGAGTGGAAGCGCATCGAGCGCGAGGACGAGCCGCGCCGGGTGTCGCTGGAGGTGATGCTGCGCGGTACCTGCGCGCCCGCGCGGCTGCTCGACATCGCGGAGAACTTCACGCTCTTCTCGGAGCACAAGAGCGGCTTGGTGAAGGCGATGGCGCAGAACCACCAGTATCTCGGAGTGAACAACGCCATCGCCGCGACGCTGGAGGCGCGGAAGAACGGTCACGGTCGCGGCGGGGTGTTCTGGCAGACGCAGGGCAGCGGCAAGAGCTTCTCGATGGTGTTCTTCGCACAGAAGATCCTCCGAAAGGTGCCGGGCAACTGGACTTTCGTGGAGGTGACCGACCGCGTCGAGCTGGATGACCAGATCGCCAAGACCTTCAAGGCCTGCGGCGCGGTGAGCGAGGCGGAGGGCGACGCCTGCCACGCGCAAAGCGGCGTGGAGCTGCGCCGGCTGCTCTCCGAGAACCACCGCTATGTGTTCACGCTGATCCACAAGTTCCAGACGCCCGAGGTGCTGTGCGACCGGCCGGACGTGATCGTGCTCACCGACGAGGCGCACCGCAGCCAGTACGACACGCTGGCGATGAACATGCGCGCGGCGCTGCCGAAGGCGCTGTTTCTCGCCTTCACCGGCACGTCGCTGATCGCGGGCGAGGAAAGGACCAAGGACGTCTTCGGCGACTACGTCTCGATCTATGACTTCCAGCAGTCCGTCGAAGACCACGCGACCGTGCCGCTTTACTACGAAAACCGCACGCCCGAGCTGCAGCTCGTCAACCCGGACCTGAACGACGACGTCTACGACCTGATCGAGCAAGCGGAGTTGGACCCCGAGCAGGAGGCGCGGCTGGACAAGGAGCTGTCGCGCCAGTACCACCTCATCACGCGCGACGACCGCTTGGACACGGTGGCGAAGGACATCGTGCGCCATTTCACCGGCCGGGGCTTCCAGGGCAAGGCGATGATCGTCTCCATCGACAAGGCGACTGCGCTTCGGGTGTACGACAAGGTGAAGAAGTACTGGCCGAAAATGGACTCGACCGACATGGCAGTGGTGGTGTCGCCGGGCCAGAACGAGATCGAGCAGATGAAGAAGCTCGGCCTCGACATCGTGCCGCACCGCAAGCGCATGAATGAGCAGGCGCTGGATGAGAAGTTCAAGGACCCGGACGATCCGCTGAAACTGGTGTTCCTCTGCGCCATGTGGCTGACGGGGTTCGATGCGCCGAGCTGCTCGACGGTGTACCTCGACAAGCCGATGCGCAACCACACGCTGATGCAGACCATCGCGCGCGCGAACCGCGTCTATCCGGGCAAGCACAGCGGGACGATCGTGGACTACGCCAACGTGTTCGCGTCGCTAGAGCGGGCGCTGGCGATCTACGCCCAGGGGCGCGGCGGAAACCTGCCGGTGAAAGACAAGAAGGCGTTGGTCGAAGAACTTCGGAAAGCGATAGCGGACGCGACGGCCTTCTGCAAAGCGCGCGGGGTTGATCTCGCCAGGATCGAAGGCACGTCGGCGGAGAAATTCGAACGGGCGCAGGCGGTGGAGGACGGGGCAAACGGGCTGCTCGCGCCGGAGGCGGTAAAGCGCGACTTCATGGCACAGGCGCGGCTGGTGGATGCGCTCTACGGCGCGGTAAAGCCAGACCCCGTGGCGGTGGAATTCGCGACGCGCTGCGGCTCGATCCGCGCGCTCGCTGACTACATCCGCAACCGCACAGACCCGCCCGACATCTCGCACGTCATGCAAGGCATCCACGAGCTGCTCGACCGCTCGATCGGGGCGGAGCCGTTCAAGATCAAGGACAAGGCGGCCGGCTATCAGGGCGTTGATCTGTCGAAGATCGACTTCGAAAAACTGGCGAAGCGTTTCGAGAAGAAGAAACCGACCAGCAGCGATCTGGAGCGGTTGAAGGCGGCGGTAAAGGCGCAGCTCGAGCGCATGGTGCGCCTCAACCGCACCCGCGCCGACTACCTGGTGAAGTTCGAGGCGCTGATCGAGGCCTACAACAGCGGCAGCCGCAACATTGAGGAAATCTTCCGGGACTTGGTCGCTCTCAGCCGCGTGCTCACCGACGAGCAAGGACGCCACGTGCGCGAGCACCTGAGCGAAGAAGAGCTGACGATTTTCGACGTCCTCACCCGGCCCGGGCCGGATCTGTCGTCCGAGGAGCGCGAGGAAGTGAAGAAAGTGGCGCACCAGCTTCTCGAGCGGTTGCACGCCCTTCTGGTACTAGGCTGGCGCCAGAAGCTCCAGTCACGGGCGCGGGTGCGCATCGCGATCGAGGACACCCTCGATGAAGGATTGCCGCGCGCCTACAGCAAGGACTTGTACAAGGGGAAGTGCGACGCTCTCTTCGAGCACGTCTACGAAAGCTACTTCGGCGATGGCGGGAGCGTGTTCGCGGCGGCGTAAGCTTGCGCGCCGCTGTTTAGGCGCCGTCTTTCCCGATCGGGAAAGAGCGAATTTCCTAGAACGACCAGACCTGCATGGCCCGGTGCAGCTCGGCGAGTTCCTTGTCCTTCAGCGCGGGCAGCGATTTGCCGGCCGGGTCGACCTTGTCGGCGAGCTCGAGCACCAGGTTGTTCATGGTCCCGAGCCGGCGCGCCAGCACTTCGGCGATGGCGGCCACGACTTTGAGGGCTGCGCTCGAGCCAGCCTCCAGCAGCGCGCGGAAGCGCTGCGCCGGCAGGCGCAGCAGCTGCGAATCGACTGTTGCCCGGCCGGTGGCCGAGCGCGCATCCGCGGTGATCAGCGACATTTCGCCAAGGACGCCGCCCGCGCCCAGGCGCGCGAGCGAGCGATCGCCGCGCAGTCCGCGCTTGACGACTTCGATCTCGCCCGCCACCACGAGGAACAGGCCGTCGCCCGGATCGCCTTCGCGGAACACTTCCTTGCCCGCGGCGACAGCGCGCATCTCCGCGATCGCCGCGATGGCATCAAGCTCCGCCGCCGAAAGCGCGCCGCAAAGCGTCATGGTCTTTAGCGCGGCGGCGTGCTCGTTTGCCATCGTCAAAGTCTACCTCAAGCTCCCGGGGCGCAGATTCGCGCGCGGGCGGATGCGCGGGTATCATGATCCCCTGCTTGCAGCGGTCCGAAGGAAGGATTCCACATGGCGATCGAATTGAACAATCGAACCAAAGTGCTGGCGGGCGTGGTGGTGCTGGCCGGCGCCGGCGCGGCGGCCTGGTTCCTGTTTCTCGAAGATTTTCTCAGCGAGCCGCCGCCGAAGCCCGCGGCCTCCGCGCCGGCAAAGCCGGCCGCGCCGGCGCCCGCGGCAAAGGCAGACGCGCCGAAAGCCGGGGCAGCAACGACCGAATCGGTCAAGCCCGCGCCTGCTGGCGCTGCGGCCGCCAAACCTTCGGCCAAACCGATTCCGGCCAATCCCGACCAGCTGATCGCAGAAGTGATCGAGGCGTCCGGAATCAGGGCGCAGTACCAGGCCATCGCACGTGAGGTGATTCTGAATCCCGGGTCTGGCGGTGAAAGCCCCACCGCCGCTGACGTCCGCGCCATCACCGAAAGCATCGACCGCGTTTTCGAGCCCGGGAAGATGACCGCCGAACTGGCGGCAAACCTGAAGAAGGACCTCGACCTCGAACGCATGGGCCGTTTCCTCGAGCTGTTGCGCCAGCCCATCGCGCTCAAGATGACAGCGGAGGAGCCGCGCAAGGCGTCGCCGGAAGCGAGCAAGGAATTCTCGGACAACTTGCGCAAGAATTCGCCGCCACCGGCGCGCGCCAAGCTGATCCAATCGCTCGACGACGTGACACGCACTTCGCAGGTCGCCGTGGAAATGTCGGGCGCCATCGCGCGCGGCAAGGTTGATGCCATGCTCTCCGGCCTGCAAAAGGCCGGCAAGAGCGTGCCGAAGGAATCTCGCCAGATGGTGGGCGCGCAACTCACCGCGATGCGCAACCAGGCGCCCGTCCAGATCCGCGCCGCCCTGCACCTGATCAACCGCAACGCGACCGACCAGGACCTTACCGAGTATCTGAAACTGCTCGACACCGATACCGGGCGCTGGGGCAGCGAAGTGCTCGCCAATGCCATGCGCCCGATTCTGACCGGCCGGGGAACCGAGCTGGGTGCCGAAGTCGGCAAGCTGGCCCTTTCCAGTCGCGCGGGCGTAATTGCCAAGGCACCCGCACCGACGCCGGCGCCCGAGCCGCTGCCGAAGGCGGAGCTGCCAGCCGAGGTGCCCGCGGCGGCTGCCGGGCCGGTCGGCTACCAGCGTCCTGCCGGCATCAAGGAGCTCTACACGCGCTACAACGACCTGCTCAGCGCCACCGTGATGCGCGACCGCGCGGCAGTCAAGGAACTGCTCGATGACCGCAAGTTTCCGGACGTGCGCCAGAAGGACGGCACCACGCCACTCATGATCGCGGTCGCCAACGGCGACGCGGACATAGCCGGCATGCTGCTGGCGAAGGGCGCCGACCCCAACCTGCGCGCAGTGGGCGGGACCAGCGCCCTGTCGCTGGCGAAAGCGCGCGGCGCCGCGGGCGCCGAGCTGGTGCAGCTGCTCCAGCGCAGCGGCGCCAAGGACTGAGGCAGCCCGCATGAAATGGCGCTGCCTGCCAACTGGCGCGGCATTCGCGTTGATTCTGGCCTGCGCCGTGCGCAGTGCGATGGCCGCCGAGCTGCCGATCTTCGATGCGCACCTGCACTACAGCCACGATGCCTGGGAGAGCGTGCCGCCGAAGGAAGCAATCGCAATTCTGCGCAAGGCGGGCCTGAAGCGAGCGCTGATCTCAAGCTCGGGCGACGACGGCCAGCAGCGCCTGTACGCCCTGGCGCCCGACCTGGTGATCCCGGAGCTGCGCCCCTACCGCTCGCGCGGCGAGATCGGCAGCTGGTTCCGCGATGAAAGCGTGATCCCCTACCTCGAGGACCGGCTCAAGCGCTACCGCTACGCCGGCATCGGCGAGTTCCACCTCTACGGCGCGGACGCCGAGCTGCCAGTGCCGCGCGCCATGGTGCAGCTTGCGCGCCAGCACAAGCTGTTCCTGCACGCACACTCCGATGTGGATGCGGTCGAGCGCCTGTTCAAGCAGTGGCCGGAGGCGAAGATCCTGTGGGCGCATGCGGGTTTCGACCGGCCGGAAAAGGTGCGCGAGATGCTGCGCAAGCACAAAAACCTGTGGTGCGACCTCGCGTTCCGTACCGACCAGGCGCGCGGCGGCAAGGTGGATCCGGACTGGCGCGCCGCGTTCCTCGAGTTCCCCGAGCGGTTCATGGTCGGCACCGACTCCTTCACCCCCGAGCGTTGGCACTACATCGCCGAGCACGCGGCCTGGTCGCGGCAATGGCTCGCCGACCTGCCGAAGGATGTGGCGGAGCGCATCGCATGGAAGAACGGCGAAGCCCTGTTCGGCAGTTTGCTCGCGCACTGATCGGCGCATTTGGCGCGCTGGCTGCGCTTGGCGGCACGGCGCTGGCCTGCGAGCTGCCGCCCGGCGAGCGCGTCGAATCGGAGCGCCTCGTCGTTTCCTATCGCACGATTCCCGCGCAGATCGCGGTAGGGCAGCCATTCGTGCTCGAATTTGCGGCTTGCCCCAAGCGCGGCACAGCGGTCTCGGAGCGGATCAAGCTCGATGCGCACATGCCCGAGCACCGGCACGGCATGAACTACCGCACGCGGGTGACCCCGCTAGGGGCGGGACGCTTCCATTCCGAGGGCTGGCTGTTCCACATGCCCGGGCGCTGGGAGTTCCTGTTCGACGTCGGTAGCGAGCGCCTGACCCACAACGTCCGCGTCGAGTGATCCGGTTCATCCTTGCGGCGCTGCTGCTCTGTGCGGGCGCTGCGCGGGCGCAGCTCCTGCACGCACAGGCGCAGCTCCTCGATTTCACCGCGGCGGAAACGCGCGCCATCCTGCGCCACGGCCCCTGGCCGGCGCCCTGGTCGCCCGATCCGTCGAATCGGGTCTCGGGCAACCCAGCGGCGATCGCGTTGGGCGAGCGGCTGTTCTTCGAGCCGCGGCTTTCGCCGTCGGGCAAGGTGCTGTGCGCGACCTGCCACGCGCCGTTTCGCGGCTGGCAGGACGCCAGGGCGCGCGCGCTCGGCCTGGCGGAAGTGGATCGCAATACGCCGAGCCTCTACGACGTGCGCCAGCAGCGCTGGTTCGGCTGGGACGGCGCGGGCGACTCGCTCTGGGCGCAGAGCATCCGGCCGATCCTGGATGCTCGCGAGATGGGCGGCAGCCAGGAGCATGCGGCGGCGCTGGTGCGCGCCGATGCCGAACTCGCCTGCGGCTACCAGCGGGCCTTCGGCGCGCCGCCACCCGCGGCGGACGCGGCGCTGCTGGCTGGCATTGGCAAGGCGCTCGCCGCTTTCCAGGAAACAATCGTGAGCGGGCGCGCGCCATTCGATGAATTCCGCGACGCACTGGAGCAGGGGGACAGTGCCGCCGCGGCGCGCTACCCCGCCGCCGCGCAGCGCGGGCTGCGCATTTTCGTGGGCCGTGGCAATTGCAGTGCCTGCCATTTCGGACCGACCTTCAGCAACGGGGAGTTCCACGACACCGGAGTGCCGTTCTTCATCAAGGGCGGCGTCGAGCCGGGGCGTCACGCCGGCATAGGGAAACTCCAGGTGAATTCCTTCAACCTGCTGGGAGCGCATAACGACGACCGCTCCGGCGCGAGCGCGGTCAAGACGCGGCAGGTGGCGCTCGAGCACCGTAATTTCGGCGAGTTCAAGGTGCCCTCGCTCAGAAACGTCGCGCAGACCGCGCCCTACATGCACAACGGCAGCCTTGTCACGCTGGCGGATGTCGTGCGCCACTACTCCGAGCTCAGCCCCGATCGGCTGCATTCCGATGGTGAAAGTCTGCTCAAACCGCTGCGCCTGAGCGCCGGGGAAACCTCCGACCTGGTGGCGTTCCTGGAGTCACTCACCGAGCGTGCCAGCGTGCTGCCGCCGAGGCGCCCGGCTGCGCCGTGCCGGCGATGACGACATTATTCGATTCTGCGCGGGCAGGAGATCTTGCGCAGCTTGTCGAGCTGCTCGGGATACTTTTCACCCAGGAGCATGAGCTTGAGCCCGACGCGGCGAGGCAGGAGCGCGCGCTGCGCCTTATCCTGGAGGACCCCGCGCTCGGACGGATCTACGTCGCGCGCGGGGGCGAACGCGTGCTGGGCATGGTTAACATCATGCGCACCGTGAGCACGGCCGAGGGCGGCGCCGCGGGGTATCTGGAAGACTTCGTGGTGCGTCCCGAGTTGCGCGGCAAGGGCCTGGGCGCTCGCCTGCTCGCCCATGCCATCGAGCGCGCGCGCGCCGATGGCATGCTGCGGCTTATTCTGCTCACCGACGGCGACAACATCAACGCCCGGCGCCTTTATGAGCGCGCCGGCTTCGTGCGCTCGGAAATGCTGCCGATGAGGCTCATGCTGCGTTGAGCGGGGCTGCGCTGGTCGCGCGGTCCGCGAAGATCTTGCCCAGCGTGCCGCCGAGGAAGCTCACCACTTCCGCGTTCTCCAGCAGCCCCCGCTCGGCGAGCTCGCGATGCAGCGCCGGGAGGTTGTATTGCGGCACCGATGCGTAGAGATGGTGCTCGATATGGTAGTTGACGTTGTGCGGAAAGATGAGCCAGCCCAGCCAGCCCGGCACGAGGTTGGTGCGCGCGGCCGTGAGCGGCGAAGAAAAATCGCTGGTCGCGCCATGCTCGGCGATGGCGCGCAGCCGCAGGATCGCCTGCACCACGGTGGCGAGCGGCAGGATCCAGAGCGCGAGGTATTCAACCAGAAAACCATGCCACGCAAAAAATATCAAACAAGCCGCATGAAAAAGGACCACAGTGTTTCGATCCGTTCCCGCCTCCTCGCGGAGCTTCGCTGAAGTGTCGTCGAGCGGCCGGATCGCCACCTTGGTCTGCGTGTTGAGCGCCGGCGCGCCGCCGAGGAAGTAGGCGTAGGTTTTCCACGCCGTGAAGCCGCTGAGGTCCTTGAGCAGTTTCTTCGCGAGGTAGGCCTTGCCGCGCGGGTAGCCGCCATGCAGCGCGGTGTCGGGATCGAGCTCGGTGTAGAGATTGTTATGGTGCAGGCGGTGGATCACGCGGTAGGTGCGCATCGAAAGCCCCTGCAGCGTCGCGCACAAGCGGCCGGCGAAGTCGTTCAGCGCGCGCCGCTCGAAGAGGCGATAGTGCGCCGCTTCGTGCGCGAGCACGAACAGGGCGTGCTGGCGCGTGCCGATCAGAAGCACGCAGGGAATCACCGTCCACCAGGTCCACCAGTAGAGCGCGACGGCGAGCAGGGCCGCCAGCACGGTGAACTCCTGCAGCAGCGACCACGCCGAACGCCAGCCCGAGACGCGCGACAGGCGCTGGACCAGGTCCACGGGCAGCGCCCGCCGGAAATCGTCCTTGAACTCCTCGCCGCGTTGCAGCGCGTCCGCCACCATGCCGCATTTTAGACCCGCGGGCAGGGGCGCGGGATTGGCGGGCAGATGGTTTGGGGCCCAAACCAATTCGCTTGACAATGGCCCGGGGCTGCGTAGAGTGCCTTGAAAGCAATACATTTTTCCCGAAGGGGAGGAGGCGTAGCCATGAACTGGAAAACCACCCTCAAGGTAATCGCGGCTGCGCTGCTAGCGGCACTGCTTGCGCCTGCGTTTGCGCAGGACGCGCCGGTCAAAATCGGCTACGCCATCTCCCGCACCGGCCCGTTTGCCGCCGGCGCGCAAATTTCACAGGAGCCGAACTACATCATGTGGGCCGAGCAGGTGAACGCCGCGGGCGGCCTGAGCGTCAAGGGCAAGAAGCGCAAGATCGAACTGATCGGCGTCGACGATCGCAGCGAAGTCGAGACCATGGTGCGCAGCTACGAGAAGCTGATGGCGAGCGACAAGGTGGATCTGATCCTGCCTCCCTGGGGCACCGGCATGAACTTCGCGGTAATGCCGCTGGCGCAGAAGCACGGCTACCCGATGCTCCCGCCCACCGCGACGGGCCGCAAGCTGCTGGGCATGAAGAACCCGTATTTCTTCGCGCTGCTGCAGCAGCCCGACTCGATGATGAACGCGCTCGCCGAGTTCATGAAGGCGCGCGGCGTGAAGACCGCGGCGGTGATTCACGTCGACGAACTGTTCGGCCTGGAGCAAATGGGCGCGCTGGAACTCGCGCTGAAGGAGAAGGGCATCCAGATTATCGAAAAGAAGAGCTACCCGATCGGCGTGAAAGACCTGCAGCCAGTGCTGAACGACATCAAGGTGAAGAATCCGGATGCTTTCGTCAGCCTGAGCTATCCGCCGGATACGTTTCTGGTGACCGGACAGGCGCGGGCAATCGGCTTCAACCCGAAGCTGTTCTACGCGGCGGTGGGCGCGGCGTTCCCGGTGTATCGCGACAAGATGGGGCCGGCGGCCGAAGGCGTGATGGGACTGGGTACCTGGAATCCGAAGATGAGCCCGCAGGCGAAAGCCTATTTCGACGCGCACGTGGCGCGCTGGAAAAAGGAGCCAGACCGCTGGGCGAGCGCGCATGCCTGGGCGGGGTTGCAGATCCTCGAGCAAGCGGTCGCCAAGGCGGGCCTGGACCGCAAAGTTTTGCGCGAGACGATTGCGAAAGACGAATTCAACACCGTCATCGGCAAGATCCGCTTCAGGAACGGCGAGAACATCTCCACGCCCGGCGTGGTCAGCCAGTGGCAGAGCGGGGAGTTCGAGGTGGTATGGCCGCCGCAGAACGCCACTTCGCCGGCGTACTTTCCGAAGCCGAACTGGAAATAGTCCGCTAACGAACCGACGGGCCCCGTGGGCAAGCACGGGGCTTTTTCATCCCTATGGCCTATTGGTTCGAACTGGCTGCAGGCGGCCTGATCACCGGCGGCATCTACGCCGTGGTGGCGCTCGGCCTCAACCTGCAGTACGGGCTGATGCGCATCATGAACATCTCGCACGGCGAATTCCTGATGCTCGGCGCATACCTCACCTGGCTGGGGCATACCGTGCTGCAGGCGAATCCGCTCGTGTTCCTGCCAGTGGTGGCGCTGGCACTGTTCGCGCTGGGCGTCGCCGTCTACTGGCTTTGCTTCCAGCGCATCACGCGTACCGCGCCGGCAGTGGAGGCGATCGAGGCGCGCAGCCTCCTGGTGGGGTTTGGCCTGATGTTCCTGGTGCAGAACGTGGCCTATCTAGCCTGGGGCGCCGACCTGCGCGGCTATTCGTTCCTCACCGACCCGATCGAGATCGGCGGCGCGCGACTGATGACCAACCGCCTGGTGGTGTTCGCTTTCGCGGTGGGGGCGAGCCTGCTGCTGCTGGCAGTTCTGCGCTGGACGCTGATCGGCAAGGCGGTGCGCGCCATGATGCAGTCGCCCACCGGCGCGCAGCTGGTCGGCATCGACACGCGCTTCCTGCACCCGGTGGTGTTCGGCGCGGGCATCGCACTTGCCGGCGTTGCCGGCGCGCTGCTGTCCATGGTGTACGAGATCTCGCCCGGCATGGGTGAGCCCTACACGGTGACCGCGCTGATCGTGATCGTGCTCGGCGGCCTCGGCAGCGCCATCGGCTGCCTGCTGGGGGGATTTCTGCTCGGCCTGGTCGAGACCTTCGGCATGCACTTCACCAGCCCGTCGCTGAAAATGCTCCTGTCCTACGCGGTGCTGACCGGGGTGCTGCTCGCGCGCCCGAAGGGCCTGTTCGCCCGATGACGCTACGCGACTCGATCCTTGCCACCCTGCTTGCGGCGCTCGCGCTTTCGGTGATGCCGTGGCTGCTCTCGGATTTCGGCCTGTCGCTGACGCTGAGCTGCCTGATGTACGCGGGCCTCGCGGTAAGTTGGGCGATGTTCTGCGGCGCGACCAACTACCTGTCGCTCGCCACCGCGGCGTTTTTCGGATTGGGGGCCTACGTCACCGCATGGGGCGCGGAGGGTCTGCCTTACGGCGTGGCGGTGATGCTCGGCGGCATGGTCGCGGCGGCATTCGCCGGGCTGGTGGGCGCCGCCGTGCTGCACCTGCGCGGCGCCTATTTCGCGGTGATCACCTTCGGCCTGGGTGAGCTGGTGCGCCACGCCATCACCTACTACGAGAAAGCCTACGAAGGCACGGTCGGCCGCATTATCGCCGAGCCGCCGGAGGCGACGACCATCTACCACACGGTGCTGCTGCTCGCGGCGCTCGCCGTACTCACCGCGCTGCGGGTGCGCTCGAGCCGGCTGGGCCTCGCGCTGCGCGGCATCGGCTCGGACGAGGAGCGTGCGCAGACACTGGGCGTGAACGCGAAGCGAGCCAAGATCCTCGCATTCTCGCTGTCGGCGTTCTTCGCTGGCGCGCTCGGCGCGGCGATGGCGGTGCGCTGGACCTACATCGACCCGCCCACGGTATTCAACCCGTTCATCGGCTTCCAGACCGTGCTGATCGCGATGGTGGGCGGCGCGCACACCGTCATCGGGCCGCTCGCCTCGGCGGTGCTGTTCAGCCTGCTGACCGAGTTCTTGCGGCTGCAATTCCCGTACTTGTTCCTGATCCTGCTCGGGCTGACGCTGATCCTGCTGGTGCTGTACCTGCCGGGCGGCCTTGCATCGCTTATTGAACGCTGGCGCGTTGGCGAACGCTGGCGCTGGAGGAAGAGCAATGCCTGAGGCGCTGCTCTCGGCGAAGGGCATCAGCGTGCGCTTCGGCGGGCTCCTCGCCGTGGATCGCGTCGACCTCGACGTCCACCGCGGCGAGCTGGTCGGCGTCATCGGCCCGAATGGGGCGGGGAAAACTACTTTTTTCCACACTCTTTCCGGCGTGTTGGCGCCGAGCGCGGGCCGCATCGTGGTGGCGGGCGACGATCTCACCGGCAACCCGCCGCACGCCTATGCCCTGCACGGCGTCGCCCGCACCTTCCAGACCCCGCGCGTGTTCAAGGAGATGCCGGTGCTGGACAACGTGCGTTTCGGGCTCGAGTTCGCCGGGCGCACGCGCCGGCATGCGCACGACGCCTTTGATGATCCGCGGGCGATTCTCGAGTTTCTCGGCCTCGCCGAAGTGGCGGCGGTGCCGGCGGGCGGCCTGACGCCCTCGAAACAGCGCCTGCTCGAGATCGGCATGGCGCTGGGCGCGCGGCCGCGCGTGCTGCTGCTGGACGAGGTCGCGGCGGGCCTGACGCACGCCGAATTGGATCTCACGGCACAGCTGATCCGACGGGTGCGCGACGAACTGGGCCTGGCGGTGATCTGGATCGAGCACGCGGTGCGCGTGCTGATGAACCACGTCGATCGCGTCGCGGTGCTGCATCAGGGCGCGAAGATCGCTGACGGCGACCCGCGCAAGGTGGCGAAGGATCCCGCGGTGGTCGAGGCCTACCTTGGTGAAGGGGTGGCGGCGTGAGCGCCGCGCTTTCCGTCAGGGGACTCAGCGCCGGTTACGGCGGCATCCGGGTGCTCGACAACCTCAGCCTGGAAGTGCCCGCCGGCGAGATCACCGTCCTGGTCGGCCCGAACGGCGCGGGCAAGACCACGCTGCTTAAAGCACTTTCCGGACTTGTTGCGCGCAGCGGGGCCGTCAGCTTCGACGGCGAGCCGCTGCCGGAATCTCCTGCGGCGATCGTGGCGCGCGGTCTGGCGCAGGTAGCCGAGGGCCGGCAGCTGTTTGCGCAAATGACGGTGCGCGAGAACCTCGAGCTCGGCGCCTACCTGGTGCCGCGCAAGGAGCGCGGCCAGCGCTACACGAAGGTGCTCGACCTGTTTCCCCGCCTGGCCGAACGCCGTGCACAGCTCGCCGGCACCCTGTCGGGCGGCGAGCAGCAAATGCTCGCGCTCGGGCGCGCGCTGATGGGCAAGCCGCGCCTGCTGATGCTGGACGAACCCTCGCTCGGGCTCGCGCCGAAGATGGTGGAAGAACTGTTTTCGATCGTGCAGCAGATTCGCAAGGACGGCGTGACGGTGCTGCTGGTGGAGCAAAATGTCGCCAAGGCGCTGGCGATCGCGGACGGCGCCTACGTGATCGAGCGCGGCGCCGTGGTGATGAAGGGCCCGGCGCGAACGCTGCTGCACTCGGAGAAGCTGCGCGAGGCCTATCTGGGTGCCGAGGCGTAGACATGGAACTGATTCTCTGGCGGCACGCGGACGCGGAAGAGGGCGGGCGCGATCTCGAGCGCAAGCTCACCGCCAAGGGCCGTAAGCAAGCGGCGCGCGCGGCCGAGTGGCTGGTGGCGCGGCTGCCGTTGCGCTACACGGTGCTGGCGAGTCCCGCGAAGCGCGCGCGGGAAACGGCAGACGCCCTCGCCGTCCGCTACAAGATTTCGGAACGCCTCGCGCCCGGTGCGGCGCCGACCGATATCCTGGAAGCGGCCGGCTGGCCCTCGCACAAGGGGGCGGTTATCGTCATCGGGCACCAGCCCGACCTGGGCCGCGTGGCCGCGGTACTGCTTTCAGGAGCAGAGGCGGAATGGTCGGTGAAAAAGGGCGCGCTGTGGTGGTTGAGCAACCGCGATTTCGACAGTGAATCGCAGGTGGTGGTGCGCGCGGTGCTCGCGCCGGAATTTCTCTAAGAAACCCACGTAAAACCTGTGTAAAAATATAAATCCCATGGCCATGCGCGTCCTCGTCGTCGACGACCATCCGCTGATGCTGGAGATCATGCGCGCGGTGCTGATGAAAGAGTTCGATGAAGCCGAAGTGCATTGCGCCACCGATCTCGACGAAGCCATGGCGTACGCGCGCGGCGCGGGGCCGCCGGACCTCGCGGTGCTAGACTTGGGGCTGCCCGGATGCAGAGGGATCGAGGCGCTCATCCGGTTCCGCGAGGCGTTGCCGGATGTGCCGGTCGTCATCCTGTCCGCGACCGACGATGGGAACGTGGTCCGGGCGGCGCTCAACGCGGGCGCCAAGGGCTACCTGCCGAAGACCTCGACCCGCGCGGTGATGCAGGCCGCGTTGGGCCTGGTCGCGGCGGGCGGAGTGTACGTGCCGCCGCAGGCGCTGCTCGCCTACGATGCGGAACTGGGGCTCAGCGGGCGCCAACTGGAGGTGATGCACTGCGTGTTGCGGGGCTTGCCCAACGGCAAGATCGTCAGGGAACTGAAAATCTCCCGCAATACGGTGAAGCAGCACGTGAGCGCGGTGTTCCGGGCTTTGGACGTATCCAGCCGCGCCGAGTTCATGATCGCCGCCGCGCGGCTCGGCATCCGGTTCGATCACTAATACCGCGGTACCAGCACTCCGGGAGGATATGATTTTCCGCGCGCTGGCGTAGCCTGAGTACCGGGATCAAACCCGCTGCCGCCGCGAGGAGGGCGGCACCTGTGCTCGGTGCGTCGCTCAGCGCGGACAGCTTCATCTGGTTGATCGGCAGTCTCTGCCAGCTCAGCCGGATTCCGTTCGACCCGCTACTGATTCTGCAGCGCTTTCCCGGGCCGCACACCCGGCGGCACGTCCTGGAAACCGCTCAATCCCTGGGCTTCAGGACCGGCGCAACGACGCTCAAGCCCGCCGGCATGGCGGACCTGCGCTTCCCGTGCATCGGCTTTCTCAAGGCGGCTGACGGCGGCTCGAGCCCCGCGATTCTGCTCAAGGCGGACGGCGAGCGGCTGCTCTACTTCGCGGCCGGCAGCCAGACGCCGCAGGTCCTGCCGCTTGCGCGCGTGCCAGAGACCTTCGAGCCCGATGCCATCCTCGTGCGGCACGAGTCCGCCGCCCCCGAGGCGGCCGACGGCGGCGCGGCCCCGCAGAAATTCGGCTTCCGCTGGTTCGCCGCCGAACTGCTTCGGCACAAGCGCATCTGGCGCGACGTGCTCGCGGCCTCGCTCTTCATCCAACTGATCGGCCTGACTACGCCGCTCTTCACCCAGGTGATCATCGACAAGGTGGTGGTACATCAGACGAGCAGCACCCTGATCGCCATCGCGGTGGGGCTCGTCATGTTCATGCTCTTCAGCGCCGGCATGAGTTGGTTGCGGCAGTACCTGGTACTGCACACCGGCAACCGGGTGGACGCGGTGCTGGGCAGCCAGGTGTTTCGCCACTTGTTTCGCCTCAACTTGCCCTATTTCGAGCACCGCCCGACCGGCGTCCTCATCGCGCGGGTGCATGCCGTCGAGACGATCAGGGAATTCATGGCCGGAGCGGCCGTATCGCTGATCCTCGATTTTCCGTTCCTTTTCGTCTTCCTCGCCGTGATGTTCGCCTACAGCTGGCAACTGACGCTGATCGCGCTCGGGCTTTTACTGCTGATCGCGGGGATTTCCCTGGCGGTGGCGCCGCTGCTGCGCGCGCGCCTGAACCAGCAATTCCTTCTTGGCGCCCGCAACCAGGCCTTCCTCACCGAACACGTTGCTGGCGTGGAAACCGTGAAAAGCCTGCAGATGGAGCCCAGGCTGCAGGATCGCTACGACGAGCTACTCGCAAACTACCTCGCCTCCGGCTTCGCCACGCGGACGCTTTCCAACACCTACAACGTGGTCGCCAACGCCCTGGAGCAGACCATGACCCTCGCCATCCTCGTGGTCGGCGCGACCCTGGTCATGAAGAACGACGGTTTCACCATCGGCATGCTGGTCGCCTTCCAGATGTTCGCAAGCCGCCTGAGCCAGCCCATGCTGCGCCTGGCCTCCCTGTGGCAGGAGTTCCAGCAGGCCAACATCGCCGTCAAGCGCCTGGGCGACATCATGGACGCCCCCGCCGAACCGGTCTCGCTCACCCCCTCGCGCACGCCCGAGGGCAAAGGCGAGATCCGCGTCTCGGAGCTCTCCTTCCGCTACTCCGCCGAGCACCCCTACCTCTACCGCAACTTGAGCCTCGCCATCAAACCCGGCAAGGTCACCGTCCTGAGCGGCCCCTCGGGTTGCGGCAAGAGCACCCTCGCCAAGCTCATGCTCGGCTTCTACCAGCCCACCGACGGGAGCATCACCATCGACGGCCGCGACATCCGTCATCTCTCCGCGAACGAACTACGCCAGTATTTCGGCGTCGTGCCGCAGGAAACCTACCTCTTCTCGGGTTCCATCTACGAGAACCTGATCGCCGCCAACCCCAACGCCACCTTCGACCACGTCGTGCAAGCCTGCAAGATCGCCGAGATCCACGACTTCATCGAGAAGCTGCCCAAGGGTTACAACACCGAGCTCGGCGAGCACGGCGTCGGCCTCTCCGGCGGCCAGAAGCAGCGCCTCGCCATCGCCCGCGCCGTCCTCAAGCGCCCGCGCGTGCTGATCTTCGACGAGGCGGCGAGCAATCTTGATTCACAGACGGCCGAGCGGTTTGCGCAGACGGTGAACAGACTGAAGGGGCAGGTGACGGTGCTCTTCATCGCACACCAGTTGCCAAAGGGGTTGGCCGTGGACGAGGTCTTCACTCTTAGCGGCGAAAAAGCGACACAAATGCGTGTAATCGACGAAGGACAGACATGAAAGTTCAGGCACGAGCGTCAGCAGCAAAGACAAAGAACTTATCCCGCCGTCCAGTCGCAGCCGGCGAGTGCTGACTGGGAAACGCGCCACATGGCACCAGGGTGCTAGCACTTTGGTGCTATTGCGTTCGGGAAGCGTTGGCGTAGCGTTCAGGGCGTGAAGCAATGGCTGTCGCGGATAACCCTCACACTACTGAGATTCCAGCTATGAACACCTTCGGAATTGTTTTAACCAATGGGGCCACTTCTGTACGCACGACTTCCACGGCCGAAGTGTTCCTGCCGTCCGACACCAAAGGCTGCAACTGACCATGCTCAATTCCGCAAACATCACAGCTAGAATTCTTGTGGTGCTCGTCGGACTTCTTGGTACTACAGCATGCAGCGGAGACGACATTCGTTGGACCGAGGAAGTCAGGCTCCAGGACGGCAAGGTCATCCAGCTCAAACGGCGCACGGAGCTCACAAGCAGCGGTTTTCCGGTGCAAAAAAGGGGATTCAACAAGTACCACGAGTTTTGTTATGCCCCGATGAATATCTATTGGAAATCACATCCGAAGTACACGCCGGAACTTTTCGATATCGTGAACGGGAAGGCTTACGCAAAGGTGTCAGTCGGGGACTGCGAAGTATGCAAGCTTCACGGTTATCCCGATACGGACGCCTTGTACTTTTTGTGGTCGGAGAGAGCATGGAAGAAGATCGATTACAAAGAATTCCCCGCGCAGATGCGGCTGAACCTTCTCATGAATCCGATGGGCCGCAATTCGGCAGAGGACGCGCGAGGTCTGGTGTCGCTCGCAGAAAAGGAGAATCGGGACCCTAGCACGAGCTATTCCTTGAAAGTAACTGGCGCGCGCGGATTGAATGAACTACCAGCAAGAAAGGGCATGTGCAACAAATGTAAAGCGGTGAATGTCATGACGACGGAAATCCCGGACGTATTCCTGCCTTCCAGCCGTACCAGTTGCGATTAGAGAATTGATAACCGATCAGGGAGAACGGTATGCCAAGCAATCTCGATCTACAGTACGCATTATTCTCTGCCAATGCCTACTCTCAGTCAGGTGACGTAGTAAGGCCTGAGAACACGATTCCTGTTCCTTCCGGTTGGTCCCAGATAGCCGAACGATCGCTTCCCAACGGCTTTCTTGCCCGCGCCTACAAGAATGACATCTCAGGGGAGGTGGTCATCTCCTATGGCGGCACGACCTTTGAGGGGCAGGATCTGGCCCAACTGCGCGATTGGGTCACCGGCAACATTGCCGGTACGGGTCTGGTGCTCGCGCCGCAGGTAACCGATGCAGCCAAGTTCTATCTCGACGTGCGTGCCAGCAATCAGACTGCGCCCTCCTTCAGGTTCACCGGGCATTCGCTCGGCGGAGGCCTCGCCTCGCTGATGGCGGTATTCTTCAATCAGCATGCGACAGTATTTGACGAGGCGCCGTTCCGAAAGTCCGCAGACTCGAGCCGAATAGTCTCAGCTCTGCAAAAGGCGTTGCAGGACCAGGGTTACGTTCTGCCAGTCGAATTCAGCAGCTACAGCGCCATCGATCCTACGGGCGCGTTCATTGCAAGCTCGACGCGCGAGGCGCGCCAGGGCAACGTCAGCAGCATCTATCTCATGGGCGAAGCGTTGTCGCTATTGCAAACGGCCGCCGGGCGAACGGCGCTCGTTGCAGCGGGCGGTTTGATCAACTGGGTTGCCCTGCTGGCCGCGGTCAATGTGGCGCCTATTGCGCCCGGCGGGCAAACCCAGGTTGTGGATCCGCGAGCACGATCAGGCAATGGCTGGGGATCGTTTTTATTTAATGGCGCTCCGGTCGATCTGCATTCGATGCCGATGCTCACGGCGTTTCTGCAGTCGACGCTGCTAGTCGCTGCGAGCCAGGCGCACCCCGAGCTTCTGCAAAAAATCTTTACGTCGAAACTGAATTTCGCCCGACAGACCACCCAGCGGAACATCATCGATTTGTTCGTCCAGCGCCAGTTCGCCGATCAAGGCGCATGGGATGTGGTAGCCCAGGACCTGCAGCGGCTTACAGGGGCACTCAGTACCGGCTCGATAGCAGCCGCGCTGGTCAACCTTGATCTCGGAATGAATTACGGTCAGGGAATTGATCGCGCCCTTGGCGTGGCTTCCGGGGCGTTCGAGCACATGTTTAGGGAGCTCGTTGGTGGATTGCAGTTCGCTTTCAATCCGGCGCACGTGTCATTCACGAGCGATGGCCTGCGGGAATTGCATGACGTGCTTGGCCGGCTCTACCCCACGCTGGACCGTTTCATTCCCATCTCCGAACGCTACAGCTTGCAGACGACGGGGGCGATGACGGTGTCGGCGATTTCCGACAGCAAAGCCGATCTGGTCATCGGTGGCGCGGAAGGCGATACGGTTGCCACGGGAGACGGAAAGGACGTGTTGCTCGGCCTGGCCGGCGCCGACACGTTTGATGCGGGGGCGGGCGACGACAAGCTGGTCGGCGGCACGGGGGATGACACTCTCAACGGTGGCGCGGGGCTCGACTTCTATTACCGGCGTTCGGGCGACGGCAACGACCGCATCATCGAGACGCGCGAAGCGAGCGGCCTGCTGGGCGGGCGCATTTTCGTGGAGTCCGCCTCCGGCGACACACCGGTCGCGGGGCTGTTTCTGCAGCAGGGGACGTCCGAAGTCTGGAATGCGGCCGAAGGCGGGGCGACCCTGACGCACGGCGGCGACTGGACGCTGTCGCTGGGGGACGGCGGCGTTCTCAATCTGGGCGCCGACATCCAGAATGGCGACTTCGGCATCTACATGAGCAACGCGCCGCAGGCGATCACGACCGACCGCACGATTCTCGGCGATCTGGCGCCGATCGACTTCGAGCCCGGAACGCCCGGCATCCAGACGCACACCGACGATCTG
>Ga0247727_10007801_pt1 | contig 20185 bp, 18 predicted proteins | sample WisWelCaveWW1625_FD_202498 | JGI IMG/M metagenome (GOLD analysis project Ga0247727, IMG submission 202498) | Biofilm microbial communities from Wishing Well Cave, Virginia, United States - WW16-25 | ecosystem: Environmental > Aquatic > Deep subsurface > Groundwater > Cave microbial mat | place... | reverse complement strand
TGAGAGGAACACCGCAGTTGCAGAGCGTACATCCGAGAGCATCCCGGCGCGAATCGCCCGTTTGCGGAAGCCGGCCAACTGCGGAATGGCGATGGCGGCCAGAATCCCGATAATCGCCACCACGATCATCAACTCAATCAACGTGAAGCCCTTTTTGTTTTGCGCTTGTTTAAACATGGTGTCCTCCTGGTTATTTTTAGAGAAAATGGCCGATTTAAGAATCGGCCTCAGTTGAAGCCTTTTGTCTTTACCCTGTTCCGCCCAGACGTTTATTTCATCTGTGCCTCGGTGGAAGTGCACCCCACATGCCAATCTGGAATAGGGATGAAATTTATATTAACACATTGAATCTACGTTGTTGGTGACGTCAACCGCATTGGAAATCCGGTCAAACGGACAAAAAATGTCATCCGATCCGGTGGCTCATGACATTTTTCGGCGCTCCCTTCGGGTTTTCATTCCGCCTGGGTGTAACGATTCTTAAATAGCGTGTCATTTCGACATGGGGTCATCTCGACCGAGGTGTGTCATTTCGAACGAAGTGAGAAATCGGATGCCGCACGTTACTCTGATGTCTGGGTGGGATCGCCGAAGCCGGCGGTTTTGAACTTGGCGACCAATTTGACGTTCGTCGGATCGAGATGCAAAGCCCGTCGCCAGGCCGCCTTTGCCCGTTCGGGATTGGACTGTAAATAGACATCGCCCAAATGTTCGTGGATCGCCGCATCCTCCGGCGCAAGGGTGGCTGCCCGCTGAAGGGTGGTCATCGCCTCGTTCAGCCGCCCCATCTTATAGTAGGCCCAGCCGAGGCTATCGACGATGTAGCCATCGTCGGGTCGAACGACGAGCGCGCGCTGGATGAGGTCAATCGCCTCATCAAGCCTTATGCCCAGGTCGGCATAGGTGTAACCGAGGTAGTTCAACGCCACGGCATGTTGGGCGTCGAGGGCAATCGCCTTGTGCATGGCGGCGACCAGATCGTCAAACCGATTGAGTTTGTCGTACGCCACGCCCAGATGAAAGCGTAAATCGGCCATCTCCGGATTCTTGGCAATCCCCTCGGAATAGGCCTGCGCGGCCTCCTCATACCGCTCCGCCTCAAAAAGCACCGCCCCCTTGAAAAGGTAGGCGTCGGGCCGTGCGGGGTCGAGCGCCAGCGCGGCATCTCCCTCGGCGAGCGCCCGGTCGGTCTGTTTTAATTCGTCGGCATAGAGCGCGCCGAGCCGCAGCCGGAGATCGTAGGGACGTTTCTCTCGTTTGATCGCCGCCTCGTACAGACCAATCGCCTTGTCGAACGCCGCCGTCTCCACGTAAAGCGAGGCGAGGTAGACCTGCATTCGGGTATCGTCCGGGTGGGCGGTGGCCGCCGGAAGGAGGGTTTCAATCGCGCGGGGGTAATCCTTTTTCTCGGCCCAGACCATCGCCGTCTGCAAGCGGATCGTCTCGTCGGACGGCGACGCCTTTTGTAGCGTCTCAAGCAGCGTCAACGCCTCGTCGAGCTGGTCTCCACGCGCCAGCACCCGCAACAGGCCGCTCAATGCCTCAGGCTGTTTCGGCGAGTCGATCAGCGCGCGGTAGATCGCCTCGGCCTCCGCCAGTTTGTCCTGCTGCTCATAGACCTGCGCGAGGCCCAGACGGGCCGGATGAAGCGACGGATCGACATCCAGCGCCTGTTGATAGTACGAGGCCGCCTTCTCCCATTCCTTCCGTTCCGCCGCAGCGCCCGCAAGGTAGTAGTACGCATGGGGTGAATGGGGATGGGCCGCCGCACCCGCCGAAAGCGTCGCCTCCATCGCGTCGCGCTTGCCGCTCATGCCGTAGAGCTGTGCCAGCGTCAGGTAGGGATGAATCTCTTCGGGCGAAAGTTTTAAGACGCGCTCGTAGGTGGCGATGGCCGCGTCGATCTCCTGGGCGACGGCATGGAGATTAGCCAAAAGGGAGAGCGTTTCAATGTCGTTCGGAGCGCGCAGGAGCGCATGTTTGGCGTAGATAATCGCCTCGGGCACTCGCTTGGTTCTGGCGAGAAGCGTCGCGGCACGACGAAGCAAAAACGGGGCGTCGGGGTCTTCTTTCAACGCCGCCTGGTAGGAGAGGAGCGCCGCCTGCGGGTCCGCCGCCTCCTGTTTCATCCCGACGACGGCGTGGTAATAGGCCGTCTGGGAGGGAAGTGCCCTGGTCTGGCTTGTTTTAACGAGGGATGTGCAGGCGGAGACGGAGAGCGCAACGGATAGCAGACAGAAAGTGAGTAAATCTCGACGCACGGCCTGTCTCCTTCATTTTTCGGTCTCTTTGTGATGCGAGGCAGCGGGGGACTCCGGGTGATGGTGCGGCGGGACGGGCGGGGTGATATCAATGGCATCCGGCTCCGACATCCCCTTCTTAAACCCACGGATCGCCTTGCCGAGCGAGTTCCCGATCTCCGGCAGTCGCCCCGCGCCAAACAGAACGAGGATAATCACAAGCAACACCACTAATTCCGGCATACCGAGTCCAAACATCTCCACCCCCCCAAACCAGCGAGACGGTATCGGATGCCCCTCACCACTGTCAATGTGGTGCGGTTGATACGTCAGGAATCTACTTGAAATATATCGTTGCCTCGGCGCGTTGACGTGCGGCTGCGGTATCGTGGATAATCCGCCGTCCTAAAGGGTGGAATCCGTCGGCGTGATCGGACGAGATTCGGAGGGGGCTTCTTTCAATTTAAGGGCGGCTATTGTGATTAAGGTTTACGAAAATCAGATTGAGAAGGCGATTAAGGCGCTGAAGCGGCAGCTCGCCAAAGAGGGGTTGCTCAAGGAGCTGAAGCGACGGACTTTCTACGAAAAGCCCTGCGTCAAGCGAAAGCGCAAACAAAAAGAGGCGCGCAAGAAGCGTCTGAAGGCTGAACGCGCCTCCGTCCCCATCTCTCTTAATGTGATTTGACCGGTATCCATGGGTCGATAGCGCGTTCTGGCCCGATCGGCGGACGTTTTCCAGGCGCGTTTTTCGGCCAATATAGAATCCGAGGGAGGAGCGGGTGATGGAGACGCGCGGGGCAGATCGGCGGGAAGAGGCCCGTGGCTATCGGCCAGATCGTCGGCAGAACAGCGTGCCGGTTGGATGGGATCGTCGGCGCGGGGAGCGGCGGACACAGGATCGTCGCCGAGCCGAACGGCGGGGGGACGGCCTTCCGGTCGAATAGCGGGCGCGGTGATTATCCCTCTTGTTCAAAGTCGCCATGTGAAGATATAAAAAGGGGATCTCGGCCCGGTGCCGGGGTCCCCTTTATTTTTTGTTCAGACGCGGGATACGCCACGGACGGCGGGAATCGACGAAAATCTGTCTGGCGAGAGGCGACTGGCTGCGGTGAAGATCAACGAGATTTTCAAAAGCATTCAGGGGGAGTCGAGTTTTTCGGGGCTGCCGTTTGTCTTCGTTCGGACGACCGGCTGCAACCTCCGCTGCCGATGGTGCGATACCGCCCATGCCTTTGACGAGGGCGCGGCGCAGTCGGTTTCGGAGGTACTCACGGCGGTGCGCCGATTTGGCTGTCGGCATGTGGAGATCACCGGCGGCGAACCGCTGCTGCAGGAGGAGGTCTATCCACTCGTCCAGACGCTTTTGGACGAAGGCCATGCGGTGCTCATCGAAACCGGCGGCAGCCTGCCGATCGACCGGCTCGACCCGCGCGCGGTGGTCATCCTCGACATTAAATGTCCGGCCTCCGGCATGGAGCATACCGTCCTCTGGGAAAATCTCGACCGTCTCAAAGGGCAGGATGAGGTGAAGTTCGTGATCACCAATCGCGACGATTACGACTGGGCGGTCGGGGTGATCGCGCGTTATCCCGCGCTGCAGCGGCAGACGATTCTCTTCTCGCCCGTGTTCAACGAGATGGAACCGCGCGCGCTGGCGGAATGGATTCTCGCCGACGGCCTGCCCGTTCGGCTTCAGTTGCAGATGCACAAATACATTTGGGATCCGGCCATGCGGGGTGTGTAATGGAGATCACGGTTACGCAAGGGACATGGGCGAAGGCGGCGGGGGAAATCCTGGTCGTGGGCCTCGTCCAGAAGGCGCCGATCGGCAATGAGGCTGCCGCGCTCGACCGCGCCATCGGCGGAAAGATTCGGTCGGCGATCGACGCCAGCGAGTTTTCGGGCAAGTGGCAACAGACCCTCCTGCTCTACACGGATGGAACCATCGCCTGCCGCAGGGTGCTGTTGATCGGATTAGGGGAACAGGCGGCGTTTACGCAAGATCGGCTTCGGCAGGCCGCAAGTACCGCGGCGCGGCGGGTGCGCGATGCGGGTGCCGCGCAATGTGTCTTGCCGGTCGGATGGGGCGAGGTCAACGGGATTTCCCCCGCCGATGTCGCACAGACGATGGCCGAAGGTCTCCTCCTCGGTCTCTACCGGTTTGAGGCGTATAAAACCGATCGGGAAGAAGAGAAGTTCCGCGCCTGCATGTTGCGGGTGTCGAAGGCGGAAGACCCTGCAGCGGCGGAGTCGGGGGCGCGGCGGGGGGAAATCGTGGCCGCTGCGGCGACTTATGTGCGTGACCTGTGCAACCACCCGGCAAACATTGTCACCCCAACCTATCTTGCGGACGAGGCGACGCGGATCGCCGCCGACCATCACCTGCAGGTGGAGGTTCTGGAGCGGGCCGACATGGAGCGGCTCGGCATGGGGGCGCTTGTCGGCGTAGCGCAGGGGGCCACAACGCCACCGAAGTTGATTACGCTCGAATACAAGGGCGGCGACGGGCCGCCGGTGGTGCTTGTCGGTAAGTCGGTTACGTTCGACTCGGGCGGCATCTCGCTGAAACCGGCCGACGACATGGATCGGATGAAATACGACATGACCGGCGGCGCCACCGTGCTTGCCACCATTCGGGCGGCCGCGCAACTTAAAATTCCCATTCACCTCATCGCCGTTCTGCCAGCGACCGACAATATGCCGGCGGGCAACGCCATCCATCCGGGCGATATCCTCACGACCCTTTCGGGGAAAACGGTTGAGGTAATCAACACCGACGCCGAAGGACGGCTCTGCCTCGCCGATGCCATTACCTATTCCCTGCGGCACAAACCGCGCGTGCTGATTGACCTTGCCACACTCACCGGCGCCTGCGTCGTGGCGCTCGGCAACCACGCGGCGGCGCTTTTTGGAAATGACGCCGATCTGATGGCGGCGCTACAGGCGGCAGGTGAGACGACCGGAGAGCGGGTCTGGCCGCTGCCGCTGTGGGACGACTATTTCAGCCAAATCAAAAGCGATATTGCCGATCTTAAAAACAGCGGCGGGCGGACCGGCGGTGCGATCACCGCCGCGCTCTTCGTCAAACAGTTTGTCGGTGATACCCTCTGGGCGCACTTCGATCTGGCTGGCGTCGGATGGAACACCGACACCACGCGACCCGACCTTGCGAAGGGATCGACGGGGTTCGGTGTCCGGCTGTTGATTTCCTATCTCTCCGATCTTGCTCGGTCGAAAAAACCCAAACGCGCCGCAAGTAAAACGCGGCGCTCAACGGGTCGTTAGGCAAAAAAGCGTGGAGGCTGTGCCGTACAAAGAAATTCTAAGCGCGACGGCGATCGCGCTGACTTTTGCGGCGTTCGTCCCCTATATCCGCGCAATCCTCGGCGGGACAACGAAGCCCCATCTGTTTTCCTGGATCATTTGGAGCATCACAACCTTCGTCATATTTCTGGCGCAACTTGAGGCCAACGGCGGCGTGGGTGCCTGGCCCATCGGGGTTTCGGCCGTCATCACAATGCTGATTGCGCTGCTCGCGTATGTGGAACGCTCTGACATCACCATCACTAAAACCGATCGGTTATTTTTGGTGTTCGCGTTGTCTGCATTGCCGCTTTGGTACTTCACCTCCGACCCATTATGGACGGTGGTTATTCTCACCGCCGTCGATGTTTTTGGGTTTGGGCCAACGTTCAGAAAGGCATATGCCGACCCGTATTCCGAACCCTTGTTGTTTTATTACTTGTTCTCAATCCGTGATCTGCTGGTCATTGTGGCACTCGAAAATCGTTCGGTTATAACCGTATTGTTTCCGACCGCGATGGCAACGTCCTGTCTATTTTTAATCGCCATGATGACCCTTCGCAGGCGAGTCCTCGCCACATGAAGGGACAAACGAAGTTGAAGTCCTCAACTCGAGTCGCCAAAAGCGCCGCTTCGCTCTATTTGTCTACCGCTGATGTCCAACGGTAACCCCATGTCAACCGACCGCAATCGACAGATCGGCCAACTCCTCATGATCGGCATCAGCGGGACGACCCTCACCGACGCGGAGGCGCAGTTTATCTGTGATCGGCAGATTGGCGGCGTCATTCTCTTTTCGCGCAATGTCACCGATCCCGCCCAGTGCGCCACGTTGACCCGATATCTTCGGTCGCTCACGGAGGTGCCGATGTTCATCGGCATCGATCAGGAGGGGGGGCGCGTGGCGCGCCTTCGTCACCCGTTCACCCTGTTTCCCACAGCGCGGCGACTCGGAGAGTACGATCAGCCGGAGGCGACCTACCAATGCGCCGCCGCCATGGCCGCAGAATTGCGCGCGGTCGGTATCGACCTCAACTTTGCGCCGGTGCTCGACATCGACACCAACCCGGCGAATCCGATTATCGGCGATCGGGCCTTCGGCACCGCGCCGCCGCAGGTCGTCCGGCACGCCCTGCAGGTGATCGCGGGGCTTCAGGATCATGGCGTGATCGCCTGCGGAAAACATTTCCCAGGCCACGGCGACACCGCCACCGACTCGCATCACACGCTGCCGGTCTGCGACCTCGCCCCAGCGCGGATGGACGAGGTTGAACTTGCGCCGTTTGCCGCCGCGATTGCGGCGGGCGTCGGCTGCCTGATGACCGCCCATGTTCAATATCCTCAAATCGACGACCGCTGGCCGGCCTCACTCTCCGAGGCGATTGTGACCGGCCTGCTGCGCGAACGGCTTGGGTATGACGGCGTGGTCATCACGGATGATCTGGAGATGAAGGGGATTACGGACGGTTTTCCAGTGGCCGACGCCGCCGTGCGGGGCATTGCCGTCGGGTCGGACATCGCGTTGATCTGTCACAGCCTCGACCTGCAACAGGCGGCATACGAAGCGTTGTGCCAGGCGGTCGATGCGGGAGAGATCAGCGCGGCACAAATCGGCCGGTCGCTCGACCGGATCGGGCGACTGAAGGCGCGATTCCGGTATCGTCCACAGACGCCGAGTGCGGTCGCTGCCATTGCTGCCATTGTCGGCTGCGCGGCGCATCAGGCTTGCGTGGCGCGCGTCGTTGAATCGGCAACGGGATGAACGGAGGACGGCGATGATTGTCGAGATGTTTCATGTCGGGATATTCGGGTGCAACTGCATCATTTTGGGGTGCGAGGAGACCCAGAGCGCGATTGTGATCGATCCCGGCGAAGAGGGCGATCGAATTGTCGAGACGCTGAAACGGCGAGGATTAACGGCGGTCACGTTGTTACATACCCATGCCCATTTTGATCACATCGGCGGGACGGCGCGCGTGCGGGAACTGACCGGTGCCGTCGCGGCGCTGCATGAGGATGATATGGCCCTCTGTGAAAAACTCCCGCTGCAGACGGCGCACTTTGGTTTTCCAGAACTGCAGATACCGACGATCGACCAATTCATCAAAGACGGCGACACCTTCGCGTTTGGCCGCCATGCCGCCCTGGCGCTCCACACCCCCGGTCACACGTATGGCAGCACCAGTTTTTATATCGCTGATTTTGGCCTGGCCACCGGCGACACCCTCTTCGCCGGCAGCGTCGGCCGCACCGACCTGTGGGGCGGTGACCATCCCACGCTCATCCAATCGATCCATAAAAAACTCCTCACCTTCCCCGACGAAACCCGCGTCTATCCAGGTCACGGCCACCGCACCACTATCGGACAAGAGCGGCTGACTAACCCATTTTTGTAGAGGACTTCAGGCGTTCCCGTGGAGAACCCTTCCCTGAATGGGGAGGCGTTTTAGATATGCAATTCGCTGACCGATAGATACGTCACGGCACTAGAATTGAACGAGCAGGCGGGGGGTGGTCTGGCTGTAAATTTCGGGGCGGTTGGTGTAGATCACGTCGCCTCCGGGCCGAGTCACTTTGGAGATCGCGGGAAGTGCGCGCTGGGCGTACATCGCGTAAAACTGGATCACCTTGCCGACGTAGCGTTGGGTCTCCTTGAAGGGGGGAACCTTGCCGTATTTGATGACGCGGGTCAATCCGGCGTTGTAGGCGGCGAGTGCCAGGGGAAGGTCGTTATTGAACATCCCAAGAAGGGTGCGCAGGTACCGGATACCGCCGCGAACGTTTTCCTTGGGATTGAACGGGTCTTTCAATCCGAGATCGGCCGCCGTCTTCGGCATCAACTGCATCAGGCCGATCGCCCCGGCAGACGAAACGGCGTTCGGATTAAACGACGACTCGGCATGAACCACGGCCTTCACCAGCGCGGGTTCCATTCCCAAATTCTCCGCCTCCTGCTCAATGAGGCGATCAAGCGAAGATCTCCCTGCCGGAGTTCTGATCGTTCGACCGGCGCTTTTTAATGCCTGCCAGGCGGCCACCCTCTTAATGACGGGCGGTTTTACCACGGTGACCACAAGGGCCGACTCACGCTCCGCCTGCTGTGGCGGGGAGACGATCTGTGCCGCCTCCGAAACGATTTTTCGGTAACGATTTTCTTTTGGGTGATCGCTGAAATGGACCGTACCAGCGTCATCGACGTATTGATAAATATCGGCGCTCGCCGACCGCGCCAACACCATTAAAAGACCCAATAGCAACGCTGAAATTCGCATGACATATCCTCAATGACTTAACGCTATCATCGATGTGAATATCCGTCAAAGCAGCGTAAACATTGGTCAAAATATGTGTGCGCCATGCGAGAAAAATGGTAACCTGGGTCATAGTCGGTGACAAAATTGGGCCGTCCTCCACGAATATTTTCAGTACACTTTGTGCAGATGCCATTGACCGGATTGACCTATTTGTACGGTCATATGGGTGGTATGGCATTTGCTTTTTATCCCCCCTCACACGAGGGGGGCGAGCGATGAAAAGGAATTGGATGAAAAAGAATTGCTTGACTTGGCGGAAGGTAGGAGTGGCAGTGGTACTGGTCGGGCTCCTGGTCCGCAGCGGACACGCCGAGGTTTTGCCCGAGGCATTGGGTTCGCCAGACAATCGGCCGCCCCGTCTATTAGAGATGACGCCGCCGGATGAGATGACACCCCGTTCTGCGACCCTCTTCTGGACAACGGATGAGGCGTCCAGCACGCGGGTGGAATATGGCCCCACGCCGGACTATGGTTTTTATTCCCCGCCCAACCCCACGCGCGTAACACACCACGGCGTCGTCTTGGTCCACTTAAAATCCGCGACCACCTATTACTATCGTCTCATCAGCGCAGACGCCGTCGGCAATACCGTCTATTCTGAAAACCAAACCTTCACAACCCCGCCAGATGGCCAAGTGAAGGCCGTGCGTACAGCAGAACAACATGCCGCAACCATTTCAACCCTCCAGATCGCAATTGACTAATGGGAACCTCTGACAATTTAAATCGGAAACCACTTCACGTGGAATGCCTGTGGCCCATCGTGGCCCAACCTGGTTCCGATCTCGCGGCACTGCCTAAAACACGCACGTTTGATGCGGTCGGTTCCAGTCGGTGTTGGGATGTGTACGAGGTCCGGCACGCCGAGCCGCAGCCCGACATTTACGTTCTACAGCACCCCTTCCGGGGTGCTGCGGGTGAATTCGGAGAATTTGAAGCTGCGGCCCAGGTTGGTCTCGGCTTGTGCGCGGACCACCTGCATCACCTCCGGCGTGATCGTTGTCAGACCATTCTCTGTGGCGTAGCGTTCCACCCCGCGCGCTACCATTCCTCGCGCGAACGACGGGAGTGCGGCGAGTCGTGCTTGCGCCGCCTCCGTCCACGAAAGTGTCAAGGCCACCTGAAGGCCGAATGTCTGCTCCGCCGCCAGCCGAATGCGCCCGCCGCCATACGCCCCCGGCTGATAACCACAGGCGGGGTCTTCGGCCAGATAGTCGCCATAGGCCGCGTAGGCCCGGCAGCGACAGCCGCCACAGACCTCCGTAAACTCACAATCGCCGCACCGCCCGCCGAGATTGGGGTCGCGCATGGCGTTGAGTTCCGGTGCCGTATTCCAAATCTCGTCAAACGACTTCTGGCGTATGTTCCCCACCGACACCGGCATGTATGGGCACGGCGTAATGTCGCCCTCCGGCGTGATCCGGCAGTAGTATTTTCCGGCGGGACAACTGCCCTGCGCGTAATTTTTCAGGAGGGGCGAGTTTGGATCGAGTTGGTAGATAATCCGCCTAAAATGGGGGGCGCATTTGGCGCGCAGGATGAGATTGCCACTCTGTCCGGCGGGCGATGTCCAGGGATCGTCGAATCGAGTAAAGAGGCTCGTGTCGGCCTCCTGCGACCCCACCCCCTGTGCGCGGGCCAGATAGGTGAGCGCCTCTTCGTACTGATCGGGCCGGATGTCGGTGATGTCGGTGCCCCGGCCGGTCTGGATGAGAAAGAAGAAGTTGAGCACCTTCGCGCCGAGGTCGCGGGCCAGCGTAATCATCGCCGGAATCTCGACGACGTTCCAATCCATCACGCTCATGTGGAGCGAGAAATCGAGGCCCTCCTCCTGGAGGAATCTCGTCCCCCGGATGGCATTTTTCCAAGAGCCTGCGAGCTTGCGAAATTGATCGTGTCGATCGGCGTCCACCGAATCAAGGCTGATCGACGCCCCCATCAGGCCAGATGTCCGCATCTTCTTCGCCTCTTCACGACCGAGCAAGACGCCGTTCGTCCCCAACACACAGGTGAACCCCTTGTCCGACCCATAGGCCGCGATGTCGAAAATATCCCGCCGGACGAGCGGTTCGCCGCCAGTGAGAATCAGGAAAAGACTTGGGTTGACTTTCGCCATGTCGTCCATGACTTTGAAGCACTCCGCCGTGGTGAGATCAAGCGAGGTGTTGGCGCCGGGAAAGGAACTCATGTAGCAGTGGGTGCAGAAAAGATTGCACCGCTGCGTCAGGTTCCAGGAAACAGAATAGGCTTGATAAGGCATTGGGGTGGGGGATGACAGTTTCAGAGGGCCATTAGAGACAGGTTAATCTACGTCTATTGTGTAACTGACTAGCCACAGATCAAGTTGCTCAAGTTTTTGTTTATAAAGCATTTTATATTCGCGCATCCATTCGCTGTTTGCTTCTTCGTCCGCAGCGTCAATCACGATTTTTACCAGATTGTCCAGATACAAAATGCCTTGATGCCGTCAATGCCCTTCAACTTTCTGTGTTTCGTAACTCGCCGCACCGAACTTCTCGACAACCTCGAAAACTGCTTCTACAAGCCATTCGCCTGGAACGTCGCGCCCGTCGTTAAATCGTAGCGGCAGCAATATCTCGAATCACCGCAATGTGTTGCTCATAAGTTGTTTTGCCCTTGACGAAAGTTCAGGCATCGTGCCGGCTCCCGAAACATCTTCTATCCCCGCATCGCAGCCGTCCAGCGCGCGGTTACCTCGTCGAGCATTGCCTCTGTCACCCGCGAGAGACCCTGCTCTCGCGCGTAGGACTCGATCTCCCGTGCGACGGTTCCGCGAACGAACGACGGGATCCGGTTCATCCGAAGGTCGGCCGCCCGATCCCAATCCAACCGTTTTTCGATCTGACGCGACGCGGTGGCCCATTCACGGTATTTGGCCTCGACCACCTCCGGCGTAATTTCACGAATCGCCTTCTTTCGCGCGGTCGCCTCAATCCGCCAGCGGGTCATCTCGCGCATCATCCCCGCCGGAATCTCGCTGATCAATGCCTCAGCCGCGTCGCTCCAAACGATGGTATTCTCCGAGAGGACGCTTTCGCGTCGCTCCAGCGGGTGGGCATATTCGCCGCCCGCGCCGCAGAGGAGGCAGTGATCTGGAATCGTCGTCCGGCTGATCTGGCTACAGATGGCGCAGATGAAATAATCGACCCCCTTCTCCATCGGCAGGAACCGGTTGCGCCCCGTCTCGCAGACTGGGCACTGCTCCGGCACCTGTCGGACGGTGTGCCCGCACATGCCGCAAAAGTGAAACGCATCCTCCGGCTTGGCCGTCGCCTGACCCATCGACATTCCCGCGAGGCGTTTCTTGATGTCTTCCAAACTCGTCGCGCCAGACAGTACCGACTCCATTTCGTCGGTCGCCTTTTTGATGCCGGCCTCCGCCACGTCGAGCGTAATGTTCTGGATCGACTCGCTGTAGGCGTGGTTCTCGATATGCTGGCGCGTGGCATCGCGCATGAAGCCGATCGGCACGCGCTCCAGCCGCTCCGCTGCTTCCGGCGTCCAATCAAATGCTGGCGCTTGGGGTGCTTGGGGCGTTGGCGACGGTCGGGGCGCGGCAAGTGCGGCGCTCGCCACGGCCTTCGCGCCCATCTGCACTTCCTCTCCCACCCCTTCGATCATCCGAGTGGCAAACTCCCGGGCGATGGTCTCGAACCCCATCTTGCGCGCCGTCTTCTCCACCTTCGCCTTGGCGCGTCGCCGCTCAAAACCAGCCGGCACCTTGCGCAGCACGTTCTTGGCCTCTTCCGTCCAGGCCAGCGGCACGCCGTCGTAGCCGATCTCTTGCTCAATGCCGCCTTCCGCCCGCGCCGCCGCCTCGAAGACCGATTTGTCCAAAAACTGGAACGCGCTTCCCGCAGCCGAGCAGATGGGGCAGGCCACCGGTTTGTCGCCTTTGGCGGTGTAGCCGCAGCCGCTGCAGACGTAGAAATCGCGCTTCGCCTGGTCGGTGTAGCCCGCAGCGCGCGCCGCATCGCCTGCGTCGCCCACGATCTGCGTCATCATTCCCGCCATCCCGCCGCTGCGCAACGTCTCGGCGACGTCGTCGGAGGCCGTCATCTTGTCGCGGTCGATCCCCTTTTCGTTGATCATCCGCCCCATATTTTTCATCGCCGCGACCGCGCCCGCCGGGAGAATATCGCCCATCGCCGCATCGACCACGGCATTGCTGATGAGGGTGTAGCCCTTCTCAATGGCGTAGCGATAGACCGCCGTCTTGGCGATGCCGCGCGCGAACATTGGCACCCGCTCCATTCGCTTTGACGCCTCTTCCGTCCAGGCCACGGTGTATTCGGCGATGGCGTCAATCGGCGGGATGTAGGTGTGATTAGACACCAGCACGTTGCACGGGGCCATGCGAATGAGATTTTCGGCGTTGCTGCCGATGTCCATATCGTTGTCGGAATGGACGCCGACCCGGCCGACGATCAGGAGCCACGGCTTCTCCTTCTTCACATACTGCAACACCTTTTCAAACGGCTTACCATCGAGCAGCGAGGTCTTGGCCGTCATCCCCTCAGCCTCGGCGACCTTCAGACAAATTTCCAGGTGAGATTGGTAGATTTTTGCCAGCCCCGAATCAATCACCTCCTCGTGGAGTTTCTCCTGCTCTTTGAACCGAAAGACCTTTCCGGCGTCTTCCGACAGCACGCCTGAGATCGAGTTGAAAACCGCGTAGTGATAATAGGGATCGAACGCCGAGACGACGTCGATGGTGCAGCCGAACGCCTTGGCCAGCGCCAAGGCCGTCTTGAAGCCGCCGAACGATTGATGGCTGCCATCGACCGCCACGACGATCTTCCCGGGCGGCGTAAACTTCGTCTCTTTGACAACGAAGACATCGGCCTTGCGCACCCGTCGAATCGTCCGCTCGGTCACGCTGCCGATGACGCTCTCCTTCACGGCGCCGACGCCGATGACGCCCATGACAACGAGGTCGTAGCCGCCCTGAATAATATCCTCCACGAGCACTTTATAATTCTTCCCTTCGAGGGCGCGACGCTCCACCGGAAGATTGCTCTCGCGGCATTTCTGATCGACGATGTCGAGGTAAGAATCGGTGATAATTTCCAAACCGCGGGTAATGAGCGAGTCGTGGATTTTGCGCTGACGTTCCAGCTCCGTTTCGTCGTGATATTCCTCCGGCAGGCCGGCCTCCATCTGCTTAAAGCGCCGATCATGCAACTTGGCGGCATAGGCATGGCTGCCAATCACCTTCGAGCCAAATGCCTTCGCCAGCGCCACACCAATGTCAATCGCCGTATTGGCGTAATCCGAGTTATCGACAGGCAGGTAAATGGATTTGTACATGAGTCTCTCCGTTATGAAATGAAGACAAGGCCGACTGGCGGGGCGAATGACTATTTATACCCACCTCGTAACAGAACCAGGGCCGGGATTCTAGCATCCACTTCTTCGCTAATGCAAAACGGACGGTCAAAACAGGGGGTGTTTGATCCCTCGCGTTGCAAAGAGATTTGCACGTTTAGAGACCATGAAACATTGCTATGGATTATAGTTAACCCCATTGTCAAGACAACATAACGCCGCCTCCATACGATTGCTGACCCGCCAGTCGAGCACGCGGCGTGAGTACCAGAGGATTTTTGTTTTCTCCTGAATCTCCTTCTTCCACTGCCCGATCGTGACCGGATGAACCCCATACTCTTGCCCAATCTCGAAGATCAAGTCGGGGTTGACGACCGTTGGAATCCCCTTGGGGACGGCCTGGTGGGAGGGTTAGGGTGTCGGAGAAGGGATCGCTGTTGGGGGAACAATGGCGAGGAGGCGGTCGACGTCGTCGCGGCGTAGCCAGAATGGCGTGGGCTGTCCGGTGCTCTGGGCGGCCTGGTTCTCTCCTTCTGTTTGACCGAAGCGGATCTCACCGAGCAGCGCTTCGTCCTTCGCAAAGAGGCGAAGCGTGGCCGATGGCACAAGTGACATGCCGTCTGAAAATGCCGCCACCTGAAGCCGCCAGATTTCGGAGAGCAGTTGCCCGACGACTTCGGCGTCTGCCGACGTCGTCCACGACCTCGTCTCTTCTGGCCGTTCGATGACGATCTTTTCGATCTGTCCTGCCATCGCCTGAAAATTACCAGTAAACATCTGCCGGTCGCGCCACTCGACGATTTCTTTTTTGAAGAAACGCGCGATGTCCGGCGCGACGAGCATCACGGGGCTGCCGATCCCTTTGCTCACGTAGCGTCCCGATCCATCGGGGTTTTCGTCGCCGATGTCGAGCACCTCCGAATCGACCCCGCGAATCGCCACCAGCAGCGTCCCCGTCGGCGGATCAAGACCGTACTGTTTCAACTCCCCCGGTCCCGGCCGCTCCGCCACGGTCTGTGTCGGCGTAAGATTCAACAGGTCGCGGATGACCGCTTCGACCGCCGTGCTATCCGCAGCAGCGTCAATCGGATGGGTCAATCGCCATGACCCGTTAAGGCGATCGGCCGCACGTTGCAGAACGACCTCTCCCCCATCTGCCCGACGCAGCGTGAGGCCGGTGACCTTCTCCGAAGAAAATGAAAAGATGGGTACAAGCGGCGACTCGGCGTGTTCGGACTTCTTCCCGCCGTGGAGTTCGACGACGAAGAGGTAGATCAGGATCGCTGCCAGCAAGGCCGCCAGCAGTGGCGTGGTTCGGCTCACAGCCGACTTCTCCTGCGCCGGACGATCCAGCCCGATGTCAGGATGGCGATTGGCAGGAGCAGCACCGATACCATGAAGAGTGCGCCCGCCTGTTGCGAGGAGATCAGCAGCGTCGTCGTCTTCGCCTCCTTCGGGCGGATGGCGATCAGGTCGGTCTCGTCCGTCAACCAGCGTACAACGTTTTGAAAAAGGTCGCCGTTCCCTGCGGAATGGACGACATTGTTGGTGGCGAAATCCGAATCGCCGATGACGACGAGCCGCGCACGCTGAGCGCCCAACGCCGGGTCAGGTTCTGTTCCGTCTTTTGTCACATCGGATTTTTTCTGAGTCACGGCGCCAATCGTAATCGGGCCACGCTCATCCTGCGCAGGATCAAGCGTGATCTCGTCTGTCATCTGCGCGGTCTTCCAGCTGTTCGTCCCCGTTTTCAAAATCGGCTCAAAGTCGAAATCTGGCGCGCCCGACGGGGCGACCGACCGCGCCAGCGGATAGAAGGTCGCAAGATCAAACTTCAGGGTAATGTCGTGATCGGGGTAGCTGCCGGGGGTGATGATCGGCACACGACCGCCCAGGCCGGAGGTCGGATCGACCACCTGATCGTCCGAAAGTGCGACGCCCCATTCGGCAAAAAGCGGCGCGAGATCGGTAGCGACGGCGGGATCGACGAGGGCGAAAAGTTGTCCCCCGCGCGCCAGAAAATCTGAAAGCACCGCCCGTTCCTCTGGCGTGAAGGGACGCTGTGGCCCGGCGATAATCACCACCGCCGCGTCGTCCGGCACCCGTTTTTCGGCCAGGAGCGTGACGGTTTTTACGAGCAGGCCCTGCTGCGTCATCGACGCTGCGATCATGGCGTAACCCGACCGCTCCTCGTCTTTAATCGAATGTTCCCCATGTCCTTCGACGAAATAGACCGTCTTCTGGGCGTCGTGGCTCACGCGAATCATTGCGGCGGTGATCTCCTGCTCGTCGGCTGCCTTCGCCGTCACCGTCCGTCCGTTCGCCGCCACGACGACGACGGTTTCGTATTGGGTGACGTTGTACTGTTTTGCGAGGTGCGGCTTCTTGTCGGGGTCGATCATTTCGACCGTCACCTTCCGCGATTGGAACCGGTAACTCTCCAGCAGATCGCGCACGGCGATGCCGCCGTCGCTCCGTTCGGGAAAGAAGGCGAGGAGGCGCAGATCGTCCTTCAAACCTTTAAGAATCCGGACGGTCTGCGGCGAGAGGGTAAACGTCTCGGCGGAGGAGAGGTCCCACCGCGTGGAATGACGGTATGCGATGAAGTTGAGGATGCCGAGAATGGTGATAAACAGGCCGGCCATCAGCAGGCTGTCGGCCCCCAGACGGGTGGAGCGCCGCGCGGAGAAGCCCTTCATCGTCTCGAAATGGCCGACAAAGAAAACCGCGAGATGGAGAAGGGCGACGACCCAGATCAGGCTCGACAGAAAGACCGACTCTGGCCTCCAGATGGCGACCCCGCCGCCTGCGATGAGCAGGATGACACCTATGACCCCTGCAATTTTTGTGATCCCAGGCGTTAACCCAAGTGTCTGTTTCACGTTCCGATCCTTTAGGGTTCTCCCCCTCTTCCGCAGGCGGGAGAGGGCCGGGGTGAGGGTGCCCCTTCGTTTTCATGACCCCTGCTATTTCCATCTGTGCGAATCGACGACGCGGTGAGCGAGGAAGAGTCCGACTGCTGTCATTGTGGCGAAATAGACCACGTCGCGGGTGTCGATTAAACCTTTCACCAGGTTGTCGAGATGCGCCGACATCGAAAGATAGCGGACGATCTCCGCAGCGCGCGACCCCTCTGCGGGCGAGACCGCCCCCACCAGCCAGAAGCCGATGAGGATGCCAAACGACAGCACCGCAGCGACGATCTGGTTTTCCGTGAGGGCCGACGCGAAGAGTCCCATCGCCAGAAACATCCCCCCCATCAGCACCAGGCCGAGATAGGCCGCCCCGAGCGGCGCCCAGGTCACCTCCGAGAAGAACGACAATCCGATCGGCAGATGGAGCGTGAGCGCGAGAAGGATCAAGTAGACGAATCCGGCGGCGAAAAACTTGCCGAAGAGAATCTGCGAAACGGAAAGCGGCGACGTGAGCAGGAGTTCCATCGTCCGGCTCTTCTTCTCTTCGGCCAGCAGGCGCATGGTGAGCAGTGGCAGGATGAGCAGCAGGATCACGCTCATGTTCATCAAGGTCGGCGCGAAGATGGCGTTGTGGAGATTCATCTGCGGCAGGTTGCTTTGAAAGCGCATCATCTGCGCCGAGGCGGCGGCGTAGTACATCGTCTGGGCGTAAAAGAGATAGTCGGTGATGCCAAGGAAGACCGCCGCAACCACGTAGATAATCGGCGAAACAAAATAGAGCCGCATCTCCTTGGCCACAATCGCCGCGATATTTTTCATACCGATTCCCCAGCCGCATACGCCGTCTCGACGCCCTGCGCCTGCGTCGTGAGTTGGAGAAAGACCTCTTCGAGACTGGCGACCACCGGCCGCATTTCGAGTAGCCCCCATCCCTGCTGAACAATCGTCGATGCCACGGCCTCGCGGATATCGGCCCCCATCTCCGACTCGATCATCCATTCCCGCACCGCGCCGTCGCTCCCCGACGCCATCTCCTGCGGCGTGATCTGTGTGACCCCTTCGATTTTATAGATCAGGCCCAAATCGACCCCCTCGCCCCGCCGGACGCGCACCGCCAGTTTTTCCGATTGACGGAGTTGCATCGAAAGCCGCTCCCGCGAATCGACGGCGACGATCCGTCCCCGGTTGATGATGACCACCCGCTGGCAGACCGCCGTCGCCTCCGGCAGGATATGTGTTGACAGGATAATCGTCTGCTCCCCCGCTAGGCTCTTCACCAATTCGCGGATGTCGATAATCTGTTTGGGATCAAGACCGACCGTCGGCTCGTCGAGGATGAGGACGTCGGGGCTGTGAATCATCGCCTGCGCCAGGCCGACCCTCTGGCGGTAGCCACGGGAGAGATTGGCAATGAGCCGACCGCGAACGTCGCCGAGGGCACATTTCTCCAGCACGGCGTCCCGCGCGAGGGTGACGGCGCGCCCCCGCAGACCCCGAATCTTTCCGGCGAAGGTGAGGTATTCGTCGACCGTCATTTCGGTATAGAGCGGCGGGTTGTCGGGGAGGTACCCGATCCGGCGTTTCACCTCCATCGGATGGGTCAGAACGTCGTAGCCCGCGACGGTGGCCGACCCCGAAGTCGGCGCGATCAGTCCGGCGAGAATCCGCATCGTGGTGGTCTTCCCCGCGCCATTCGGGCCAAGAAAGGCGAGGACCTCCCCGCGCTCGACGGTGAACGTGACATCGTCAATCGCCGTCGTTTCGCCGTAATCCCCGTAATGCTTTGAAAGGTGTTGAACTGAAATCATCGGCTGGAATAATCGGGGGATGGTGTCGCCAGAGTCGTACCGGATGAAGCGGCGATTTTCTATCACACCTGTTTTGGCATCGGCAAGGCGCGCCAACGCCGCTGTTAGAAGCAAATAGAGGTTCTTATCCGTTTTGAGTGGGTCAATTGGTACGAACAAAACAAGCGAGTCTCTTGCAAAACTCGCTTATTGTGTCATTCCGAACGAAGTGAGGAATCTTGCACTGCAATTCAATCCAAGATTTCTCCCTCGGGTCGAAATGACAAAACGATGCTTCTGGGGCTTTTGCTCCATTAGATGTTTCTACTTTGGAGATGTTTCTACTTTGGTTTGACCCAATTTGCCCAATCTTGTTACGCTGCCTTCATGGTACGTGGGGGGTGCATGTGATGGGAGAAGCGGCACAAACGATTCCATGGACTTACGAAGATTATCTTCTGTTTCCGGAGGACGGGAAGCGGTACGAGATCATCGAGGGGGATTACTATATGAGCCCAGCCCCAAGAACGAGACATCAAGAGGTTTCTGGCAACCTCCTCTATTTTCTCAAGGCCTATTTTAAGCGGACGAAAAGAGGGCGGGTGTTTGCTGCCCCCACCGATGTTATATTGTCGGACATTAGTATCGTCCAGCCAGATTTGCTGGTGATATTGGCGGCGCGGACCTCGATCATCACCGAGAAGAATATCCATGGCGCGCCAGATCTGGTGATCGAGATTCTCTCCGAGACCACCCGCAAGACGGACGAGGTCGTCAAAAAGAAGCTCTACGAGCGCTACGGCGTCTCGGAGTATTGGATTGTAGACCCCGATCTGGCGCTGGTGAAAATCTATCGCATGACCGACGGCCGGTATGCCAAAGCCGAGGAACGCGCACAGGAGCGCGGCGAAACACTGACGACGGCCCTTCTCCCCGGCCTTGATATTTCTTTAACGGAATTGTTCGAATAGGGGCGGTTCGTGAACCGCCCATGCAACGGCAGGAACGGGTGGTTACATGGTAGGGGCGGACCGGTGTGTCCGCCCTATACAACGTAGGGGGCGGTTTGCAAACCGCCCCCAACACAATAAGGAGAAAAAATGAATAAAGGGATCAAACACCTTGCCAGGATCATGTTTTGTCTAATCGTTTTGGTGGTGGCCGCAGAGGGTTGGGCGGCGGCGACTGCGGAGCTCCAGCGTCCGGAGACCGCGCGCGTTTGGGAGGCCTATGGCAAGCTGCCGCTTTATTTCATCGAAAATAAGGGCCAGGTGGAT
>Ga0247727_10007800_pt1 | contig 20185 bp, 22 predicted proteins | sample WisWelCaveWW1625_FD_202498 | JGI IMG/M metagenome (GOLD analysis project Ga0247727, IMG submission 202498) | Biofilm microbial communities from Wishing Well Cave, Virginia, United States - WW16-25 | ecosystem: Environmental > Aquatic > Deep subsurface > Groundwater > Cave microbial mat | place... | reverse complement strand
CACCCCCGCTGTTGATGAAAGTTCGCGCCGCCATGTCTAATTGCTCGTCAAGGTTGACTGCATCGTACACGGCGATGGGCGGGCAGGAACGCGCAGCGCACACCAGCGCGAAGTGAATACGCGGGTCGAGGCGGTCGAGACTGTGCTTGCGCCGGGGATCGCGCGATCCGAAGTGGGGACCGGGGAGGGCGGGATGCGAGGCGTTCGCGCGAAGAATGCCGTATTCAATGTCGAATGAGCAATAGCGGTATCCACCAATGTCATACGCTGCCCGCCAGAAGAACCCCGGCATTTCGTTGACCGAGCGCTTGACCTCAAACTGAATTACCGCGTCCACCGTGAGCGCATTGTAGAGATTGATCCAGAAGGCGAGGCGCTCTGAGCGGCTGTCGAGCGTCCCCGGGTCGAAGGACTGCAGACGGCGAGCGCATAAACAATACTCGGCGTAGGTTGGGCTGGCGCATAGCCGGGCATAGTCCACCCGGCCACGCTGGGTGTCAAAGGCTTCGGCCTTCAGCGCATTGACGATGCGGCGCATATCGGTGGCCACTGGCTCCGAAGCCATCGCGCCCTCCGGCTCCGGGCCGGAGTTTAGAGCGAAGTTCGGGGGAATGCCGTAACGAAACAGAAGCAGGCGGTGAATGAGTCGCACATGTCTATGGACGCGCCGGGCGGCGAGAATCTTACCTGTTAAGCGGTGGACGAGTGAGTTGACCAGGCAGGCCGAGGGGCAGAAGAAGCGGCGGAAGAACAGTGACTAGAAAAGCCAGAATAAGTTTGGCGCGGAGGCTGTGGAAGCGGGCAAGCGGTCAAAGACCATCGCCTGCGAGGATAGCCCAATTTGCATTTGTCAAAAGGCGGCTGAATCTCATCAGCGTCTAACGTAAGTTTTCCCATGATTGGCGCGTCTGGAAAGCAAAGGCGATGGCTAGAAAGAACACCACCTTATGACCCCTCAAGCTCTCGCTGAAAAGCCGGGCTACGCCGGACACAAGTGGCGCACCTTGCCATTGCTGTCACTCTGGCCTGGGCCAGCCTAGCCGCTCTTGCCACAATTGGCGTTGGTGGGTTTCTAGAGGATCACAATGAACACTGCAACGCGCTCGATTGTCGAATCAATCATCGTCGCCCTTCTGGTTTCGGCATGCGCTGGAGCCACTGCCGCGCCGACGAAGGCTCCCACCCAGGCCATTTCGCCAGGACCGGCTTCGATTTCCACTCAGGAGTCTCTGCCAAAAGCAACACCAACTCTTTTGCCCGACGAGTCGCCGCCAGCCGGAGCAACGTTTGAGTTCAAGACCGATTTCAGCAAACATTCGATTCCCTACAGCGAGATACTGTCCGGCGGGCCGCCCAAAGACGGCATCCCCGCGATAGACAGCCCGACGTTTGTGGCCGTGTCCGATGCCGACGCCTGGCTGAAACCTGTCGAGCCAGTCATCTTCTTCCAAATCGGCGATGATGCGCGAGCCTATCCGATCCAAATCTTCATGTGGCACGAAATTGTGAACGACACCGTGGGCGATGTGCCGGTGGTGATCTCCTTTTGCCCGCTGTGCAACACGGCGATTGCCTTCGAGCGCACCGTCAACGGGCAGGTGCTGGACTTCGGCACGACGGGCCGCCTGCGCTACAGCAACTTGATCATGTACGACCGGCAGACCGAGACGTGGTGGCAACAAGCCACCGGCCAGGCTATCGCCGGCGAATTGACCGGCACGCAACTGGTCTTCCGCCCGGCTTCCATCATTTCGTGGGCGGACTTCAAGGCGAATTATCCTGATGGAAAAGTCCTGTCTCGTGATACTGGATTCAGCCGCCCCTATGGCGACAACCCCTACGTTGGCTACGACGACGTGAACAACCCGCCCTTCCTCTATCGCGGCCCGGAGACGCCCGGCGAACTGCCGCCAGTGGCGCGCGTGCTGACGATTGACCTCGACGGAGAAGCCGTTGCGTATCCGTACGATGTTTTGCAACAGATGAACGTCGTCAACGACACGGTGGGCGGGACGGAGGTTGTGGTGTTATGGGCCGCTGGCACGGCCTCGGCATTGGACGGCGACACCGTCGCCGGAGGCCGCGACGTGGGGGCGGCGAATGCTTACGAACGCGAACTCGACGGCCAGGCTCTCACCTTTGCCCTCGACGGCTCAAAGATTGTAGACGACGAGACGGGGAGCGAGTGGGATGTGCTGGGTCAGGCAGTGAACGGGCCGTTGACCGGGAAACTATTGACTCCGGTGGTGGCCGTCAACCATTTCTGGTTCTCGTGGGCGGCCTTCAAACCGGAGACGCGCGTTTATCAACCATGAGGCGAATCCACAGAAACTGCGCAACCGCCGCGAGGCCGCGCATCGGCGCAATCGCTGGTTGATGATCGGCGGCGGCATCCTGTTTGAATTCGCCAACAGCATCAACCTTTGCGTGCACACGAAGCAGGTTTATTATGCTTCCGGCCCATGCCCAAACTCTAACACCTCCGCCGCCAGCGCCGGCCACTCCTCGCTCTGCTCGGCCTGCTCAGCCCAGTTGCGCTTGCCGCTCCAGCTTTCAACGGCAATTGCATACACGCTCGTGCGTTTTAGTTCCTGATCGGTGATCGGGCGATATTCTTGGCCCGCCGTCATCGTCGGGAAGTATTTGTCGATCAAGCTGGAGAGCGCGCGCCGCTTCTCGTCCAAGTCTTCCAGCACCCGAATCGTTCCAAAGGCGACGACGCTTTCATATTGCACGCTGAATTCCAGCGCCACGTTGGCCGGGAGGAAGCGTCCAAACTCGCTCGCCTCGAAGCACACCCGGTCGTGCCGCTCGCTGTTGGCCCGCACCCGCCCGACGATGTTGGAGTGAAAGATGATCTCGTGCCGCCCGGCGTCGTACCAGAATGTGGTCGGCGTGATGAAGGGTTGGTCATCCCATCGGGTGGCAATGTGGCCGATCCGGGCGCGGCGCAAAAACTGGCGCACCCAGGCATCGTCCTGAGCATTTTCGGGCCGCCGCTGGGCGTTGGGTGGAGTAACGTTGAGGCCGTAGTCTTTTGGCATGGTTGTCTCTTTTTATAGGACAAGCTTCCAGCTTGTCCTACGCTGGGCGATTCACGAGCCAGACGCCGAAGAGGATGACGGCTCCGCCGAGCAGGGCGGCGAGCGTCATGGCTTCGCCCAACACGATAGCGGCCACCACTACCGCTACCAACGGCTCCACGTATAGAAAAACGCCTATCTGCGAAGCCGGGACGATTTGCAGTGCATCGTACCAGAAAATGTAGGCCAGGCCGGAGCAGGCCACGCCGAGGAAGCCCACGCCCCACCAGCCATCTGGCGTCAGGCGGGAAATCTCACTCAGGCCTGGCCCGGCGAAAAACAGAATTGACGTGAACAACCAGCCGAAGGCCATCACGTAAAACGTCATGCGCGTGGCCGGGTGATTCTGTAGGCCGCGCTTTGAGAGGGCAGAGAAGACGGCCCAGTTCACAGCGCTGATCAGGACGAGAAAATCGCCGGAGGTTCCGAAGCGGCCACTCACGAGCGCGGCGGCTTCCCCTTTGCTCACCACAAGCAGGACGCCGACGGCGGCCAGTCCGATTCCGATCACCTGTCCCACTTTGAGTCGCTCTTTCAATGCTATCCAACCGAGCAAGGCCATGAAGACCGGCGTGGTCGCCACGATCCAGGCGGTGGTGGTGGCTTGGGCTGTGATCAGGCCGTTCGATTGCAACCACTGGTGCAAGGCAATGCCCAGAAAGCCGAGCAGGGCAAAATAGCCAAGCTCTTTGCGCGGCACAAGGGCGAATTGTTTGCGGGCGACAACCGCCGCGCCGAGGATGACGACGCCCATGGCGAACCTGAGCCAGACGATGGTGACCGGCGAGACTTCGCGCAAGGCGACTTTGGTGGCGATGAACGACGCGCCCCAAACGACGACTGCCATGGAGACTTCGGCAAAGGCGATGAGTTTTTTGCGATCCATAAACGAGGCGCGATTATCGCCGCGATTTTTCGCTTCGGGAAGGGCCAATTTATAAATTGGCTGTAGACTGAAATTTTTTTCAGTATATAATCAATCGCAAAGCGCAGAAATTAGACCAAATTTCAGAGAAAATATGCCAAACGGTGAAAATACGCTCGGGGCCAGTATCCGCCGCACTCGCAAGCGCCGGGACCTCACCATTCAGCAGGTCGCCAAACTTTCCGGGCTGAGCATCAGCTTCATCAGCCAGCTTGAGCGCGACCTGCTCTCGCCTTCCGTCAACTCCCTGCAAAAAATTTCGCGCGCTCTCGGCATCCAGATCGGCGGCTTCTTTGAAGGCCAGGGCAACACGGGCCGCGTCGTCCGGGCCGACGAACGCCCGCGACTCATTTACCCCAATCGAAACGAAGAAGAATATTTGCTCACGCCGGTGCGCTCCAAAAAACTTCAGGTGCTCTACTATCGCCTGAAGCCCGGCGCGACCAGCGGCGACACACCTTACTCACACGATAGCGACGAGGAGTGCGGCGTCGTCCTGCGTGGCTGTTTGGAAGTATCGGTGAACGGCGAGGCCTACACCCTGAACGCCGGCGACGCCATCACTTTTGACAGCCACCTGCCACACGCTTGGCGCAATGCCAGCGACGAAGAGTGCGAGGCCCTATGGGTGGTGACGCCGCCGGGGTATTGAAGGAGGTGAGCCGGGAAACGACAAACGTCAAACGTCAAACCGCCGTTATCAGCGACTATTCTCAATCTCGACAAGGAGGAAGATTGCTATGAAACGCCAATTGTTTGCCACTTTGTTCATCGCCAGCTTATTGCTGGCCGCCTGCGGCGGGGGAACCGCCACCGAAGTCCCACCCGATCAACTCACCGGGAGCCTGACCGTCCTCGATTGGGCCGGATACGACGCTCCCGACTTCTGGGTGGACTTCCAGACCACCTACCCCAAAGTCACCGTCAACTTTGAAATCGGCGCCTCGGACGCCGACATCTACACCAAGATGAAGGCCGGAGACCAGGCCGACATCTTCCACCCCTACACCGGCTGGTTGCAGTTCTACGTGGACGAAGGCCTGGTCGAAGAGATTGACACCAGCAAGCTGACCAACTGGAACAAAGTGCCGGATGATTTCAAGAAGATCGGCCAGATCAACGGCAAGCAATACTTCCTGCCGTGGGACTGGGGTTTCACCTCCATTCTCTATCGCACCGACAAGATTCCCGAAGGGGTGGATTCGTGGGCGGCGCTGATGGACCCGAAATATCAGGGCCATATCTCCATGTGGGACGACGGCCCCGGCGCAGTCACCATTTCTTCTTACATTCACGGCTACGATGAAACCAACATCACGTCTGCACAGCTTGCCTTGATCAAAGAAGAATGGACACAGCAGCGCGACTCGAATCTGTTTTACTGGGCCGGTGAACCAGAACTTGTTGAGGGAATGGCGAACGGCGACGTGTGGGTGGCTTATGCCTGGCAAGGGGCATATGCTACATTGCTCGGCCAGGGCGTTCCGGTCGCTTATGCCAATCCCAAAGAGGGCCGCAACTCGTGGGTGGGTGTGTACGGCATCCGCAAAGGCGCCACGAACATGGACTTGGCCCTGAAGTTTTTGGACGCCAAACTGGCGACAGCCACCGGCAACAACGTTGTCAACCTGTTCTACTACGGCCACTCGAACCAGGACGTGATGAACGGCATCACCGATGAGACACTCAAGCAGGCGTTCTCGATTGGCGATCCGTCAATCCTATCCAAGACCAACTTCACCCCCAACCTCACCGCCGAACAGCGCGACGACTGGACGGCGATGTGGGCGGAAGTGAAGGCGGCGCCGTAACCCCTGTACCCCCGCACTCCCACACTCCCATACCTTTGAGTATGGGAGTATGGGAGTATGGGAGTGAGCGATGCTCGACCGCCGCGCAACTTTCTGGGCGCTCTACTTGCCGCCACTGCTCTGGCTGGGAGCGTTCTTCGTCATCCCGCTGGCGCTCATGGCCGCCTTCAGCACCCGCGCCGAGTCGGGCGGCGACTTACTGCGGCTTTGGACGCCGAGTCTCAAGCAATACCTCGATCTGTTCACAAGCGGCGCCTACTGGCGGCTTCTGCGGCTCTCGGCTCTCATGGCGCTGGCAATCGCGACCATGGCGACGACACTGGCTTATCCCATCGCCTACTTTCTCGCCTTCCGCGCCGGGCGCAGGGCCGGGTTCTACTTAGTGCTTCTGCTCGTCCCGTTCTGGACCAGCTACCTCCTGCGCGTCATGGCCCTGAAGATCATGCTCGGCTCGAACGGCGTCGTCAACTCCTTTCTCACTTACACCGGCCTGATTGGCGAGCCGCTCACCATTCTGCTCTACAACCGTTATGCCGTCGTCATCACCTTGATCTACGTCTGGATTCCGTTCGCGGCCCTGCCCATCCTGGCCGCGCTCCAGCGAATCGATCTCTCGCTGTTTGAAGCCGCCGCCGATTTGGGGGCCACACCGTTCCGACAATTCTGGCGGGTGACGTTGCCTCTCAGTCTGCCGGGCGTGCTGGCGGCGTTCTTCATGGTCTTCATCCCAACCGTTGGTGAGTATGTCACGCCTCTGCTCGTGGGCGGCAGTCGGGGCTTCATGTACGGCAACATCATCCAGGACTTCTTCACCAAAGCCGCCAACTGGCCGCTCGGCTCGGCCCTCTCGATGATCATGCTCGTCAGCACCCTGGTCATGGTCGCCGTTGCCTTGCGCCTTGTGGATTTGCGGAAGCTGATTGAGTAGGGGCGGCCACCTGCCCCCTGCAAGGGGGTTGTGGCCGCCCAACTGGTTCATGAAAACCCGCTCACCTATCATCACCGGCTACTACTGGGGCCTCATCACCCTGCTCTACCTGCCCATTGCCATCCTCTTCCTGTTCTCGATCAACGCCAACACCACGCTCTCGTTCCCGCTCAGAGGACTGACCCTCGAGTGGTATCAAAAATTATTAGAGTCGGATGCTGTCCTGCGCTCGGCCCGCAACAGCCTGATTGTGGCCGCCGGGAGCAGTTCAGCCGCCACTGTATTGGGCGTCATGGTCGCCCTGCTCGCCACCCGTTACCAGTTTCGTTTCAAAGGTCTGCTCATCGGCCTCGCCGTCCTGCCCCTCATCGTGCCGCTCATCGTGATGGGCGTGGCCCTGTTGTTGCTGTTCAGCGCCATGCACATTGATCGCTCGCTGTGGACGGTTGGCGTCGCCCACGCCGTCGTCGCCCTGCCCTACACTTTGCTCATCATCGTAGCCCGGCTGGCCGGGTTCGACGCCAATTTGGAAGAGGCGGCCATGGATCTGGGGGCGGATTACCCGACGACTCTGCGCCGCATCGTCATCCCCATCATCGCCCCGGCGATGGTCTCGGCCTGGCTCACCGCCTTCACCGTCTCCTTCGACGAATTTGCCCTCGCCCTCTTCCTGGCCGGAACCGAGCCGACTTTCCCCGTCTATCTCTTCAGCCAACTGCGTTTCGCCAACCGCCTGCCGATCATGATCGCCCTGGCCGTGCTGTTGATGATCGGCACGCTCACGCTGGTGTTCATTGCCGAAAGGATTCGGCGCGTCGAATAGGTGTCAATCATGGAAAGCACTCTCACCCTCCTCATCTGGCCCGACTACATCAACCCCAAGACGCTTGAGCGGTTTGAGAAAGAGTTTGGAGTTAGAGTTAGCGCCGAGATCGTGCCGAGCGCGGTAGAACTTGTAGAACGGATGAGGGCAAGCCCCGCACCCGACGTGCTGGTTCCACCCGACTACGCCGTGCGCGAGCTGAACGCCGAAGGCCGCCTGATGACGCTCGACCACTCGCAATTGCCCAACTTGCCCTATCTTGAACCACGCTTCCGCTCCGGGCGCGCCCACGACCCCGACTGCCGGGTGAGCGTGATCAAAGACTGGGGCACGACCGGCTTCATGGTCCGCGCCGATGCGACAGCAGTTTCCGAGTCGCCCCAGTCGTGGGCTGACTTCTGGAATTTAGCGGAAAAGTATTCAGGGCGAGTGACGGTGCTCGACTCGCCCGGCGAAGTGATCGGCGCGGCTCTCAAGATGCGCGGCCACTCGTACAACGCAACCGACGCCGGGGCGCTGGAGCAAGCGCGGGCCGACCTGCTCAAACTCAAGCCGCACTTGCTTGCGTTCGACACCAACTACCGGCCACTGCTCACCTCGGGCGTTGCCTGCCTCTCGCTGGGCTGGAACGGCGACGCGGCGGCCCTCAATGCACAGGGCGTGCCGGTGCGCTACGTCGTGCCGCCCGAAGGCTCGCAGATTTGGGAAGACGATTGGGCCATCGCCGCAAACGCCGCCCACCCGGATGCGGCTCACACTTTCCTCAACTTCGTCCTGCGACCCGACGTGGCCGCGCAAGAGGCCCGTTACACCGGCTACGCTACTGGCAATCGCGCCGCGCTGATGATGCTCGACGAGGCCGTGCGGGACGATCCATCCATCTACCCGCCTGCCGAAGTTTTGCAGAAGTTGGAATCGGGCATGCCGCTGGATGCCGAAGGCAACCGGCGGCGCGAGGAGTTGTGGAAAGAGGTTCGAGGGTAAAATTCGAGACTATGACCGCCAAACTTTTCCTCGCTCTCTACGTCGGCCACCTCCTCAGCATGATCACCCTGCTCGTCGGCGACTCGCCGCTGGGCTGGGTGCTGTTCGTCTTTCTGTTCATCGCCGTCTTCGGCGGGCTGTTCATGATAGATCGGCCCCACCTCATCGCGGCGGCTTTTCTGTTGGTCTACCTGGGGATTCTGTGGATAGGCAGTTTTATGGCCTCACAGTCGGCGCGACAACAAGACTGGCCCACCGCCCCCGGCGTGATCACCCGCTCCTGGTTCTGCACCCGCACCGTCAACGGCAACACCGAGTACAGCGGCGCATGTATTGACTACCGTTATAGGGTTGGCGATCAAACGTTTGAGATTAGTTCGGTGGACACGCGCGAGTTTCAAGCGTATTCGCTCTGGTGGCGAATCGCCGGCATCCCCGACAGCTACCAGGAAGGCGCAGAAGTGAAGGTGTTCTACAATCCGGATAACCCCGGCAGTGCCCGGCTCGAACCGGGCCTCGCCTCGGGCGTCCGGCCTGGCGAGTGGCTGTCAATCGGCATTGGCGGCGTGATGAGCGCGCTGGCCCTGGTAACGTTCGCGCAAGTCGCCTTCTTTCGCACAGACCCGTCGCAAATCTTCGTCCGGGTGTAACTGCCCAGCGTCCTGAGCGGAGCGTTGGTGTTGTCCCAACGCGCAGTCGAAGGACGCGGCCCCTCACCGCGAAACCCGCGCCCTTCGACTGCGGCCAACGAAAAGCACGTTGGCCTCCGCTCAGGGCGCTTCGCTGGTCAAGGTTGAGCAGTTACGTTCGAGTGTAGTCCAATACGAGGAGCTTATGACTCTCAAAGAACTTCCCTTCTGGTGGGACACCGCCACCATGCCCGAAGCCGACTCAACCCTGCCGACCGGCAACGTGGACGTGGCCGTGATCGGCAGTGGCTTCACCGGGCTGGCCGCCGCCCGCGCCCTGGCCAAGCGCGGCGCAAGGGTGGCCGTGCTCGAAGCCGAGACGATTGGCTGGGGCGCAAGCTCGCGCAATGCCGGCATGACCCTCACCGGCCTCAAAGTTGGCGCGAGCGCGTCGTTCGCCAAATACGGGCGCGACCTCACCCGCCGCATGTTCGCCGCCTCCGTCGCTTCGATTGACTGCGTCGAGCAAGTTGTCAAAGAAGAAGCGATTGACTGCAACTTCTCGCGCTCCGGCCACCTCGAAGTGGCCTGCAAGCCCGCCCACTTTGCCGACTTCGCTCACTCTGCCGAAGTGATGGAGAAAGAATTCAATCATCGCGTGCGGCTCATTGACAAGAATGATCTGCGAAACGAGATCGGGGCCGACATTTATCACGGCGGGCTGGTGGACGAAGTGAGCGCAGGCCTGAACCCGGCCCGTTACGTGGCCGGGCTGGCCGCCTCTGCCAAAAAAGCCGGAGCGGCGCTCCACGACCGGACGCGGGTGGAAAGAGTGGAACGGGATGGAACCACGTTCCGGGTGAACACGAGTCGGGGCTTTGTGAGCGCAAAAAATGTTTTTGTCGCCACCAGCGGCTATACCAGTCGAGCCACGCCATCCCTGCAAAGAAAAATTATCCCCATCGGCTCGTACATCATCGTCACCGAGCAACTGCCTGAGGCGCTGGCCCGCGAGATCAGCCCGCGCGACCGGATGATCTTCGACTCGAAAAACTTTCTCTATTACTACCGCCTCACGCCCGACAAGCGGATGCTGTTCGGCGGTCGGGCGGCCTTCTTCCCCGAGTCGGCGGGCACCGTGCGCGAGAGCGCCGAGATTTTGCGGCGCGGCATGTTGGAGGTGTATCCGCAACTGCGCGAGGCCAAAGTCGAATACGCCTGGGGCGGCACGCTCGACTTTGCCTTTGACATGATGCCGCACGCGGGCCGCTTGCGCGTGGACGGGATATTTTACGCGCTGGGCTACGCCGGGCACGGCGTGGCGCTGGCGACGTACTTAGGCACAAAGATGGCCGAGACGATTTGCGGCGACAAAGTGGACAATCCCTTTGCCGAACTGCCCTTCCCCGGCGCGCCGCTCGGCCTCTACGATGGCCGGCCCTGGTTCCTGCCCTTCGCCGGCGCGTGGTATAAGTTTTTGGATTGGGTGAGTTGAGGGGAGTCAGTCGGGCAGTCCCAGCTTGCCCCGGATGAACGCTCGAACACGAGTGGCGGCGGCTAACGCTTCTTCGGCCATTGACCGGGTGGCAACCGCCTCAGGGTAACGGATGGCGACAGCATAACCTTCCAAGCTTTCCAGTGTTTTGTGGAGGCCACCGAAAGCGCCGTCCACTGCTGCGCAGAGTTCAAGAAGCGGGATGAGATCGTGTTCGCGGCGAAACTCAATCTCCTGTTCGTGCAAGAAGCCCTTGAGATATTTCTCCGCGCATTGCTGGCAGTGAAAGCAAACTGCGTCGGCAATTGACTCTTCGCCATATTCCAGCATCAAGCGCGCCGCCGAAAAATCACTCTCGGCCTTGGCTATCCAGGCGGCTGTTGTTTCTTTCATAAAGTGTTCTGCCCTTGGCTACAATCTCTTTGATGAAAGAGTCATTGATGGCGATGCGTCTCTCAATCTCGGCCGGGGTGCGGACGATCACATCGAGACCAAACGACCTCAGCGGCAATTCGTGGCGAATGTCAATGGCCGCCTCAATCGGATTCTTCTCGGTTTCCATCACCACCAGCAAATCCACATCACTGCCGCGCCGGGGCGCGCCGTAAGCGTACGACCCGAAGAGAATGATTTTGTCGGGGTTGAACTTTTCGGCGATCCGGTCAACGATTTCCTGAATAGCCGACATGGGAACCGTCGCCTGCTCCAGGCGGGCCGACTCCCACCGCTGGTATTCGTCGTACTTCAACACCACGGCAAACTTCTCGCCATTTCGTTCGAGGACGATGGGCGCGGTTGCGCTTTCAATATCGGCCCATTTCACCCTCACGGCCTCAGCCGCAGGCTTTTTGGGCGCGCGCCTGGCCTGATAAGGCGCCTGGACCTCTTTGACCCGGGAGCGTTTTGTTGGCATAGACGAATTATACTGTGAGGGCGCAGGCGGGCAAGCCGCTGTATACTTCGTTCGCTGGACTACCCTTCGCCGGCGTGTGGTATAGGTTTTTGGATTGGGTAAGTTGAGGCTAATTGCATCTACCTGTGGAGATTTGCATATAATGGCAGATGCGTTTTCCGGCTACTACAGGATTGGGCGGCTCGTATCTGGCGCTTGTTAGAAGCAATGGCTAGATCATGAATGATATAGACAAGAATCCTAAGCCCGTTGAACCAGCAAGGCTCGAACCCTTTGGCAGAGCAGTTCCATTCGGCGAATATAGGCTTTATTCAGGTTCAGCTCAATTACCATCGGGGATACCCTGGGGCGGTCCAGATTGTAGGTTTGTGGTGGTCGCGGCATCATCATACTCCGGCGGAAGTATTTCAGGGCTAGAGCCAAGCATGACTCCCAGCGGATCTGTATATCTTTGGCGTGCATATCGAGTTGGGCCATCTGGTTCACCACCTTATAAGGTCGATGATTGTCTCTATTACAATGGCCCAGTAGGTGATGCATGGAGTATCCATTCCAAAGATGCTCCTGACCATCACACTACGATCATGTCCGGTTCCGGTATGGGCTACATTGCGCATGCCTTTGGCTTGCCATCTGGTTCTGCAGGCAAAATAGGCGAATTCCGAGAAGCCGGTGGCTATCTCGATTTTGAAGAACCGTTTTGGAAGCCCAAGGAGAGTTAAGCCGCCCAACCCACACATGCACCGGACTCTCGCTTCGCGCTCGCGCGAGCCGATGATGCGCCGCCGTTGGGTGGCTTAAGGCAAACAGCACGCTTCAAATTCAAATTCCACTTCCATGAGTTCACAAATTTCTGAATACTATTTGAACCAAATAAGAGAACTTCGACGCTCAAAAAGGCTTCACACGGCTGTAGAAGACAGATTAATCGCGCTTATCGGAAAAATTGCCCCTGATTATCATCCAACAAAAGAACCGGTTGGTTTAGCAGGTGGCAGAAATGACCTGATGCTGTTTGAGTTTAGTGGGCACAAAGTTTTATTTGAAATATTCGCAACGCGAAGTCAGGTTTCGCGTGATTTGCGGATACTCGATAAGACTGATGCGGATAAAAAAATTGCTGTCATCATTGATAAGGAAGCAGACCACACAGTTTTTGATGCGTTTATCAAAGAAAATCCCGAAGATAATTACCCTTTTTTGTTCATCGGCGAACTTTTTGAAGAACCGTCAATCATGTGCTTGTTAAAACTCCGCGAATTAATTCTCGGAGATGAAGAAGCAAGATTCCAAAGGATGTTGCGAGCCAAGTTGCCGAGAGAGAATTTTTTTAGAACTTGCAAAAAGGAGGGCATTGAAGTCTTACTGGAAGAAGATATTGATGCAGGCAACGTAACTCTTGCCAAAATGCTTATAACAGTTGTACTGGGAAAATGTCTAAAATATGGCGTAGCGCGGGAAAGGGTGAAGAATCTTGGTCAATGGCTTTCAGGCGACGACACGACAAACTTTATTTTGCGTAAAATCAGTTTTGGTATGAACGTTATTTTGTATACGGATTTTATTGAGAACTTTTCCGTGTACAGCGATGCCGAATTGTCCGATTGGATTAGGGCAAGTTATTTACTCCCTCAGCCATACTTTATCATGTCGCTTAACGCGGTTATTGCAGAAATTGACGAAAAATATCTGGATGAAGGCGACAGATTTTTTGCACGAAAGGAGCCAAGTATTTATTTGGGGATGTCTCAGGTTTATGAAAGCAGTACAGGAAATATGGTGGTGTGTTCTTTGCCTAAAAATACATATTCAATAATTCTCATTCCACCGATGATTGACCCTAAAGAGCCTGATGAATACTTGCAAATGGTGCAAGTTACACCACCCCAAAGGCCAGTTGTTATCAAAGTGTCGTCAAATGAATAGCATTTGTCATTCAGTCAAGCCGCCCAACACGGGCACCCAGCCGTTGGGCGGCCTCATATCCGTCGCTAAGCAATAGACTTGCGAACTCTAGTTGGCTTCAGCTTTGAGATCGAACATGACACTTCTTGTCAATGAAATCCATGTCCAAGGGAATCTCCAGAACAGCTTTATTTTGCAAGTTGCTGACCAACGGATTACTCTAAAGGGAGCTTTTCACAGCAACCGGAAAAAGCTCTTCAGGATTCCATACCTCAATGCTGGTGTCGGTTACTTCGGTTTGGCCCAAATCAATTCAAAGGAGTTCATTTCAAGCTGGCTTCCCAACTTCATCAGACATACAGCCGGAACGAAGACTCTTGAGGATTTCAGCAGACAACTTTGTGAGCGATTGAATCGTGAAGTTAGCAAAACTTTCCTTGCGAAAACTCCATCCGGATTCCACGTCTGCGGTTACAATGCCAAAAACTTCCCTGAGTTGTGGTTCGTGAGAAACATTTACGAAATGGACGGGAACACCTACAAGGAGTTTGGATCGGAGTATATCGTTTCCGAAGATTTCTTGACACGAGACGCGCACAAAATGGGATTCGATGGCACAAATCCAGACGTCAACGACACCTTTGTGCAATACTATGTGAACGGTGACATTCGCCCATTTCACTCCATTTGGATACAGCTAAATCAATTTATAGCCACGATGTTGTCCGAAGCCGATTTTGAACAGCCTAAATATGTCAGCGACCTCGGCAAGATTGCCAAGTGGAAAATGTGGGTTGTCTCTAGCTTCTATAAGCAGTTTGCAAAGAACCAGAACATTGGCACTCCAGTAGATGAGTTCGTGCTTATTCCACAATGAAATGTTATCGACAGAGCTATAAGATCATTCAGAACCGCGCGTGCTTTGCCCATGTTCCCGTCAAGTTTGAAACTGCGCACCCTGTTCGCCTGTGCCCTGCTGGTCATCACCGCCTGCCAACCGGCGGCCTCCGCGCCAGCGCCCCCTTTGAGCGAACGCGACCTCTCGCAAATCATCTGCCGTAACTACTCAGCCTTGAGCAGTGTAGCACCCTGAGCGGAGGCCCGCGTGTAGTTCGCGGGCCGCAGTCGAAGGGTGCGGGTCACGCGCGAGAACCGCATCCTTCGACTGCGCGGCGGAACTGCACCGCCGCTCCGCTCAGGATGCTACCCCTGAGTAGTTATCTGCCCGCAGAGCGAGGCGCCGCAGAGGCTTGTTCAAGGTTTAGCTTGGGCCATCTAATCCGCCCCTTGCCCTTGATCTCAAGTCACCCTTGATCCTGCTGGGAAGCATCCCCTGCAGAGTCAGAGGTAATGAAAGAACAAAGCTATCTGGCGGATTAGAGCAACCAACCCGATCAGCATCTTAAACGTAGAGACGACCGATGAGGTCGTCTCTTTTTATTAGACGTTATTGGAAATAACCTTTTGCGCTCTCCAACCGCGTCCTCGCGGTTGCCCGAAGGGGCCCGCGAGGACGCGGGCTGGGAGCTAATTTCCGATAAAGTCTATTTACGGCTTCGGCTCGTCGGGCGGCTCGGTGTAAGCGCCCTCGATGACGTTCGGGTCGTCGTCAGTGGGCTTGGTCTCTCGTTTCGAGTCCACCGTCCAGCCTTCGGTTTCGCCCCGGAGCGCGCGCATGTGCTCGTCCACGACGCTTTGCGGGCAGAGGCTGACGAAGGTGCTGAGGCCGATGAAGATGACGGCCAGGTCGTCGAGTTGCCCCAGGATCGGCGCAAGGTCGGTCACTACATCGAACGGCATGAGCAGGTAGGCCATCGAGCCGAGCGGCAGGGCTTTGAGCCAGAGCGGCACCCGCGGATCGCGCATGAGCAACCACACCAGCCGCGCCTGCAGGATCAACTTGCGGAAGAAATTCAGGTTGCTATCGTAGAGAGTCGGGCGTTTATCGTCGGGCATGGGTCACCTCGCTGGCTTCATTATACAATCACTTTCAGCCCCCAGAACACCGCCAGGCCGATGAGGATCGTCAGCAGGGCGTTGCGGGTGCGCCAGGCCACGACAGCGGCCACGATTCCGGCCAGCAGGCGCTCATTCTGCCACGAGATACTGATCGGCTCGCCACCGGGGCGCAACAGTTCGGGCAAGATGATGGCCGAGAGCACGGCCGGCGGCACGTAGCGCAGTGCCCGCCGCACCCACTCCGGCATCTCGATCCGGCCCCAGGCCATGATGAACGACAGCCGCGTCAGGAACGTGACCAGGCCCATCACAATAATCGTCAGCCAAAGTTGAAGAGGAGTCATCAGAGAATTAACAGCGCAAAGGGCGCGAAGTCATTTTCTTTCTTCTTCGCGTACTTCGCGTCTTTGCGGTGAAGAAGACGTGAGACGTTCGGTCACGAGGCCGGTGAGGATGCCCGCCAGCGCGGCGGCCATCAGGCCGAGCTTGTAGGGCCAGTCATAAGCCGCCACGGCCACAACGGCGGCCACTACCGCCGCCAACACCGATGGGCGATCTGTCAGCGCCGGGACGACGATGGCGATGAACGTGATCGCCAGCGTGAAGTCCAGCCCCCAGCTTGCCGGAACCTGCGCGCCGAAGAATACGCCGACGGCGGTTGAGAGTTGCCACGTTCCCCATAGGGCCAGCGCCGTGCCAAGATAATAGAAGTGCCCGCCGTTTCCCCCAGCCGGATTGCGATAGCGCACGATGGCAACTGCATAGGCTTCATCCGTCAGCAGGTAAGCGATCAGCAACTTCCAGCGCGTCGGCAGGTGGGCAACGTAGGGCGCGATGGAGGCGGAGTACAGCGCGTGCCGCAAGTTGACGACGAAGGTGGTCAGCACGATGACCAGGACGGGCGTGCCAGCCGCAAACAGAGTCGTGGCGATGAACTGGCTGGAGCCGGCAAAGACGATTGACGACATGGCCTGAGCAATCGAAACCGGCAGGCCGGCGCCGACGGCCAGCACGCCGTAAATCATGCCGAACGGCGCAACGCCAAGCAGGATGGGAAGCTGGGCGCGAAAGCCGGAGAGGAATTCGGAACGGGGCATAGAGAAGCGACAAACGTGAAACGTCAAACGACAAACGTCAAAGGCGTGTCGTTTGACGTTTGTCGTTTGACGATTGTCATTTCACTCACCCAGCAAATACTCCGCGATCAACTTCGCCGTGTTCAACAGCGACTCTTTGTGGGTGCGCTCGTAGTTGTGGGAGGCGTCCACGCCGGGGCCGACGAGGCCCACTTTGACATCGCCGCCTGCCCGCCAGTACGCTTCGCCGTCCGAGCCGTAGAAGGGGTAGATGTCGGTCTTGTACGGAATGTTGGCGGCTTTAGCGAGCTGGACGAGTTTGCGGTTCATGTCAATGTGATACGGCCCGCCAGAGTCTTTCACGCAGATGCAGGCGCTGAACTCGTCGGAGGCCTGGCCGAGGCCGACGGCGGCCATGTCCACGCTCAGGAGTTCGACCAGGTCGGGCGGGAAACCGGCGGCGGCCCCGTGGCCGACTTCTTCGTAGTTGCTGATGTGGAGGGTGGTGCGTTGCGCCGGTTTCAGCCCCTCATCTTGAATGGCCTTCATCGCGCCGAGGATGCAGGCCACGGCGGCTTTATCGTCCAGGTGGCGCGAGCGGACGAAGCCAGAGTCGCTCACTTCCACCCGCGGGTCGAAGGCCACAAAGTCGCCCACTTCGACGCCGAGGGCGCGAGTCTCGGCGGCGCTTGAGGTACGCTCGTCGAGGCGCACTTCCATCGTGTCGTCGTCGCGTTTCGTGTCGCCGACTTCTCCGCCGTGAATGTGGGACGAGGCCTTGTAGAGAAGAAGCGACCCACGCAAACGGCGGCCCTCACTTGAAAAAACGGTGCATCCTTCCCCCTCCACCGTGTTCCAGTGGAAGCCGCCAATTTTAGTCAGCTTGAGTCGTCCGTTCGGCTTGATCTCTTTGACCATCGCGCCCAGCGTATCCACGTGAGCGGTGAGGGCGCGGGGAGCGGTGTCGGCCTGCCCGGCCCAGTCGGCAACCAGCGTGCCTTTGTTGGTAATCTTCTGTTCGACGGGAAAAGCTTTGAGGGCGCCGGCGGTGTAGGCGACGGCTTCCCCGGCCATGCCGGTGGGGCTGGGAATCTTGAGCAGGTCCACCAGAAAATCGGTCATATAATCAATGTCAAAATTAAGTGAATGAGCCATGTGAAGGCCTCCGTAAAAGTTAGCGCCAGATTGCTGAGTGTACACAATCGTTTGTGTTTCAGCAATACATCAATTTTTCAACCCTATGCTATACTCGAACCATGGCTTCCATCCTCGTCGTCGAAGATGATCAAGCAATCGCCCAGATGATCAAGCTCATACTCAGCAAACAGGGTCACTCCTTGCGCCACGTGGTGGATGGGCGGCAGGCGTTGTCGGTGATCTTGGAGTGGCTGCCCGACCTGATTATCTCAGACGTGATGATGCCCGGCATGGACGGGTTTGCGATGGCCGAGCAGTTGCAAAAAAGCGAGTTGACCAGGAGCATTCCGATTGTGTTTGTGACAGCCATGTCGCAGACGGAGAATTTGAGTCACGGCCTCAACCTGGGCGCGGTAGATTACATCACCAAGCCGTTCCGGGCGCTGGAGCTTGAGGCGCGAGTGCGTTCGGCTCTGCGGCTCAAGACCGCGCAAGACGACTTGCGCCGGGCCAACGCCGAGTTGACCGACCTGGCGATGATAGACAGCCTGACCGAGTTGAAGAACCCCCGTTTCGTGAACGAATTTCTGGCTCAGGCTCTGCCCCACTCGGCCCGCTACGGCGAGCCGCTTTCCATTTTGATGATTGACCTGGACCATTTCAAGAAGGTCAACGATACCCACGGCCACCTGGTGGGCAACGACGTGCTCAAAGAACTGGCCAACATCTTGCGTACCCAAGCGCGGCAGGCCGACGCCGTTTGCCGCTACGGCGGCGAAGAGTTTTTAGTGATTTCCCCCAACACGCCGCTGTCCGCCGCCAGCCTCCTGGGCGAGCGCTTGCGAAGCACCGTCTCTTGCTACAATTTCCCCGGCGTGCCCTGGCCCGTCACGGTGAGCATTGGCATCGCCACCTACGAACCTAAACGCGACCGTGATGCCAACGCGCTCATTGCCCGCGCCGACTCGGCGCTGTACCTGGCCAAGAACGAAGGCCGCAACGTCGTGCGCGAAGCGCCTTGACCCGCCTCTGCCTGTCAACGCGCAAGTTGCCGGCCCCAAACATCCTATGACCCCGGTTGAAATCGAAAGCTTACTACAGGAAGGCATCGCCTCTGTAAAACGCGGACAAAAAATGCGCGCGATCAAGATGCTCATGAAAGTAGTGGGGGCCGACGAGAAAAACGAGCAGGCCTGGTTCTGGTTGAGCATGGCGGTTGACGATACCGAAGACAAAATTACCGCCCTGGAAAACGCGCTCACCATCAACCCCAACAACGCCGCCGCCCAGACCAATCTCAACTGGTTGCGCAGCCGCTCGGTGACTGAAAAGGCCCCGCCCCACAAAACCGGCCCTCTGCCGGCAAAGGACAAGGCGCCGCACCCCCTCGCGCCGGAAGCCCCGCCTCAGGATGTTGAAAGCCTGCTCGACGATCCTTATCAATGTGTTTACTGCGGCGCTCCGGCAGGGCGCGACCTGAAACGATGCCCCGATTGCGGGCGCAACTTGATGACCAAACGCGCCCATTCCAAAAAGGTCTCAGGCTCTTTGCGCACCGTCGCCTTCTCGCTCATGTTGCAAACTGCCCTGGCCATGCTCGAAGGCATCGTGCTGGTGGTGGTTAATTACCAGGGCCGCAACGGCGTCATTCAATATACTTACTACACTGTGCGCCTGCAGGATTATTTTGGCGACTACCTGAACTGGCCTACCGACTGGCCGCCAATTCTGATGCTGGCCGCCGGCATCCGGCTGGTGCTGTTCACGTTGCTCATTCTGGCCCTGCTATACCAGTTCACCCCGGCTTACTACGCCACCATCGGCGCCTTGGTCGCCGACGCCGTGTGGACGGTCTTCCGCTGGCTGAACAATTTTCTCGGCCCGGCCGCGGCCGTGGTTGACATTATCTTCGACCTGGTTACACTGGCCCTGGTCTTCGCTACCGACCGTGATTTCGAAGTCAACGAGGAGCGGACCTTGTGCCTGCCGCAACCGCACCTCAAAGGCGGGCTGGAGTTCAACCGCCTCGGCCACATTTACCGCCAGAAGGGCATGTGGGCGCTGGCCGTGCGCTACTGGCGGCTGGCGGTAGGGGCCATGCCCCTCCGCCCCGATTTTTATAAAGACCTGGCGGTGGGCTACGCCCAGATCGGTTATTATCAGCGCGCGCTCAACGCCCTCGACGAAGCCAAACGCCAGACACCCGACGACCCGGACATGCGACAACTGGCCAGGCTCATCGCCGAAAAAAAGGCCAAGGACCCGCGCCCGCGCGGCTGATCATGGTAAGACCTGACAGGTCTTGCCAAACACGACTTCGAATGGGAAGCCAGCAAGACCTGTCAGGTCTCTAACACAAGATGCCGTTCCTGGACTTTCTCTGGCAACTACGTGTGCACGCAAAGGTTGTCAGGGGAAAAAGATGAGCCTGGGGTAGGATTAGGGTGAAATGAAAACAAAACCCTACCACGAGGCTCATCATGGACTATAACACGGAAACTCTAAACGACATTGCCA
>Ga0247727_10007799_pt1 | contig 20186 bp, 21 predicted proteins | sample WisWelCaveWW1625_FD_202498 | JGI IMG/M metagenome (GOLD analysis project Ga0247727, IMG submission 202498) | Biofilm microbial communities from Wishing Well Cave, Virginia, United States - WW16-25 | ecosystem: Environmental > Aquatic > Deep subsurface > Groundwater > Cave microbial mat | place... | reverse complement strand
GCATGCCCTCGACCACGTCCAGCGAGGTCGTCATGGACTTGGCTTCCTCGACGGTGATGACGCCGTCCTTGCCGACCTTCTCCATCGCCTCGGCGATCAGATCGCCGATGGTCTTGTCGTTGTTGGCTGAAATGGTTCCGACCTGGGAAATCTCCGTCTTGGCCTGGCAGGGCTTGCTGATCTTCTTGAGCTCGGTCACGACGGCTTCGACGGCCCGGTCGATTCCGCGCTTGATCTCCATCGGGTTGCCGCCGGCCGTGATGTTCTTGGCGCCCTCGCGATAGATGGCCTGTGCCAGCACCGTCGCGGTGGTCGTTCCGTCGCCCGCCGTGTCGCTGGTCTTGCTGGCGACCTCGCGGACGAGCTGCGCGCCCATGTTCTCGTAGGGGTCCCTGAGCTCGATTTCCTTCGCTACGGTGACGCCGTCCTTGGTGATGGTCGGCGCGCCGAACTTCTTGTCGAGAATCGCATTGCGGCCCTTGGGGCCCAGCGTCGCCTTCACGGCGTTGGCCAACTGGTTGACGCCTCTCAGAATCGCGGCTCGCGCCGCATCGCTATACAACAACTGCTTTGCCATGTGAATGCCTCCTTAAAACGCGTGATCGTGTGAGTGAGTGATTAGTGAGAGAAGACGCCCAGGATGTCTTCTTCCTTGAGGATCAGGCAGTCTTCGTCGTCGATTTTCAGCTTGCTGCCTGAGTATTTATCGAACAGCACCTGGTCGCCGACCTTGACGTGCTCGACCTTCTTGCCGATGGCCTGCACGCTGCCACGCTGCGGCTTTTCCTTGGCCGAATCCGGCACGTAGATGCCGCCCGCAGTCCGATCCATTTCTTCCGTGTAGGTGACAAACACGCGGTCGCCGAGCGGCTGGAAGCCCTTGGCGGCCTTGGACTCTTTCTTCTCCTTCGTTGCCGATGACATAACGCTGCTCCTCCTTGCTGGTGATGAGTGACGTTCTATGATTGTGATTGGCTCGGAACACTCGAAGCTATCACAAAGAACAAGAGGGGAGATAGCGCCTTTCCTGCCTGAGTCAAGGGGAGGGAGGAGGTTTTCTTTGCCGGGACGGAGGTTATTTTATAGCTATAAGCTATTGATATTATTGTGCTTATAGCTTATGAGCGAAGATGGTCGAAGTCTGCCACATCCTTTTTAATGTAGTCCCGGAGGCGGTCGATCAGGCGGGCTTCCAGTTGGCGGGTACGCTCCTTGGTAATTCCATATTTGTGGCCCAGGTCTTCCAGGGTGACCGGTGTCTCGGACAGGATGCGGTTTCTGAGAATATCCTCGTCGCGCTCGGCAAGCGTCTTGCTAAATTCGGCCAGCTTCTTCCTGAAGAGACGGCGGAGCTGCAGGCTCGCCAGTTGCTCGTCGGCCGGAACCTCCTGCGCGGGGAGAATATCGAGCAATGTGCCGCTGTCGGTGTCGTGCGTCAGGGGCTGATCGAGCGACACTTCCCAGCTGCCCAGGCGCTGGTCCATTTCAACGACGTCGCGCTCGCTGACGTTGAGCCGGTCGGCCAGCAGCTTGGCGTCGGGCGTAAACCCTTCCCGTTCGAGTTTGGCCTTTTCCTTGCGAAGATTGTAGAAGAGCTTGCGCTGATCCTGTGTCGTGCCGACTTTGACCAGCCGGTGGGTATTCAAGAGATAGCGCAGGATATAGGCGCGCACCCACCAGGCCGCATAGGCATGGAACCGGACATTCTTCGCCGGGTCGAACTTCTTGATCGCCTGCATCAAACCGACGTTGCCTTCCTGGATCAGGTCCATGTGGTCGGCGCCGGAGTGCAGATACTCCGCGGCAATCGAGACGGATACGCGGAGATTCGAGAGGATCAATTTAACGGCGGCTTCGCGGCTGTCTGTCGTCTGGTATGCGCGGAAGAGCGCGAGCTCCTCTTCCTTCGACAGGAACGGGTACCGGCGGACTTCGGCCAGGTACCGCTGCAAAGTGGTAATCGGCGCGACGGCCGTGGAGGCATCAGGCGCGGCGCGTTTGCCGGCAGGACGGGAGGATTGTTTCTCGAACAGGTTCTCCACGAGTTCCGGCGTGACGGCTCGTGGAGAGTCGCCGTCTGCGTCAGGGGCGCCGTCTTCGCGTTCGCGGGGTTCTTGTGCCATGCAAATCACGAAGGATTATAAACGGAACCCGTCCAAGAACAAAGCGAGAGACGGTTTTCCTCGTTGACAGTCGGGCTCAAAACGTATTATATATTAAGCACTTATCGAATCTCTCTCCTCTCCCAAACCGAGCAGGAACATGGCATCGCCGTTCAATACAATCGAAGAAGCCGTCAAGGAAATCAAGAAGGGCCGTTTCGTCATTCTTGTCGACGACGAGGATCGCGAGAACGAGGGCGATCTGGTCATGGCGGCCGAGAAGGTCACGCCCGCCGCGATCAATTTCATGGCGAAGCATGCGCGCGGGCTGATCTGCCTGGCGCTGACGCCGGAGCGTGTCGACGAGTTGCAACTGCCGCCGCAGGCGCCGGTGAACACGGCGTCATTCGGCACGGCGTTCACCGTGTCGATCGACTCGCGCCACAATATCACGACCGGCATTTCGGCCGCCGATCGGGCCACCACCATTCACACGGCCGTCGATCCGAAGTGCAAACCCTCCGATTTAGCGCGGCCCGGCCATATCTTTCCGCTTAAGGCGCAGAAGGGCGGGGTACTCAAGCGCGCCGGCCAGACCGAGGGATCGGTGGACCTCGCGAGGCTTGCCGGCCTCGCACCGGCCGGCGTGATCTGCGAGATCATGAACGAGGACGGCACCATGGCCCGCGTGCCCGAACTCGCCGAGTTCGCCAAGGCGCACAAGCTGGTCATGGTGACGATCAAGGCGCTGATCGAGCATCGCATGCGCCGCGAGACGTTCGTGAAGCGGGTGGCGGAGGCGAAGCTGCCGACCACGTTCGGCGAATTCGAGACGATCGTCTTTGAAAACGAAGTGGACGGGGGGACGCACGTGGCGCTGATGAAGGGGCGGGTGGATCCGGCCGCTCCGATGCTGGTGCGCGTGCATTCCGGCTGCCTGACCGCCGACGTGTTCGGTTCGCTGCGGTGCGACTGCCGCGATCAGTTGCATCGGGCGCTCGAGATGATTCAGAAGGAAGGGAGCGGGGTCCTGCTGTATCTCAATCAGGAGGGCCGCGGGATCGGGCTGATCAACAAGCTGAAGGCGTACAAGCTGCAGGATGAGGGGCACGACACAGTCGAGGCGAACCTCAAGCTCGGTTTCAAACCGGACTTGCGGGATTACGGGATCGGCGCCCAGATTCTCGTCAATTTGGGATTGCGCCAGATCCGGCTGTTGACCAACAATCCGCGCAAGATCGTCGGGATCGAGGGGTACGGATTGAAAGTCGTGGAACGGGTGCCGATCGAGATCGCGCCGCGCGCAGCGAACGAGAAATATTTGCGGACCAAGAAAAACAAGATGGGCCACCTGCTCAATAAAGTCTGATCACGAATTTTTCATTAAGGAGCGCGAAATCGTTATGGCAACGCTGGAAGGAAAGTTGGACGCCAAGGGATGCCGGTTCGGCATCATCGTCAGCAAGTACAACGAATTCGTGACGAGCCGGCTGCTGGCCGGCGCGATGGATGTGCTGGTTGAAGCCGGTGCGGACAAGGACGCCATCGATGTGGTCTACGTTCCCGGCGCGTACGAGATTCCGCTCGTGGCCAGGGAGTTTGGAAAATCCGGACGCTATGACGCCGTCATCTGCCTGGGCGCCATTATCCGCGGCGAAACTCCGCATTTCGAATTCATCAGTTCGGAAACCAGCCGTGGCATCGCCCGGGCGGCGATGGAAGCGGCGGTGCCGGTCATTTTCGGTGTGCTGACGACGGATACCGGCAAGCAGGCCCTGGAGCGGTCCGGTGAGCCGGAGCGCAACCGCGGCTCGGAAGCGGCCCGGACCGCCGTGCAGATGGCCGATTTGATGCGGCAGTTGCATGGTGGCAACGGCAAGTCTGTGAAGAGCAGGCCGGCGAACCGTCCCGCGAAGAAACGCAAGAAATGATCATGATGGCGGTCGATTGAGCACGCGCCCATGGGTATTCGCCGCCAGTCCAGGATATGCGCGCTGCAACTCCTCTTTCAGTGGGACATTCACCGGTCCACGGAACATTGGCTGGCGGATTACTGGGCGCAGCATCCCACCGCTCCCGACGTGCGCGAGTTTGCCGAACAGATCGTCGAAGGCGTGATGGCGCGTCACGATGAAGTGGATGCACTGATCGGCACGCTGGCCACCAATTGGAAGATTGGGCGCATGCCCATCGTGGACCGGAACATTCTTCGCATCGGGCTCTATGAATTGTTGTGGCTGCCGGATGTGCCGGCCAAGGTGACCGTGAATGAGGCGATCGAACTGGCCAAGCAGTTTGCCGACGACGAAACCAAGCGGTTCGTGAACGGCATCCTCGACAAGGTCCTCAAAGACGATCCGCGGCTTGAAGATAAACGGGCAGAAATGACCGCTGAGCCCGTGAAGCGTGAAGCGTGAAGCGTATCTCGCAGGCAATTTCGTGCGATTGATTTTGCGAGCGACGCTTCACGAGATACGAGCGACGAGGAAATAATGATCGAACGCTACACCTTGCCCCGCATGCAGGCCGTCTGGGATCTCAAGCGCAAGTACGAGATCTGGCTCGAGGTCGAGCTGCTGGCCTGCGAGGCACTCGAAAAGGCCGGGGAAGTCCCGCGCGGGGTCGCCGCAAAAATCCGTCGCAAGGCGAAGATCGATCCGGACCGCATCGCCTCCATCGAGCAGGTCACCAAGCACGACGTCATCGCATTTCTCGAATCCCTCGCCAGGCCGGTCGGCAAGGATGTCCGGTATCTCCATACGGGTCTGACCTCCTCCGACATCGTGGATACTTCGCTGGCCGTCCAGATGGGCGAGGCGCTGGACCTCATTCTGCTCGATCTGGAAGTCCTGCTTTCGGTGCTGAAGAAGCGTGCGTTCGAGCACCGCGACACGCTCATGGTCGGCCGTTCGCACGGCATCCACGGCGAGCCGGTGTCCTTCGGCTTCAAGCTGGCCATCTGGTACGAGGAAACCAAACGCCATCGGGACCGGCTGCGTCTCGTCCGCAAGGAAATTGCCGTCGGCAAGTTATCCGGCGCGATGGGCACCTTCGCGCATCAGGGGCCTGAAATCGAAGAGTATGTCTGCAGGAAGCTCGGTTTGCAGGCCGATCCGGTGTCCAATCAGATTGTCCAGCGGGACCGCCACGCGGCCTATGCATCGGCGCTTGCGCTGCTCGCGGCCAGCATCGAGAAGTTTGCGACGGAGATTCGCCATTTGCAGCGGACCGAAGTCCTGGAAGCCGAGGAATTTTTCTCCGAAGGGCAGAAGGGCTCGTCGGCCATGCCGCACAAGCGCAACCCGATCGCGTCGGAAAACCTCTGCGGCCTCGCGCGCGTCGTCCGGGCGAACAGCCTCGCGGCGATGGAAAATGTCGCGCTGTGGCACGAGCGGGACATCAGCCATTCCTCAGTCGAGCGCGTGATCATGCCGGACAGCACCATTCTCATCGACTACATGCTGGTGCGGGTGACCGACCTCATCCGGAACCTCATCGTCTATCCGCAGCGGATGAAGCAGAACCTCGAACTGACCGGGGGATTGGTCTATTCGCAGCGGTTGCTGCTGGCGCTGGTCGACAAAGGCTCGCAGCGGAAGGAAGCCTATGAGGCGGTTCAGCGTTGCGCCATGTCGGCCTGGAAAGGCCGGTCCGGCTTCCACGATCTGGTCAGCAAGGACCCGTTCATCACGAAGCGCCTGACGCACGCTCAAATCCAGTCCTGCTTTGACCCCCGGTATTACCTGCGGCACCTCGATAAAATCTTCAAACGCGTATTCGGCGTGGCGGGGAAGAAGTGACGAAACTGATCTACGAAGGCAAAGCGAAGAAGCTATTCGCCACGGACAAGCCGGACCACGTTGTCCAGTATTTCAAGGACGATGCGACGGCGTTCAACGCGCAGAAGCGCGGCACGATCGTGGACAAGGGCGTGGTCAACAACAAGGTGGCCTCGCGCCTGTTCCAGCTGCTGGAGGAACAGGGTGTCCAGACCCATTTCATCGAGCGTCTCAGCGACCGCGAGATGCTCACGAAGAAAGTCGCCATTGTCCCTATCGAAGTCGTCGTGCGGAACATCGTGGCCGGGAGTCTCGCCAAGCGGCTGGGACTCAAGGAAGGGGAGAAGATCGAGCCGGCGGTCGTGGAGTTCTATTTCAAGAACGACGCGCTCGGCGATCCCCTGATCGCCGAGGAGCACGTCCGTCTGCTCAAGCTGGCGACGCCGTCGGTGGTCGAGGACATCAAGAAACAGGCGCGCCGGGTGAACGAGGTGCTCAGGCCGTTCTTCAAGGAACGGGGCATGACGCTCGTGGATTTCAAGCTGGAGTTCGGCATTTACCATAACAAGCTGATCCTGGCCGACGAGATTTCCCCCGATACCTGCCGCATCTGGGATGCCAAGACCGGCGATGTCATGGACAAGGACCGGTTCCGCAAAGACATGGGCAAGATCGAAGAGGCGTATCAGGAAGTGTTGAAGAGGGTTTGTGGGTGAAACGCCTGCTGCAATGGTTTCTTCACTATGGTTTGATGGCGGCAATTCTGGTGTGGGCGGCCGCCGTAGGGATGATGGCGTATCATCTCGCTGATTCGGAATGGCGATGGGCCTTCGCGGCGCTTTCGGTCGGTGGCATTGCAACCATCGGGGGCATTTTCTGGATTCGCGCCTACATCGATAGGCTGACTGAAACATCGCAAAAGGGGAATGAATCGTGAAGGCGAAGATTCACGTCACGTTAAAATCCGGTATTCTCGATCCGCAGGGCAAAGCCATCGAGCATGCGCTGGAGACGTTGGGGTTCAAGAACGCCTGCAACGTGCGGGTGGGGAAGTATCTGGAGTTGGAGCTGAGGGAGACGACGCAGGACAGGGCCGAGGCCGAGGTCAAGGCCATGTGCGAGAAGTTGCTCGCCAATACCATCATTGAGGAATATCGGTACGAACTGGCTACTTGAGGGAGTTCCTTGAGTTCACCCGTCACCTGTCACTTGTCACCCGTCACGGCTTTATGAATTTCGGCGTCATCGTTTTCCCCGGCTCCAACTGCGATCACGATTGTATCCACGTCATGTCCAGCGTCCTGGGCCAGAAGGCCACGCCAGTCTGGCATAAGGAAACTTCGCTGACCGGCCTCGATGCCATCGTCCTGCCTGGTGGCTTCTCCTACGGCGATTATCTTCGCACCGGCGCCATCGCCAGATTTTCGCCGGTGATGGGTGCGGTCAAGACATTCGCGTCGGAGGGCGGGATGGTGCTCGGCATCTGCAACGGCTTTCAGATCCTGCTTGAAGCGGGGCTGCTGCCCGGCGCCATGTTGCGGAACAAGTCGCTCTCCTTCATTTGTAAAGAGATCCATATCAAAGTCGAAAACGCCGCCACGCCTTTCACCGGCCTTTGCGAATCGGGGCAGGTCTTGAAGGTTCCCATTGCCCACGCAGAGGGAAATTACTACACCGATCCGGTGACGCTGGCCGCCTTACAGGCCAACGCCCAGATTATCTTTCGCTACTGCACGCCGGATGGGAAAGTCACGTCGGATGCCAACCCGAACGGCTCGCTCGACAACATCGCGGGCATCCGCAATGCCGAGGGTAATGTCCTGGGCCTGATGCCGCACCCGGAACGCTGCGCCGAAGACGTGCTCGGCAATGACGACGGCCGGGTGATCTTCCTCTCGATGCTGGATGCGCTGAAGAAGGCCAAGCTGAAGGCAGTGGTCGCGTGATGAGTAATACGGATTTAGGATGTCGCACCGACGATGTGTAGGGAGCGGGCGTGAAAGACAGTCAGGTCATTACCAAAGATATTATTGCGCAGCACGGACTCTCTGACGACGAGTACAAGAAAGTCGTCGAGATTCTCGGGCGCGAGCCGAACCTGACGGAACTCGGCATCTTTTCCGTGATGTGGAGCGAGCACTGCTCCTACAAAAGCTCGCGCGTGCATCTGAAGAAACTGCCGACGACCGGCCCGCGCGTGGTGCAGGGGCCGGGCGAAAACGCCGGCGCGGTGGATATCGGCGACGGCCTCTGCGCGGTCTTCAAGATGGAGTCTCACAACCATCCCTCGTTCATCGAGCCCTACCAGGGCGCGGCGACCGGCGTGGGTGGAATTCTGCGGGACATCTTCACGATGGGCGCGAGGCCGATTGCGCTGCTGGACTCGCTCCGATTCGGCCTGCTGGACCGGCCCAAGAACCGCTACCTGGTCAAGGGCGTCGTGGCGGGGATTGCCGGCTACGGCAACTGTTTGGTGGGTACGGAACGTGTTGTTGTTAGGATGAACGGAGAAGTTTTAGACGTTAGCCTCAAATCTCTTGCCCAGCAGTTCTTGCCAAAGCAAAGCGGCAGTGTTTATGAGTTCGAACGAGGCGCCTTGCAAGTGCTTTCATTTGATCCTGTCCGCTTGGAGCCCCAATGGGTCAATGTTCGAAAGTTTTTCAAGCAACAAGCCAAATCGACCATAAAGATCAAAACGACAATGGGCCGAACGCTTGAAGTGACGCCAGATCATCCGATGGTTGTTTTTGAGGACGGTACGTTTTCGGTGCTTTCGGCTGCCGAAGTAAAGGTTGGTACATCTCTGCCAGTTGCCACAACATTGCCATTTGAGGAAATACAACCAAAAGAAATTGATCTCATTGAAGTCTTTAGCTCGTATTCTGAGAACATTTATATTCGGCTCAATAAAAAGATCAAAATATCTTCGGAACTGCTTAGGCCAATTGTAAGAAGTGCAAGCAGTCGCTGCAAGTATCGCCAGACTTCGGCAATGCCGCTAAGAGTCTTTAGGAAACTTGAACAGGCAATTGCGCTTCCGCGTGGGGGTTCGCAGCTTTATATCCCCAGTGGAAAGAGCAACTATGTCCCTGCTCGCTTGCCTGTAACAGAAGAATTGGTAAGGTTGTTGGGATATTACTTGTCAGAGGGCTGTGTATCGAAAAATGGAACAACCTTTAAGTTGATATGGACGTTTGGCAAGCACGAACAGGAATATGTCGAAGATGTTTGCGCCATTCTTAAGAAACTTGATCTCAGGCATTCTGTGTATAAGCGACAATCAACCACGGCAATAACAGTCTCTTCTTGGTTTCTCGGAGTTCTTTTTAAGGATCATTGGAAAACCGGAACTTCCGCAACGAACAAAGCGATTCCGGAATGGCTCTTTAAGTGTCCGCGGGAATTCAAAATCGAGTTGCTTAAAGGACTTTTCAGGGGAGATGGGTCGGTCAGCTTCTATCCGTCGGGAAGTCGCGTGAGGGTTCGGTACGCAACAGCCAGTAAAAGACTGTTCCACCAAACTGTCTTGTTACTGCAGAGCGTCGGGTTGATGCCCTACATATATTCGTCACCACAGCAGGATTCTGTTATCGACGGAAGAGTCATTAAGGCGACGGCCGACATTAATCACATCGAATTTAACAATTACGATGATGTTTCTCGCATTGAAGGCTGGTTTTCATCCGCTCTTAATAAAAAGATAAAACTATCACTGGGAGAATACCAGCACGGGGGCCAGCGGTTTAGTTACCCAAGATCCAAGGCGCATACGCATTTCTCGACTGTAACAATACGAGAGATTCAAAGTTGCAACTCTCCGCAAGAGGTTTATGATTTTGAAGTTGATGCGCCTCATTTGTTTGTTACTACTTCGGGGATAATTACCCATAACTGCATGGGTGTGCCGACCGTCGGCGGTGAAATTGCCTTCAACGAAATCTATTCGAACAATCCGCTGGTGAACGTCTTCTGTCTTGGAATTGCCAAGAAGGACCGATTATTCAAGGGCACGGCGGCTGGCGTCGGCAATCCGGTGCTCTATGTCGGCTCCAAGACCGGCCGGGATGGCATTCACGGAGCGACGATGGCCTCGGATTCCTTCGATGACGCGTCGGAAGCGAAGCGGCCGACCGTGCAGGTGGGCGATCCCTTCACGGAGAAATTGTTGCTCGAAGCCTGCCTGGAGTTGATGGAGACGGACCTGCTCGTCGGCATACAGGACATGGGAGCCGCCGGGCTGACCAGTTCATCCTGCGAAATGGCTTCGAGAGCCGGCAACGGCATCGAGCTTGATCTTACGAATGTCCCGCGGCGTGAACCGGGCATGACGCCCTACGAATTGATGCTCTCGGAATCGCAGGAACGGATGTTGATGGTGGCGAAGCAGGGGAAAGAGGATGAAGTCCTCCGCATCTGCCACAAGTGGGATCTCGATGCGGCGGTGGTGGGACGTGTCACCGGCGACGGCATCCTGCGTGTGAAGGATCAAGGTAAGGTGGTGGCGGAAATTCCCGCGAAGGCGCTGGCCGAAGACGGCCCGAAGTACGAGCGCCCGAACGCACCGCCGGCTTACCAGGAATATCTCCAGGCGCTCAATCTCGACGCGCTCAAGGAGCCGAAGGACTATACGGCCACGCTGATCGAGCTGCTCGATGCGCCGACGATCGCAAGCAAGCGGTGGGTCTACCAGCAATACGACCACATGGTGCGGACGAACAGCATGGTGCGGCCAGGCTCCGATGCGGCGGTGCTTCGGATCAAGGGGACGAACAAGGCGCTGGCGATCACGACGGACTGCAACGGCCGCTACTGCGTACTGCATCCGTATATGGGAGGCATGATCGCGGTGGCGGAGGCAGCGCGGAATCTGGTCTGTTCCGGCGCCGAGCCGATCGGCCTCACGGACTGTCTGAATTTCGGCAACCCGGAGCGGCCGGAAGTCATGTGGCAGTTCATTCTGTCTGTGGAAGGCATTGCCGATGCCTGTCAGGCGTTCAACGTGCCGGTGGTGAGCGGCAATGTGAGCTTCTACAACGAGACGAACGGGCTGAACATCTATCCCACGCCGATTCTCGGCATGGTCGGGCTGATCGAACAGGCCGACAAGGCCGTGACCCAGTGGTTCAAGCAGGCGGGCGATGCGATCATTCTGCTCGGGACGACGCGGGAAGATGTAGGTGGGACGGAATATCTGCGCGTGGTCCATCACCGCGAGCAGGGCGAGCCGCCGTATCTGAACCTGGACACGGAAAAAGCGCTCCATGCCTGCACGTTGAAACTGATTCGCGATGGATTGGTTCAATCGGCGCACGATTGCTCGGACGGAGGTTTGGCCGTTGCGCTGGTTGAATGTTGCGTGTCCAATCCAACACAACAGTTCGGCGCTGTGGTACGATTAGCTGGTCACACCATCAGACGGGACGCGCTGCTGTTCGGGGAGAGCCAGTCCCGGATCGTGCTCTCGGTCAAGGCCGATGCTGCCGATAAGGTTTTGCAAGTTGCGCAGGCGATGGGCGTGCCGGCGGCGAAGATCGGGACCGTCGGTGGCGAGCGGCTGGTTATCGATGTCGAAGCGAGCAGGCAGGCTTTGGCCTGTCGGATTGACGCAGAGTTAAAAACCCTGTTAGATCGATGGAGTAGCAGCCTCGAACGGGCGCTCAATCAGGCGTGAGGGAGTAGGGGTCATGGGCCGCACCCGAAAAGAGCTTCCGATGGCTGGCCAGTCCACGCCTCGCGCACCGCGTCCTCAGTTCATCACGCCGGATAAATTCCACGACGAATGCGCGGTCTTCGGCATCTTCGGCCATAAAGAAGCGGCCAACATCACCTACCTTGGGCTCTACGCGCTCCAGCATCGCGGGCAGGAAGGCTCCGGCATCGCCGCCTCCGACGGAGAGCATTTCAACGTCGAAAAAGGGCTCGGACTCGTCGCCGACGTCTATACGAAGTCAGTCATCAAGCGGCTGCATGGCCACATGGCGATCGGCCACAACCGCTACTCGACGGCGGGTGGGACGGGGCTTAAGAACGTCCAGCCGCTGACGGTGAATTTTGCCTTCGGCAACCTGGCGCTGGCGCACAACGGCAACCTCATCAACGCGCAAATGCTCCGGAACGAGCTGGAAGCCTACGGCTCGATCTTCCAATCCACCACGGACAGCGAAGTCATCATTCATCTGATCGCCCATTCGCGCGCCGACACGCTGCTGGCGCGCATCGTGGATGCCCTGAGTCAGGTGCGCGGCGCCTTTTCGGTCGTGATTCTCACGGATCAGGGCGTGATTGCCGCGCGGGACTCCTACGGGCTGCGGCCGCTCTGTCTCGGCCAGGTCAAAGGCAGTTGGGTGGTGGCGTCGGAAACCTGCGCGCTGGATCTGATCGGCGGCGAGTATGTACGGGACATCGAACCGGGCGAACTGGTCGTCCTCGATCCTCGCGGCGTGACCTCGCTCAAGCCCTTTGCCCAGACGCGCGAGGCCATGTGCGTGTTCGAATACGTCTATTTTGCGAGGCCGGACAGCAAGATTTTCGGCAACAACACGGTCTACCAGGCGCGCAAGGCCTATGGCCGGCAACTGGCCAGGGAATCCAAGGTGCCGGCGGATATCGTCATCGCCGTGCCGGACTCCGGCGTGCCCGCCGCGCTGGGCTTTTCCGAAGGGGCGGGGATTCCGTTCGAGACCGGTCTGATCCGAAACCACTACGTCGGCCGGACCTTCATCGAGCCGGAACAGCAGATCCGCCACTTCGGCGTGAAGGTCAAGCTCAACGCGATCCCGGACATTTTGAAGGGCAAGCGCGTGGTGGTGGTGGACGATTCGCTGGTGCGCGGCACGACGAGCCGCAAGATCGTGAAGATGATCCGCCATGCGGGGGCGAAAGAGGTGCACATGCGGATCAGCTCGCCGCCGATCATCTCGCCCTGCTTCTATGGCATCGATACGCCGACCAAGAAGGAACTGATCGCGTCCGATCACAAACTGCAGGAAATCAAAAAATACATCACGGCGGACAGCCTGGCGTACCTGAGTCTCGAAGGCATGCTGAAAGCCTCCCCGGCCACGCCTCCTCAATATTGCAGCGCCTGCTTTACGGAGCAATATCCGATCCCCTTCACAAAAGCAGAAGAGTTGCAACTCGGCTTGTTCGAATCCCACCACCAGGGCTAGTTGCTCGCTAAAATTTAGGCGTGGTAGGATGCGGTGTCGCGTGTTGTGTCACTGTGTTCACGGAGGCTCTTATGAAACGCCTATCACTGATTGCACTGTCGCTGCTCGTCCTTGTCCTGCCGGTGTTTGCGGCCGGGTTCTTCAAAATCGGCGAGCCGGCTCCGAATTTCACGCTCACCTCGCTGGCCGGCGAGACCGTCTCGCTCCAGAGCCGGAAGGGAAAAGTGATTGTGCTGGGGCTGTTCCACATCTGCGAGCCTTGCCTGGTACAGGGAACCAATCTGCAGAAGGTCTACGAGGCAACACAGGGCAAGAATGTAGCAGTCATCGGTGTCAATTCATCCGGGAATTCAAAGAAGGATGTGTCGGAGTTTCTGACGGCGTTTCCGGTGAAGATCACCTATCCCTACCTGCTCGATCCCAAGAAAGAGACGGACAAGCTTTACGGTGGCGGCAAGTTCATCCCGAACGTCTATGTGATCGATCAGAGCGGCGTTATCCGCTGGCAACGGGTCGGGAATATGGATCTGGCTGGAGCCGAGGTGATTGTCCAGGAAGTGAACAAGCTGCTGGCCGGTTCGAAAGGACTGTGACATGGATGAAGTTGAGGCCGGGATACAAAAGTTTCATGAACTGGTCAAGGGGTTGGATGTTTCCGTGCAGGCGGTCGTGCCGGTCAAGCCGACCAACAGCATGTTCTTGATTTCCCTGACCAAAGGGCCCAACCGCAAGTTTATCACCATCCCGGAAGACGACATCATCGATCTCCCCAACGAAGCCGACATTCTCGCCAAGGTGACCAAGGTCGTGAAAAACGCCATCGGCACGTTATGAAACAGCTGTTGCCCGGCATCTGGCAGTGGTCCTGGTTCTCGGAAGAAAAGAAGCTCGATTTCAATGGGCTGTTTCTGACCATCGGCGAACACCGGATTCTTGTGGATCCTCCGCCGATGGCGGCGGACGAACTGTCGCAGGCCAAGCGAGGCGGGCAGTTGGACTATATTCTCATCACGAATCGCGACCACGAACGGGAAGCGGCGGCCTTGCAAAAAGAATTTCATTGCCAGGTCTGGGTGCCGGCGGTGGATGCGCCGCAGATGACGGTGAAGCCCGAAAAAACCTACAAGGACGGCGAGTTGTTGGCCGGCGGCATCTGGGCCATCCAGTTGAGCGATCAAAAAGCGCCGGGGGAATCCGCGCTGTTCATCCAGCAGGGGAAGGGCATTCTGATCGTCGGTGATGCGCTGATCGGCAAGCCGCCGGGATCGGTCAACATGTTGCCGGCTGAGAAATATGCCGATGCGGCCAAGGCGAAGGAAGGATTGAAACGGCTCTTGAAATATAACTTCGACACGCTGTTGGTCGGCGACGGCGCGTCCATTATGACCGGGGCGAAACCGGTCGTGGAGCAGTTTCTCTCCTGATTCTCCATGCGTGAACACGCGTCGGCACAGCTCAATCGTCAGGGCAACGAGCACTTCTCGCGCGGCCATTACACGGAAGCCTACGAGTGCTACGCGAAGGCGCTGGCATGCGACCGCAAGACCGGCGACCAGCGCGCGCTCGTGGCGACGCTCGGTAATCTGGCCAACATCTGCGCCGTGAGCGGCCGGCGGGAGGCCGCGCAGCAACATTATGAGGAAGTCCTGGAGCTGCAAAAACTTCTTGGCGATGAACGCGGGATCGGCACGACACTGGCCAATCTCGGCAATCTGCGCGCGGACGGATCCGAATACGAACGGGCGCGGGCCTACTACCTGGAAGCCCTGGACATTCTGAAGCGGACCCATGACGAAACCGCCATGTCGGTGCTCTTTTCCGATCTGGGATTTGTCGCGCGAGAGACGGGACAGTACGACGAAGCCATGACGCATTACGAGCAATCGCTGGCTTTGATGAAACGGCTGGGCAACGAAGGCGGCATGGCCGATGCCTGGCGCATGATGGCGCGGACGCATCTTATGCAACAACGGTATGACGACGCCGTCGCCTGTTGCCAAACCAGCCAGGCCATCGCCGAACGGATGTGTGACGAACTGCGGACGGGCGGAGCGCGCTATGTGATGGCGGGATGTTTTGAGCAATTGGGGCGTCTGCGGGAAGCTGCCGACCTGCTCGAACTGGTGGTTGAAATGGATCGCAAATACAATCTACCCAAGCTGCAGGAGAATATCGGGCGGCTGGAAGCTCTGAAGGTTCGTGTAGCCGAAGGGGCGCGCGCATGAGCGAGAAGGAAGCACTGGCTCCCGCGCCGGCATGGAGCGAAGCTCGAGATCGGCTCCGTCAATCGGAGCCGGCGTTCTATGAGCTGGAGCCGGGCGGCGCGCTGGCGCTGTCCCTGGATGACGACGGCTGGATGCTGGAAATCACTCCGGATGGCCGGCTGCTCTGCCAGGCCGGCATGGATATCGAAGACATCCAGAGCCTGCTTTCGGATGGGACGCCGGAGGATCTGGGCACAGACGAGCTGGCCAAGCAGGCCAAGTATTATCTTCAGCCCATGGTCGCCAAGTTCCGGAAGCCGCTGCGCGATGCCGGCTTCGATGAGCAGACGGAGATGACTGAGCAATACGTCGCGGTCATCTTCCAGCGAAATGTGGACTTCCAGAAATTCGATGAGGTCGCGCAGACCGTCCGCTGGTGCAAGCAGCAGTTTTCCGGTAAAGCATGAAGCCGGTCTTTTCTGTCCGCACGTTCGAAGATTTTCGCGCAGTCGTCGCTGCCTACCGGTTGCCGCGGATCATCTTCACGGCTTTGGATCTCGACCTGTTCACTGCCGTCGGCGTCAAGGTCTGGACCGTTCCCTCTTTGGCAAAAAAACTTCGTGTCAGTTCCCGCGGGCTGGAGATTCTGTGCCGGAATCTTGCCTGCGCCGGCCTGCTCATCAAGACAGGTTCCCACTATCGGAACAGTCCGCTTGCGAGAAAAGAACTCAATAAAAAGAGCCCAACGTATCGTTGGGCGTATCTCGATCTGCTGCGTGGCCATTGGGATGACTGGTCGCAACTCACACGGTCGGTCAAACGGGGACGTCCCGTGGACGACAACGACGCTCCGGACGATCCGGCCTATCGTCGCCGGTTCAGTTGGGCCATGCATCACCGGTCGCTCGATGTGGCGCCGAAGATTGCAGCCCAGGTCAATCTGCGCGGTGCCAGGACCTTGCTCGATCTGGGCGGCGGCCCCGGCACCTATGCGCTGGTATTTTTGAAACAGAATCCCACGCTCAAGGCGACCGTCTGCGATCGCGCGCCGGCGATTACCGTCGCGAAGGAGATCGCCGCGACCGTGCCGCATGGCAAGCGGCTGTCGTACCTGCCGCTGGATTTCGTCACGAAGGCCATTGCAGGACGATACGACGTCATCTGGTTCTCGAACGTGCTTCATATTTATTCGCCGGAGGAGAATCGGCGGCTGTTTCGGAAGATGGCGAAGGCGCTCGTGCCAGGCGGCCGTCTCCTGATCCAGGATGCCTTCCTGCACGACGCGAATGGGCTTTACCCTCAGGATGCCTCGCTCTTTGCCGTGACCATGCTGCTGTTTACCGATGACGGCAATACCTATTCGGTGCGCGATGCCACAACATGGTTGAAGCGGGCAGGGTTCGGCCGGGTGCGGACGCTTACGATGAAGAAGGGGACGGAGGATTGGGATGGGGGGATTCTGGAGGCGACGAAGCTCCCATAACGGTTAAGAAGCTGTTTCCTCCGAAGACCATCAGCAGAAAGTTCAGTACGCCTGTCGCGCCGCTCATGACCGTCACCATCTGCGGGACATCCGGTTTCGTGAGCCCCTGCACGATGGTCGAGATATCCAGGGCCAATCCCACCGTTCCGTACATCACCGCTGCCATCAGCGCCCACCGCTGCTTCGCCAGCAGGCAGCCGATCAACCCAAGCGGCAGGCCATAGAGAAACAGCGCCCAACCGAGCGGTCGTGAGTCATTCTGTGTCGCGGCTGCGGCGAGGATCAGTCCCGCCAGCAGGGCCATGACCATCCGGTTTTGCATGGCGCGACTATACCAGAACCCTCCGTGCCTTGCCTCGGTGGAACGCGAGTGTTAGCTTCATGGTATGACACAACCGCAACGCATTCTGATCTACGATAGTCAGTGCCGTTTGTGCGTCACGGCGAAGAACGGCATCGAGCGGCTGGGCGGCCATCAGGATACCCGGTGGGTGCCCTATCAAAGCGAGGACGCCGTTCGATGTTTGGGGAAGGACTACCAGCCGGGCCGTCCGGACGCCGCGTTTTTAGTTGAAGCCGATGGGACAATCACAAAAGGATTGGATGCGTTTGTTCCGTTGTTGCCGGGTCTTCGCGGCGGGTGGTTGCTGCTGGCGCTCTGGAGGATTCCGCCCCTGAGGCCTGTGGCGTATCTGCTCTATCGTGTGATTGCCCGGTATCGCTACTCATGGTTCGGAGCCGCTACGATTTCCCCGCCCGGATCTTCTCGTTGATGTGTTCGCTCCACCGCTGCTGGAATTCGTCGTAGGAGATGTACAGCCGGTCCTTGATGGCGGCGGCCATGGGCTGGCGTCCGGCGAGTGCTTCGATGATGTCCTGCACCTTGCCCATCCCGTAGCGTTCGATCAGGTAGGCGGTGGCCGAGTTGCCTTCGAGATAGGCGACGGTGGCGAGGTTCGATGGAAACCCGGTCCATCCGCCTTCGAGGCGGTTGAGCGGAATCAGCGTGAATTCTCCCCTGATGACCCGGTCGAGGTCCGGCCAGGCGTCGCCGCCGGCCAACTGCATGGCCAATCCTTCATTCAACCAGCTCGGCACGTGGCCTCCTTCCATGCGCTGGTGCAGCAAGGCGTGGACGAATTCATGGCGCAGCACGCGGGTCAGCCAGGCCTGATCCGTCAGCGCGCCCTGCGTGGGAATCTGGATGCGGCCCAGCACGCCGTCGTAAAGCCCGTCCGCCCAGGCCGGACTGCCGGTCGCCGTCTGGAATGCCGCTCTGGTGTGGAGGACGACCGTGATGGGTTTGGCGGGAAAGTAGCTGAACTTTTGCCCGATGTCACGATACGCGTCTTCCAGGATGTCCCGCACTTTTGTCCAGGTGTCGTAATCCTCGCTGCCGTCGAACTTGACCAGAAAATGGCTGCTTTCACGGGTGGAGAATTTTTGCTCCGCCTTCTCGGCGCGCGCCACGCGGGCGATCACCAGATCCAGATACGGCCGTTGCGGGGAGCCGGCGGGAGTGCGCTGGCGTCCATGCTCCAGATGGAGTGCAGCGCCGGCGAGATCGTCCTTGTCGTACAGCAGATCGGCCAGGGCCACATGCGCCACGGGATCGTTCGGAGCGAGTTGAATGGTCTCTTCGAGAAATTCCCGTGTGAGTCCCGGGTCCTTCGTTTCGACATAGGCGTGGGTCAGGTTCAGACGGGGCGTCTGGTCGCGGGGCGTCAGAGCCACGGATGCTTGGAATGCCGGGATCGCCGCCGCCGTTCCACGCGATCGCTGCCGGGTGATGCCGAGATTGTTCCAGAGCGCCGATGCGGCCTGCCGGATCTGTTCATTGCTCAGAGCGTCCTGCGGCAGGGCGGCCAGTCTGGTTTCTGCTTCTGCATCCTGCCCACGTTCGATCAGTGTGTGAATGGTTTCAAGAGTCGCGGCGTGTTGAGCGCCTGGAATCGATCCCGACGTGAACGGACGAGATTGCCCGTCCGTCAACGATGGTGCCGGCGCGATCAGCGAGGGCGCCTGCGGCAGAGTCTGGTTCGGAACGATGATCGGAGGTGGAAGCGTGGCGATCGGCGCAATCGGAGCGGGCGGTGGCGTTGCCCGTGGTTTATTGCGCTGGGTGACCCACCAGGCGCCGATGGTCATGAGGACGAGCAGCAGAATCAGGACGTCGCCGACGGTGCCGATGGCACCGCGCTGATTGCGGAACGGCCGCATGCGTGCTCCTAGCGGATGCTGGTCATCTATCTGGAATACCTACCATTCTCATGCAGCAGGCGTGAAAGGTCAATTGGTGGGTGCGGCTGGAGCGGGCGTTGGCGGAGTGACTGGGGCCGGCGGCGCGGCTGGGGCTGGTGGAGCAGTTGGAGCTAGTGTATTGGCAGGCTGCGAAACAGGCGCGCTTGCGGGAGAAGTGGGCGGAATGCTTTTCGGAGCCGCTTGAGGCGTTGGTTTTGGCGCAGGCTTGGCGACAGGTTTCTCCGGTTTTCCAGGCTTGGCCGGCTTTACGGACTTTACGGGCTTTACCGGAACTTTCTGGGGCGGAGGCGGTTCGTCCAGCTTGACGCTCACGTCGAAGGAGCTTTCCCCGCCGTCGTCACGGCCATCGCGACCCACGCTATAGATCGTGCCTTGAGAAGCGTTCCAGACCATCGGAATGCCCGTGAAGGGATCGTACAACTCCGGTCCCGCCTTGCCGATGGCGGTCGCCATGGTCTGCTGGCGTGGACTGTTTCGCAGGACCACCTGCAAGCCGGCCAGACGGAGACGCGCATCCGCCTCCCGAACATAACCGAGGAGCGGAGCCCAGGCCGGTTCGGGAACACTGGAGAAAATGTTGTCGACAGGATTGAGAAAGAGGTCGAGGACTGCGCGCGGGCCCTGTCCGGCGGCATCGTGCAGAGTCGGCAATTTGATCGGGATGCTGCCGAACGCTTTGACAAGGTCGTCATAGTAGCCGGCATAGAGATTCAACGTGCGCTGCTTTTTTGTCAACGCCAGCAAAATGGGATTGGCGGGAACGAGGAACTCGGTCCGCTCGAAGGTGTCGGCGGCCAGGCCGGTCATGGCCGTCAGCCAGCGTTCGTGGTCTGCGGATTGCTGCTTGGGAGCCGGTCCCTGGGTCAGCGGGATGGATTTGAGCCGGCTCAGTCCGGTGACGAATTCATGCTGCACCGGCCAGCGCAGCACCCGCTCTTCATCCGTCAGCGGCTGCGCAAGGCCGGTCAACCGTCTCACCGTGGCGTCGTCAGGCTGCCGGCTCACCAGGGAGGAAATCAAACGGGTATCGTCGCTCACGGCGGCCGCTGCGAGCAGCTTGACTGCCGGGGTCTTGGCATGCGCCAGCACCACTCGCCAGGAGGGGAGGTCCGTCGCCAACCGGTCAACTCCCTTGGTCTGGCTCTGGGCAAACCCTGCCGCAAGGTAGACCCTGTGCGCGAGGAATA